>Ga0065711_1007486_pt1 | contig 15489 bp, 10 predicted proteins | sample Hoacrofraction12_FD_59098 | JGI IMG/M metagenome (GOLD analysis project Ga0065711, IMG submission 59098) | Hoatzin crop microbial communities from Cojedes, Venezuela - Epithelial fraction 12 v2 (version 2) | ecosystem: Host-associated > Birds > Digestive system > Esophagus > Crop | place... | reverse complement strand
AGTGCTCTGTCACCCTCAGAGGGAAGAAGTTCTTCCTCATGTTCAGATGGAACTTCCTATGCTTCAGTTTGTGCCCGTTGCCCCTTGTCCTGTCACTGGGCACCACTGAAAAGAGTCTGGCCCCATCCTCTGGACACCCACCCTTAAGATATTTATAGGCATTTATAAGGTCCCCTGTCAGCCTTCTCTTCCTCAGACTAAACAAGCCCAGCTCCCTCAGTCTTTCCTCGTAGGAGAGATGCTCCAGTCCCCTCATCATCCTCGTAGCCCTCTGCTGGACTCTCCAGTAGTTCTTCATCTTTCTTGAACTGGGGAGCCCAGAACTGGACACAGTACTACAGATGAGGCCTCACCAGGGCAGAGTAGAGGGGAAGGAGAACCTCCCTCGACCTGCTGGCCACACTCCTCCTAATGCATCCCAGGACTTCTTGGCAACAAGGGCACACTGCTGGCTCATGGTTAACCTGTCGTCCACCAGGACACACAGGTCCCTCTCCACAGAGATGCTTTCCAGCAGGTCAGCCCCCAGCCTGTACTGGTGCATGGGGCTGTTCCTTCCCAGGTGCAGGACCCTGCCCGTGCCCTTGTGGAACTTCCTGAGGTTTCTGTCCGTCCAACTCTCCAGCCTGTCCAGGTCTGGCTGAATGGCAGCACAGCCTTCTGGTGTATCTACCACTCCTCCCAGCTTTGTGTCATCAGCAAACTTGCTGAGGGTACACTCTAACTCTTCATCCAGGTCATCAGTGAAGAAGCTGAATAAGACTGGGCCAAGTACTGACCCCTGGGGGATGGGGTCACCACTAGTTACAGGCCTCCAACTAGACTCAGCGCTGCTGATGACAACCCTCTGAGCTCTGCCATTCAGCCAGTTCTCAATCCACTTCACTGCCCACTCATCCAGCCCACACTTCCTGAGCTTGCGTATGAGGGTGTTACGGGAGACAGTGTCAAAAGCCTTGCAGAAGTTGAGGGAGACAACATCCACTGCTCTCCCCTCATCCGCCCAGCCAGTCATGTCATCGCAGAAAGCTATCAGATTGGTCAAGCGTGATTCCCCTTGGTGAATCCATGTTGACTACTCCTGATAACCTTCTTTTCCTCCACTTGCTTGATGATGACCTCCAGAATGAGTTGCTCCATCATCTTTCCTGGGACAGAGGTAAGGCTGACCAACCTGTAGATCCCTGGGTCCTCCTTCTTGCCCTTTTTGAAGATTAGAGTGACATTGGCTTTTCTCCAGTGCTCGGGCACCTCTCCTGTCCTCCAGGACCTTTCAAAGATGATGGAGAGTGGCTCAGCAATGCCATCTGCCAGCTCCCTCAGCACTCGTGGGTGCATTCTATTGGGTCCCATGGATTTGTGGGCATTTAGATCGCTTAAGCAATCCCTCACACAGTCCTCCTCCAACAAAGGAAGGTCATCCTTCCTGCAGGCTTCCTCTCTTACCTCCAGAGACTGGGATTCCTGAGGGCCAGCCTTAGCACTAAAGGCCGAAGCAAAGAAGGCATTCAGTAACTCTGCCTTCTCTGCGTCCTCTGTCACCAGGGCATCCACCTTGTTCAGCAGCAGCCCCCCATTATCTCTCGTCTTCCCTTTGCTGCTGATGTACTTGAAGAAGCTTTTCTTGTTGTCCTTGACATCCCTTGCCAGATTTAATTGCAGGTGGACCTTAGCCTTCGTTGTTGCATCCCTGCACGCTTTGACAACATTCCTGTACTCTTCCCAAGTGGCCTGTCCCTCTTTCCACATTCCATAGACCTTTCTCTTCCACCTGAGCTCTGCTAGAAGCTCCTTGCTTATCTCCTCTGTCTTTGGAGCTTCTTTCTAAGCCCCTCCTGATACAGCACATATGTTGCACGATACTTTGTTCAGCAGAGAAAGAAAGATATAAATGCTCTGGTCTCCAGCTGGAGTTTGCTCAGTGCCTTTACCAGTGGGAGCAGTACTCTCTGTACTTAAAGGCTATAGACTGAATGAGGGAAGTACTCACAAGCTTTATATGAATTGGTTTTTGGAAAATATACCTTAAACTCAGAATATGAATTCTTTCAAATTATATGTAAACCAAAATGAAAAATGCTTTTTTTGACCTGCCAGAAAGAAACAAAATATATTGAGAATTACTAGGGTGGCAGCTAAGTGGTCAGCTATATGAAATCACTTCCTTCTGTGGGTGGTTGAGTGGAATTTTTTATTTTTATCAAATTGAAAGAGCTGTCTTCCTACAGCACAAAAACTTGTATTTGCTTCTTTTTTAAATCACACCTAGATGGACTGATAGAGCATGTGTCACATGGCTGAGTCATTGACACTGCTGATGCTTTGTAGACTGAGTCATGCTAGTTGTCAGCACGAGGAAGGAGGAAGACAGACTGAGAGTGATCCTACTCCTGAGAGCTTCTAGCTGAAAATTGTCGAAAACAGGCGCATTAATCAATAAGTAAATCATATGTATAATTTCTTGATCTTCTTAGAACCCTTTTCTCCTGCTTTCCCCTACTATTGTCTTCTTTCTGACAACCACAAAGAAAACTGCATTCTTTTAACATTTTTGCTATGTATATATATGGCAAGAAATGACTGTTATAACTAACAGTTTAAACTTTAGAATAAAGTGGCTGATTTTGCTTTACACAGAACAGGGAGCTGCTTTGCTGGCATCTCAGAGAGGCAGTAGCTTGCAAAAAGAAGTTGTAACAGCCTGAAAGGCAGATGACATCAGAGCTCACCTCCCTGGCTGACAGCATTCCCCGCAAAGTGATGGAAGGCCCAGCTGCAATCTTTAGCTAAATAACCAACAGATTCAGTGTGCCTACTATTGCCCGTACCCACTCGTAAGCCATTGCAGAGCCTGAATGCAGTTTCAACAGAAACATGTGCAGAGAAGGCATGGCAGGTGACATCATTCCTTACGTTTCTCAAAAAGGACTTTGTATAGGTGCCTTCTTCCTGGTACTTCCTCTCTGGCCTGGCTAAAATTGGGGTGGAATCCTGAAGTTTATGAGCACTCAGCGTATCATCTCTGGTTGGCTTTGAGTCTGTCACTGTTCAGTGATGGTGCCGAGTTGTCTCTCAGCATGGCTGCCAGGTGTTGCATGCGGAGGTCATAGTGACTTCCCAAATACAACAGTAAACCCAGTGAAAGAGAAAGTACATATTGCTTGAACTGGTTCAGAAAAGACAGTAGCCAGAGACCTTGCTCTTGGAGCACAGTGTGGCAAGAAGCTGGCAAAGAGTCTGACAGAGTCATTCTGAGGTCTGTAGTATAGCAGTACATACATGCAATATCCAGGAGTCTGCTGGAGTAAGATTGCCTTTTCAAAAGCGTTGAACAAAATTATACTAGCAGATCATACTGTACATATGTACATACAACACACTGTACACAGATTTATGTACAAATGTACAAAATGCACATTTTTAATAGTGTGTACCTATTTTCATTACTGCTTAATTAATTAGAAACACAGTAAAATAGATGTTTCTGTCCCCAAATGTAAAAATAAAAGCCACATTCTCAGTTCTGATATAGCTGTTATTCCTAATTAATAGTTCACAGATCACCTTAAACAGCTAGCCACATTATTTTTTTTCTATTGCATGTACCAGTGTTTTGCATGAAATGGGGAAAGAAACTTTTCTGGTTAGTCTGCTCATATCCTATATTTGAATACAAGAAGAGAGGAATTTAAGGTTATTTTGTCTTGTTGCAAATTAAGAGTGAAAGCACTTTCTCTGAAAAGACAAAATTATTAAAAATACTGGAAAAGAGGGACTTCTCATCACAGTGCATGGAATCTCAAGTGTCCTCCTGACAGACATAACTTACTGTTCGTAACAGGAAGAGGGCTGAACAACTCCACCTGAATCTGTCAATTACCTCATTCCAACTCAGTCTAGCCTACATCATGACTTCTGTGAACAGGCTCAGGCAGAAAATACCATAGAATCATAGAATGGGTTGGAATGAACCTTTAAAGGTCACCTAGTCCAATCCCCTGCAATGAGCAGGGACATCTTCAATTAGAGCAGGTTGCTCAGGGCCCCGTCCAACCTGACCTTGAATGTTTCTAGGGACAGGGCATTTACAGCCTCTCTGGGCAATCGTTCCAGTGTCTCACCACCCTCATTGTAAAATATTTCTTCCTTATATCCAGTCTAAATCTACCCTCCCGTAGTTTAAAACCATTGCCTCTTGTCCTGTCACTACAGGCCCTGCTAAAAAGCCTGTCCTCATCTTGTTTTTAAACTGCCTTTAAGTACGGCAAGGCCGCAATAAGGTCTTCCCGCAGCCTTCTCTTCTCCAGGCTGAACGGCCCCAACTCTCTCAGCCTGTCCTCATAGGAAAGGTGTTCCAGCCCTCGGATCATTTTTGTGGCATCCTCTGGACTCTCACCAGAGCAGAGTAGAGGGGCAGAATCCTGTCCCTCGACCCGCTGGCCATGCTTCTGGGCTGCTAGTGCACATTGCCAGCTCATGTACAGCTTTTCGTCCACCAATACCCCCAAGTCCTGCTCGGCAGGGCTGCTCTCAATCCCCTCATCCCCCAGCCTGTATTGATACCAGCGCTTGACCCAACCCAGATGCAGGACCTTGCACTTGGCCTTATTGAACCTTATGAAGTTCACGCAGGCCCACTTTTCAAGCTTCTCCAGGACCCTCTGGATGCCATCCTGTCCCTCAGGCGTGTCAACTGTACCACTCAGCTTGGTGTCATCTGCAAGCTTGCTGAGGGTGCACTCAATCCCGCTGTCTATGTCATTGATGAAAATACTAAACAGAACAGTTCAGCCAATGTCAGCTTTTTAAGACAGGTAGCAAAGGAAGTATACAAATACTTCCAAAGCAAGAAAATATTTCTGGCACCTTATTCTTGCTCAGTGTCTTCTGCTTCAAAGCTCTCTGCAGGCACCTGTGAAGCACAGCACAACCCTCAGATAATGGAGCACAGCACTGTTGGGGGAGGCCAACATGAACAGCAGTCCAAATCACAGACAGATAAAAGGGAGGCAGTGCAAGAGAACAGTGAGTATGCGGAGCTGCAAGGAGAGTCCTTACTTGATTCAAACATGGCTGTGCAAGACTTCAGCCATGCAGCGCTTGTCCGCAGGTGAGGTATTTATTATCTAGCATTTATTACTTGTGATAACCATCACATTTGTAAATTTTTGCGTAGAGAATGTATATGTCCTTATTCTGAGATACACCCATTAGTGGTGACTCATTTTTAATACTAGATTAGGTTTAAATGTAATTTTCAAATTTATACCCTGTCTACAGCTGAGTTTATACTAACATAGATAAAAATTCCTTCTAAGGAGGAATACATTCCTTCAAGGAGTCCTTCTAACGTATAGCGACAAGGTAGCTGGACATATCTGTCTGCAGGGCAAAAGTTCTCAAATCTAAGTTACTCCATGCAGATAAAACACTATCTTTAATCTGATCAAAGACCTATTTTAATTTCTCTTCAGATGCCATGACATACTTTTCAGACTGTTTTTACAGATTCTGCCTCTACAAATGTGGAGTTGGAGTTTCAGCTCAGTTAAATGGAGGCTTAGGGTATATATTGGGGTGTTGGCAGAAGTTTCTGTCTTTTAATTCTTGTTCTTAGACACACAAATTCAACAGGGAGGGGGTGAATAGTGAACCTGAGCAGGGACCTTTGATCTCACTGAATAATACTCTTTCCATGTTTCTTTTTGCTGGTTTATTCTTTGTTGGACTAGTTCCTGAACTGCCTCACTGTGTGGCCACAGAGTTGTTCAGAAGTAACACTGGGAATGGCATACTGGCAGAAAAAAACAGAAGTGGAGATTTCCAATGCCTGTTTAAACAGCCTGTGTCTGAGGCTGAACACTATCCAGTCTCACCCCCATCAATTACTGTCTACTTTTTTGTGGGCCAGGTCACTGTTCCTGATGTACCCACAATGCACTGTCCAGCAATATGGGCCCATAACATGCCTTATCTGGAAAGCTTGGGGTTCATGTGAGGGTAACTTACAAAGATTACTGGTCTGGATAGCCAGCTTCAGGCCATCTCCCGGTACTGAACACATGCTGGGATGTGTAGTTTTGATAGTGTCTAATCTGCTGGAGTAGTGACAGAAATTAATGCTACAGAGTGCAATCAGATGTTTTTAAGATGCTTTTTCCATTATCCTCACAAAGGCCCAAGTGGAACAACCTGCTGGAACTCACCTGAGTGATCTCCTTTTGCTGCTACGTTCTTAAAAAGTAGACAAAGGGTCAAATCATTGTAACTGTCTATTGACATTTCCTTTCTGCATTTTGCTTTCTCACTCTAATTAGGCTAAGCAGGTTACGATATCATGAAAAAAGCTTCCTTTTATTCTAATTTGCCCTGAACTGAGGTCCTAGCTCTGTCCCCTAATGCTAAGAAAGAAGCTAGAGAAGAGAAAATGTGTTTATAAAAAATAAAAAACCTAATAAGATACAAAGCAGAGACTAAACACTGTGAAAGATAAAAAAATGAGAACTTGTTGAGATCTGAACAGAAACCAGTTCAGCTCCTCGTTTATTCTACAGCTTTCTTGGAATGTGGTCTTGACATAACATGCCACTTGCTTACCTGAACTGGGTTACCAGCAGAAAGGGTATGTCAATAGCCAATAGCCTAATGATATTGCAGGGTCAAATGGTTAAATTATCAGCGATCATCTTCCATGTCATGCTCTGATCACAGTTTTAATTATCCTTTGGTGTTAAGTGGTAAATGCATTTAGCTTGGAAAAGGAGGAGCAAATCAGCAGCGCAGGCACATAGTTTTGAAAAGAAGACCAATAAAACCATAAAATTAACACTTGCTTCAGTGTTAGGAAAGATTTGCATGTCTTCTCATTAATTACCTAAATAACAGAATGAGTTTAAGCATTGTGACCCAGATTATGGTAACCATGCCTGGCAAAGGAGAAATTATAAATCCAGACCTTTTCTGAAATGGTATCTGATTTCTGACCTCAGCTTCTCTGAAATTCAAGCTCAGAATTGTGGGAACTGTATAACTCGAGACAGAACAGCACTGTCTCATGACCCTGAAGGATCAGCGCATCCTGTGCCTCCCTTCTCTGTTCTCATTGTTTTTTCACACATCCAGCTGCAAAAGATCCTGGAAAACAGCAACCATGAACTGGCATTCGCAAAGCCACGAATCCAAAGCTGATTGGCTCTAGTAACTATTGTATTAGTATATAAGGTATTCACTTGAGCAATAAAATGATTCTGATCGAGCACAAGATTGGGGTCCGTGAAGTCATTCACCACACAGAATGTCTCAATGTAGCACTGTGTCATGTGACACTGTTCCTAAGGGTTTTATGTCCTGGGAATACATTTCTCTCTTACCTACTGAACTTGGTAAACAATGTTATGTCACACACGGGAAATGGGGTCTGATGGCAGTAGCAACCTGTTTTATGTGACTCAAGGCCTTACACACCATACTGGGTAGTGCTATGAGTGACAGGGGCACTAGATTACTCATCCTTCTTCCAACCTTCATTAAATCATCAACTTGAAGTTCTGCCGCTTTTAGTGTTGTTTCTGAATCTGTTCTTATCACCAATGTACTGACAAATTGTAGCAGGCTGGATGATCAAAGCCATTCACTGCTCATGCTCTGAGAGACAGACTTCTCTTGCTGAAGAGGATCATTGCAGAGACATGAATCTGGACAGTAAGCAATGTACATGTGTGGGATAAGGATGGAAGAATATGCAGTTCATCACACAGTCATACAAATGCAGTAGCTCTTTCTCCTACTAACAGCAGGACATTTCTCACAGCATTGATGCACAAAATACAGAGCGATCAAAAATGGCTGAAACTAGAGGCAGTGCTGCTGCTCAGGAGAGAAAGTGGGTGATCTCAGAGTCTGTCAGAAAGCACCTGCTGTACAGAAATACCGCAGAATAGTGTGGTCAGGTAGATGAAGGTTTATTTCTGCGATTTTTACTGATTTACACTGGAAACCTGAATGAAGGTTTTCAAAACTAAATGCATCTTACTTTTTAGAATTAATAATTTTCAGATTTAAATAGCCCGATCAGCAGTCATTTGCAGTCATCAGTGAACAGCTGGCTGGTGGTTGGCAGGCAGAGGACTGCCGGTTGGTTGATGCTGTGCTTTATTTCCAGGTGTTGCCCAAGGGTCTCAGAAGATCTGAAGAGAGAGGTCAGATTTTCTACTTTGTTTGAAAATTTCTTCTGTTTTAGAGGAGTGAGAGAGGAAAAATTGGGGATCTTTGTAAATGGAGACCAGACAGACAAATATTTGGAAAAAAATGACATAGTGGTTAGACACATGATTCAGGAAGAAAATATGGAACAACAATTCTAATAGGGAAAGGAAGATGAAGAAGTGTGTTCAGGTAAAATGGGAGTATAAAACAGATTGTAGAAGAATGAAGGATAAGAAAAAAGGAAAAGTATTATTTTTTTCAAAAAAAAGCAAGAGTTCCTGCAAAAAAGTTTAGAACTTCTAAATGTTTCCCATGTTGTATGGAGTCCCTGCAACCTTCAGATAAATCGCATGAATTGTATTTGAGACTAGGAGGGTAAACGCTAATAGGATGATGATTTTTTTTCCTGTTACAGTGTTTCACAATTCACAATTTAAGAATGCATGTTCTAACCAGAATATGTGCAAATGTCATGCCAAATTGTCTTTTGTTTTACTTTTTCTGTGAGATACAAAATGTCTGCAGTGAAAGTACCCAGTATTTCTCCTGATCTGTCCTCTAAGATCCAAGTTCCTCCAGAAACTAATTCATAATGAGCAGGCCAATAACCAATCCACAAGGAACAAACCTTTCACCCTTGCTATACGCAACCACACACATAGTTAGTTTTTAAGAAATATAATCAGGTCATCATTAAACCAGTATTCTGCAATGGAAAATAATTAAAATTCAGGGCAACATCAAAGTTGTCAGAATGTGTTTAATTGAAACATTTTAGAAAAGCTGCTAACATTCTGAGAAATTAATTGCTGTACATGTATTCCTATGGGAAATTATTAAATTAATTGAAAAATCTATAATATGACTGATAGCACTTACTATCACAATAAATGAGCATCACAGAGACAGTTGTTAATTAGGATTCAAGATTAAATGGGGACAGTCTGATAAGAATGGAGTGTTTTCACCTAAGGCAGTTCTGTGAAGGAAACCTCTTCATTTGAAGCTTGAATATTATGCACCCAGTCCTAGAGAAGTTTCCTGTAGAATAGCTTGGCGGAATGTAGAAATCTAGATCTACAAATATCTGTGATAAAGAAATTTGCACACTTTTTCTACTGCACACAATACTAGTTCCTTTTTGCCTGTGGACAGTCTACAAGATCAGCTTTTGGGCCTGCTTCCTGCAACAAAATAGGCTAAAGTCAAAGACTGCAGAAATGTCAGATGCTTGTATAAGACATTATTAATTAACATGATGTAATAATTTCTGATAAGCAAGGCTAGTATAGAGAAAATAAAAGGAATTCACAGAACGACTAATAAAAGGCTTTATAATAATTTTTAAAAGCTGGTATGCTATTATTCTGTAGAAATCCTTACTGTAGCTGAACCAGCATGTTTGCTTTTTTATGTGGAATTACTTGCTGTACAGGTAATACAATTTCATGAAAACTCTTTAATAAACTTTCAGCATGATTTAGCTGTAGCCATTCGTTATTCTATCTTGTCAACCCAGCAGAAATATCAATGAAAATTCATTTCACATTCTGAAGCGAGGAATCCTGCTTGGGAAAGGCCACGAGTAGAACAGCAGAATGCCGGCAAGCAGGAACCAAGGTGTATGAGAAGCGCCCAGGGAGGAAGATGACATAGCTCTGTTATCCTGAGCACACAATGTTGCCCTGCATGCATCATTCACCTGCCTTCGAAAGGTGAAATGAGGGCAAGTGTTTTCCACTTTGTTACTTCACAAAATTCATGGAAAAGTCACGGACTCTTTTTCAGCCAAAGAAATGGGCATTGGCAATAGGGTTCTCTGTTTCCACACACATTACCTGCCTTGCTGTTGCAGCTACTGGAATTGGCATGCAGCAGTCATGAGGTGTGTTTGTCCAGCAGGCCAGGCTAACTGAGCAAATTTTAATCTAGATGTTGGCTACCAAGAGCCTGGAAGCCACAAGTGTATGAATTTCAGGGCCAGCTCTGTACTAACTCAGCTAGCCTCAGCCAAAGGTAATGCTAATACCTGTGGGCTGCTGCTCATGCAGGAAGCTAACTAAGAGAAAGTTATGTGTCCTACGTATTTGTATGTCCCAGGCAGATACCCAGCTGTAGCACATACACACCCCAGCTCCCCCACCTATTATTCCACATAAACAGTTAGTGGTGCACCAACAGTCATCACAAAACACATGCACGTGGCCACAGGTAGAGTATAAAGTTCAATGATAACAATTTCATTGCTTGTTTTAATATCTGTATTTCTTCAGCAATTTACATACAGGTCAGAATGGGTCCTGTGTTTACCCTTCCTCAGCATTATAACCCCTTTTGTTAAATGAGAAAATACTAGTACTTAAAACAATACAATTCAATAAAAACATATTAATCCTATTTGTGCAGCAATACTTAATTGGAAAGACTTGCAAAGAATAAACACTATGAGTCACCTAATAAAAGTGCTAATCAGGTAACATCTGAAATGCAAGTAAAAGAAGGAAATGACAAGAATTTGGTCTTATAACAAAAAAGTGTGGGTTTAATGCACTCAAATTCTGATATTTATCTTTGCTCCATCTAGGAAATAACACATCTCCACAGTTCTCAACCCAAATTTTGTTATTTTTGACTCTTTTTTTTCCATAGCTGTCATGGTTTAACCTGGAAGCCAGCAACCAAGCACCAGACTGCTGCTCACTCACTCCCTTGTTACCCCTCCACCATGGGATGGGAAGGAGAATGGGAAAAAGTAGAAAGTCATGGGTTGAGATAAAGACAGTTTACTAGGAAAACAAAGGCAGAGGTGATGATGATAATAATAATACAAAACAAGTGATGCATAATGCAATTGCCTGCCACCCCATGAGCAATACCCAGCCTGTCCCAAAGCAGCAATTGTTGCCCCCGGTCAACTCCCCCAGCTTATATACTGAGCATGGCATCATATGAATAGAATATCCCTTTGGCCAGTTTGGGTCAGCTGTCCCGGCTGTGTCCCCTCCCAGCTTCCTGCATACTTGCCAGGCCACATCAGCATGAGAAGCTGAGAATTCCTTGACTGCCTAGCAACAACTAAAAACATCAGTATGTTATCAACATTATTTTAACCCCAAATCCAAAACACCGCACTACACCAGGTACCAGAAAGAAAATTAACTCTATCCCAGCTGAAACAAGGACAGCAGCTATCAAAGGCTATCAAAGGCTTATGATCTATAGAGCTATCTCTAACAGAAAATTAGATGGAGTAAGGTACTTTCATGAAATCCTGCTTATTTAGGAAATACATATCAAAAGTTGTGCTTCATTTAGTCTAGCAAGAATCAAACAGAAAGAGCTAATGTTTCTGTTAGTACTTGTAAGTAAACTTGCCATCTTTTTTTTCTGCTCACAGACTCTGTATCTAATCTTAGTTATTCTCCCAGTCAGTAAGCACTGCCCTGCCTGCCTCTGGGTATTTCTTTGATGCCTTTATTACACTTCCTCTCAAAGAGACAAAGACCAAGCAACAGTCAGTCTCCTTTATTTGCAGTCAGACCCAAAGAAATGCACTTGGCCATGTAGTTCCAATTCATCACCTGCCCTGCATGGGGCCTCTGCTGTTAATGCAGTCCTGATTATTTCAGCTATGTATTCCATAAAGGAACAGAACTGGTTTTACATTTTTCCTGCATAAAAAGCTTATGTTCTGTCTATCTGCTTCCCCTGTATTATGCAGAAATCTGGTAACTGTACTCTCCATTTACTTTACTTTTCTGAAAGAAAAAAGGTTTCCATATCAAATGGGGAATGGAGTGGAAAGAATATACATATTTGCCTTGCCTAAATTTTTAACTTAAAATTTTGGCATAGAATGCATTTTAAGGGTATCTGTTTGGCATTGGACAACTGTCTTCTTGAACTTGCTGTTTACGAAAATTAAACAGGGAAGTTTTAAAAGGTTCAATTTAGTCTTTCATGTAAAGATAAACCATTATTCATTATATTGATTTAGTAGTATACATAACTGTCTCCTGAAGCTTAGAAAAGACAGAGGGAAAGATAGATCTGAAAAGCTAGAAAAGTAAGAAAAAATAATATTGTACCATGCCAGCAAAAACAAAACATATTTTCTTTTTTATAATAAATATATAATAAATCCCAAATGTGCAAGACTGTGGACATCACTAGAGGTCAATCATTTACTGATTTCTCATCCTTGGATGAATGTTACTTACAGCCATTTGATGTCAATCATACTGCATAATAGTCACAATAGACTTCATGATCCAACTTCATCCCTTTTACCTCTACCTCTTTTCTTACACCTTCTTTTCCTATATTACTTCCTTCTTTTCCACTTCTGCTATTCTTTCCCTCTCCTTTCTCCTTTCACTGTCTCCATATTATTCTTGATGTCTCCTCTCTCATGTACATCCTCACTGCTACTGATGACATCCACACTGCTCATCATCTGTGGAAAACTGCATAGTCTAAATACCTACTGGCACCTAAGGTTCTTGAAGGAAACTGAGCTTCCCAAAATTCTGGCTTGCGGTATCATCTCACAGTAGCACTAGGAACTGATGCCCAGGGGTGTGGGCAGCCCTGATGACACCAGAGGCTCCTCACCACGGCCTTGACCCACCCTGACTGCCTCACAGCCTCCCTGGCTGTCAGGGCTCTAGAAATGCTTCACAGGCAATTACATCTGCTGCCGAGGAGACACACTGGCACACCTTCTGAACACAGACGTGTTATGGAGGGAACTGCCTAGAATCGTACAGACTGGAATGAGTTAATGAACTGAATGCTAAATTACTAGATTACTAAAATTCTTAATGCATCTGTGTAGTTCCTTGCAAATGGAAAGTCTTTCCTAAGTGCTGAGAATTCATCCTGAGTGAGTTTTTAGTATAATAAAATCCTAGTCCTGTTCTACTGTACTCGTATCTCATGCATGCCAGAGTCCTGAAGGGACTGGCTGATGCAGTTGCCAAGCCACTCTCCATGATATTTGAAAAGTCATGGCAGTCAGGTGAAGTCCCTGGTGACTGGAAGAAGGGAAACATTGTGCCCATTTTTCAAAAGCGTGGGAAGGAGCACCCTGGGAACCACCAACCTGTCAGCCTCACCACTGTATCTGGGCAGATCATGTGACAGATCCTCCTAGAAGCTATGCTAGGGCACATGGAGGACAGAGAGGTGACTAGAGACAGCCAGCATGGCTTCACCAAGGGCAAGTCCTGCCTCACCAACCTAGTGGCTTTCTATGACAGAGTGACTGCCTCAGTGGACAAGGGAAAAGCAATGGATGTGATCCATCTGGACTTCTGTAAAACCTTGGACTCAGTTCCCGCAACATCCTTCTCTCTAAACTGATGGGTGGACTGTTCAGTGGATAAGGAGTTGGTTGGATGGTTGCAGCCAGAGGGTAGTGCTCAACGGCTCGATGTCTAAATGGACGCTGGTGACGAGTGATGTCCCTCAGGGGTCTGTATGGGACTGGTGCTGTTTAATATTTTCATCAATGACATAGACAGCAAGATCACGTGCACCCTCAGCAAGCTTGCAGATGACACCAAGCTGAGTGGTGCAGCTGACACACCAGAAGGATGGGATGCCATCCAGAGGGACCTGGACAAACTCGAAAAGTGGGCCTGTGTGAACCTCATAAGGTTCAATAAGGCCAAGTGCAAGGTCCTGCATATGGGTTGGGGCAACCCCTGATATCCATACAGGCTGGGGGATGAGGGGATTGAGAGCAGTCTTGCAGAGCAGGGCTTGGGGGCACTGGTGGATGAAAAGCTTGACATGAGCCACCAGTGTGCGTGTGCAGCCCAGAAAGCCAGCCATATCCTGGGCTGCATTGAGAGAAGCGTGGCCAGCGGGTCGAGGGAGGGGATTCTGCCCTTCTACTCCGCTCTGGTGAGACCCCACCTGGAGTCCTGTGTCCAGCTCTGGAGCCCTCAGCACAGGAAGGACATGGAACTGTTGGAGCAGGTCCACAGGAGGGCCACAAAAATGATCCGAGAGCTGGAACACCTCTCCTACGAGGACAGGCTGAGAGAGTTGGGGCCGTTCAGCCTGGAGAAGAGAAGGCTGCAGGGAGACCTTATTGATACCTTCCCGTACTTAAAGGCAGTTTAAAAACAAGATGAGGACAGACTTTTTAGAGGGCCTGTAGAGACAGGACAAGAGGCAATGGTTTTAAACTACAGGAGGGTAGATTTAGACTGGATATAAGGAAGAAATATTTTACAATGAGGGTGGTGAGACACTGGAACGGTTGCTGTCCTGGGATTGGCCAGGACAGGGTTAATTTTCACCAGAATCCAGGAAGGGACACAGCCAGGTGGGCTGACCCAGCCCCAACCTGGCCAAACAGAGCTCGGTATTCCATACCATGTGCCGTCATGCTGGGTTCCGGTGGGGGGGGCGCCGCGGCGGGAACTCACTCACGGCTCGGGAGTGCGGGGTGCCGGTCCTGTCGAGGAGAGCGGCTGTCTGGGTCGTGCGGTTCGTTGTTGTGTTTTCTCCTTATCTGTATCGTTGTTGTTACTGTTCTCTTTGTTTGCTGTTCTGTTAAACTGCCCTTATCCCGACCCACTGGTTTTCTTCCTGTTTCTTTCCATTCTCCTCCGCACGCCGGCGGGGGGAGGGGCTGCCGCGTGGTGCTTTTGTTGCTGGCGGCAGCCGAAACCAAAACATTAAATTGGTGCCCAGGCGTGGGGTGGGAATAACGGCAGGGCTGAGCAGCGGGTGTTGAAACAGCTTTCTTAGATTTTGTTATTGTACGCATTTTTCTGTGTTAGTTAAATAGTCACCAGTAAAAATGTTTTTGGCTTTGATCAAATGTCTCTGGTATTTAAACCCGTATTTGCTTTATATGTTCACTGCCATGCTGTTCATTATCACGGGAAAAAGGATCAGGATGATGATTTTGCTCTACTGTATGATATCGACTTACTTATGACATGATAACATCATTGTGCATGAAATTAGGCTTGTATTTGCATGCGGCACTGCGGTCATTTCTGTACCTTGGATCCTATGTCTTAGAATTTGTTAATAATCAAACCCAGCCTGTGGGGAAAACCGGAGGGGATACCTTCCCTCACTCTTTCCCCCCCCTTCTCCCTCAGGCTATTCTTAACGGCTTTTGAGAACCCGTGGGATGCTCAGGCCAGCACTCTCCTTTTGTTCTGCCTCCTGAATGGGTTGCAGGTTTTGTTTAGGGTTAAACAAGTCGTTAAGAACATCGTGCAGAGACCTGCCCCGGGGCCGGATAGCTGTGAGTGG
>Ga0065711_1042297_pt1 | contig 15490 bp, 11 predicted proteins | sample Hoacrofraction12_FD_59098 | JGI IMG/M metagenome (GOLD analysis project Ga0065711, IMG submission 59098) | Hoatzin crop microbial communities from Cojedes, Venezuela - Epithelial fraction 12 v2 (version 2) | ecosystem: Host-associated > Birds > Digestive system > Esophagus > Crop | place... | reverse complement strand
GGGTGCGCGGTCGGGGCGGAGGGGCCTGTCTGCGGCGGCGCTGGCTGCTGCGGGAAGTGGTGCCTGCAGTGTCCCGCCTGGTCCCGATTACAGTTTCTGCTTGCATCTCTCAGCCAGCACTTTTCTTGGTCAAGCCTGGTCTGTGCAGTGCCTACAATGGCTTTGTTATTTTTTAATAACCTTTAAAAATGGGACAATATTTGTTGGAGGTAACAGTCTCATTATTGATCATTTACTGAAACTATGATTGTGCTGCCACTTACTCCCTTGAAAGTATTCACAACTCAAAGGGATCGCCAGACCAGGCCCTATACAACAACCTATTCAGAATTTTTGAAATTTGCACAAAGCAATCTTTGTTGAGCAAAATCGTGAGATTATCCCTTGTTTATCTGAAGAGCCTGTTAAACAGCTAGACAATTCAAGGAGCCAACAGAGCAGAGTTATCTTAAAATGTTTGTTGGCACACGGATCTGAGAACTGAGGAGGTGAGGAAGACAGCCAAGCAGTAATTCACCCTTGGAATCTATTTCAAATTATCTACACAGCTTCTCTCCATCCAGCCTGAGTTTAATCTCTCTGTGAACGGCCCTGCTAAATATGATCATTTCTTTTTCTGGCGACGAAGGCTGCTAGCACTTCTACCTTGCCTGCGTGCCTTGCTTTATCTGAGAAAGTGTAGCAGGGTATTGCTTTACTCGCGCTGAACCAGACAAAAGTTCTAGTCAGGGCCCAGGGCCTCATTATGCACAGCAGCCTACAGAATGCAGAGCAAACCCCGTGCTTCCTTCCCCGAGGAAAACGGAACCAATCAAAACCACCAGAAATGTTTTCTACGTTATATGCTGTAGCTGACCACAGAGGGTAATTAAATACAAACATCTACTCAAAATGTGATTTTCATTTTGGGGGATTTTGGACAGGCTTTTAAAGGCCCACAAGCATGCAAAAACTATTCAGTGGGATCTGACTTGCTCTGTGAGAGTCGTTACCTACTGGCTTTTGAAAATCTAGCAGGCATTTCTGTGTTCTTGGGCAACTAAATAGTTTTCAAAGTATAGTCCATTGTTTCAGGCCTATTGCTCTTTGGTGTGGGTCAGAATGCAAAGAGGTCTCCTAATGCTGTCCTGACCAAGCAAAAATGGTTTGGTCCTAGTTGTGCTTGCGATTGCTCTACTGTAAAGATTTTTCAGCACACAGAGCAGTTCTTACAGCTGAAAGCATTACAGAATCAAAGATGTTTTTCATCATACTAGTTTTTAACTTTTATTCCTGATAAACCATTCTCTTGAGGTGGGTTACTGTAAACCTAAGACTTGCAAATTCTGGAGGCTTTAGCTATCAAATAGAATTTTTCCTCATCTTGGTGGAAAGACATCTAGAAAGTTATTTTGCTTTCTTTACATTCAGCTCTGTCCTTTCAAAAACGACGTGGACTAGTGATAGTAGGGAAAACTTGGGCCTACTGACTGGCGAGGACAGATCCTAACTGACTTCACTAGGAGTTTATAAAAAGATAAAAAGGAGTGCTCGTGTAGGGTATCGCTAGGGTTATTTAGGCCAGGTAGTCTTGGGTCCATTTTCTTTTTGAAAAGGTCAGACTGTAACTGAGGGGACAAGAGAGTACCCTTACAAACAAATCCGTTTGTTGGTGGTGTGGAGCATGTGCACAACTTAATGTAGTTGTATCTTTACTGGAAAGACAGAGTGAGTGAGTGAGTACAGAGTTTTCTTCTAACACATTTGTGGCTGAATTTACAAGCTTCAGTACTGAAGTATTTCCAGAGTGCACCATGTTGAGAGGATCATTCAACAAAGTAGGTAAAATATTCAGCTTAGAGCTAGTTTTGAAACCACTTCTATCCAAAGAATGCTTTGAGCTTCCAAAAACGCTCAGTTGTTTTCATGAAGCATCACAGTAGAGCATCAAGAAGAGCGGGATGCAGTATGTCTCGTTACAGTACTACAGGGCAGAATGGGACTTCAGAAGCTCAGCCAGTGGTCCTGCCGTCTTGAGACAGGATCAGCTTTGTCACTCCTGGCAAATACCCACTACCCTGTTCTCAGAGGCCTTCCTCCAGCAGTGGAGACTTTGTAACACCCTCAGTCAATTTCTTGCAGTCCTCACTGTCTTCACCCTTAGAGAGAATTTCTTAATATCTAACCTAGATCTTGCTGTGATTTCAAAGCCCCCTCAAATTTGGCAGGTGAAGATCTGTTCCACCTAGCAAAATCCTGACACCTGTCATCTCCCCGGTGTTAGAGGCTGTTGGGCCTGAGCCTGTTGCCTACCTTTTCCCTTTTATACCGAAGCTGCTTGCTATCGCTTTCCCTCTGCAGACAAAAGCCTTCAGCTCCCAAGGTACAGTTCCTCAGTTTAAGTCCTCTGTTACTAGCAGGAGTTTAAATATTTTCCCCTAGGCAAAAATTATCCTCCTTTCCTCCTACCTCAGCTGATTCAGTACTTTGGCCACATTTTAGGGCAGATGGGAAAAGTTCTGCAGGGCTTTTTTTGTTTTTAAATAAAACCTTAGCACCCTCTCTGGCTTTTTTGCAGGCCTAGAGAAGATACTAATTTCATAATCAAACACACTGGGTCAATAGAAATGAGAAGACCAGTAACCTGCCAAAGATAAGAGGAGAATCTCTCACAAAGGAGACAGCCCAACATCCCCTAAGCCCCCTCCTTCAGGGGTCCGCTGATAGCCCTCTCTGAGTGTTTTTATCCCCTGCAGCTGTGTGCCTTCTCAGCTGCTTTCTTCCTAATGCCTGTGTTAACCCTTTCTTTGCCTGATAGGGCTTGCAAACTCCGTCCCAAATCCGTTACCCCTTATCCACCCCATACACAGAGAACAAGCCGTTCGCTTCCTCTCCACAGCCACGGTCTGTTATTTGCAAATTGTTCTGTTTCCCCCCGTCCCACTCTCTTGTTCAGGATACGCACGTCTGATTCATTCAGTCCTTCCTCGCTGGTCGTGCTTCAGACCTCTGCTTATTCTCCTCTCTTTCTTCTGGGCTCTTTCTGGGTGCTTTGCATCTCTGCTGGAGAATGAGGCCCAGCGCCAGACCAGTGTCCCCGCCGGGGCCGTACCGGTGCTGGGCAGAGCAGGATTGCTCTCCGTGTCTTGCAAGCCATGCTCCTGTTTGCACAGCTTAGTGCAGTGTTTGCCTTTTTCACAATGCCTTGACACTGTTGACTCCTAATCAGCTTGTGATCTATTATATCCCCTAGATCTTTTTCTGCATGAGGGAAACAGTGTTTTAGCAGTTTTATTCCAGTCAGCCACATGAGAATAAAATGACTGAAGTAGTGTGAGTGAGATTATCTGCTTTGTGCTTCAATACCAGAATTGTTTACTGGTTTCCAATTAGTTACGTGTGTACACCCTGTTAAGGGAGTTGCACAAGTGCTGCGAATGCCTTCCTTTGGCCTTCAGAGGCTTTATTACTGGGGGGGACTACTGCCTGAGAGTTATTTGGGCCAATTTCCCTGTGTACTCAGGACTTCAAATGCTCAGCTGAAATTGCAGGGCTAATTGCTCTGAAGAACACATCTTATAATTTAGACATACTGAGTTTGAATAACCTCTCTGAAAAATGCTGTTGCTCTTTAGAGAAGAACTGTCGTGTGATACATTTCTCTCCTTGAGACATGAGCTGTCGTTGTAAACGATGTTGCTGTTGCTTGTTTCTTTTTTGTAAATGAGTCATTCTGAAGAAGCCAGTGGTTGTTTTTATGAGTTAGCGAATGTCACAAATATTCTGTTAACAGGAGTACTGGACCTAGGTACCTTTGTGGGTAAACTAGAAAGATCCCATTCATTTCAGCACCAGTCCACACCTCCAAACATACACTCTTCTTGACCACCACCAGTCATCCCGCTCCCTGTGCACTTTCATTTTGTGTCCTCTTACCAGCCTGCTGGGCCACATTGCAATTTTGTGCAGGTTTCCTGTTCTGCTTGAGCCGTTCTCTTAGCTGCTGTAGTTCAAGCTGTTGAGTATACCTTTATGGTTAGTGTGTTTTTATGGACGAAGACTGCAGGAGATAAGGCAGTGGCAAAGGAGAGGCACAGTTCTTCCACAGAAATGAACAAGATCAGCGCAGATTTTTCTTTGCCTAGGACTTCAATAATTCAGCAATCATCTTATGCAAAGTTAGACTTTTATTTGGCGACCTTTTCTGAAAGGACTGTTTCTATATAATGCTATATTTTCAAAATATGATAAAAGAAACATCTTTACTTTTTAGCCGGTGAAATCTGTTGGAGAATCCAGTGATCGGCAACTGATTATGGTCTAACCACCTCGGTTAGTTCAGTTTGGTTCTGTTATGAAGTAACCATTCTGAAATCCAGCAAAGTAATAGTGGTATTTTCCTTACTTACCCCAAAAGCTTTATAAGTAAGTTATTTAGGGGAAAAAATCTTATTTGCAAGAGATAGGAAGGTGCAGATAATGGAAATAGACAAAAGTTAACCTTGAAATCCCATTTTCCTAATCTTGGCAAGTTCCTGTGCACCACAAGTGATAACCCTTGAGAATCAAAGCTTCCACTTGAAGAAGAGTAAACCTTTAGAAAGTTCAGTTTAAGTTCTTTGTTTTTCAAAACTCTGTTTGATCTTCTTGATGACTGAAGTGTTAAGCACTTACGGAATAAAGTTATGCTAGAGAGCTGAGGAAGGTAGGTGGAATTGTGCATTTCCCAAAGATATCCTGGTAAATTCATACTGTCCACACTCAGAATGTTGTTGAACTTCAGTACCTTTGGGAGCTTAAACTTCTTTGTATATAAGCACGGGAAGCATCTGACATTTTAAGATGGGAAAGTGCTTAAAGAAATAAATCATATCCCTACAAAGGAATGTATACATAATAGGAACTGGGATGTGTATAATATACAGAGATCCACAAGACAATGTATTGGATGCACATCTTTATATGACACACAGACAGGAAGGGAAATGAGCAACATTTTGAATTATGAATTAGCCAAAGGCCTCTGAAGAGAAGACTACAAGAATTGTATAGCTCTGGAGAATATAGCAACATTTACTTAATACATCTTCATTGAAAATAGAATTCAAGAGGTTCTTTAAATCTTTTTTTTTTTAGTTCAGATTCACCCTGGATTATGAAATTCAAAGTTCTTTCAGGTTCATGCATCTTCAATAAAACAGATTTTACAGCTCCACTTAATAATACTGCTGATAATACAAAGGCTAGTATAGTGAGCAGCTTACTCTCTTACAGCTGTATTGGCTGTGTGTTGTTAAAGGGTAGTAAAGATGTAATTCTTGTCAGAAAATTGACCAGATGTGAGCAGAACAGAGACAGGAAACTGCTCTCTTTCAATGAAAAGCTGTTACTCCATTTTTATGTTCTGTCTTTTCTGAATGTAACTGGTCTCGAGGCCAGAAAGGCCTTGGAACAGCCTGACAAATGTGCTGCTAACCTGAGGACCTGCAGCTCTGCGAGGAAACCAGCCAACAAGCTGTGCAAATGCTATCTGTGATGGCTTGTTACTATCTCATCCCACAGCGTGTGGGGCTCCCGGGCTGTGGGAGGGATGGAGGCACAGCCCCGGCACCAGATCCGTCAGGTCCAGACCCACGATAGGGAGGGACATCCTCGCGGTGGGCCACCGAGCCCAGCTGGAGGAGGTGTGGGCTGCTGTGGGGAGCAGGAGGTGGTGACTGCCCCGGGCTCTGGGGACGGCACAGCACCGCTGCCATGGACCCACGCAGCATTAGGGATGGTGGGGGCTGCCAGCACTGGGGCACGGGAGAGGGAAAGGAAAGGAAGGTCTGGAGCCCTTTAGACCTCAGCAGATCTGTCTGTATAATAATCCTTTCAAAGGACATTATCAATTCACAGTAATTTTGTGTGAATAAACTGACAATTATGTTAAGTATTTTTTTTTTTGTAAGGTTTTGACATCTTCTGTGACATAACACTACAGATAGAATTTGGCTATCAAAACTGTTTTAGGAATAGGTCTATGGAGACTACATTGTTGTGCTAGCAGGATATAAGAGATGACAGTAAATTATTTCATTGTGTAGAGGTTCCGTGGTAACATCATCCTGATGCCATTAAAGCCTGCAATAAACCACCATACACAAAAGACTCTGCTTCTCCCTCTCTGTGACAAAATCCTTACTCGTCTACTTCTGCTGAATACTCTTATTCTTTCCACAATCAGCCCAGCTACTTAGTTTCTATCTAAACTTTCCCTTCCCAAATGAGGTACTTCTTTTTTTCTACTGCAAGAGAGAGAGAGATCTAATTTCACCATCTGGGAAGCCGAGATCCTCATTTTGACTTCAAGAGAAATCAACTAAAAATAGCATTTTGCTAACATTACTTCTTGTGCTATGTCCAATGTTCTGCCTACCGAGACAGAGTTCAAGGATATATAGGTGTACAACTCCGCTGATGGCATTGGCTTAGGAGCAGATCCGACAGGTATTTAAATACTGGGGTGTCTGTATATGCATATGAGAAGTTTCATTTTGTTTTAAAACCTTCAGCTGAATAAAGTTGTAACTTGTTAGTGTTCTCCTCTTGGGTTCTCAGGTTATTTATGCACCCAACAACCCGTGTGGCAGTTGTGGTTATTATGCACGTGAACTTGAACTTTGACATTTCATACTGTTGCAGAACCTTGGTATGTGCATTCCTTTATCTTCCCACTGTCCCTGCAGTTGCGCTTCGTTACTGTCAATGCTTATTAGTTAGAAAACTACGTTCCGTTTTGTCTGGGCCAATTAACTGGTTGGAGAGAGCAGCTCTTCTAGGATCCCTGCTAACTGTGTATCACCAGCCATCATCTACTGATTCACTAAATAAACCTGAGCTCTGCTGCATTTTTCAAATAAGCAAATTCTTGTTTCTCAGTTGACCAACTTGCAAAAACCCTTCAGACTTTTGGGTATTCCACTCTCTTATGACAATTAAAGGGGAAAAGACATTGTGTAGCCAGTTAAATGAGAGCTGTTGTATGAATTATTGTCATAATTACTTTATGTGCATTTTCATGTGTCTAGGGTGCTGTCTTCTGAAATGCCAGGGAAGAATAATACCAGCAGAGGAAACAGTCCTTGTGCTGCTTCAATATTGTGACTTGCAGCCTGTCTGAAAGCATAACAAAGACTTGATTGTGCAAGTGCCCAGCTGATCCAACAAGCAATGAATAAGTGAGCAGTGGTCAACAGTGAAGGAGTGGATATCACTGAGGGCAATTCAAAAGGTTATAGAGCTGTGAAGTGAAGGAGGCATGAAATGAAATAGAACTAGAGATACAAAGATAATCAACCATTTGGGTTAGTTTTGCCTTTTTTTTTGTTTTTCCTTGAAATGGTCCATCCTTTTTTGGATAAAACAGAAAAAAGAAGTAGACTGTAAACTGGGAAGAGAAAAGTCTTCCAGTACAGAAGGAAGTAATCTCATTCTTTCAGTCTAAAAGAAGGATAATTTAAAAATAATACCTGATCCACGTGATGAATGAGATCTCCAGAATTCTGCTTAGGGGACTTGCTGGCTAGCATGAGATAGGTCACTGTTAGGCGAAAGCAGTACAGACCGACAGCGTTTTGTTTCTGCTGAAGCATTCAGGTCCGTGTAAGGTCCAACTCAGTCTTGTCAGCACGAGACTTAGGAGGAGAAGAATGAGAAAGTTTGATACGTAACAACAGACCTCCTCCAGTTCTTCATCAGAGCACAAGCATCTAGTTAAATCAACAGGAGAGAGAATTTCCTTTCCTCCAAAGTCTTTCCTACACTAGTCTTTTTACCTTTAAATGGATTTGATTGGATTTTCAGCGAGAATCCTGTCTGAGAAAGCATAAGATGTGTAGACACATATATTACCAAGATAGCAAAGGTCAGATTTGATACTTACGTACTGCTTCAAGCACTTCTCCCAAAATCATCAAAAGAAAGAATTTAGGTGAACGCAGCATCTTCTAAAAATATTAAAATTTATTCTAGCTTCATGGTGTTTCCGAGTAAAGCTGCTTTCTAGTTTGCTAGCCATTACTTGTTGTCGGTTTCCGTTAGATGTTGTAGCTTGTCACTGTCCTTGGGACACTTCTGATTAAGATCTTTCAGCCTGAACAAGGCCTGTTACCATACCTTCGAGGTTTCAGGTTGTTTCGTCTTTGCCACTGCTCTCACAATAAATTGGCAGGCCACCGTCAATTTGTGTCAGCTGATTTTCAGAGTTCCTCATCAACTAAATTCAGCATCATAATGTAGAGGAACGACTTTCAGAAGGTCGAGCAAGGAACTGAGTGGAGACTTTCACAGAGAACCTGACTTGCCTCTTCCCCAGCCCACTACTGAATCAGTGGAGCGTTTCTGTGGTCAGATTTGTAGGCACCTAAATGAGAGTGTGATCTGACCTAATAAAGCCACGGTAGCAAAAACATGCTTTGAATCAAAGAAAAAGGAAAAAAAAAAAAAAGCAGACTCTCTTTCAGCAGATGTATTGTTTTTCATCTGGAAACTTTGCAAAATAGAAGGATTCTCATCTCAGCTTCAGGTCTCGTTGGAGGAGTCTTCTTGCTGCTGAGCTGGGCAGTGCTAAAAGGGACACGGGGGTGCAGGGCCCTTGACCCCTTCCTTGAGAGGCATCTGCCCTGCAAGTACTGCCGCAAAGCAGCATGTAGGACCCTGCTCTGGGGAGCTGCGCAGATCTGATTTCGTGATCTGATCCTTTGTTTTTGCTTAAGCAAATATGTAATAATGTCGGAATTTATGGATTAGTCGGACAATCCCTGATCTGCTTTAATCAGAATTAGTGCTGTTCCTGCCGGAATGTCGCTGATAGGAGTACTGTGCAGACAGGCTGGGTGTGGACAGAGAGCTCTTTTAGTCTTTTCTCTCTTAATGCAACAATATTTCCTAAGACATCACTCATTTAGTGAGTGATTGAGTTTACGAAAAAATGAAAATTCATGTGCTGTTAATCACAACTGGGCAAACTGTGGTGCCTTTTTTCCTTTTCCTAGTAAAACTCCCATTGTATTTGGAGCAGGAGGTGAAGTTTGTCATATAAAAACTACCCCATGGGCCAAATCTGGCTCACAGGAGCTAGTCAGCCTTGCTCTAAAAAATTACTGTCATCAGATCTGAGGTTGATCTGGGCTCTGAAAAGACCTGCTGTTGAAAATTAAGTGTGAAATTTGCAAATGATTAAGTTGAATTATTTACCTTGTTAGTTCATCATGACTGCAAAAATATTCTCTTCCCTTCTAGTAACCTAGCAACGAATACACAGTGCACAATTATTTTTTCACAATTTGTAGGAGAGTTGCATTAAAATGCATGTCAGTGTCTTTATTTCATGACAGGCATGTAGCAAACAACACTGCAAATGTTTGTTTATCCTGGCAAGGGCTGGATTGTTTAGTGTAACTTGCATTAGTTTTGTCTAAGTTCTGAAGCAGAAAGGAAAATACATTCTTGTTTTCAGATCAGTGTTACAAATATTCTCTTTAGCTTTGTTTTTATTATGAGAAGTGACTACTAATGGGTTTGGACCCGTGTCCTGTGCCATCAGATTCTCCCACCACGTACTGGAAATTTCCGAATGCGTTTGAAGAACTACTGCTTGCAGAGGCTGAGTCTACAGGTTGCAGAGTGCACGCAGGCTGGAGGAACTGGAGAAAATGAAAAACTAAGCCAGCCAAGAGGATATGCATCAAGATAAATATCAGCTTCACCAGTGGCACAAATTACGTTTTCTGAAACAGGAAATTAATGTTCATTAGATGGCAGAAATAAACAACTGGTCCTCTTTAAAAGTCCTCAGATTAAATGTTGGGTTTCTGAGTACTTTTTGGCAGACATTTTAAATACCTAGGTTCTTGTAAAATGAAAAGAAAACACTGATTCTTGTGGGTGAAATGCACAGGACTGTCCCCAAAACAATATGCTGAGGCCTCTTTCGAGGTTTTTGGTTGTGACTGCAGCTTTATCCGGTCTCAGGCATGCGAGCATGAGTTAATGCCTGCAACCCGGAGGAGTCTCTAGGCTTAGGCACTAAATCCTCCGCCTCGGTCCCCAGGTCCTGAGACAGTGTTGCTGTGTGGGATGGCAAAGGGTCTGTGCTTCTTAGCCATCTTTTGTGCTTTGTGTTACCTTTTTGATCCTCTCAATAGCCTGCTTGGGTCCAGACATCATTCCCTTCATTGCTTTTCAGTTTGATGTGTAAAGAGTAAAATGCAAATTCCTGTCTGCAAGGGCTGGGTTGTTTGGAGCGGGGAAGTGGTGAAGGAAGAGCACAGGAACCATCGCCACTGTGATGCTGTGGCCCTCGGCTTGCTGAAAACCAAGGTGTTTCATTTGTGATATGGTCCTTGGTATCCTAAAGCTGTGGTTTTAGCACTATCACAGAGCACAGATTTAATCCTTACTCCACCTCAGACTCCTTGGCCAAGATTATGCTTCACTGAGCCTCCCTGATCCGCATGTATTTTAGCTAGCTGAGGTGCTTAAATTCAGAATAGTGTAGCCAGGAGTGTAGTCTCCCTCTGCAGTCAGCATGGAGAGGCAGGCGCTGGCAGAAGGTGATTCAGCTCTCACCTGGGCTGCGTCACCCGGCCTTGCAGAGGGGCTTCGCTCCCCACTGCCTCTGCGGGACACCAGGGAGGAGAGCACGCCTGGCTCCCCTGCTTCTGGGCCGGCGCTAGTCCCGTGTCTTACCCTGCGCCGTAGCTGTGGAGCGGATGTAAAGACCATGAGAAGAAAGGGACATTTATTTGCCAGGAACTGGAAGTGTAGAAACTTCAAAAATAAAAGATACGCATTGGCCAAACTACTGATTTGCCTTGAATGTCAGAGTATCCGTGGTAAATGAACTGCGTTGCCTGCAGAGGCAGCATCCCTGTTTTCAGGTTCCCCCGTGCCGTGAGAGCCGATGGCTGTAACTGTAGCTACAGCTACCGGTGTGTCCACATCACGAGTCTGGGCATCTCCACTTTGTTATTTATTTATTTAGCTATTATGTCTTGTATTTACCTTGTCCAAATAAGGATTCCCCCCACCCCCCCCAAGTTTTTCTGTTTATCTGACAATGAAGACTACAAATACCGAAGCCTCACTTTCGTGCCTACAGCAAACCCCATTGATTTGGGTGGGAGCTGCCTGGGGTCCGAATGCAAAGCTCCAGAGGCGGAAGCTCTGTGTTGTGCTGCGGCGGGAGCTGCCAGCGCGGTGGGCAGCGGTTTGTTTCTGAGAGCTGCCTGCGTGTCCAAGGGGAGAGGGGCAGCTCGCTCCCGCGCTCCCCACCCCCTCTTTCAACACTGCTGTAACTCTGCCTCGCTCTTTAAAATGCAATCTCCAAATCGACGCTGTTCCATCAGAAATGCTGCCGTCCTCTGATGTGATCTCAGGCATGCGGTCTCGGGCAGGCTTATTCTAGGAAGGATTTGCTTGTTTTTCTTTAAAAGTGTGTCATTTTCTGTTACATTCCAGAGGCCAAAACTTTTGCGTTTAAAACAAGAGCAGCAAGCCGTGAGTAGCAGTGATTTAGGAGTAACAGGAGCTATGCTCAGGAGTAATAGGAACAGAAGCAAGCAGGAACAACCAGAAGGGTGCAATTATGGATGAGTGTATTTTCATTACTAATTTTAATTTCATGAGAGCAAGTAACACAGTCCCCCTCACCACACACAAAGATTTCCCACTGTCCGTTCAGCCGCTGAACCTCTCCCTGTTTTCTTATTCTGCTTACTCCTGTCTGTCCGCTGAATTTACCTTACAAATTCTGTTTATTTCGTATTTCTCCTGTATCAGTTTTCTATTGTCCTCTCTGTGGCTTGTTGGAATTCTTACACCACCCTCTTCTCCCTTCTGCTTTGCCATGCATGCTGTTTAGCTATGGCCTTGCCTTTCCAGAAAATACCCTCCTTCTCCTCCTTCCCCCTCCTCCTTGAAAGTCTCAGATTTCCCGTGCTGGCAGCCAGCGCGGGGCTGCACACCATGCGCTAGCGGTTGGGGCTGCTCTGTTACCACAGGACCTGATTCACCTCCTGCAAGCTGAGCAGCGTGAAAAGAAATCAGCTGAGAGGGAGCTGGTTGGGAGTTGCAAAACAGGGGGACACATGGCGAAACCAACACATGGGCTGGGTGGTGACCAGCAGGGCTTCTCAAGGAGTCGGCAGCTCTCCCATATGTATGCCCTCTGGGACAGCAATGTGGAGTGAGACCTTACAACAGATCAGCTCTGCCGCACTGTTTAAACCAGCTTTGCGTGTTCAGCTGAGATGTGCTTAACCCAAAATCCTGCATCTGGAAGTGCCCTTGCTATGCCTTCCGGCTGGGTCCCGGCTTGGCAGGAGAGTTTTGTCCCTAATACCTAGGATCTAAGCGCAAGCATGCTTTGAAGAAAATGTAAATCCAGACCTGAGCTGAGCCCATCTCTAATCACCACTTGATTTTGTTTTCTTCAAATCTGCACATTTGAGTATTGAAGCAAATTATTCATCTCTCCTTCAACAGGTTCTCCTCCTGCAGCCGCCTGCTCTCTGAGTCTTTTAAAATCACTGCTGTTTGTGCCTGGGTTTGTAGCCATGACAAGCAAATATTCAAAGAGAATTTAGAAGCAAATGTCTGAAGTGACTGTGTAGACCCTCATCTTTGAGTTGCTTCTTGAGGAGGGCAGTGGAGCTTCATTGGGGTTCGAGCGTTTGAGCCTACAAAGCTGTTTCCAGAACCTGTATCTCCGGTCCTGCCACATTAGGCCAGTGTAGTAACTTCGTGGCTTCTGTTTTCAGCAGAGTGCGAAGCAGTCGCTGCAGAGGATTTATGTTTCCTTTTGACATTATACAATATTTTCCTCCCAGATTTCGGTGAAGTTTTGCTCTTTCTGAATTGTAAATGCAAAAAAAAAAAAAAAAATTACTGTTCAGAATGTTCTCTCTTGAAAAGATGTTTGCTTTTCACAGCTCGAACAGAAAACAGCTCAGTGCATCCAAAAGCTGCCTCACCCTTTGAGCGTGTTCCCAGATCTCAGCCAAGAGCACTACTATGGAATGGCTGTGAGTAGCCGGAAGAGCGTTGTGGGGATTGAGATGCAAATGAGCCAACCAAGCAGCCCCTTCCCTGCAGAGGTTCCCGGTCTCCTTCTGCCCCTCACTTCTGAACCGGGGGAGGCTGAACCTGGGCACGGCTCTGCAGCCACCGACCCTGGCTCCGCACCCAGAGACGCTGGCTCTGCACCCACGGCCCTTGGCGCTGCAGCCGCCGCCCTGGGCTTTGCTCCCTTGGAGACGCGTCGGCCTGGGTCCGGTGAAGAACCGTGTCAGCACCGTGAAGGCATGGAGGGCAGGAGGGGCTTTCGAAGCCCCCATGTTGCCGTTGCTTTTCTGGGTCCCCAGCAGTAAATGCCGCTGCCTTTTCCGAGTTAAAAGGGGGAGAAATGAAAGCCAGAGGTACCAGCCAGTGCAAAACAGCACACGCTGTTCCATATCTTAAAAGTTCCCAGCTCTCAGGCCGTTTCAAAAGTTCCAAAGTGTAACGTGAGCAGCTGCCCGGGCACTTGTTTGTTTTATCAAACGCAGAGAGTTAGAATATTGCAAAGGAAATCAGATACAGTAAGCTGGGGGGCATGCAGAGGGTTGCACACACAAACACACCGGGGAATAAAGCAATACGGTGTTTTCTCTGTATGCTTTTCTTTCCAGTATGAGAGAAGGAAGCAAAACATTCTAACAAAACCTTCTTCTAAAGAAATAATCAAGGCACTGAGCCCTAAAGCCCGTGTCACCGCACATGACCAGGAGAATAAGGCATTTTGCATTATTGCCTGTTGTCATCACTTTGCTCAGTGTTGTCCCTGCATGCTAATTACATGTTTACATGCATTGCATCATTTGACATAATTACTGTAATTATGTTAATACTTCATAATCAGCAGAACAGTACCTGTAATTTACCAAACAAAAACGACATGAAAAGCTAAACCCACAAATGGCAGGGGATGCCCTGCGCAGGATTTCATGCTGGGCGCAGAAGCAGGCAGGAAGGGCTCGGAACTGGAATATCCTGGTTCAGCCCTCGGATGCTCCCAGACAGCACCGGGCACTTTGCAAGGTGTTTTAAAAAGTGCTAACGAGGGTAACACACCAAGCTGTGAACAGGGTGTAAATGTTTAATGCTTATCCACGAACTCTCACCTAGAAAAATCTGTGCAGTGCCCTTAGCAGAGCTGGGTGACAGACACTTGAAAGAACAACAGGAGACTGAGAAAGGCAGTGGTCTGGAAATGTTTTAACCCCTCTCCTATCTGCGGATGTACAATATCAGTCTCGACCCCCTAGTTGCTTTTTTGAAAGAAATAATGTGGCGCCTGGCAGACCGGAGCACAGTCTGCGTGCAGCTGGATTCCTCCCCCCATCTACACCCCCCCCCTGGTTTATCTTGGCCTGGGTGGTTGGGTTTTGGGGCTGATTCACCCCCTGCGCTTCCCTCACGTCCCGGAAGGCATTTCTTTGCCTCCAGTTTCTCCCAGAAGGGTTTCTGCCACCAAGAGTTAAGTATCCAAAGTCAACTGTGGGATAAGCAGGGACATTAAACAAGACAAGGAGTTATCCAGAGTGGTCATTAAGTGCTGGAGAGTTTTACAAACACCATCGAGTCCCGAGTGCTTCCTGGTAAGTGGAGACACAAGAAGGTTCCAGCAAAATTACCAGCCTCCATCCACTGAAGGACTGTGCCCAGGTGGAGCTGGTGCTGCTGCAGGCAGAGCAACCTGCTGCAGTGGGGTCACTGGTGGCATCTGCCATGCCCGGGGACAGGCAGTGGGGCTCATCACTGGGCACCCGCTGTGCCTGGGGACAGGCAGTGGGGTCACTGCTGGCACCCACTGTGCCCAGGGACAGGCAGTGGAGTCACCCCTGGGCACCCACCACGCCAGAGGACGGGCAGTGGGGCTCATCGCTGGGCACCCACCATGCCCAGGGTCAGAAGGTGGGGCACTGCTGGGCACCCGCTGTGCCCAGGGACAGGCAGTGGGGTCACCACTGGCACCCACTGTACCTGGGGACAGGCAGTGGGGTCACCACTGGCACCCACTGTGCCAGGGAACAGGCACTGGGGTCACTGCTGGCACCCACTGTGCCTGGGGACAGGCGGTGGGGTCACCCCTGGGCACCCACCATGCCAGAGGACAGGCAGTGGGGCCCATCGCTGGGCACCCACCATGCCCAGGGTCAGAAGGTGGGGCACCGCTGGCACCCACCATGCCCGGGGACAGGCGTCGGGGCTCATCGCTGGGCCCCCACCGTGCCCGAGGCCAGGCCGTGGGGCACCGCTGGCACCCACGCTCTCCCCCAGCGCAGAGGAGCCCGGGGCCTTCCCCGGCCACACGAAACCCTTCGCCCCCCCGGGGATCGCCCCTTCCCCGCACAGCCCCGGGGCAGCCCGAGGCCGGGGGCCGGGCCGGGCAGGCAGCGGGGTGGCCCCGCAGGGCCGGGCCCGGGGG
>Ga0065711_1042296_pt1 | contig 15490 bp, 7 predicted proteins | sample Hoacrofraction12_FD_59098 | JGI IMG/M metagenome (GOLD analysis project Ga0065711, IMG submission 59098) | Hoatzin crop microbial communities from Cojedes, Venezuela - Epithelial fraction 12 v2 (version 2) | ecosystem: Host-associated > Birds > Digestive system > Esophagus > Crop | place... | reverse complement strand
GGAGATATTCAAGACCCACCTGGACAAGGTCCTGTGCAGCCTGCTGTAGGTGACCCTGCTTTGGCAGGGGGGTTGGACTAGATGACCCACAGAGGTCCCTTCCAACCCCTACCGTTTTGTGATTCTATGATCTGGTTCTTTATTGTTCTGCCCTAGTTCTTAAAAACTTTAGAGGTACAATATTCGTGTCAGGGCATAAGGTGAGAGTTGCATAACATTCCATTTTGTTTTCCACTATTTTTATAACTACTGTTGTTGCAGATATCTTCATTGTGCTTGTTCATGTTTAAATGGATATTTTTGAGCTATACACACTGACATTTTTTTTCTATTACACTAGGAAAAACAGAAACTGACAAATGTGTAAGCCTTTCTGATGTATGAGTAGTTGGCATTATTTATTCTATTGTACTTTACAATTCAATATTAAAAAATAAGAAGTAGACATCTGTTTTTATCCATCACTAGTATTCAGAAATTGCCCTGGTTTCGTTTTGTTCTTCAACTTGTCGAATGTAATTTTTTTCTCATTTTCACAATTTGCCACATTATTCTTTTAGCATATTCTTCTAGTATATTCTTGCAGCATGTCTGGCCATGATAGAAATGGATCCAAAGAGGCCGTCCTGAATCCCTGAACCACTGTTCTGCTCAGTTGTTATAATACAGCCGAGCATGGTTTTATGTCACTAGATACTGCATGTGTATGCCCAGCAATGGGCATCTTTCTTGTTTGTTCTTCAGTTTTGTTCTGGTTCTTCCACACCACTCTCCTACCTGTTTTACATCCTTCATCCTTATCTTGCAAGTTTTAGTTTGCACTGTTTTCCTGTACCCTGTTTGGGCAACTATGCCTTAAGTCTTAGCTTGCTTTACCATGGTTACCTATTATTCTTAGCAGTGTTACAAAGCACTTCTTGCTGGTTATGTGTTAGCAGTGTTACAGTGTTATAACACTGTCAGTGATTATGCTATTTTAGTGTGTTTTTGTCTGGGTCTAAGGCAAGCCAATAGTAATTATAATATGCTTAGTCGGTTTCTACTTTATGGGTCAACAGATCTATCCTTTGGCTACAATTTACATATATTGTCTATCTCCTCTGTTCCCAATATGCTATATTTTCCAGAAATTCTGATAAGTACACATTTCTCTGGAATGCTTCCCTTAAATGACTTTTCCAATGATTCTAGTAGACTAGAAAAGCATGATTTTCCTCTTCAAAATCCAGTTTTTTGTCTGTGTAATATGATTTTATGCTGTAACTTTGGTTACTTTTAAAAGTATCAGTGACTCCAGTGCTCAGTATTATGATTTTACTAAGGTTCTTACGACTAATTACAAATTATTGAAATATTTTAAACAATTAACAGTCTTCAAAATTATTCAATGCAATTCAGTAGACAGTTATTTGAAGTGTCATAAATTTATATGTAATAACTTAAGATCTCATCTTACAGTTCTCAGAATCCAAAGAATTTAGAGTAACCCCTAGTTTGCACACAGTAAGTTAGACCACTGGTGTCTTCACGGAACTTGATTTCCCAATATAAACAGACCTGACAGACTCACAGACCCAGAACTCATAGTGCTACAGTCCCCTGGTTCTGTTCTGTAGCATTTTTCCAGACCTGTTAATACGGGTTTTTAAACCAGTGATAATGCTAGTTACAGTTTGATGGATTAGGCTTTGAGGCTACATTCATTAAATTACTGCTAAGTACTAATTAAAGTCTAACTAACTAACTTTCTTTCCCACATCACTAAGGCTTTGTTGATGTTTTTTCACCTGTCTCTCATATCTAAATAATTTTTAGAGCAAATACTACCCCTGGTGTTTGAAGAGTGCCTTACTGAATGCTAATTGCTAATTCTGGTGCATAACTAAAATATCTCTTAAAAGCTTCATCAGCAAAGAAGATCTCTGAACTTCTGGCTTCCTCTCAACTGGCAAATAATTTACTATACCACTAAGACCCAGAGCTTCCCTGGAAGAAACTGTACTAGAAATCAAATAGCTTTTGAAATGCTGGGTATTTCAAAGACATTTGTAAAAAATTGTTTCCAGAAAGAATATTTGCTGTAACTAGCTTAACTGAAAATTACTGATGTTCAATTCTGCCTTTTCTGCATCTATACAAATTAAAATGTCAGTCAGGGAGGAAAAATTACATTTCATTAGTTTCTCCTAGTTTTACTTTTTATGTATTTTTTGATACAAATTTAGTAATAGAAGGAGCATAATGAAAAAAATAGTTTAAAGGACAAAAAAGTAATTTCAAATTGCCTCCCTTTGTAACTTACCCAAGTATAAGCAGAGAAATAAATTTTAGTTATTATTCATAGTGGCACCGAAATATCCAAAATGAAGTTAGATTCCCTCTGTAACAGAAGTATACAATCAGAACAAAAGAAAGTCATTACCCAGAAACAGATTTTCAGTTAAAATAGATAGAAGAGAGATTTTTGTAGTGCTTAGAATGAGGAAATGCACCCTATTCAGACAAATGACACGTATGTCTGTGTACATTTCTAACCCTCTATGGAGGCATACCGCAGGCAACAGTTTCAGTTGAACATACCAGGTCGGGAGTATTTCACTATCTTGGAACTGCTAAGGACATAGCTCAAATGATTTGTTTAAATTTACACAGTACCAAAATACTGAATGAGCCCAGATCTCCTGAACACCTCTTCCTCATTTTAACAATTTTTCTCCAAATATATAAATTTTGCTTAACTGTATATTTTAGACGTAAATTCCTAAGGCAAATTCCTTTCAGTATAGATCAAGCAGAAACTGTTGTTTTCTTTTCATGCATCTTAGAAACATGTGCAATGCCTTGGACAGTGTCCATGCAAAAATGAAGGCCTCATTCTCTTACAGAAAATTTTCATGAAGATGAAATATAAAAATTTTAAGAAGCATGTTTTACATGCAGTATTTTACATCTAAGTTCTTTGGAATTGATCCCTTGTGCAGTATAGGAAGATGTTCTCTGTCTCTGAGTATGATACTTACCTATAATGACTCCTCACTGCCAGTAATTTTCTTGCTGGATTATGGGGAAGTTTAGTGATTTAATGTAGAGTTCTCTGTAGGATGATTCTTTGCTTCCAGGTTTTTTCTTCAGTCAGCTCAATGGCTTCCTAAATTGCAGCAGACACTGTAGAGCCTTCTCTGGTGCCTAAGAGTAATGTCAGCCAAGTCTGGCCATCTGCTGCCTGAAGACAACTGTGCTGGAGTGGTAGCTCTCATCTTCTGCAACTTTCTTCTTTTACCAGCAATCTGGCCAAGTGTCTTTGTCAGAACTTCAGACATCTGACTCCCTCCTTTTAACTGCCAGACCCTGGGACCCCTAGAAATTTTTGTGCTTTGAACAGATAAATTTGGCAGTAGGGGAAGATGTATTTTCCTCTCCTTTCAGGGATACAATATGACCCAGTGCCTCCTTAAAAGGAATGAACATTTATGTCATACACAGTTGAGGAAAAATACCTAAACAGGTTTCACTCATTAAGTGGATGATTTCTTATATATAATTGAAAGAACTGAATTCATTTGTCTTCCAAAAGACAATACATAAGGTATTTATGCACAGTACAGGAGGTGGCAGATGATGAAGCAACAATATATGTGCTTCTTTTGGCTGCAGATAGGAAATCCATTTTTTATTTAAAAGTTTCAACGAATTACATGGAAGGATTAGTATGGACACCATCTACTTCATGTTTGTTCCCTTTCGAATTTTTGGGGCAGATATGTATAGTATCTCTAGGAAAAGTTATTGTTTGAACCAAAATGCTTTTTTTTGTTGGTGGTGATTTTTTTGTGGTTGCTCCTGTGTGTATGATTGTGAGGAAGATGTTCCAGTGTTCTGTGGCATCTCACAGTAACACAGCTCTTGAGGGAGCCAGACTGCTTGTGTAACAGGAAACAGTGAATGGGCCCTTGGACTTCTCCAGAATGATTCTGACCAGTATGGATTTCCAAAGGACTCTGCAGATCTTAGGATAAGTCCAGTTTGCAGAGGTCAAACCTCTACCTGTTTCCTGTGGGATTTCTGTGGAAAAATAATGTATGGATTGTACAGTTTAGACAGAGACTTCAAGAATCTCTGACTAGTACCATGTAAGACATGCAGTCTACTTCTGGATAAACTAACTCAGGTGTAAGAAGCAGTACAGCTGAAGTGGTTGCTAAATTTAATTAGTTCTTTCAAGAAACAAAAAGCCAGGTAGGAGAGCAGAAGGTTGCGTGTCTCTGCGGCCATTACCTCATATGAGGCAAGACTTTGTGTGACCATACTACATTAATCCCTTAAACACAGGTTTTGTTTCTGATCTTTTCCTAGTACATTTATGCAATCTGATTTTGAGGTTGTGAGGAATAGAGTTAAATGTGGACCTTGTCACTAGAATTTGTTTCCCTCGTCTTTTGGGGAGAGTTTGTCTTAGTGCTGGTAAGCCTTTGGGTTTCATCCCTCAGTTTCACAGTCTTCCATTTATTGTAAAAATAATAAAACCACCTTACATATAAGTCATTTTCAGCTAATGGTAATTTTAGTTTACTCCAGATCAGCTCCATTCACTCAAGCCTATTGCTTTCTGTGACCTTCCTTGTCTTAAACTTCCACGGTTTATCAAAATAAACTAAAATAGCATCAAATTGTTGTTGTCATTAATTGTCTGGTAAAGAAATCTTGGCAATTGTCTAATATTGAGCCATATTATTATTCAAAGAATTTCTTCTCGTATTTTCATCTGTGAATATAAAGATCTAAAAAATTATGCAATTCTCAGTCTTATTGATGGGCAACACATGCAATGTGTTGTAGCTGCCTTTTAAACTAATCACGGGCCAATTCTGTCTTAAAAACATTGCCATTGTTGTTCTTTTTTTCCTTCTGAAAATGAATATAGTATGCCATAATTGTCTTTCAGTTATAATTTTATGATATGATCTGATGACTGATTTATGATTTATTACATGATGATACCTTGCAGCAGTAGTTGTGTCTGGTTTATTACCCAGGATCTTGGTCTTAACATTTACAAATTTCATTTACCTTTTTCTAATCACTGCATCCTATTTCCCAGCTGGTTTGGAAGAACATTTTATTACCGATGATATCACCTAGCTCACTACTACAGACACTGAACGGACACATTTGTTCATCTTTATTACCTTTGCAGTACATTTTTAGAGAACTATTGGGCTCAATGTGGATTTAGCCCCTGCTATGACTATCTTCTGCAGTTTTTCATTTTTACCCTTTATCCCTTCAATTGGGAATCTGACAGTGAATTTTGTTCTAGCATGCAGAAATCTTTGTGGTTTTTTTTCCATTCTTGTGCTTTTTCTTCTATTTTCACTTTCTACTGTACATCTCGGATTTCATACCATCACCTGCCGTATCTCTGTATACCTAGGTGTCCTCTGTTGTGAGACAATTCTCAAAGAGTTCAAAATCACTCACATTTGAACCCTGACATCTACCTTAGCTTACTCATTCCTGCATTTCTTAACTTATAGATAGTGCTGTCTTCGTGACTGAAAGAAATGGATATCCTCCTGCTGTCCAAAATGTTTCATAAAGTCTTCTCTTGAAGTTCCCAGTTTTGCAGCCTTTATCTATCTGGAGAATTACATGTCCAAAGAAATAGGCTTGCTCACCTGTATTTGAAGTGCTTAGAGAAATATATTGGTATGCACAAGTATTACTCAGTTTGTCTCTATATGAATGCCACTGTAGCTTCTGTAACAACTGGAGGTAAATATTAATGGCACTGATAATAACAAAGGTTCCATACTTTGCCAAATTATTTTATTACAACCTTGAAAATTAATGCAGCGTTATTGTGGTCTAAAAGAAAAAGACAGTAACCCCAGATGACAATACAGCTGCTAGCAAATTTTAAGGAACTTTTGAAATACAGAGATCTTTGATATTCCTGGTAGCTTTTCAAAATGCAGCAGGCTTGGGCAGTCATATAGTTTTTGCAAATACAGTGTCTAGTAACACTGATATTTTAGGTGGAATTTGGCTGCAGGCTTGATAGCAAAGGCATTCTGACCAGAATACAAATTAATTTTTCCCTGAAGACATACTAATATAAGTAATGTAATTGCTTTTCAACACTTTGCACTGCTCCTTTTTTTTGTTTTGTTTTGGTCTGATTTGGTTTTTGTAGAATGAGTTCAATTACAGCTACAACTATTAAAAGCTATTAACCAGATTCCTACTCTAGCAAACATACTTCTGTAATCCTGTTGTTAACTGATGTTTATTTCATTTAGGGCTGCATAAAATTTTTATCACTTTGCATTCCTTCTAGAATGTTTGGTATTTATCTCATTGTCAAAACTAATACATAGCTTTATAGACCCACAATTCAGTCCTAATTCTTTGGTGGGCCTGAGAACAGTGTATACTGTGAATTTCAGTAAGAAAAAGTAAAGTTATTTAGATTAAGACATGATGTCCAATTATCCTGCACAGATTATGATAATTTCTCTTATAACACTCTAATTGCGTTACTTTGCTTTTAAATTTCTGCTAATGAAGAGGTTTTCATCTGCAGCTTCCCAAATTCTTGAAACTTAGGTGCTTAATTTAGGTAAGATTTCTAGTCTAATAAGTACATTTCCTATTATTTTTTCTCTGAAAGAATCATTATTCGACATCTTTTCCATAGCATTTTTTTTTTTAATTTTTGTTCTTTAGCTCTATAATCATCATGTATGTAAGTTTCCTAAATAGCACTGCAGTACAAGAAATTGCCTTGTCATATGTTCTGCAATGTTCTTTGTTTTCTTTGCTTATTTACTGTATTGTGCCATTTAGCTGCAAAGTTGTTTTTTTTTTAATTTGTTGTCATGAAAACCTGGTCTATTTCTGCTGGGTATCTTGAATTCACATTAATTCCCTTCTAATACATAGAGTCAATAGTATTCAGTCAAGACTAAGCACAGTGTCTTTTACGCAGTCCAGTTTTGTTGACATAGAAGCTATGACATAGCTGAAGAAATGCCTTAATAATCAGAAAAAAGTACCAAAATATCATTCTTCCCAAATTGTGCAAATATATTCCAGTTCCTTTCTTCCACTGTAGCAAAACACTAGAATTTTCTTTGGGATATCCTGAAGTTTTTCTTCTGTTGACAACAATTGTTTTCTTCTAATTTCAATTTGAAATAAATATTTAATTTCAGTTTTACAGCTTTAGATATAATTTGTAAACAACAAGTCAATATGAAGTTGACATCCTAATAGCAAGTTGATGTTGATATATTTAATACCATCATTTTTGTTCACAAAAGTGCAAACCTGCTTTTACCCCCTGAAACCCAAAGGAAGAGTTGCCCCTATATTTTCCCACATTGCCTTTTACTGCAGTAAGAGGAATGAGAGCTCTGCAGGGAAGGGGTTAAGGACTCGTTAACCTACACAGGGGAAAAGCTCCTTAATAGTATACAACTTTCTAAACCTTGGGCTTAGACTTCAACTCTGTTGTCTATGAAGCTGGAGAGCTAAACCGACTACAGTGACAAAAAATAGGCAGGGATGATGCAATATGAAACCTGATCAAAGTGAATACTGTTTGGTATCACTATAAACAGAAAAAAATCTTTTGTAGGTGCTTATGTCTTCCAGTGTCTAGAGACCACAGAACATTCATAAGTCAAAGCAGCAGCCCACTGCTCTTCAAAGCACCTTACATGGAGAACAGTTTTTATCTGCACTTGAAAGGGAAACTTCAGACGACTGGCAGGAGTAGCATTTCCACAGAGAGTAGGTGTCACCATTTTGAGCAGGGTGTCAATAAACTGAGTGACAGACTCTCTCTATTAACCCCCACCCTCCCACCAGAGGAAGGGAAAAGGAGGAAAAGGGAGAGAGACTTACAAATTGAAGTTTTACTAATAACACTAAGAATACTACTAATAATAAGAGAAGTGAAACAAAATATACAAAACCAATACTGAGAGTCCTGGAGCTGGGTGCTGGGGCGATGGCCTCCCGCCAGCAGCTGCCAGGCAGCACCAGGCAGTCCCGGACTGGACTCGGCAGCAGACAGGAACTGGACGCAAGAATGCACGGATGGGAATTGGGATCAGGATTGCAGGCAGGACAGCCATCAGGGTCCTCTTAAGCAGCCAGACATGGACAAAGAGAGCGAGACCCTCATGATCCCCCAGCTTTAAACTGAGTGTGACGTGCATGGCAGGGAATACCTCATTGGTCAATACCGGGTCACCTGTCCTGTCCGCCCCTCCCCGCAAGTGCAACCTTTTCCTACTCCTCACTTGCAGGACCTAGGAGGTCTATCAGTGACCTTGGCTGCTATAGTGATAATTATAAGCGGGGGCCTTTTTCTGCATTCCTTTCCTACCGTTAGCTCAATGTAACTATAAATATTAGGTGTTATCAGCTTTGGAGTGGACACTGTCTGTAAAATACACAGCCAGCTTTAGAAGTATGCAGTTATTTAGAAGAATTGTAAGGAAGATTCACTAAAAAAGAACTGGTTCTCTTTTAACCAAAATGAGGACAACACGTCAACTATAAAATGCACCACTGGTTTAATAGGAAAGACTATATTGCTCTGTATCAATAAATTGATGTGTGTGTCAGGGACTCTATTTGTCACAGATATGGTAAAAATGATACAGTGTATCTCAAACTGCTGTAACTCAGGGCTAGAACAAAAGCAAACAGAAATGGTAATGGCAGAAGAGGTGTAAAAAATAGAAAACTCAGAAAAGAAGCATTAAAATGACTCAGAGGAAAAAGAACAGAAAATTTAGAAAGGAAGCATTAAAATCACACAAAGGATAGAAAAAAAAACACGAAGACTGATGGAAATTAAAAAGGAAAGTTAATATATACTGATTAATGATTAAAGCATGTGCAATCAGAACAGTGTAAGAAAACAATAGGAGTAATTCCTCTGACCACTGAGAACACTGCTTGGTTTTGGTAATAGCATGTAGGAGAAAATATATGAAGTGTGGAGAGGATGGAGTCAAAGCAACCTGGGGAAGAAGATACTGTATTCCTGTCTTTAAAATATTGACCAAATTCATTAGTGCAACTGCTTTACACTCACTGTACATCTGTTGGTTTTCATAAGTTTTAAGGAAGCTTTCCTTAATTTTGACAGATAAAATAATATATAGCTATAGAGACAAAAGTAAATACATAATTAAGATTTAGCTAAAGAGAAAAGTATAAGTTAACAAAAAATTGTAATAAAATACAGCAGAACTGAACTTTTTACCAAACAGGGATGTGTTTTGATAGAGAAATACCTCTCTTCTGTATGGAAAGGAAGGAAAGACAAAGACCATAAAATATTGAGTAATGTAGTACTTAGAACACATACTAAGGATTCAAAATATCCAGGTTTGATCAAGAAACTTGAAACAAGAAACAGGAGTGTCCTGCACGCATACAAGTTAATGTGAAGGAAAAAAGATCTCATTTATCCTGTCAGAGGAAAACAACTTGCAAGGCTCCAATGGAAGTGAAATGGAACTTATTCTTAAAACTTTACTTAAATTAAAAGGGAGTAATGGGCTGATACACACCAGATACTGAAGAATGAAAAGCTGTATTTCACATTGATAGAGCTTTATATTTTTTATAAAAACAGCAAGTGAGAGAGCATTATGTTCATGCTGATTAGGAGGGGACAGGGAAAACAGCAGTATGTTCTGGTAACAGAAATGAGATGCTGCACTTCAAAGTTATTTATTCATACGCACGCACAGAGACACACATTGGATTTTCTTTCCTTTCCTATGTTGTTTTGCTAAGTCTCTTAAATTCATCCTGGTATCACTTCCAGAAGTAATAAAACATTCTGTCATGAGTTCTCTATGTATTATTCAGGGAAAATGAAAAACTAAAAGTTGTAAGCAATTTGTTCATGCCTTTGGGGAAATAAAAGAAATTAATGTAAATAGGTATTTTAAATGAGTTTTTGTCCTACATGACCTTTGCAAAAGAATCTTGCTTAATAATACCAACACAGCTGAGTATCAAATTAATTAGATTTGTCCAAATGCAGTTGCACAGTTTTCAGTTCCATGTAATTATGAATATAAGATTCATTGTTGGTAGTGACTCGTAGTAGTAATACTTAGTCTAAATCAAATCCTCTGTCTTGGGCAAATGTGCACCTTATCAAGAGAGTATTCTAGCCTTGAACTGTGTACAGTTTAAGACCTACATCCCGGGAACACTTATATGGGAGATTAACTTCAAGCTTCTGAGTAGTTCCATTGTTTGTCTGATTTTGTGTTTAGTAATCAAATGCATTTACACTTACAAGGCAGGAGTCCACACAGACAAGACAGATAAAGAGCAAGGGGAAAAGAGGTATTTTTCTCCTCATACAAAGAGGGACCTGAGAAACTATGCAAGGCATTAGGCTAAAGTTTTGAGGAAATCATATTTCCAGTTGTGGGAAATCAGATTTGGAATCCAAATGAAATTAGCACGAGTAATGATCTGCATTTGGTTTACGTACTCAGGTTTCCTTTTCAAGCACGAGGCAGAAACAATGCTCTCCTCTGGCTCTGATACAGAGCTGGGACACCATATGACCAGGGACCTGGAATCCAACAGACTCGGAAAACTTCTGCTTGTGGCAATGCAAGTATATCCTCAGGTAGCTAGGGAAAGAAATGGTGTCACAGTCTCACCAAAATGCCTCTCTTTCCTTTGTGTTCCGATGTTTAAACCCTGAAAATTCAGAGGATGATTTTAACTGTGGAATTGTACAGGCAGTACAATACACACAACAAAATAATTCTTGTCTGTGGGTTTTTTTTGTAAAAATCTTTACAAATTTTCAAATGTTACACAAACAAGTACCCACTTTGTAATGGTAAACACTAGAGTTGAGAGGAATGTGGAGCTTCCAGTTCAGCCAGTGGAAATCAAATGCTGAAATCTTTAGAAAATAATTGAATTTGTACCTAGTCATACCTTTTTGCCACATAAGATTAAATATATTTTCCATCCTATCATGGACAAGGCAAAATAACAGGAAAACAAACAAAACAAAAATTTCTTAATGTCTGTTTTAATTGTCTCTAGTGAAGGTAGAAGGAAGACTGTTGCACACTGGGGGGAGTTTGACCTTGCAAAAAATCTCTTCTGGAAGCATACTTTAGAGTAAGAACTGTGCTTCTGGTGGGTTCAGATTTCTTGGAATTACTTAATAAGAACGGTGAGTGCAATGATGTTAAAGTTAACACAGCTCTGGATGGAATCAAGTAGCAATCAAATCTCTAAGCAGAAATGCACTGAGGTCTAGATTCCACCCCAGCTGCAGTGCTCTACTATTGACTTGCTTTAGACTTTTAGAAGCACTAAGCCGGTAGAAGACTGCTGGCAAAAGCCCTAGGTGGAAATCAGGCTGTCTGAGTCTGCACCACAGACTCCAGATGACTGCATCACAGCTGGTGATTAACTCACTGTCAAAACCCAGTGGCAAACAGACAAAAAGCAGAAGCTTCCTGCCAAAGGGGAAAGAGAATGGAAAGACTACTGAAGAAGAAATATTTTCTTGCATAATGAGTGTGTAAGGAATATCACTCGCTGGAGGAGACATCAGTGGGGATGTTATTTGGGGGCATTACATCCTTGAGGAGGTTTGTTTACTTTTCCATCATGGCAGATAATGTCATATCTGGCCCTTCTGTCTCCATCACATCAAGTACATACTCAACGATATGGTAGAAGAAAAAAAGAGAAATATTTTTGCCTTGTTTCCTGTATGTTTGATATTTCTGTGGTGCAGACATTGTGAGATCTGAGGAACTCTGGTGAAACAAATTGTGACACGTTTAATACTAAAGATTAAAATAAGCACTTGTGACTTGTTCAGATGATACGGGACCAAATCTGAACATTGTGTTTACCATTTTAAATTTTTTTCCTTTTCTAGTGTTGTTCTTCATTCTTTGAAAGAATGTCAATGACTTTTGAAATATCCTAAAAAAGACTTGAGATCATAGATCATAGAATGAAAGGGATTGGAAGAAACTTCTAGAAGTCATCTGATCCAACTCTTGTGTTCAAAGCTGGGCCAATGTAGAGAGGTTTTCTCAGAGCCAGCTAAGATTTTTTTACTGATTTTTTTTTTTTTTTCAAAATACTACTACATGTATTTCCTTCTGACTGAGAGTTTATGTTCTCAGTATATCAGGAGAAATGCTAACAGGATATTATTATTAGGACAAAGCAACAGAATGGTTCACCCTAAACGGGATACAAAACTGTGCATCATCAGTGTACAAAGGATTATTATGATTCTTGTCAGTGTTTCTGAGGCTTGAACAGAATCTCTGTCCTTTCTGAGATGAAATGTGGGCAGGCAAGAATAGAATATAATACAGTTTAAATGAACAGTAATGGACCTGTTGGATTAACCCACTGATTTTCTTGTCATTGCAGGATTATTCATTGTTCTTCCTATTTTTGTGCTTTAAATTTAAGAAATTGAGACTTCATTCACTTCTTTGGAAGCTATGACATAGCGGAAATCAATTCCCTCTTGGAATATCTTTTCCCTTTCTTAATTTCATATTATCTTAAATTCATCTTTATCTTCATACTCCTCTTTCTTCCTGTGTGTCTCAGATGGAGTCAATAGTCCAAGCAAAGGATCATGCATCATACAGTAATATCAGGAAATTATTCGTAATGTACTAGAGAAAGAGGTGGGGGAAGCAATTTTGTTTCACTCTTAGTCACGCCACTGACTCATATCTTCTTTATTAATCTTTTGCTTTGTGTGGAATATTCAAATCAGATGCCTGCTTCTTCAGATTGATTGAAACCTTCAACATGATGAAATTCTGTGTTTGAATGTAGCACTGCCACGACTTTTACTGACTGCCTGGTATTTACGCATGTGGCAAAAGAACTCTTTCAATGGTAAAATATTTGCAGAGAAAATGTGCATTTTGAATGAAAGGTAGCAAGATGTCACTGCTGAAATACTGTACGTTGCTGTGTTGTTACCCACATATCTCAGTTCCAGCACGAAGGAGGATGTAACAAGAAAAGCTATCCTTCTTTGGTGTGGAGGAGTAGTATGTGACATGATATGAGTGTTAGGGAGGAGATGGACAAATAAGCTTTATAGACTGCATCCACAGGGCTGATCCCTTACATGTATATTAGGGCAAATGTCAGGAGGTTCCTGTGATCCCAGTGAGCCTTCATAGTAGCTGAGAGATAGCAAGACACTGTGCAGGTTTTATGTCCCCTACTTCTCACAGTAGAATAAGTAGTATTTCCTAATCCCCCATAGTCCATGGGCAACCATACTGGAAAGGTGTCATACTGCATGCAATACAGTATTTTAGTCCCCTCATTGGCTTTGGTTTTCTTCTTGTTACTCTTCTTCAACTCTCGAGAGTAGCTTGTTACTGACAGTGTTTGAGACGGAGATCACGTTTGTCTGGAAGTTTCTGTTGTCTGCTGTTTCCCTGTTGCTGCTAGATTTGTTGCGCTTGGTGTCTGTGGTCAGCTATGTCTGCTCGAGGGCTACCATGCAGTAATGGTACAGTGCTAAATTGCAGCTTACAGCGAAATAACAATGACAAATAATGCCAGATAATAAGCTGTCTCTAAATTCTAAAAGAATAATCAGTGGAAAGTTAAATATATCTGACAAAAAATTAAGGTTTGTTCTCGGCTTCCATACACATTTGTCCTCGTTCCCACAGTAATGTTGCCTCTTTGCACTTCTTTCTGAAAGAAACAAAGGACAAACATACTGGTGATTTATCAGTACGTTGGCAGATTCCCTATTTGTAAACTGTAGGACGCATAGAAATGGGCCATTACACAAATATTTAGCAGTATTTTATGTACACTTTTTACAGAACACCTTGAATGGTTGCATATTAGCCTGTAGAGCTAAATCACTCCTGTATTTATTTTAAAAGCCATTTCAGATGGAGAAACAACATTAACTGTTCACCAACCTACAATAATAATTTAGATCTCTCACATATGACAAATTGTTATGGGATCTGACTATCCTACCATTACCCTACAGAAATATTCTAATGAGTGTGGTGGGTTGACCCTGGCTGGACGCCAGGTGCACACAAAGGTGCTCTATCACTCTCCCTCCTCAGCTGGACAAGGGAGAGAAAATATAACGAAAGGCTGAAAGGCTCGTGGGTTCAGATAAGGACATGGGGAGATCAGTCATCAATTACTGTCACAGGCAAAAAAGACTTGACTTTGGGAAATTAGTTTAATTTATTACCAATCAAATCAGAGTAAGATAATGAGAAATAAAAACAAATCTTAAAACATATTTTCTCTCACCCTTCCCTTCTTCCTGGGCTCATCTTCACTCCCAATTTTTACTACCGCCTTCCCCACAGAAGCACAGGGGGATGGGGAAGAGGGGCTGCGATCAGTTCATCACACTTTTTCTCTGCCGCTCCTTCCTCCTCAGGAGGAGGACTCCTCACACTCTCCTCTGTTCCAGCATGGGGTCCCACCCTCAGGAGACAGTCCTCCATGAACTGCTCCATCATGGGTCCTTCCCACGGGGTGCAGTCCTTCAGGAACAGACTGCTCCACTGTGGACCTCTGTGGGCTGCAGAGGGATGGCCTGCCACACCATGGTCTTCTCCATGTGCTGCAGGGGAATGTCTGCTCCGGCATATGGAGCACCTCCTCCCCCTCCTTCTTCAGTGACCTTGGTGTCTGCAGAGTTGTTTCTCTCACGTATTCTCACTCCTCTCTCACAGCTGCTGTGATGCAGCACTTTTTCCCCCTTTTTAAATATGTTATCCAGAGGCACTACCACCATTTGACCTTTTAACTGTCTTAATTGTTCAAGTGACACATGACATAGAATCATAGAATCATGGAATGGTAAGGGTTGGAAGGGACCCTAAAGATCATCTAGTTCCACGACCCCTGTCATGAGCAGGGACATCTTCCACTAGACCAGGTTGCTCAGATCTCCATCCAGCCTGGCCTTGCACACTTCCAGAGAGGGGGCATACACAGCTTCTCTGGGCAACCTGTTCCAGTGTTTCACCACCCTCATGGTAAAGGATTTCTTCCTAATACCTAATCTAAATCTGCCCTCTTTTAGTTTACAGCCATTCCCCCTTCCTCTGTCACTGCACACCCTTGTGAAAAGTCCCTCTCCATCCTTTCTGTGGGCCCCCTTCAGGTACTGGAAGGCTGCTATAAGGTCACCCTGGAGCCTTCTCTTCTCCAGGCTGAACAGCCCCAACCCTTTCAGCCTGTCCTCATAGGAGAGGTACTCCAGCCCTCTGATCATCATTGTGGCCCTCCTCTGGACCCGCTCCAACACATCCATGTCCTTCTTGTGCTGGGGACTCCAGAGCTGGATGCAGTAGTCCAGGTGGGATCTCACAAGAGTGGATTAAAGGGGCAGAATCACCTCCCTCGACCTGCTGGCCACGCTTCT
>Ga0065711_1042294_pt1 | contig 15491 bp, 8 predicted proteins | sample Hoacrofraction12_FD_59098 | JGI IMG/M metagenome (GOLD analysis project Ga0065711, IMG submission 59098) | Hoatzin crop microbial communities from Cojedes, Venezuela - Epithelial fraction 12 v2 (version 2) | ecosystem: Host-associated > Birds > Digestive system > Esophagus > Crop | place... | reverse complement strand
TTAGATGTTAGGAAGAAGTTCTTCACCATGAGGGTGGTGAAACACTGGCACAGGTTGCCCAGAGAAGCTGTGGCTGCCCCCTCCCTGGCAGTGTCCAAGGCCAGGTTGGACGGAGCTCTGAGCAACCTGAGCTGGTGGAAGATGTCCCTGCTCATGGCAGGGGGGTTGGAACCAGGTGATCTTTAAGGTCCCTTCCAACCCAAACCATTCTGATTCTATGATCTAGTCCCCTCTCTGTCAATAAAAAAAACCTACTTCTTTCTTGCTTTTACTTCATGTTTACCATTCTTCACACATACCTAACTTTGTAGCTTCAAAATTATTTAAATAAATCTGCTACTTTATTTTGTTCATTGGAAGCTTACATATGCAGCCTATTCAGCCACTGTATATGTTTTCATCTTTAAAGATGTTCACAATTGGCAGTTTTATGCAAGCATATATTTAGATCCTAATAGCATTTTGACTGAAGCAGAAGCCAAGGTGAATGTCCACTCGTGCTCAGAGTAAACAGTAATGGTCAACTGGGTCTCAAAGGTACTGTATAAGCAAAAGCGTTATTTATTTATGCTGAAAATCAAAGCATCCAAAACAAGATATCCAGGAAAATATACCAAGAGAGAGATTAAGGAGGAACAGAGAAGTTTTTTTATCTAATGTGAATATAATAGTTTTCGTATTATTTTTACTAAAAATCTACCCATAGTAATGCTTGCATGTATGCATGTAATTATGTGTGAGGGTAGGTTTTGGGGAGATCATAACATTTGAGCTGAAGTGCTAGACTTCTAAAGCTTTTTAATTAGAAAATAGATGGGTAACTGGACAAAAGACCAGCAACCAGAATGTTGGAAATTTACTTTCAAATCTGATAAATAATTTTCTGATTCACTTGATAAATTAATCTGGTTTCTGTGCACCTTATTTACCTCTCTGAAAACTGAAAATGTGGTTTAACATCCTAATTATTTAGTCTGCTAGTAATAATTTTCATTACTGTTGAATATGATCATAAGAAAGCCATGTCTACAAGAGATACACACAATAATAAAAAAAATAATTTTGGATAATATAACTTCATCAGAAAATGGGCAACTTCTAAATTTAGATTAATTGGAAATATCAGTTGTTCTGAAGATACAACTTACTGGCCGTTATTCAGATATGAGCAAGACGTACTGAAAGGAATTCTGGAGCATATGCAAAAACTATTTTAAATCAATTTTGAGGAAACTTTCTTACATGTAGATTCAAATCTATATGGATCAAATCTCTAAGAATGAGTTTCTTTCTGCTGTTTATTTCTTTTCTATGATCTGATAAACATGCGGCCAGCAAGTTGTGGCTGCTGTGTCCAGTTAACATGTGTCTTTGAAAATGGAATCCTTTTGTTTTATGCTGCCTATTTATGGAATGCTTGTTAAATAGGGGCCTATTGATTTTCATAATAACGTCAATTACGAAGAGAAGTCTATCTACTTTCGTGAAGTATCTAAATATAAAAAAATACGTTATGGGGGCCTGACAAAAATTTGTTTGTGTTTTTTTTGTGTGGGTGTGCGGTTTTGTGTGTGTGTGTCTTTGATAAATAAAAAAAGTGTGGTGTGGGTCAAAAGACTGTTCAGTTAAAATCCAAACCTGTCATAGGCTGTAGTGGTGTGCTATGTAACCATCAGGCAGAATACAGAAACTGTGGGTGGAATCGTCTTGAGTCAAGCTCTCTTTCAGTTGCTCTTGTAACAGTCGTTCCCTCTGCAGTGCTACTTGCGGTAACAAAGGATTTGCCTGCTGTGTTGAACTGTGTAAATAATCTCTGTAGAGCCTGAGCATCTGAGTCAGAAGGGGATGTTACACTTTAATTTATACAAATGATACACTTTATCATTTGATTATGCATTTACTTAATATGCTTTTTTGATCTGCCAAAGCTGATCGGATATTCACTTGGTGGCAATGGTCTTTTAGTAATAAATTCGTTTTCATGTCTGTGAAGCAGTAATCACGGGGACCTATCTCTTAATAATTGCTAATTAATGTAAGTACATATTTGGCCTTTGCTTTCATCATAATCATTGTGTGACATGTAGCATAGAAGAAAATACTGTGTGGAATAAAATGTATTTCATCAACTGGAAGTGACTTGGGACTAGAAGATGTCCAAGCAGATGTTGACATAAACGCAAAACAAAGGTCACTAGTAAATTCTTTATTAAATATTTTGATAGTTGTCCTCATTTTCTGACTTCTCTACAATTTTATGCTTAGGGTACATTTAGCTTTGAAATCTTAACCATCCAAGCAAAACAGATGAAGGGAGAGAAGGAGGAAGATCAAAGGAGGAAACGTTTGCTCCTCTCTTGGAGAATTATTTTTCTAGTAACATCTATAATCTAATGGATGTTTTAGAAACCTGAGGAAGTCCACTCAGTTTCTGATGCATTTGCATAGAAGTGAAGAAGCTGTGAAGATTATTTTCTTCGCATGTGTATTGTTCTGTGGGCTTTTTCCTGATGAGTATCAGACGCATAATGGTAAAAACATTGCTATTGCAAAATTTAGTTGAGATATCAAACTGCTGTAGAGGTGCAAAGATGAGTAGAAACAAAGACTTAAGTTCATAATTTAGTGTATCTCACACTATCAGATTCTTCTGTTGTCTTTAACCTTCAACTGCAAATGATATGTGACTCTCTTCAAGATGGCGATCTTGAAGTGCTTCTGGTGGCCATGGTTGATGTTCTGATGCCTTTCTACTTGAGTTTATAAGAATCATGGCTTTTTTGTATAGAACAGCTCCTCACTTCTGTACTGCCCATCACCAGAAAAAAATCTGGAGGCTCTGTCAGCTTAGTGGGATGGCAATGTGACTTTAGGTATTTATTCTTTGAACTAACCCCCTTTGATACCAAGTCACCTAGGCTGATAGATAAGTCTGCAGCTGACGGCAGTCATTTGCAGGAGTACTTGCTTTAAAGAAAACATGGTTTAATTAGTAATCAACTGTTTAGTCATCATTTCCATTGTTATCTCTCATTATCGTGTGTCATGTACTGGGGAGTTGCTTGGAGCTGAGTGGGAGGTGGTGCTGAGCTGTTGTACTGGTACACAAATACTTCAGAAAAAGGAGGTGCTTCTGTTTTCTTCCCTTCCTCCTTGCATGGTCATATAAAGACAGTCTAGTTTACAAGTTTTCTTCATGAAACAAATCATCATTGTTGTATAAACCTGCTTCCTATCAGGAATATTTACTGCAGATATAACTCCCAAAGGAAAATATTCCAGAAGATCTCTAGAGAGCAGCTTCTTTATGAACCACTGATGTGCTATTAAAACAAAAACAAAAAAATCTTCAGACAACGTATGTGGTGGTTCCCTGTAGAGGCTTTTCCATAGAGATGCTGCAGATATTCCCAATATTTTATAATAAACCATCCTTATATGACTTAATTATCTTATTTTACACTGAACAAATTACAATGTCTTTATAAATCCCCTTGGTATACTGTCGTTAAATTCTTGCATTTCTTTATTATGCGTTATTGGGCATAAACAAATATTACAACAATTTGCCAGACAATCGTAAAATGATTTTACACTATGCAATGTTTTAAACTTTGAGAAGCAAATTAATTTGAATGTATCCCTAGTGCATTATAAAGGATTAGCTAAAGCTATTTCTGTGTAGTATAATTCTTTTAGCTCATTTTCATTTAGGGGCAAATCCAGGCTAAACTTGGTGACTAAATTGTTCCCTGCAAATAGCTTGCTCAAGTCTAATTGTGGAGACTATTCTTAAAGAATTTTCAACAGAAAACTCATTTTCTTGAAGCACCCAACAATAAAGTGTACGGATTTCCTCCATTCATGCTGCTCTATGTATCTTTAATCCCTCAAAGTTTACTTGTGCTGAAACTAGGTTTTCATACTTTGTCTTCTCAGAAACAAACTGGAAGAGAAAGCCTAAGCCAGATACATAGCTCTAAGTATCTTTTTGTTGTTGTGAGTTGGTGGTGACCATATGATGTCTGCTTGTCTTAAAAATTTCCCCAGTGGACAGGGATAGGTTTACTGTATCTGACAACAGCTTTTCAAAAAAAAAAATTACAATTGAGGAGAATTTTTGTTACAAATACTGTATGTAACTATTCTTCACCTCAGTTCTTCAGCTCTTTCTCCACTGCAATCAAAACTCTGCATACATTTCTGCAGCTTATGATAACTTCGTTTACGTTCACCAGGTGCCTCAGCATTTCCCTGGTCAAAGTGCAAATTGGTTGGAAAAGCTTGGGAAGATTTGTACGAGCTTTGATTCCCATCACTGAGCTTTGTCCACCTTAATCCTTGCTTTGAAGTACTGGCACTTGCTTAATGAACTTCTCCAGGCTTCATTCTGTTGACTGAGCATGGGAAGAAATAATGATACATTTCTGTTCCTGTCTCCTCTTAGATCTCCAGTGTTTATCTTTATTATTGAAGTACTGGTGAACTCTGGGAAGATGTCCTCCTCAAATTGTCAGGGTAGAATAACCTAGTGCAGCCCACCAGAGTGCTGGGATAGATTTGCTTTTGGAAATGGTGTGCAAGAGGGTAACAGTGCGTTGTGGTTTGGAGTATAGCTAGGTAGAGTTGTAGGGTGTGGGATGGCATATAGACAGTCTGTAGTCCCCCCTGCACTGAAGAAGAGGGTGGTCAGGCTGCTTTTCGGTGTATTTGGGTAAGTCTAACATCTAATCCAAACATTATCCTCAAGCTAGTTGCAATGCTTAGAGGCTAGTATTGCTTTTTGAGAAGTCATCTGTCCTTAATCAATTAAATGGCAGGTGGTAGATCAGTAAGTTATGGCTTTCTCATACTTTATAGAATATTGTGTACAGAAAGGCTCATATTGTCTGCCATTTAATAACTGGAGTATAATTTTAATGTATTTTTTACCTGTTCAATGCGCAGAGTACATGGTTTGAGGAAACCTGTTTATCTTATGACCCTATTAACAGATACCTGTGCATAAATAAATGCTATGAAAATGTTCTTGAGTGACTGAAAAGATGAATTGCTGGTAGAGCAAGGCAAGGCAGCATCTTATGTTCATCTTTTCCTTTCCCTTGAATCTCTTCTCCGGTTCAGCTCTTCTGCATTTGTGACATGCACCTTGTCAGCTGGTAACTGCTGGGCATGAAGCTGTCCTGGAAAGGGGCTGTGGTGCCCTGTCTCAAAATGACAGCAGGACTTACTACATCTTGGCACGGATGAAGGCAGAGGGGTGTCAAGGGCTGAGGAGACGATGCATTCTGCCTTCCTGCAGAGACGGGTATCCATCGGGCTGTGCCTTGCTCCTTGTGAAGCTGTGGAAGTGGGGCGGGTGCTATTTAATGTCCCAGAGAACGTATGGGATGGCTGAGAGTAAAAGGGAAGAGTAGACAGGAGGCTGGGAATAGAAAATAGACTCATGATGGTGAGAAAGTACTTATTGCGTTACAGTTTTTAAAGAACATGAGGCAAACTGGGGATGAGAAAGGAAGAGCTAGATGCATGTGTTCGTGCCTGTGTACCTATACCTCTAGCTAAACTAAACAGCTAAAACAGTCCTGTAGAAACAAAATCTCCAATATATGACAAATACCTAATTCCAAAATGAAAGCTTGGGGGGGAGGGGAAGCCATCCCCCCCCCACCCCCCCGAAAAAACCCACCAAAACAAACCAGTCAAGCTAAGGCTATGTCCTGTCATTAGGTTAAAACAGTGACTAGAAAAAAATGTCAGGGCTGACAGTCTATAGAGGACAGCCAAAACCCATCGTTAAAGCTGTACCCAGGGGCCAGTGCTGTTTATCAAGGACTGCCAAGTAAGGAGAAGGCTTTTCAGGACAGTTCACATCTCGCTGTAGACCAGTGAGATGCCAGTTAACTAGTGTAGATCTAAGCTCTGTTTCATAGCTATTTTTTCAATAATGCAGTTTCAGGATACTTGTAGTCTCCTAATTCTTCAGCATAAGAAAGAGAAGCAAAAATTATTTCTTACTGCATTTGTATATTAAAATTTGTTTATAATAAAATTAGATGCTTATAACATTATGAACATTATGATAATATTATAATGATGATAAACATTATGAAGGAGGTAGTGTATGTTAATGGTGATTGTGTTTATTTCACTTTACAGTGATGAATTGGCTTTTATTTTGGATTTTAATGTGTCAGTGTTTTAAAATATTTTAATTTACTTAATATAGATATAAAAAATGCCATTTTAGAGATAGCAGGATTCTCTTTTTTAATTCATGTATTTTCCCCCTGGAAAATGGAGTTTATCAAACTTTACTTTCCCAAGAAAGAGGATGGATTTAATTAAAAGATCCTTTTTACAACTGAAATGGAATTAGTTTTGATTCTTCAAGGGAAAGCAAGACTCTTGCGCTGAGATGAATTTCAAGATTTCCATCCCCAGACAGTGACGTGTTGCATCTGTGAAGCCAAATTTCAAGAGTACTCTCAGCATTTCCTGGTAGAGCCACCAGCTCAGCACTTCTGTCTGTATCTTCTGTGAGGTGCAAAATCCATGGCAGAAAATCTCTGCTTGTTGTTGCACTGCTGTGGTTGCACAGAATCACAGAATGTTCAGGGTTGGAAGGGATCTCTGTGGATCATCTAGTCCAACCCCCCTGCCGAAGCAGGGTCACCTACAGCAGGCTGCACAGGACCTTTTCCAGGCAGGTCTGGAATATCTCCAGAGAAGGAGACTCCACAACCTCCCTGGGCAGCCTGTGCCAGTGCTCCCTCACCCTCAGAGGGAAGAAGTTCTTCCTCATGTTCAGACGGAGCTTCCTCTGCTTTGGTTTGTGCCCATTGCCCCTTGTCCTGTCACTGGGCACCACTGAAAAGAGTTTGGCCCCATCCTCCTGACACCTACCCTTGAGATACTTATAAATATTTCTAAGGTCCCCTCACAGCCTTCTCTTCTCCAGGCTGAACAAGCCCAGCTCCCTCAGCCTCTCCTCATAGGAGAGATTCTCGTCCCCTCATCATCCTTGTAGCCCTCTGCTGGACTCTCCAGTAGCTCCTCATCTTTCTTGAACTGGGGAGCCCAGAATTGGACAGAGTACTCTAGATGGGGCCTCGGTAGGGCTGAGTAGAGGGGGAAGAGAACCTCCCTCGACCTGCTGGCCACGCTCCTCTTAATGCACCCCAGGATCCCACTGGCCTTCTTGGCAGCCAGGGCACACTGCTGGCTCATGGTCAACCTGTTGTCCACCAGCACTCCCAGGTCCCTCCTCGCAGAGCTGTCCTGGGGTTCCTAGTGATGCTGCTGCTCTGACTTTCTACTGGTTCCAGCTTGTATGACTGTCAGTATTGCTGGAAAGATCTCAGAAATGTCTGAGTGAGTATTAGTCAGCAGAGAAAGAGCTTTAGATGGGATTTGTAGCCTTGGAGCAGGGTTTCCTCTGGCTGGCAGATCTGAAATTGGGCCTTCCCAAAAATGCACTGCCTCGGGAGGAAGGCAAAGGACGGAACAAGAGTACCGAGCGTCAGGGTGCTTGGAGGCAGAGAGTTTGTTCATACCAATTCTTCTTCCCTGGGGCAGCTCTGCCGCTCTCTAGAGAGAACGTTTTTATCACTTGCTGACATTTTGCTGGAATAAATTGAGAACCAGACTCCATGAACTCACACTCTGTACGGCCTGGGAGGCTGCAAGCAGATTGTGATAGACTGTGTCTCTCAAACAGATCCCAGGGAGCAATAGTAAGTTTTATAATCTATTTGATAAGAATCAGTCACCTGTAGCTTATAGTAGACTGGGTCTCCTCTATTTTTACTTTTCTGCCTCCTAGGTATGGCTCATCAAATTCCTGTGCCATGCAAATCGCTGTCGTAATCACCTGCTGCCTTCCCACTGAGCTGACCCAGATAAATGTCACTTATTCCGGTGTGTGTCTCTACCGTGCCTCAAACATCATACTTCATTTCTTCACCAGATATCTTTTCCTTTATCATTCTTAGGCAGTGATTGTTATCGTGTGTTCTTTCCAATTTGCCTTTTTAATTTTTTGCCTTTGATATTTCCCAAAAATATTTTAGTGCTTGACTTTCATGAGGTGTCTTTAATTCAGTTTCTGATTTTATTCCTCATATTCTGCTGGCAGCCTCTCTCTGCTTCTCCTGCTGACAAACATGGAATGTCTTCTCTGAACCAGGTGATAGTGATTTAACAACTCAGTGGTGATAACTAATTTTTCAAGAGTAGATTTAACTGCTAGGAGTAATGTCTTGCATCTTGCTTATAGGAGTTACTGTGTTCTTTTGTAATTCCTTTGACTTGGCCTTTAAAAGGTGAGAAGCTGTCCAAAATATGCAAATGCATAGATCTGTTCAGCAAGAGGTCTAGTTTTTTCTTTAACTTGCTTTTGCATATACAGCATTTTTTCACTATGCTTTTTTGTTTACTTCAGGTTAAATGCAATACAGGTTTTTTGCTTTGCTTCATGTGAAATTGTACGATGCCTCTTCAGGAAGCAGCACACCCCACTGTCTATGTTTATGAAATGGCTGGTCTTTCACCTGATCAGATATGATGTAATGAGCCAGGGGCTGATTAAAAGAAACGAATTGAAGAAGGAATATTTGTCTGAGAGCCAGGAGAGGAAGCCTCTGATGTGTAGCTGAAATACTTGTCCTTTTTCCTTAAAACCAGACTGAGGGTAATAACTGAGGAAAGTTGGTGGTGAATTTTAGTTATTATGTATATTCAAGGATGTTTTGTAGAATAATAACTAAAAAGTCATGTGTGGCAAAGAGTTTGGTATCTAAAGTAGAACAATTTCTGATTTCTCTTGCTGCTGAAGAACTTTATAACTGAAATTTTTCAATGGTGTGTACTTCTAATCTCCTTACTGTTGCTTTGAAGAGGCATGAAGTGGTTTCTTTTTACATTTTTAATGAAATATGCATGTTTGCCATACAGCCTTCAGAAGAAGGAAATATAACCTAAACCATAGCTTGATTGATGAACTCGGGATTCAGCTCTGCACATGGTATTTGCAGAGACAAATTGGGTGCTGTGATGCTTATGTGCCCAGACTCGAAGTCACTTGAGATTACAGATAAAATAAGCAAAAGAAAATGGACCGTTTGGCTCAGTTTTATGGTGTTAGTGTGGAGCATCTATGAAAATTAGCCATAAAACTGATAGGTTACTCTTGCCACCACTTTATTGATACTTTTAGTGCGAACTTTGAATTCTTTGTTTTAATTTGACACCGTTTCAAGATTACCTAAACATTTTTTTTTGCTTTAACTGTTGAATTTGTTATTTTTAGCTGCATATTGACATTTTTCATGTTTTGAAAAATGCATTCTTGAATGACTGCCAATACAGCTTTTCTCCTAGGTGCCATTCTTGTCAGCAGTTATGGTTCTCTTGTCACCCCAGACAGAAAAATAACCGTAGTTATCTCATCACCATTTGTGCTGGGGTTTTGACCTACTAATAGAATTTATTTCCTTGAAAAATATTCAGGATGTAGCTGATGTATTACTTTCTGGAATTTTACAGGGTGTTTTATCTCTCAGATTCCACCCCTCCCCCCCCAATAATGTATATAGCCAGGAAGCTTGTGACCTATCTTACTTTAGTGGAGTTTATTATTATATTTTTTTTCTCTTGATTTAGTAATTTCAAAACATTCTTTTTCTTCAGAGGGATGGGGAAGGGAGAAAAAAAATCATACTGCATTCACAGTCTGTTTTTCATTTAGCATTAAAGATGTCTCAGTCTCCCTGATGGCTGCTTGCCTATGCCCAGTTCTGTTCAGACAACTTCTGTTTCTGTTCTGCTTCTAGTGTGTGATTTCTGTTTTTCTTAGTTTCTAGCATATAGTTGAATATTATCTACAAGATCAGTTAAAACATAAGTAATATGTTAGAAAAATGCCATCATTTGCTGTGCTTCTAACTTTTGCATTTCACCAGTTTCATAAATTCCCCTGGAAATAAATTAAATTTTTGTATGGGAAGCATTTAGGTTAACTTAAAGCTGGTGGGTTTTCTTATGATTTACTGTTTGCCTGTCTGTTTTGTGTTACCATAAGCACATAGCAAGACAACTGGCAGAAGGGCATGTGGATGTTTCAATTGATTTTGCATGAGACTCTTGCCTATCCCTAACAATCTCTGTTTTTCGCTTTAAGATTCTCTGTTGATCATTTGGTCTTCTATTAGTAACTTTCAATTATTTTTGATAGAAACAAAAAGAATAAGCAAGATTCTGGGGGGAGGAATTCAAAGCAGCTCTGACTACTGATAAGAAAGCTTTTTATAGCAGAACTATATCTTCACGTGTGAAAAATAAAGGTCCCGACATCAATAATTGCAAAAGTGAATGAGTGGGAGTGGCGTTACAGAAATGTTAAATCAGTGATATCGGAGCAAGTGGAAATGTTAAACTTGGAGATTTCTGAAGAAATTCCAAAGTTTTAAAATCCTTCATACAGTTCAGTAAAGGGAGAGTAAACTTTACATCAAATGCTCGTTTCTTTATGAATTAAACAGCTGGGTAGATCTCCCTTATGCAGGGTACTAAAAGTCTTGGTGCAAGGCCAAACTAAAGATTGTATTTGGTAAACTTCTGCCTTTAGGTTTGGGCAGGAACTTTTCCTGCAAAAGCAGTTCTGCATTGCTGAAGCTGGCAAGTAGTTCCTTAGCTGACTCTTCCCTACGCCTCCATTTTACTGTCTTTATCTTTGGTTTGGCTTCACAGTGTAGCAGTGGTATCGTGAGCAGGGCCACTGTCATGTCATTACTGTCATATTTCCCTGTTAAAGGAAACTACCTTAGTTAAGTGAACTTGACCTAATATGTGGTCCTGGAAATGAAAGTTCATGAAGAAATACTGTGCTGATGCACAAGCAGCAAAGCAATTAAGTCTACGTTACCTGGAGGATAGATTCAAAATGAAATGGGTTTTGTGTGTTCGCAGGACGTCGTTTAGATACAGGTGAGAGGCAAAGCCAAAGTGCCAAAGGGTACGAGTCCTGTGCTGTGTTATTTAGTGCCAGCTTTTCATATTTGGTGTAGTTACCACAGTAGCTGTGGATTGTTGAAGCTTAGATATATGTCCTGGTTTTGGTTGAAACAGAACAGATTCTCATCCAATTTTAATTTTTTTCTGTGTGGACTTTTCTCCTTTGTGAAGATTGGGACCTATGACTGCTTTGCATCTCAGAACCAGCTGAAGAGTGGGGCCCTGGGTCTGGCTCAGCGTATTAGCCGTGTACAACACTTGTTGTCTGGGACGTTTGTTGTACCTGAAACAAGCTATGCAAGGTGCAGCTTTTGTCAATGTGACTGAAATAGCCCGTAGGTGACCTCAGCTACCAAAAGACATGTAAAACCTTTGGTTAAGAAGGGCAGCCTATTGATTAGCACTGCTAAATTAATTACAGGAACTAGAGATTGCCTGTGGTCCCCTTCCACTGCCAAAGCCATCAAGCTGTGTTGATGGTCTGAGGATACTGGATGGTCTATGGAAATCCATTTTTCAGTAAAGCAGTGCGTTCCTGAACTGCGTTGGTATGGCGAGAGAAACCATACTTTGCTGTACCGTGTTGTTGAGTTCCTATTACTGTGTGCAGAAGGACGTTAACTTAGCATTGCAAGTTCATAGGAAAACCTGGGGGTAGAAGGGGTGACAGGAGGTCATCTCAGACACTACTGTAGTCAAGCATATTTAGCACCATCTTGTGCTGTTACTGCTAATCTCTTTTGAGAGTGGAATTTCTGGAATAAAGATTTTTTTTTTTTCCTTTGCTAGAGTTTTCTGAATCTCCTAGGTGTGGGTACAGTATACGTGACAAATAATGAAATATTGCATTTCAATGTATTTCCAGCGATGCTATTTTCTGCAAGACATCAGAAGAATCAGATTTTAAATTTTCACCCGAATCTCTGATGCTTTAAAGAGTTTTCTTTAGTGTCTCCCAATGAAATGGTCTCTGAAGCTTCATATATTTGGGTCAGAAGAAGCCAAAGTCCAAAGCATTTAAGCTTCTTATATGAAAAGAAGATTCAAAGAAGCAAAAATGATGGAAATAAAGTAAAAGTAATACTGTTGCACATGTGAAAGTGCCAAATTGCCTGGTTCAGTTCTTAACACGGACCAATGTAAGTGCCTAACGTGAATATACTTCTCCTCTTGCCTGGTCTGCTGATAATACAAATTTTTTTCTTATCCTTTTCAAAAAAATATTGCTGCTTATCCAAAAATTTCAGCTCTCGCCGTTAATCCTGTCAGCATGTTAGTAAGACTAGAGCAATGAGCCCACTAAATCTGTACATATGCCCTGCAATACTTCAAAGTGCAGTATCTTTCATTTCTTGCAAATGCAGCAAGGACACTGTTTTGGAGTCAAACAGATGAATCTGATACTCTGGTTGCATAGAGTGAAGAGAGGTCTAACTAGTAAGGCAATTTCCACTGTGGATTTACAGTTAAATTCTTCTAATAGTAGTATCAGGGGAACCCACGCTGAAATCGGTGTTCAGAGTTGTCCTTACTGATTTTAATAATCTTGTAATGATTGTCATTGATCTTCTCACAACCCTGATAGCAAAATGAATTTTCTTCCTTTTATTTTTACAAGGGAATATGGTTTGATTTCTTGATATCAAGAATTAAAGCAAATTGAGCTTAAGGTTACAATGCCGCAAGGATTTATGCTGAAGGACTCTGAATTCCTGAGACTTTCTATTTAAATACTGAAGATCCAGTCTGAGATGATCCAGTCTCAAAGCAGTGGAGATTAGTTACCAAAGAACTTCTGACTGAAGCATTTTTGAACGCATAAGCACCTAGCTGTTCCTGAAAACATAGTCCTTTCAGTCTCTGATTTTGCAGTTGATCTTTTTCCTAAAATCCTAGGATCTTAGAATGGTTTGGGTTGGAAGGGATCTTATAGATCATCTCATTTCACCCCCCTGCCATGGGTAGTGGCCCTTCCACCAGCCCAGGGTGCTCAGAGCCCTGTCCAACCTGGCCTTGAGCACTGCCAGGGAGGGGGCAGCCACAGCTTCTCTGCGCAGCCTGTGCCAGTGTCTCACCACCTTCACAGGGAAGAATTTCTTCCTTATATCTAGTCTCAATCTCCCTTATGCAGTTGAAAGCCATGACCCCTCGTTCTGTCATTCCATGCCCTTGTGAGAAGTCCCTCTCCAGCTCTCTCGCAGGCCCCTCCAGGTACTGGCAGGCTGCTTTAAGGTCTCTCCACAGCCTTCTCTTCTGCAGGCTGAACAGCCCCAGCTCTCCCAGCCTTTCCTCATAGGAGAGGTGCTCCAGCCCTTGGATCATATTTGTGGCCCTCCTCTGGACTTTCTCATATATTTTCTTGTTTTCTGGTATTTTTTTATCTTATATTTTTAAAAACTCTTCTGTCTGTGTTGGGCAGCTTATTTTTCTCTCCAGTGTATTTTTAAGAATTTGTTTGATTTTCAGTCTGAGGTCTACATAACCTGGTAACTTTCTGTCCACCCCTCATTTAATTCCAAAAGCAGATTTTTCTTTGAAAATCACAAAGTCTTTTTTTTAAAAAAAAATATTAGAAGGGCCTGAGGCATACAGTAAACCAGAAAGCAAACTGCTGAAATAAAAAGTAAAGACCTAGAAGATCAAAATCAAACTTTATTTCATCATGAAAGTTTGGTAAGATTGCTGGGGGGCTCTCAATCACACAGCACGATGTACTTGGGTCAGTATTTATGTAATTCTGTACAAATTATAAATAATGTGTAAATGGACTGAGTTGTCATTAATTTCATCAAGCACTAACACAAGAAATGCTTCTGTGTCCTTAAGCATTCGAGAAACAGATCCCCAAAGCCTGCTTTGTCAGCTGAGCTTTTCCTTTCAGGTGAAATTGGTACTAACATAAGAGTGCTTGAACCTTTTCATTTTGTTATTCTGAATTCTGGACTCAAATGCTGATGGCTACCTCTTGTCCTACTAAAGTACGGTGGAAGAAGCTTTACAGAAGAATATATTATGTTTCTACTGAGCTTAGTAGTGGACATAAGGAAACGTGGCTAGAGCTGAAATAGTTGTGTCTAGTTTCAAGGTCATAAGAGATGAAGTCAGTTACAAATTATTCAATTAAAAAAAAAATCTAGGATCTGACCAAGGAAACTGTGATTAAAAGGTCTTTGAGCAGCTTTCTGGCAGTAATTTCCTGTAACTTCAGGTGTTCAAAGAACTGTTCTACTTTTATTGACCAGTCTTGTTCAAGTGGAGACCCTTCATGAATCTCATCAGTACCCCTCTCATTCATCAGTCGCTTGCTGAGCATGTCGCTACTGAAAGAAAAAGCTTGTTTTAGCTTGCATCTTAGCTCTGTCCATTCGTCTCAACGTCTGACTTGTAAGGAATCCGTAACTTGTGGTAGTGCAGGAAATAGGGAGATGGAAACACACAAATAAAATGCAGTTTAATTGAAGGGGAAAGGTATCCTTTTGTAAGCGTTGGAGAATGGTGCACATGGGAAAACTTCAGAGAAAACGTCAATGGAAACAGACATATTGCAAAATGCCAGGTTGTGTGTTGACACTTGAAGGGCACAGGATTTCCTAGCAGGAGTTGAGCCTTGTGGCTCTCTGCTTGTATACGGAGAGACCTTGCAGGTCTCTTAGTTTTGACTCTTCTGGCACTCTTTGTCTGGTACTGCCAGACAACGAAGTATTTTGATTATAAACTACAGAGGACTGCCTATAGCACTGACATCTCAGAGCTTGTAAATAGAGAATTGTACATATTCCTTCCTTCTGTATGTGAATATACATACACATGTAACTTGCTGATGCCGCAGCCCCGATACCAGTGATATAACTACAGTTATTTATATAGGTATAGTATATAGCTAGTATACATCTTTCAATTACTAAATAAGCTTAGAGGCTTAACTCTTCTGCTGTCTTTTCCGTTTTTAATACATATGTCCTATAACTACTTGCTATACCATAATATACTCTGTAGCATCTCTGTACTTCTTGCTTCGTCCCGTTTCCATTTGTGCTGTGCAGCATTAGCAGAAGCCAAATGTGGAAATTTTCAGCCTCTGGCTGAATTAACGCCTGCCTGAGGATGGTGCTCTGAGGTGTACTCTTGAGGCTGGGACTTCGTTTCTTCCTGTCACGAAGCTGTTTGTAGTCACTGGCTCATTTTATTGAATTTTAGGCTGTTGTATTATAAGCTGTGCCACGCACAGTTTTCACCTCATGAGGTTTAGTCCGTGCCTGTCTGAGAAATTCTAACTGATCTGATATCTAAAATGTAGGAAAACATTATTTTCTCTGTGTAACTTACTTTGAAATCAGATGTGGCTAATTTGGAGGGAGGTTTCCCTTTTGCTTCTGGAATACTTCAAGAAATAACAGTAAACTCAACACTCTCCAGCAATGCTTAGTGTGCCTTGGTGTTGGAGCGGTGGTTTGAAATCCTGTTGTGTTGGTTGCTTA
>Ga0065711_1013624_pt1 | contig 15491 bp, 13 predicted proteins | sample Hoacrofraction12_FD_59098 | JGI IMG/M metagenome (GOLD analysis project Ga0065711, IMG submission 59098) | Hoatzin crop microbial communities from Cojedes, Venezuela - Epithelial fraction 12 v2 (version 2) | ecosystem: Host-associated > Birds > Digestive system > Esophagus > Crop | place... | reverse complement strand
GGGCGCGGGCGGGCTCGGGCGGGCTGGTGCCGACATAACGCCTCGTCTCCCTGAACCGCGTCTCCGTCAGTCTTTTTTGCAGAGGTTTCTTCTGTGGGCGGACGTGTTGGACCCGCTGCTGCTGCTGAGATCCTCCGTGAGTACCGCGGCCCGGCCCCGCGAAGGCCCTGCCGGCCCCGGCGGGATCGGCACTCGGCCTCCGGAGCTTCGGCTCTGCCCAGGTGGAAAATAATAACGTTACAGGGCTGCTGAGGAAGCGCAAAATACATACGGAGGCGTAAGAAATAGAACGATATGCGTGTGCATTCCTATGTGTCGTGTGCATTTTCTATATGGGAACGGCTCTAAATTAAAGGAGGGCAGATTTAGATTAGATATTAGGAAGAGATTCTTCACCGTGAGGGTGGTGAAACACTGGCACAGGTTGCCCAGAGAAGCTGTGGCTGCCCCCTCCCTGGCAGTGTTCAAGGCCAGGATGGATGGAGCTCTGAGCACCCTGGGCTGGTGGAAGATGTCCCTGCCCATGGCAAGGGGTTGGAACCAGATGATCTTTAAGGTCCCTTCCAACCCAAACCATTCTATGATTCTATATAACCCCAAGGGCTTCCGTTTTGCTGCGGTGCCAGTGGTTTAATTAGCTGAATTAAGGATTGGGAGGGCCCCAGAGAGGGGGGGAGATGGAGCGAGCAGCTGAGCACACCGTCCCCAGCAACCATCCGCGGCTGGGGAATGAGGCGCGGGGCTGTCGGGGAGCACAGGCTTGCTGGGCAACTCCCGGCAACCCGAAATGTCAGCACCCTCACCCGTCCTTGGGGAGTAGCTTAAGCCAGGGGCCATGAAGCTCGCCGGTTCTCCTCCAAGGGGCGGTGCTGGAAGGCATCCCCCCCAAGAGGAGGGAGCACACCTGATTTGTAGGGCCTTTTTATGCAGGAGAATGGTTATTAGCGTTTTAACAATAATTATGAGAAGTGTGACATGAAACACTTTGTCGGCCATAAAGTCTAGCTTCTAAATCTCGGGAACGTGTCCAGAGAAGAGCAACCAGGCTGGTGAAGGGTCTGGAGAAGAAGTCCTGTGAGGAGTGGCTGAGGGAACTGGGGCTGTTTAGCCTGGAGAAGAGGAGGCTGAGAGGGGACATTATTGCTCTCTACAACTATCTGAAAGGAGGTTGTAGTGAGGCAGGTGTTAGTCTCTTCTCCCAAGCAACTAGGGATAGGATGAGAGGCAATGGCCTCAAGTTCTGTCAGGGGAGATATAGATTAGATATTAGGAAACATTTCTTTACAGAAAGAGTGGTCAGGCATTGGGACAGGCTGCCCAGGGAAGTGATGGAGTCGCCATCCCTGGAGGTGTTCAAAAAGCGTGTAGATGTGGCACTTCAGGACATGGTTCAGCAGGCGTGGTAATGATGGTTGGACTTGATGATCTTAGAGGAATTTTCCAACCTTAAAGATTCTATGATTCTATCGTAACTATCATGACAGCAAACTTCTGTCAAAGATGTGTTTGTCTGTTGATCCACTTCTGAATAGTTTTGTCAGTGGTGACAGAAAGCAGCACAGCACGTTGCATGGGAGTTGGTTGGCTGATCAATATGTTAAAGGAATTTCAGGTGATCAACCATTTTTTTTAAGGGAAAGCTCCATTAAAGTGAAAGAACACTGTCAAAATGTGTGTACGTGAGCCATTTCCTGGTCACTTGCAGAGTTAGGGTGTTGTGTGTATCTATTCATCTACCTCTATGTATGGGTAGATATGGTACAAATACATATCTCTCTATATATTTACTGGTACAAGTAATATAATTTAGTAAATGTACATTGTATATATGTAAATGCCAACAAGAAAATTTTGTAGTATGTTCAGGGATTTGAAGATCTGGGATTAGTTCACACTTCCTTGAATTAAAATATGCAGTTGAAAATGGAGATTTTCGTGTTGAACAAAAGTTAAATCATCTCACAAATTCTCCTAAGAGAAGCGGCTTTGTACGTAGACTGTGGATAACTACATGAGGTTACAGTTTTATTCTCTTTGTTTTAGTGTACCTGTTTTCCATAATTAAAAGCTTAAGCCAAGTTTAAAGGAAGAGTGTACGATCTGAAACTTGATCACACATTTGTGAACATGCAGGAACATCTAGTGTTGTTGTGACTCGTTTCTGGTAATTTTATAAGTCTGGTTTGGAATTTAATTTTAAAATCGTCATCTAGGTGCCTATGGGGATATCAGATGGTTGCCTTGGCAGCATATCTTTGAGTTTGCCCGCACACGTGGATAGCTTCAAGTAACTTTTAAGTTAGCTTTAAGTAACACTCTTGATTTCAGTGAGGTTTTCGTATGCTTAAAGTTCCAGTGCATTTGTGTAATGGGTTGAGAGGCTGATCCTGGAAGGGGCCAAGGGAGCCTGAGTAATCTAACAGTTTCTGTGACTGCGAATTGGTTGTGCGTCTAGGTGTGTTCTTGCTTTTACTGCTGCCATGCATTGTTAGCTGGCCTTTCCATGTTTGTATTTAGAGTGTCTTACAACTGATATATTGCACTTCAGAATACTGAAACCTGAGTTATTTTTTCTGTGTTTTGTTTTTTCTCAAATACAGGATGAAATCAGAAAAGCCAGGTTACTCATACAAAACAGTGAGCCCGTACAGAATGATCAGGTATTTTGGAGTGCAGTTTATAGAAAATAGAGGTGTCTTTTTTTTTCATGGCTGAAATAGTCAATATTGGTGTAAGATCTAGCAGACAGAATACTGAGATTCAGATACAAGGGATAACACAAGAAAAACTCATTACTACAGAGATTTCTCTAATCTGTGAATCTAGTAGAAATTTCTTTGGATTACTGCTGTCTTTAATGCCCAACTGCAGTATTATCCACCTGAAGAATGCTAGGTTGTGTGTCATATAGCTGAGTTTAAAAAATGCCCTCGCATCACTCTAGGAGTCATTGCTGTAAGTTTGTCTGTCCTCAGCTGGGATGGTATAGGTAGGTGATAAATATGCAAAAAGCTTAATGAGCTCATTTTGAACCTTAGGTGTTGCATCACCATGCAGAGGGCAGGCTGGTTTTGTTTCACGTCTCATAAAATGAGCAGTAGCGGTACTTGGGTGGGAAAACTACTCCCAGAGTTGCTGGAGAGTAGTGCTGAGCCCTTGCTTCATTAGGAGGAGTCTTTCTTTTGACCCTGTGTGGGCTCAGCTCTTGCTATGGGGCATTTAGTACTTTGTGTGTCCAAGTCTGAAAGGAGAAATAAAAACTTCTGTGATTCCAGAAAATCTAAAGTCTTAACATAAGTGTTTAGGCTTTTAACCATATTTAAATTATTGTTTTCTGTTTTAAAATACCTACTAGCTTAACTTTTTAAAATTAACTTTCTGTTCTGCCATAGTGTGTGCTTTGGTGGTGTTACATAGCGCATGGGATATGAGCGAGTTATATTCAACAAGGAGTATATGCAGAGAAATTTTAGGGAAAAAAATAATTAAAGAAGTGTATACATATGTAGCACTCCATATAAAAGTTATTGGAAAAAAAAAAGATACAATAAATTTAGAAGGAAGATTTTACCCAGTCTCTTCTGAAACTTGATTACTAACCTAATTTTCATGTTGTTTAGACAAAACAAGCTTTCCTGCTAAGTCTGGTAAGTTTACAGAATATTTAGAGATCTTGTTTTTTCTTTCTTTCTTATTCAGGTATGGCAAATGTGGTCTAATTTGCCTTTTTTTTTTCTTTTAAGTCCAGTGTACATCCTGATACAGACAAGATCATTCCTGTTATATTTAGACCTCCAGGTAAGTTCCCTCAAGCGAAGTTTTCTGTATGTGACTGAAGCATCAAAGGGGAATAGCTCATAGTAAATAGCCCCTGTGATACTACAGTGATACTCTTCTCCATGTAAGAAAAGCAAGTGGACTGCTGCTTCTGTTAGTTGCATTGTCATGTGTGCTGAAGACTGATTTATTCCTACGGTTCTGCTGAAGAATTTTTCCCACAGTTCATCTGCTCAGCTAGGTGGGATGAGTCTGAGCAGTCTCTGGTTTTTGTCGCTACAGAATGAGTTCCCAAATCCCTCCACATGTAAAACAGTCTACTGTAAGCTAAGTTTTCGCTTGATGGGTGTGGCTACTGTATGAATTTACTTGCGGTGGTGGCAGATGAAGTCTGCCTGGGGTGATGATAGGGAGCCAGGACGGCACAGGTTCATCAGATATAACCATGCTTAGGCTATTTACTCATTATCTCGTGTAACCACTCACAGCTGTGGCTGCCTTTGTTGCCACCTATCTCTTTTTGAACAGAGAGCTGAATTTATGTTCAAAACTCAGCTACAGAGTTTCCGAGTAGCCACGCTGAGTGGAGTTTGCAAGGGCTCCTTTTGGCTACAAGCTGTGACTGGGTATTCTGGCTTCTTGAATGAGGAATGAGAGACAAAGGTTAGATTTGAAGTCCGTGGTGATGGTGTTTTTTTGTGGGCAGTGTTTTACTTAGAGTTGCAACTAGAGGAGGGAAGTTAGGGGAATTTTTCTGCTCAAAANCACCTATCTCGACTCACAGCAGTTATTTTTACTGAAATAAAGTTTTCTTTNGTTTCAGCCTTCCTGCCCATGTGTCTTCCATTGGTGAGTAATCATGAAAGATGCTAGTGTACTGCATGGCTTACATTTTTCCAAAGCCAGGTATTAGAGGGAGGGAATAGAAAGTTTTAGGCTTCTTAGTTGTATTTTCAGCACAAGCTTTTTAAAAAATATCTATTTTATAGGAACTGCTGACTAATCTAGAAATCGAGCCCTTAAGGAGTATCATTGGAAGTTCAGACCTGTCAGCTACCTTCCTTCGGCAGTACTCAAAGAGATTGTTCATGTGTGAAGGTCAGCGTTCTGATGCAAGGTGCAGTTTGCTAGGCATTGAGAGCAAGGCCTGGTTTTTGTGTGTTTAACCTCAAAAAATGGAACTGCAGTAGGAAGGAGTCAGACCTTGTGTTCTGTGTTTCAGACCCAGAATACGATTTTTTTCTTGCGTAGCTTGTGCATTTGCAAATAAGAAATTATGTTGTCAAGAAATTACAGAAGATAAAAATAAGCTCTTGTTACAGTGCTCATAAATGGCATAATTTGGTTTCATGAAATTTGTAGCTGCAATTAATGCTTATTCATTTATACAGCTATGTTTGGTTTTGGCATAGGAGTATACACACTGAGATATGTCATTCCTTGTAGACATTACAGCATGAACTTACATGGCACTACTACAAAGTNNAACAGCCTTCACGACTTTTATTAAATTTGTTAAGAACGGTAATAGAATTAACAGAAATACTTATTGTTAATATTTACAGCTTAGTGCTCTTCCATAGATGCGGTTAGATTCAGCGCTGGCATTAATAATAGAGGTAGCTGATTCGCTAATATTAAATGGATTACTGATCCTCCTCTGAGGCTTTGGACATTCCCTGCCCTCCTCTTACTCAATATTTGTCTTATCTTGGTTGACTCTGTACTTCAAGAGCGCTCTGCACCTGGTAGGCCAGACCTCAGGAAAGGCTGTGGTTTATTAAAACTGAAGTTCTTACTCACTGTCTGAGCTGGGAAGTAAATCCTAGAAGCTTTGTTCGTAGATCAGATGGATCTGGAATTTACATCCCCGCTAGCCAAAACAATTGGACCCTTTCTCATTCACTACTTTAATTACATTTTTATTAGCTTCGTTAGTTTATTTGCATCAATTTAAGCTTCACAGGTACAAATGCATTTTTTTATTCTGGGCAAGAAACCATCCTGCCCAAATATTCTTGCACACAGTGTTTTAGTCCCTGTGTCTCTGTGTTTTATATTGGATAAAAAAAGTGACTAGGTCACATTTGTGGCAAGAAAGTGTGTTAGCCTAGAAGCAAGGCCAATGGCTTCGGGTGCTGACTGGAGCCTTTGGTGCTGCTGCAAATAGTGATATAGCAGTTCTCTCCGTGCACTAGCCCACCACTGCTCACCAAAAACTTCTAGACTCATCAAACCTAATTTTTTTGTGGGGTTTTCCTCTTAGGTTATTGTTTCATCTCTTCAGCTCCAAGCAAAGCCAACTTTTTTTTGGCAGGTAATTACCTCTTCCTTTCTACATTTACAAGTCTTCTAGTCTCAATCTCAAATTAACTTTTGCATATAATCTCTCCTTTCTGCAGTTCGTGTTTCACACATATACCACTGGATTCACCCTATTAAATGGAAATGGTACTGCAAAGGCTGAAGTATGTGTCGTTTTTTATTTTTTAAATCATCTTAATTGTGCAAGACCATTTTGAACTCGATTTACAAGTGTTTTACAAATGCACTTACGGAGTATGTTTCTTCTGTCCTGTTTAGGAGTACTCAGTTCAACAAAAGCAGATTCTCTGCGGCTTGGGAGCCATTTCCTATGCAGCATGTGTTGGTGTATGTATTTGCTCGACGATTGCTTTCCTATTAAGCTCTCCTGAGAAGGAGTAGGCACTGAGATAATCACACTGCCAGATATCCTTCAGGATTGTGCTTTAATGCTCTTCTCTGATGTCTTGCCGCAGAATTGTCAAGAATAAGAATTTTTCTGATCATCTGTCAGTCAGTACGTTGCTTGGCTCCCTCTGATGCTTCATCTTCTGTCCTTTTCTTTATTATTCTGCAAGCTTAGAAAATGGGTGGTGAGAGGAAATGCCCAGGGTTTAGAAACACGAAAGAACTCACTGGGTTGCTATAGCTGATGTTTTGATGTGGTCCTGTGGAAGAGATCTGTCTAGCTCTGAAAAAGTGGTGAAATCCGCAGGCATCTGTACTGGGTAGCGTTAGCTCAGATCCCCGAAGCAGCATAGCCATGAAAATACTGCACTGACTGCAGGTTAATTAGCCTTCCAGGAGGGCCTGGTAGCTGAGGGCTAGCTAGCTTTGTGCTGTGCTGGAATAGGAATTCGTGGTTTCCAGAGTTTGCTACATCAGAATTGAGCTCTGGTATCCTTGTGACACTCATGGCAAGTGTAGATGCCCCTATAACACATTTCCTCACCCTCCACACTAAACAGTGATTTTTATAAGCCTTATGGCAGAAAATTGTGGCTGTTCCTGCTTTTGTTAGATGGACTTTCACCTCTGTCCACTAGGCAAACCAGCTGGGCCAGCAGTGCTCAGGATCTTTACAGAGGTCCAAGGAGGCAGCTGTGCCCATGGGTGAATGTGGGAGTTCTTCCCCTTTGTCCTCCAAGGCAGACCAAGCGCTCACTGGTGTCCTGGCCGTTTATTCCTAAATGAAACTTCCTGCAAGTGTATTGTGGGAATAGAGAAACTGCAGAGAATCGGGAACAAACCCACAAGTGCACCAGGGTTTGGGGGAGAGCGGTAAGTGACACAAGGCCGTTGGACAGAAGTCCAAGGAATATTATTCAGAGCTAATTGTTTTCCTTTTTCTGTCTTTGTATTTGTATGGCTGTTGTCCTGTGCTTAATAATGTTTAATGCTTTTTTTTATGATAATATTTTGTATTCTTATCTAAAAGAGTGATTACAAATACTTTCAGTAAAGAAAGAACATCTGTGTTTTGTTTGTTAAACCGAGGCATTTGTTTATTTTTATAGACGGTAACTGTGTACTGAGTCACAGTTTTATTTTCCTAAACTGCTGCATGTACTGAAATACTGCACGTTTTTTTAATAGAAGGTGCCTCTTTCCTCCCAATGCCTTAGGCTCTTCCTCTTGTCTTCGTGAATCGATACGCGTTGAAGACTTCGTTAACAGAACTAGTCGTCAGAAAACTTCTACCTGCACCTCTGCTTGGTGAGTATAAAGAAACCGTACGTGGTGCAGCTGGTCCGAGGGCCATTTGCTGCCCTCCGCTGACTGCAGAATTTTCTTGCCCTCGCACAGATGTGGTCCGATTGTTTCCTAACGACTGCCTTTGCTGGGTACCGTCCTCTCTGTGGGAGGGTTACCGCTCCCTGATCGGTGCAGCTGACCTCTATTTGATCCTTGCTGGGTTTTAGTTTTAGAGCTGCAGAGCACTCTGCTGACCTTTGTCTATGTGACTGCAGCCGTTTCTCCAAAGATATCCAGGGATGCAGTCGGCATTTTCCTGTGGCCTGCACACTCTACCCAAAACCATCGGGGCTGCCAGGACAGATCAGGAGGGCGGTAGCACTGGAACCGGCACGACCCGGTGTGGCACATACGTGACACCAGAGTGCGACACAGCTCTGGGTGTGCACTGGCACGGTTCCTCACTCAGGCTGGGGCTGCTGCCGGCTACGTAACTGCTGACAGTGTAGAAAGTGAGAGCTGCTACAACAATATTACTAACATTGCAAGGTAGTGGGACTCAGTTCATTACTGGAAGAGCTCTACTGACGTGGTGAAGTTGCACCAGGAGAAGTTTAACGATTTGGTGTCATTAACTGTTCTTCTAATGCCATTAAAGAAATTTTTGGCCTTTCCTAGGGGGAAACTGGTAAAATTAAAATAATTGTCATCATCTCCTCTGTTGCAAGTTATGCGAGATGGCTACCCAAATCTTTCCGAGGTTCTGCATAAGAGTTTTCTGACTTGTTTCCCTTGGAACAGGTGTTAAAATGTGCTTCCATTTTCTTAAATACAGAGAGAAATCTGAGGGTAATTCATTAGTATTAGTCCAGCATTTGAAGTGTGACATCTGTTACACTGATGTCTTTATTGAACAGCCCTGCCAAAAACTAATAAAAAGATAAATCCACAGTTTCAGACAAGGTCAGTTTGACAGACTGCGCTGTTACGCCTAGACCTTGGTCTAGAAGAGGGAAAGGAGAAAACCAACTAGATGCTTAACTCCCATTTGATACGGCCTTTATGTGTGTCAGTGGTTTAGGCTTGTGTTTTCAGTGGCTGACTGTGGGATGGATGTTTTCAGGTACCTTGTAAGCTGGGTCTGGAGGAGGCTGAAACATTCTCATCTAGGATCCAGCTGAAGCACTGCCACTTGTGACAGACATGCAGCTGGGCAGAGAAGTGCCATAATGCCAGAACGGAACATATTAGAGCCAGTGTTCCCCTGGCACCTTTCAAATCAAATCAGAGATGCAGCCTTTACTTGGAGTCTGTTCCCTGCAGGGTCATCTTCTCTGTGCTGGATTTTGTGCTGACCAGTACAAAACCTATCCGCAACACAAACCCCTCCCCTTTCTCTTAAGAACGAAGTACTCTTGGTTTGAGCTGGATGGCAGTGATTGAAAGCTCCGAGTCCATAACGGTAGTGTACCTTTTAGGACTGGGCCTGAAAATCTCACTCAAACTTCTGAAACAAAAATTAAGATACCAGGTAGGTTTTTATGGGGCAGTCTCTTCTTAAGCTGCCAGGTTATTCAGTTGTGAACTGTTGAACTGGAAATGTAAAATACACATAATTATGAATGTTATTACTGAGGTAGTCCTTCTGCATCTTTAAAAGCACAGTCCTCTTTAACTCTGCAGGCTTGATGTGTGCATTTACTGCGGTGGTGGTGAGAAGCCCAGAATTTGAGAATGGAATCGAAGTGATGGACAGGAATGGCAAGGTTGTAGGACTGTCACAGAAGGCTGGTGAGAAGGTAGGCGAGGGGGTGGAGGCCTCTCTTGACTTGCCTTTCATTCCCTGCTGAACACGATGCTGAGAGTAGGTCGAGTTGGATGTATTGAAATGAGAAATCCCAGATGAGGTGCTGAATCTTTGGGTAGGCTTGGCCTAGGTCCCTGGAACCAGGCTGGCACTTGTCGTGTGTCTGCAAGGGCTGGCAGCCTCCGCAGCCCCACATACTGAATGCCGGAGTGGAGCCACAGAGACACCAGCGCAGGCATTTCTGCTTTCCCTGCCCACCTCAGAAGGAGACTCTTGGACCTTCTTCTGATGGGACACCTCACAGAGGAGCCCTGCATTGTACGTATCACATGCACCTTCTGTAGTGGGAATACCAGTTAAAGGCTGTGCCTCACAAAGGGTAATGCCCCTGATCTGCAGTCCATTTTATCCTTGAGCTCCAGTTGCTGACTCTGTATTTGCTCCTTGCCTTGTTCATCAACGTCCACTGTCAATCCTGGCATAGGAACTGGAGCAACAAGTCATATTTTATGTGCTGTCAGCGACCCCCCTCCTTTTCTATGCTGCTGTCCAGAGGGGAGGAAACAGCTAGATGAGCATAAAGATTTGTGGACAGCTGGAGAGAGAACTTCAGGATAGCTAGGATACCTAGAAGGTACAACCGTTTGGAAGAAGTTCAGCACAACGTAAAAAAAGCAAGCCTCAGCAAAATTATTGTTGTGGTAAGAAAACTTGATATGGCATCAGTAGTTTCACCTCCCTTTTAAGGTATTTCTTAGTCACAAGCAGAATATTTGCCACTTCTAGGAGTTTAGTTTCCATTTAAGAAAGAATTCCTCTCACTAATGTTTTTATCCCTCACTAACCTGTTGCTTGAATCTCCAGAGTGTTTGACAAAAAAGTGCTCACAGAAGCATGCAGTATTTGAAGCTGCACTGAACACTGCTTTAACAACATTCTTTTTCCTCTCTCTCCCTGGAGGCTGTTAAAGAAACAGCATTGTCAAGAGCGGTCTTGTTTGGGACAACGTTCTTCCTGCCAGCTGTGCTTATGCCCTTTGTGGAAAGGTAGGAAGTACTGCAAAAGGGCTGGCGGTGTGTGGTCAGTGTGTATTTTGGTTCGTAGTCTGGCTGTTACCACTTGCCAATTTTTCTTGGGTTTGGGGTATCACTTGCCTTGGTGGATGCAATTATCTGGGAAGTTTCTGTTCAGCTGATTGAGATAAGTAACTTGAATCTGGTGGTGTCCACATCCATGCTTTGAGGGTTTGCAGGAGGTTGTGTAAAACTATGAGGGTTTCCTATCCGNTCCCATCCCGGAAACCCATTTCTGCTCTCCTGACAAGCTGTTTCCCAGGACTTGGGTTCCCTAACTTGATTTGAGTCCCAGTGTCCGGTGGCAAGACTGTTCACAGCACTTGGCTTAGATTTGTTATTTCAGAAGAGGAAATAGGACACTTGAATTTGCAACTAAAACGGGATCCCAACTTCCAGATGGTTTTCAATATATTGTAAAACATGTTCTTGCTTTTGCAACATTTGGAAACCCTGTATCATCAGAAAAATTCATTGTATGCTTTACGAGAGAATTCTTAGCCTGCCCTGCGCTTTTGGTAGGGATCATCTATGTCATGTGATTCGGTATTGCCTAAATCAATTCCCTGTCCCCTTTTTTAGCTTAAAGGACCCCTGTTACCAGAAGACATAAATATAGACCTAAGATAAAATTTTAAATGTATATCAAGTCATAAATGTTTGCACAAGGCAAAGTAAGACTGCCAGGAGGAAATAAATCTGAAAGGAAAGAGGGTAGTGCAAGAAAAATCTCAGTCCAAGAACTGAGACACTTTAAAGCACTAACGCACCTTCTCTGCTTTTGTCACTTTGATCTTGCTACTTATTTTCTTGATCTTGTATTGACAATCTGGTCTTGGAAAATGTTGCAGCTAAATACAGAACAAAGGGAAAGAACAGGAAGTTAGGAGTAAGAACATCGGAAATAAAGTAAGGAAGCATCTTCAGGATTTGTAAGCCTAAGTTATTACTAATTTCAGTGCAATTTCTATGACTAAGACAGTATAGTGCTCTTTGTCTCACTGTTGTAGTATTTTTTGAGCCTAAACTGACATACTTTCTTTTTCAATGTCTTGGACAGAGCCAAAATTGCAAAAACTCCACGTGCTTTGGCGACAATGAGAATGCTTGCGGTTATGTCGGTACTAGCAGGGATGCTACCAGTTTCACTTAGTATGTTCCCGCAGTGTGGGGAGGTAAGTCCTTTCACAGGAAACGATTTAGGAGTGTTGCTATGTTGAATGGTCATTTCTGTAACTATGCCCAGCAGTCTTAAGGCCACATAGAAAAAATCAATAGGATTAATGTGGCTGTGCATGTAAAATGGGGCAGCGGAGAGGCTGCTTGTGAAGGGCTGTGTACTAGGCAGAGGCTTACAGGGCTTGCTAGGTCGAAGTTGCATTTTGTGTTATTTATATTTACACTTTTCACAACAGTCTGAAGCAAGCAAGGTCAGGAGAGCTATCTTAATGATTAAAACCAAGGCTCTTCCAGCACTGTTTTCAGTCCTGCTGGAGAAAGGAAGGATGTAGATGAGAATTCTTTCTTTCATGCAAAGTCAGCATGAGCTCATGAGAGGTAAAGCAACTCGCATGCAACATCTCTTCACCCTGTGTTACTGAACTGCCAGGTTCACCCTGGGAAAGCACGCCTTCCTGGCAGGTTTTAAATGGAGGATGTAGCCCTTGAACCTTGGGCTTTGTAGAAGACCAAGTGAGAGAGGAGCCTGGGGTTCCTTTCTGCATTTATTTCCTCTCCCTTATCAGCACTGTGTGAATATTCTCAGAAAATCACAGACTGGGCTCTTGCAATTTTCAGTGGTTTCTTTTATTTGCCTAAACATTCTGGCATTGTAATCTTTTTCTTTAGACTTCTTAATCTCTTATGGCAACAAGGGTAAACTGAACATAAGTGAGGGGACTTGTGAGAAAGTATGTACTGAGAGTATGGCTGGTTGGTTCTCTTTGAGCTTCCCAATTGCTCAGTCCACAGCAGAACTTCTCCTGGGTGAGTCGCCCAAGCGTATTTACAGTTGGACTCGATGAGCTTTGAGGTCTTTTCCAACCTAAAAGATTCTATGATTCTACAGTGAATGGAGGTAACATCACTAATGTTCTGTTTAGATCTCAGGAATACCTCTAATTTTAGATAAAATGTATTTCTTCCCCTATGTGTGCACATGTAGAAAATGTCAGAGAAGCAAAAAAAGAGCCTCAAACAAACAAAAAAATCCCTTAAACCCCCAAATAAACGAAGAACCCCAAATCCCATACAGTCTTGCTTCTGTATACAGCATTTCAATCTGTGCAAAGTCCAATGCAATAAGAGGACTTCACATATATTTACCAGGATATGGTGGTGTTGATTCCCTTTTTCTCTACCTTGCAGATAAAGCGGGCAGACCTTGAACCGGAAATTCTGTCATCTACAGAAGAAACGGAGTTATTCTACAACAGGGGAATTTAGAGATTGGCTTTCACGTGTAAATGTGTGCTCTGATTGAAGTGAATTCTGAATCCATCAACAAATTCAATTGGCATATGTGACCAGCTGAATCGTGAATTTATGGTGGCCTACATACCAGATTTGGTGTGTAAGGTGTGGTCTACAAAGAGGCAGACTTTGCAAAATGATTTGGCAGGCCCCAGCCCACAGGCAGATATGCACACATAACTTAATGCTGTAAATGATATTTGTACCAGCAAGCACTGTAACACAGTGTTTGTCCCAAACCGTGTTCTGTATGCTTCCTCCTGTGATTGACTTCTTAAGTAAAAGACTACTGAATACAAGAGTTTGTTCTGCTGCTGCTGCAGCTTTTGAGATGCTGCTTTCCAGGAGCACAGCTGTTAGAGGCATGAACGTCTGCAGTCCTTTGGCTGAAGTCAAGCTGGTTCTTCCCAGAACACTTTGCACGTTTCACTGTATTTAATAACACTCATTTCAAGGATGAGCCAGGTGTGAGGTAGCCATTAAAGTGGTATTAGACAAAGCAACCCTGATGGCAATATAATATTCGTTAAATTTAGTTGTTTAAGAGATGTTGAGGCACCGGGTGTCAAACTTGGCTACAAAACAACTCCTGGCCTTCTCAACATCCTTGAAGGAGCTGTGAGGCCTGATGCCCCTTGAGCTTTAGAACTTGTTTTTTACACTGAAGCCACTGGGAACTTTCTGACCTTCTGGTGGACAATGAGAAATCCCCACTTTTGCAAGTTGACGAGGTTCATCCAAACAAAAAAAGCTGTCTTTCGAGATGTGGCATAAGGGTTAGCCTGTTGAGCAGCGCGGGGATAAATTTTGCTGTTCATACGAAATTATTCAGGGGACCAGGGCTGTCTGTGAAGAGCTGCAGAAGGATTTTACAGTACCAGATGTAAAAACAGGTGAAATACCAAATGGATAAGTGAAAAGTAATGAGCTTGGCAGAGGGGATAATCCAGCTTCACATCTGGGCTGTGAGCTGACTGTTAACACTAGGAGCGGAATTAGGGGTGGTGGCAGATAGCCCAACGTGTAGCCGAACTTCGATGATCTTACCAAAGGGCATTACAGATACTAAAATCTGACGTGAATTTAAGAGGAGAATGAGCATTTCCATCAAAGGGAATCCACTGAAGGACACCAAATTCATGGAAATTACACCAGCAAAAGAAGTTCAGGAGCTCCACGCTACTGGAGTAGTAAGTAAATAGCTTATTTGCCTGCTCACGCTCTCTTATGTCTACTTTTGGTGGCCGCTGGGATGTGACATTTGGCTGAAGAGATCTTTGGTCTGGCCCAGTACAGCTGCTTTCCTGTGGCTTGCTGACCTGCCACAAAATCAAGATCAGACCTTCTCCCGGCGGAAGAGGGTAGACAGAAGCTCCACAAGTGTAGTAGGAGACACTGTGGTTGAGGTAACTGTAGGCAGGGGTCATAGGAGAGATGGCTCCTGAAGGTGTTATGCGAGGTGCTGCTAAGGCTGGCTGTGTGCGACAAGGATAAATATGCACTAAATGATGTAATTATCACTTTCACAGAAATAATTTTACAAGTACAGCCTCTAAAGTCTGCCAGAATTTAACTTCCGTAGGGCGCAATACCCAGGTCCCTGCTCTCCAGTTGCTGCAGGATTAAATTTCTTTTCCTGGTGTGGGGGAACCAAGGGTTTCCCAGCCCACCCCATCCCTACAGGAAGACAGCAGCACAGAGGCCTGAGCTCTTGCAGGAAAACGGCTCCTGCCGTGTGTTTGGCACTGAACAAAAGCAGGAAGTTGGGGGCCGAGTTTAGTTTCTTGTTTGAGTTCTGCCTTTTTTGAGCCTTCCTCTAACAGCTCACTGCAGGGAGGGGAAGGGTCAGGCAGGGAAAGAGGACAGGGGAGCAGCAGCCTGTCCGAAGGACCTGGACGTTGAGAGGAGCACGCTGTAATTTGTTCCAGGAAGACAGCACGGATACTGTCTGTAAGCTGCCAAACCTTAGAGTGGCAGAGAGTCTGCACTACTTCAAGGATCATTTTCACCTGCTGAACTCAACAGGGTGTCGCAAATGGCTGATTAGGTCACTTAAATGATCAAAGGTTTTGCAAGAAAACATTTTACTGAAAATTTAGAAAAAGTGATCTTACAGAGTTTGTTGGCGAGGTTCACTCTCTTTCTTCTTAAATGAATGAAATAATACAAAATCAAAGGGGGGTTTGAGTACAAAATGGTTTATACAGAGTGGAAGAAAAGTGTAAGGGGTAACGGAGACCCTCCGTTGAGTCACCAGGTTCGGAGTGGACCCCCTGGCCTTCTGAACTCCTTCTCAGAGAGGAGCCTGGGTGCGGCCGGATCCAGAACCGGCCTTAGACCACCACGGTTTATGACTACGGGAT
>Ga0065711_1042288_pt1 | contig 15493 bp, 6 predicted proteins | sample Hoacrofraction12_FD_59098 | JGI IMG/M metagenome (GOLD analysis project Ga0065711, IMG submission 59098) | Hoatzin crop microbial communities from Cojedes, Venezuela - Epithelial fraction 12 v2 (version 2) | ecosystem: Host-associated > Birds > Digestive system > Esophagus > Crop | place... | reverse complement strand
TGCCCCTTGTCCTGTCACTGGGCACCACTGAAAAGAGCTTGGCCTCATCCTCCTGACACCCACCCTTCAGATATTTGTAAGCATTTATAAGGTCCCCTCGCAGCCTTCTCTTCTTCAGGCTGAACAAGTCCAGCTCCCTCAGCCTTCCCTCACAGGACAGATGCTCCAGTCCCCTCATCATCCTCGTAGCCCTTTGCTGGACTCTCTCCAGTAGCTCCTCATCTTTCTTGACCTGGGGTGCCCAGAACTGGACACAGGACTCCAGATGGGGCCTCACTAGGGCAGTGTAGAGGGGAAGGAGAACCTCCCTCGTCCTGCTGGCCACACTCTTCTTAATGCACCCCAGGATCCCATTGGCCTTCTTGGCAGCCAGGGCACACTGCTGGCTCATGGTCAACCTGTTGTCCACCAATACTGCCAGGTCCCTCTCTGCAGAGCTGCTCTCCAGCAGGTCCGCCCCAAGCCTGTACTGATGCATGGGGTTGTTCCTCCCCAGATGCAGGACCCTGCACTTGCCCTTGTTGAATTTCATCAGGTTATAATATGAACCCAGTGGTCTTTTCTGTAGAAATGTGTAAGAGTGGGCAGTGCATCCCCATGGGAAAGGAGGCCAATCGCAAGTTGGGCTGTATTAGAAATAGCAGCCAGAGGCAATGGGAAGCAAGTCCTTCCCTCTGTTTGTCACTTGTGAGACTGCTGCTGGACCACTGCCCTGTTTGGGCCTCCCCAGTGTAAGAAAAAGTGGAGGAGGGCCACCGTCGTGCTTTGGGGGCAAGAGAATAACACACAAGGAAAGGTTGAGAGCCATCTGAAGAAAAGACTAACAGGAGAGCTCGTGGCTGTCTGCAGCGACCTAGTTGGGAGGCTACAGAAAAGAGGAGCCAGACTCTTCTCAGAAGTGCACAGTGACAGGACTAGTGTGATGGATGCAAACAGGAGGCGGGACCCATGATCATTCCAGGGTCCCTTCTAAACCAAATTATTCTCTGATTCTATACAGAAAGAAGGGATAGAAAAACTGCATAGACTATGAAAGTCTGGAGTATTTCTTCTTTTGAAGAAATCTCAACAACTTCATAAACTTAGTTTACAAATGTATCTGCAACTACTTTTTTCCCCAAACAGAAAAGAAGGAATTAAACTTCTTTTTTTTTTAATTTCACCCAAAGAAATCACAAACATAAACTGGGAACCCCTGTGATGACAAAGGAGATTAACTCTGAAGTTTGCTTGGTTAAGCTCTAGTATCTTTATACTCAGCAGGAAAAAAACGTGAATGAGAACTTAAATACACTTTACAGTTTTTTGACATAAGATTGCTTTGATGACAAAACTAAGTTCCAGGAACTAAACAAAACGAAATTAAACTACTAGCTCTTTCTGCTCATTAATTAATCTACCACTGCAGCTTCCACTTACAAGTAAAAGGACTAAGTTATTTTTGTCTTGGTAAGAGTAATACTAGGTATACTAGTATGTCTCTTGCAATCATAGCAAAGAAACAAGCTATTACATTCCTGTAAAATATCTCACCCATGAAATAGCAGCTATTCAAAGGGGAAAGGTCAAAGCGAAATACGTTGAAAAGTTCTCTGCATGTTAACCTGTGCACTAAAAGCACATGAAAATTAGTTAGAAATAAAGGCCCAGAAATTCACCGGTCATCACTTCAGCACTATAATCGGTTCTCAACAGCATCTCAACATGAAAAAGTATTTTTTGCGACACGCATGCATGGCAATCATTACAAAAAGCAAAGAATCCCACTTAAGGTTTCACTCCTGTAGAATGCTGGTCAGATCTCTTTCTCACACTAACCACTATGCAAAAACAGGGGAAACAATGAATGCAGCTATGTAAATCAACTTTTCTAGTATCCCAATACAGATCTATTATTTCTTCACTTTTAATTCTATCCTGCTACTAGAGTGTTTTAATATTAGTTTCCAAACTTGACAAAATATAACAAGATACAAGTGGTAAGACAAGCTCATTTTATTCTGAAGTACATACCTGAATTGCTGAATTCATGAAACATGTATTCCCCAAGTTACTCAGGCCACACAGGCCTGGCTGCTCATTGTGTCTTCCCGGCTCTGAATAATCATAATTCTTATAAGCAGTATATGATGGGAGACAATAGTTTGAATTTTTCACGCTGTAAAAAAACAAAACATCTTTCACAATGTAAACATGTACTCTATAGTACTTTAGTACATACAACTACTTTATAAACTTAAATGATCAAAAATATTACAGTAACTTCTGTGAATAAGAAAGGATTTTAAAGAAGTATTTCACTTTGGTAATAACATTAATTTAAATTTAAAAGCCACCTGTGCAAACAATCAAAATCTAGTGCACTGCAATAACTGTAATTACTATATCCCTACCCCTTTTTGATAGGAGCAGCTTCACAGCTTACTCTATTCTTCATTGCTCCATCAAATTTAACACACTCAGACTTTAGACACCACCAGCAGCACTCAATCATTTACGTCCCTTTTGCATCCTGCTACTGCAAGAGTGAGGTCGGCGGGACTGGGAATGCAGAGTTACAGGTGAAAGCTGAGATTTCCAAGGCCACTGTGGCATAACTGCCTCACTGCATCAGAGTGTCTATTTATAGCTCCCCTGCTAGGACAGCACAATCCAGCATGCAGGAGAGCCTTGAGAGGTAAAAGAATGCGCAAAATGCCTTGTAACAACTTCATTACAAATCTCTGTGATGCATCTGTTGGAGAAACTGGAGAAGACTGAAATAGGTGAAATGGTAAGATTTAAAGCAATTTGTTTCCAGATGAGATCATGCGAATACTAAATACAGAATAACCCTCAAACAGTGAAGTAAGCATATCTGAGAACACTAGAAAGGCGAAAGTATTTTGTAAGAGAATGCTGTGTAATATCACAGATGTTAGAAAAAAACAACCAACCAGAAAGGTTAAACTCTTTCTTAAACTATTTCAGGCACCGATCATAATGAAATCTGTGTGACAGTAGGTTTGGCTAAAGTTCAAGACTATTTCTGCAGTCACTAAGCATTACTCACATTAGAATCAACTTGAAGAAAAACCTGAAAGTCAATTGCTAAGAATGACAAAGTAAAATACGCAGTGCAAAGAATCCTTCCTGATAAATAATTGAGATTTATAATTATGAAAGTCTGAGGATTCCAGTGCCCAATGGCAGACTCCAGCCATTATTCCTGAACTGTATCACACTCTCCACATCCAACTGAATTCCAACTGTCTGCTCAGTGCACAATTTCTCACTTTTCACGAATAACAGTTGTTTTGTTTTAATCACAGGATTTACTGAAAATTTTAAAGAGAAGAGGAAGGAAATTTCTCCCTCTTTTGACAGCCTCAGAAATCTGCGTAGTTTATAGCTCCACTGTCCATAAAGCTGCTGTTCTCAAACTTTGAGATCTGATAATTTCTTTTCAATAGTTGACTTCCCTATCAGTCCTTCCCTTTTCCATACACACACACTTTCTCTGCGCTCTGGCTTGCGCCCAAACTAAGTAAGTAGCATTGTGTTTACTGGTCATTCTCCATGAAAAATCCCTGTAAAGTTAGTTTTGCCCTTTCAGCTTAATCCTAGCTTAAATGCTTCACCTTGGTTTACACACGATACTTTTTGGACTCCAGGGCCCACATACCATTCGTTTGCTTCTGTGGTCAACCCTTCCCCATCGTTATTTACTCTCTAGTTCGTCCATGCATCAGAGATCCCCAAAGAAAATTACCTTCCATCTCCCTTTGCAGCTGCAGTCCAACTATTGCAATCAATCCCAATTCCCTTAAGTTGGCAAGCCTTTGTTCCCCCAGGAAGAAAAATCACAGGCTTGCCATTGGTGCTAATGCAGCCTCCACAACACAACCAATCCCTCAACCCAGCTCAACAGTGCACAGCAGCAATACAAATGCACATGTACAGGATGCACAATACGCTCCTACTTTCAGGCCTGCTTGCTTCCTACTGCTTTCCTCACCTGACTCAAACATTACACTATTCACATGGTTAACAGAAGAGAAATATCTTCTGGAAATTTAGGAGATGTAGGGGTACCAAACAGATTGAATGTAGTTTTCCTAGGGATTTTCACCCCTTTGTTTTTCCTTCTTTGCAACTTTCCCCCCTTCAAAAGCTGCCACCTTAGGAGGGACACCAGAAAGCTAGGAAATACAATTGGTGTCTTTTGGCTATAGTGCATTCATGTGAAAGATCTCCTCAAATTAGGTAACACCATGATAATTTAATTCAAGATAACTGTAATGCAGATAGATCTCCAGTGTTGGTTTGCTCTAAGGGACAAACTGTCAGAGTTTACTTTTCAAAAGGGAAAGCCATTTCTGAGCTCTTTCATCTTCTGTACTGGCCCACAGAAATCTACTATCATAGAAATATTTACGTTGGAGGAGACCTTCACGATCATCGAATCCAACCGTTAACCTAACACTGCCAAATCCACCACTAAACCATGTCCCTAAGCTCCGCATCTACACATCTTTTAAATACATCCAGGGACGGTGACTCAACCACTTCCCTGGGCAGCCTGTTCCAATGCCCGACCACTCTTTCAGTGAAGAAGTTTTTCCTAATATGCGATCTAAACCTCTCCTCGTGCAACTTGAGGCCATTTCCCCTTCTCCTATCACCTGTTACTTGGGAGCAGAGACTGACACCCATCTCGCTACAACCTCCTTTCAGGCAGTTGTAGGGAGGATACAGTCTCCTCTGAGCCTCCTCATATATTTTATGGGTTTAGAGAATATGGTTATTACACTCATTCTGTGAGTCAGTTCTATTCATATATTTTTCTCCCAGGTTTCTGTTATATTTTAGTAAAACATATCAAGCAAAATACAGTGCCTGCTCTGTGCAGGAGATGCCTCTTTACAGCTTTATCAGTCTGCAAACTTCATTTTTTCCTGTAAGAACTATTTTTATTTAAATTACAATGTATCTCTGCTTTTCATGCTTTTGAGACAAAAAATAAAGTATTATTGAGAGTCAGTAGTAAATGGTTAACAACGGAAAGCAAGAAAAGATGCAAGTCTACATAAACTTCATTCAAACAGAAATGCCCTAGAAAAAGCAACTTGTGATATCGTGTCCCCACTCCACCTGCTTTTCCTGCAAAACCTTTCGAAAGTTGCCTTTAACAAAGGAACAATGCACAGAAAGGCAAAGGCGCAGTATTAGAATGGGGCGGTCAAGTAAGGGCAATGACAGAACGAAAACACTGATGGCTCTCAGAAGAAACTGCTGCTCAAAAAATAAGGCAAGAATTGAAAAAAATGAAACTGTCTTGAGATCCTTGAACAGCTAGACAGAGTTCTTGAAGTAGTAAAAATGGTCAAGGGAGGTTTCCAAACAAGATTTTATTACCTGTAAATCTATAAATTTTGAGTTGCATGTGCCATATTTGAAATGACTTGTATGTACTGTCTGTACCCTGCCTTTAAATTTCAAAGCAGCTTTCAGATGATGATGAACCCAGAGCACTCATTGTGTAGCTGGAGTTCTGGGAAGTCTGGATTTGGAACAGAAGTTTGGAAAAGCATCACTACCTTTAGAAAGGACACAATTTGACAGTGGAGTGCCGTATACCAACAACAGGTCCTGCAAAAGGAATCTGAGTTGCAAGAATGAGCCCAGAAAATTAAAAGTTTGGAACACCTACTGAGCTCTGCAGTATTTCAACCACTTTAATGCACTGCCAATGTTTTTTTGTGACCAGTCACTTTAACAAACCCGTAATTAGGTTCCATCAATTTTTAGAGATGCCTGAAGCAGCAGGAGGCCCATGTCACTACACAAAAGAGTACTGTCTTTGTTACTGTTCATGACCATCACCTGGAGAGCAAAAGATAACAATCTATTTAAATAAAGTATAAAAAAACCCCCCACCATCCTCATAATATTTGCCTATGTGTCAGGTGCAACATGAAGAAACTGTTTGTACAGGTGATGTAATTAACATTTATACCTGAAATAAGCATACTGAAATATACCAAATGTCAACAAAGCTGTTAACTGGCTGTCTTCTGACAAGCTGGCACTACTGAATGGTGAAGCAAGTCATTTTAGGAGCCTGAAACAATGGTTACAGATGATGAAAACAAAACAACTTTTCTCTTAATTCCCCAAATAAAAGCCCTATTCAACTGTTTTTAATCCCCTCCCCACACAATTTAAAAAATACCATGTGACATGAAATGTATTGCTTTATAATAGCAATAAACAGAAATTCCAGTAAGACCTAAATGATGCGTGTCTCTCCCTGCGCTTCTGAATCCACTAACACATATTATGCTAATCCTCCTATGTTATTCTTTCAACAAGATCACCTGTGAAGGCAAAAGAACATCAATGATCAATTATGTGGAACCCTCCATTCCACCAAATGCAAACTCACATTTACAGAAACAAAGGCTTTGGACCTGGTAAAATTTGCACAAGCTATTTCTGTTATCCAGTGTATGACTAGCTCAACACACAAATATTTACAAATTTGAGGCTTGCTATTACTCAGAAAACTTCCTGGATTAGACAAGTATTACAGAAATGTGTACCATATAAAGAAACACGATACTTTCCAGAGTTTTAACATAATTTGTACTCTATAGCTGAGCTATAATAATTGCAAAACCAGGCTTGCAACGAGTAGCATTTATGGCTATTACTACACACAACCTGTTGTTTGTGTTTTATGCCTTACAAATCAGCTTTGTCAGCTAAAATTATCTTCAAAACAAACGCTGGTATTTCATTTAGAGTCACAGCATCTCATGTCCATATGGAGGAGCCAATGGACCCTGGAAAGCCACAAATGTATAATTTTGCTACTGTACTAAAGATAACGTGCAATGTAAGAGACAATAAGGCAGAAACATGAAAATAAATTCCAGGCAAAGCTGACATAAATAGTTAATTAAGTAATGAAAAGAAGATAGCATTAATTAACGGAAAAGAAGTACTTTCTTAGACAAGGACGTATTTGTAAGAAAAGCAGAATATAGGAAGAAACTGATCTTAACCCAGAATGTTACAATACAGTTAAACACAGAGATATATCTTTCCATTTACCTTTTGAAGCCAAAAATTCTTAATACAACAGTATGTACTTTAAAGTACATAGTGTATTAACAGATACGATGTCTCTATTACTGCACCAGTTCATCTTAAAACGTATTCTGACAGAAATGCTGCTAAAGACTATAGTGAATTATACATTTGTGCTTTTTAAAATATTTAAACTCATCATAAATGGGTTACTGCATTGTAAGGAAAACCATATACTTCTGCACTGAGTATCTGCCTTACGTAACATCCAGATATACAGTGCTTTGAGTCACAAGAGAAAAATGGCTTGTATTTCATGACACTATAGAGAACATGTACCTACTACCTGATTTACAGATGTTTAAGTTACAGTTCAAGGACCAACTGCTTATCAAATCTAAGTTTTGTATCACTTCCTTTTAAACATGTATTTCTGTTGAAAAACCTCAAATTAAAAACAAACAAAAAATCCCACAATTTTACCTTAAGTTCTAAAAGCTCCCATTTTTGTTCCAAAACAAAAAACCACTAAATAAATAAATAAAATCAGCTAAAGCAAATGAAGAAACTATCTTGAAAAGCTGCAAGAGCTAGCAACAGCTTTCATAAGTGCTTCCTAAAAATAACTACAGCATCACTAGGGAGAAGGTAACATTAAAAAAAGAACAACAAAAAAAAGAAGAAAAAAATAAAAGCAAGCCTTGCCGGCTTGATTTAAAAAGGTGGTTCCCTCGGAAAAATAACTGTTAACTGGTTTTGGCATTACAACTGTCTTTTGCATAAGCAATGGGGGAAGGAGAGATTAGTTCTCAGCTGGAGGCTCAGCTCTGGTCAAGTAATTTTTCACACAATCATAGATACAATATACTTTTTATTTACTACACATTCACACACAGAGTACAATAGACTGCAGTTAAATACATGGATTTCAACTGTTTAACAGTGAGAGTTGGGGCTACTCACAATTGGTAGAAGCACAAGTGACAGTTCACCCCTTAGGAAAAATCACTTCTGATAAATGCAGTATTTAACTGGAAGATATTGTATAAGATATTTAATATTTATGTCACCTTTTAAATATTTAACATCTTCATGTTTGATCACAAAATGCATGTTTGGAAAAATATTTTAAATTTGAATGAATTGTAAGAATAAGCCTCTTCAATTTCCCCCAGCTTGCATTAAAGATGAGTGCTCTCTCGTTTCAAGCATTTGAAAGATGCTCCATTATCTGTTAAAGCGAAATAATTCCATGTTTTTCTATATTCACCAAGTTTTTTACAGTTGTGTACAACAAAAAAAGATTACACACAAAGTTGGCCACTGGAATACGAAAGCTCTTCTTTTAGAGTTTTATCACATTCTTTATTAAACTTCTGATTTGGAACACAAAGGAGAAAACCCTTAAAAGTGAGAAGCCTTTGCAGTATTCAAGCACACCTATCAGACTCTCCCTCTCCAATCTTCCATCACTAAGACACAGAAGTTAAGTTGCTGATAATTAACCAATGGCTATAATCACTATGACAACCATTATAGCTAAAGCAATTCAGCTGTTGTGGTCTCAAATCAATGTGTGATATCACATATGCTGCTATAATACCTTAGCATCAATAAATAAGGGAAAATCTGACTGCCATAAATGTAAAATAGTTCATACTTTTTTTGTTGTCCATTTGGACAATAACAACGACAATGTATTTTCAGCATGACAAACTCTAAATGAAGTCTTTATATATTGTCTTACAATGCTCAACATTCTTTTTAGTGTCTGCTCTACTGAGGACTAAGAGTTACCAAACATTTTTAACTGCATTTCATTTCCTGATCTTATGCTTTACAATACCTACACTATGAAATACTGACTGGTAACAATTCACAATCCAAACATTGCAAAACAAATCTAAATCCTTAAGCTAGGAGTTATAAAACATCAAAATTTGTTTATGTCACACTGGGGTGATTAAATTAAATAATGTTTTAAGGTATATTGCTTACTTTCTGTTGTTCATGTTGTTATAATTATTTGATAGAGATGGTGAGATCTTTGGTAAAGTTGAAAAATTGGATGCACCTGGGGACCTTTAAAAATATGAAAATCATAAATTAGATAAAAATGCTGAGATATTAAAAACTGCGAAAGAAAGGTGACAAATGAACAATGCATATAAGCAAGCATGGAAAAGAAATATTTTTATTTAAAGTGGGCAAAGCACTAAAAATACCCAGGGCATGCAGCCCTCAGAAGCCATCTTTTAAAACTTGAAATGCTTCACAGTACTTTAAACTTCCACATCATGTTGAAGAAATAGTGCTATCAAAAACAAAAAGCAAGCAAACAAACAAACAAACAAAATCACAGGCCACTGCTACAAATTGTTTTCAGTTTATAATATGACTATAGATATTTTGATGGTCGAAAACCTAGAATGTAGTTTTTGACATGGAAATTTTATGAATTTTTCATTTAATCATAAATAGATGTTGAGACAAGAAACAAAAATGATTAAGATATACAATACTACAAGGTTAGTTTAATAGCAGCATGAAATCATTTAACTAAAATTGTCTTATCAATATGTTACAAAAATTTCAGGACATTATGCACAATACTCAATAACCTTTAAAATCTTCTTTGCCATAATAGCATGATCACTCATCCCCATTGTTTTAAGGCTATTTTGAAATATAAGACTACTGATCATTTTAATCACAAAGACACTCTGAATATAACAAATACAATATACAACTATCTTGCAGTGTATTTTTCTTTTTCTGAGCAAATCTTACAGGGAACCATGCAAAAGGCTCTGAATACTCAAAGGAATTTACGCATCCTCATGTTTTTGTGGGAGCTATGCAACTCCAACTGGGATGCAAAAACCTCCAGCCGTCCTTGGAAAGCTTTGAAATACGTATCGCAAAATTAGGAGAAGAAAATCTGCATGCTGAGGATTTTTTTTAAGTGCCTTTGATGAACTAAATTCTGAGAGGAGATAAACATTTTTTACAAGGGGAATTTTCCCAAGTATATGTTAACATTTATTTTAAACTTTTTATTACTAAACTTTTTCCAAAAGAAAAGCTACATCACTATGAGAAGAAAATGTTATTTAATTTTTAAAATATTATGACTAACATTCATAAAGCTTTCCTGTAGATTTCCTTTATCAATCTAAATCCTCCTCTTTGAACAACTTCAGAGAAGTAAAATGCACAGACTGCGTCCACAAAAAAGATATAAAATTGAAGTCAGTTTAAACCTACTCAAATTCAAGACAAAAGATAAATTATGCATATTAATACATGTAAATATTTTAGAAGCAGCTATTTGAACTGAGTCATTTTGAACTGAAATTAACATTTTCAAATAAAATTTGAAGCTTTTATATAATTTAAACTAAATTCAAATGCAATACAGTATTAAAACTCAATGTATAATTTTTGTCTAAAAAATTACAACAAAGTGCAATAAGCTACATAAATAAAGGTCTGGTTTCCACCGAAAACTAAAACTAAGTTAATTCCATTCTTAGAGAAGATGACCATCAACAGTTGTACTCTGTGACAGCATTTGTTATCAAATACAAAATGATAAAACAGTAAGAGATTCCTACTGCTCTGAGGTGTGCAGCCTTTCTGCTTGCCTACAGCTGCATCCAATGTTAAATGCTGTGTACAGAGAGGAACAGAATTCATTCACAGCTCTTACAGCTTTTAATATATTTCAATACTTGTGAGAAAAAAAGTAAGATCAAAACAAGGATTAAAAAAAAAACACAACCTGAAAAGACAGTTAAGTGCTAATGCTGAATGTATTGTCATACTTGTTCTGCCTCTAAAATTGTACAAAAAGAATGACCAAAAGTATGTACTTGTAAAACAACTCCAATGACGTGGGAATCTCCTGGGACAAAACAAGTAATCAAATGTGCAACGAAAACTTGATTATGTTTTAAATGCAAGGTTCTAAGACAAAGTATATATTCTCTTAGTAGTATACGAACTTCAGTATGTATTACTGTGGTGTTAAAACAGCACAGAAAGAAGTGCAAAGAATACAGTTAGTTGCTTGACAAAAATAATAAATTTTAAACTCTGGTTGTAAAACAACCAATATTCACAAAGTGGACTTGTTTCTCACATGCAGAAGAGTAAACCAAATTCTCAACACAGCTGGAAAAACAGCAGGAACTATGTAACAGATAACTCTGAAAGGGAACTTTTTATGAACTAACAAACAAAACCCACAAAATTGTTTATTCTAGTTTAGTGTTTTAACAGTCCAGCAAAAGACAGGTTAAAACATAACCTTTACTGTAGTGATACACAAGACCATGATGGGCATGGCCTGATATGAAGACATAAGGCCTGATGGGATGCACCAACTGCTGAGGGAGCTGGCTGATGTTACTGTGATGGCACTCTTGCTTATTCTTGGAAGGTCCCGGCTATTGGGAGAGGTTACTTAAGACTGGAAGAGAGCAAATGGCACTCATATCTCCCAGAGGGCAAGAGAGAAGATCCAGGAACTACATGCTAGTCCGCCTCATCGCAATCCCACAGCAGGTGATGTATCAAATAATCCTGGCAACTACTTCCAGGTATATGAAGGACAAGAAGGTGGCAAGGATTAGTAAGCATGGATTTACGGAATGGAAATGTTGCTTAACCAGCCTGATAGCCTTCTATCATGAGATTACTAGTTTAGCAGATGAGGGGGGAGCAATGGATGTTGTCCATCTCAAGTTCATAAGGCTTCTGACACTGTCTTCTGTAAGATCCTCACAGAAAAGCAGATGAAGCACGGGTTATGTAAGTGTACAGTGAAATGGACTTAAAACCAGCTGAATGGTTGGGCCCAGCCAATTTTGATCAGTGGCACAAAGTCCAGTTGGAGTCCAGTCAATAGCGGTACACTCCAGGGTTCAGTACTAGGTCCTATACTTTCTAACATCACATCTTTACTAATGACCAGAACACTGCGACACAGTGCAGCCTCAGCAAGATTAGAGAAGACACAAATCTGGAAGGAAGGACTGGTACACCAGATGGGTGTGCTGCCATTCACACAGACCTTGACAGCCTGGAGAAGAGAAGGCTCCAGGGCATTCTTTTCAATGTGTACAAATACCCCATGGGAGGGAATGACAAAGGTGGAGCAAGACCCTTTGCAATGGTCCCCGCTGCAAGGAGAAGAGGCAATGGGTATAAATCACAATACGTGAAATTCTATCTGAACATAAGATGATGTTCACAAAAAAAAAAAAAAAAAAGGAAAAAACAGAAAACAAAAAACCAACCTGTAATCTTTTTTACAGTGAGGGTGGCCAAAAACTGGAACAGGTTGACCAGCATGGCTGTCCTGTCTCCATCCCTGAAGACATTAACAATGTGCCTGGACATGATCCTGGGCAACCTGCTCCAGCTGCCCCTGCTTTGAGTAGGGGGACTGGATGAGATTACCTCGAGAGGTCCATCCGTCCTCAAGGACTCTGATCTGTGAAGGTGTGGTTATAATCAGGTTAACATACAATTTAGTATTTTAAAGCAAGGTTTGGAATGTTTAACCTACTTCAGTTTAGAGTATTCTCTTCATATAAAAAACCAACAAATTCAGCTAGTCATGCTTCTTTGGGGGTGTGCATGAAAGGCTGATATTTTACCATTCATCAAAAAAAAAAAAAATGTTCAGGGCATGCATTTGTTAAGAGTTTCTCAACCTCGCATTAACTGATATTAATGAACATGTTTGTTAAACTAACTTGAAAATGTCTGTTGTACATTACCAATGTTTGATGTTTACCCAGAGAGGCTCAGACACACGGTTACCACAGTTTAACAAGTTATTACGCCTCAGTGAACGGCACAGCTCTTCACTGGCAGACAAGCTCTAACAGCTCTTGCTTTTACAATTTAAGATATCAGAGTAAATCTGCAGCTAACTCTATTCTCTACAATTATTTGTCTTACAGCAAAGTCCATAGAAAGGCACACTTGTCTGCACATCAACTGCTCCAGGGAAAAAAACGGATTTTAAATCTCTTGGTTAAAGATAATACTTTTCATTTCAGTAGACACACAGTTTTTCTTCTGAAGACTCATGGATATTTTTTCCTAAAAAACTTCGATACACAAGCATTAAATTATTTCAAAACGAATAGCTACGCATCTTCTATTAATTTTTTTTTTTCTCTTAAAAGCATTACAAGATCCAGCTCAGAAACAAAAAAGAATCAGGTAAGAAAGTAAGAGCCTTTAGTGTTTTTTCCAAGATAAAAAGGTACACAGTTTTGAACCAGAAAAAAAATCATGAAAAAAACTTACCATGTGATAAATATTGTAAGAAAAAAAAAAATCACTCTTACAAGGAGAAAAAACTATGAATATGCACAATCTAAAATTTTTGTATGGTAAAAAAAACCAACCCAATGTATTCCCTTTTACCTGCAAAAATTGTTTAAGTTAACAGCAGACCATCTGTAAACTATACAAAGTAGCCAGCTATTTGATTAGGATGATTTATTCCACAGTGAAGTCTAAAAAAAAGGCCTCAGAATTAAATCTGTTACTTTTGTCATATACACACGTATACTGATAGACTAAAAACTATTAAGTTTTTTACCATATAAGAAGCATCTTTTAAGAATATGATGGATCAACGGATTTAACACTTGATTAAGTTTTCTGAGAAAACAGCAAACAATACTTTTCTAAAATTAGAAGAAAATAAGTTTGTAGTTAATGGCTTATTTCTAAGTTTCTCTAACTTGTTTTTATATTTGCACATAAACAGGTAACAACTTCTTAATAGAAATCTAATAGAAACCTTGTTCCTGCTATTCATTTGGCAATTTGTGGAACTTCAAACTTAAGCTCCTTCCTTCTCCTTGTCTCAAGTTTTATAATCAGATTCAGTGAAAGGTTTTAATTGTTTAACAGTTTTTCATGAACACAAGTAATTTGATTTTGTAGTAAAGTTAAGTTACTTGAACTACAACCCTAGATTTTTTATAGCTTAGTTTAAAATATCCTCTTGATGATAATAAACCATTCAACTATGGTTGGTTGGTTGTTCTTCTGCCTGTGGAATAACCTCCCGCAGAAGGTTACAGGTATGAAAAAGAAATTGTCTGCACACAGATCACAAGTCTTCACTCAAGCACTGGAATCAGCAGCAACTAAGTTACCAAAGCAACTGGGATTTTTGGATGTTTAGAGTTTGTCACATGTATGACACTGAGGAGACAGTTACTCACAGAGAATTTAGTATACCACAATTTTCTGCAGAGCTGCCCATTAATGCTAAGTAATATCCATTTTGGGAGCAGACGACAGTAAAGACATTCTAGGAGAAGTCACTATGAGCTCCCTAGAAAAAGTTTCACAGAAGCCAAGCCTCCTGAGCAACAAACATCCCATCAGCTGATATAAATGGTTGACACAAACAGAACCTCTCAAAGAGCCAACAATCTACCTGTTCCTAAGCCTGACTCACCCTGCGTACGTTTTAAGAATGTACACTATATTCAGATACTTTCAGACAAAAACCCCCCACCTTTTTAAGCAGCATTAAAATATGAGACAATAGCAGGTATCATTAAACTTTAGCAGTTTTTTTACAGCAGATGTTGCAATTACTTCCAAAGTAAAGTAAATTCAGAAGTCACAAGAACAGTACACATAAAAGGAATCCAAACACTGACAAGTTTGGACATAGGGCTGAAATTCTAAGTTGCACAGCAGTGTCTCTAATCGTACATAAAAAGGATCTCAAATTTGAAATAATTTCTTCTTAATTTGATCAGAAGAGAATTATTTTGATAATCGATCTTTTCACCGATTCAACACACTTTCAAGAGAAACAGAATTATAACCATCGAAAGTGTTCCTTCCTATCCTGAGCTGAGGTCCCAAATATGTCACTTTCAAAGTAAATATTTTCTTTTCTTGCAGTAGAAAAAGATCCTCAAACCTTTAACACGTTTCTCATAAAAAAAAATACCAATGTTCATCACCTGCAGCAGGAAGAAAGAAAAACTGCAAAAAATAAGCAATCAATACAAAGACTGCTGCTATGCTTCTGCTAACAACAAAGAGGCAGGGAAAATGCGCAGAGCATCTTACTATCTCTCATTTTCAACTGTAACAACATAGGTTGTGCTGCCATTCAGACAGATCTCGACAGGCTGGAGAAATAGGCAGACAAGAACCTCCTGAGGTTCCATCAAAGGAAATGCAAAGGCCTGCACCCGGGGACGAATAACCCCAGGCACCAGTACACACTGGGGCAGGGGCGGAGGTGGACGACCTGATGAGAGGCAGCTCGGCAGAGAAGCACCCGGGGTCCTGGTGGACAAAAAGCTGAACATGAGTCAGCAGTGTGCCCTCGTGGCCAAGACAGCCAACAGCCTCCTGG
>Ga0065711_1012155_pt1 | contig 15493 bp, 9 predicted proteins | sample Hoacrofraction12_FD_59098 | JGI IMG/M metagenome (GOLD analysis project Ga0065711, IMG submission 59098) | Hoatzin crop microbial communities from Cojedes, Venezuela - Epithelial fraction 12 v2 (version 2) | ecosystem: Host-associated > Birds > Digestive system > Esophagus > Crop | place... | reverse complement strand
CTGGACAAGGTCCTGTGCAGCCTGCTCTGGGTGACCCTGCTTCGGCAGGGGGATTGGACTAGATGACCCACAGAGGTCCCTTCCAACCCCTACTATTCTGTGATTCTGTGATTCTGTGATTCTGTGTCGGATTCTAAACAAGCAAACAAAAAGAAGCAAAATTGTTCATTCCTCACTGGGCAGTTATATGAGCAACAGCGAGCAAGACAGCTTCAGATAAAATACTGTTTTTCAGTCACTGGGAGGGGACCTGGTGCGCATGTGGCTATGAGGCTTGCAGATGACCCAGTGAGAATGAATAATTTGTGGCCTATTATAGTACCATGATTTTAGATCTTGTTTGTAGGATATATAAATAATAATGCAAATAATATATAAACATATAATAAATAAACAGATATCATAATAACAATGTAAAATATATAGAGATAGGATTGTTAACAACTGATACCAAACATTTTTATGTTTATTGCAGAAATGTGCAATAGATAGAAAAAACGCTGTCCTGTCCGCACATGAAAACAGAGTGCTTTCCAGTTGTGTGACTTTGGTGATGAGATGTGCAGGAGTTTCCTTGCAGGGGAGGGAGTGTGGGGGATGTACTATTTCTGTATGTAATATTAAAATCTGTGGTTGTTTTGAGAGGTGAAGGGTTTTTTTGGCGGGGGGAGAAGGTTTGGTGTCTGAAAAGGGAGTGACAGAGGGAGATGACATCTGAGATGCCATTTAAAAGAAAAATATAAAAATTTCATTTTTGTAGTTTCATTGTAGAGCACAGGATAATGATGTATAAATATCAGTATTTAACTAAAATCATGTCATCCAAAGCAAAAGCTTTCTGCGCTTAGTTCTATGTTTATAAAGCGGTGCTTATGCTTATCCCTGAGATAAGTATTAGTGAATATTTTGCAGTTCTAAAGAATTAATAACATTAATACAGATACTCTTGGAAGGATACATACTAGAAAAATGAAACAAGTCTTAGTACTCTGATATTTGTTATGAAGGTAAATTACATTGAGAGCCCTTTAAATGCTGCTTTTGAGTCTTTATGCAATAGCTCAACAGAAGGAATAATGTCATTGTGTTGGTTATGGAAAACTGGCTGACTACAAATTTTTATTAGGACAAGTCACTTATTCAGAATGTATCATGTAAGAGCATTTTCTTTGTAAATAGTGTATGGAGTAGTGGAATGGATGAATTTGAATAATAATTGTTCTTGCACTTCGCTCAGCAGAAGCATTCAGTAACAGAGCTGTGCATTGAAATTTTTTTTTATGATATGCATAAATATTTACCAGGGAGAGCTGGAAAAGGTCTCCTGGGACCCTGAGCCTGTCCCCCTGCCATGAGAGGGCTGTTCTCCACGCCATATGTTCCGATGTGTTGTCAACTGTTTGTCTACGTTATGCAGCAGTTGCTAAACAGTTGGTACTGGTTGCCTTTAAGAATGTGCCACTAGGTTCAGGACTGCACTGCATACCCTATAAAAAAAATAGAAAATAAAAAAATTCCCCCACCCCCTCCCAAATGTAAATTCAGCTTGTTCAGCAGCAGCCTGAAGCCTGGCATTGTTTGCTATCGGAAGTGTGAGCTGAAGAGGACAGACGTTCCCCCTGCTCAGCGGGAGCGCAGAGCTACGTTTTGCCCTTGTTGCATTATTAATGGCACAATGTTTTTATGTTGCAGATGGCTAAGAGCTAGCAAGGGATATTCAGGACCATGATGGCTCAGTTTCCCACAGCCATGAATGGTGAGTAGCTCAGTTCGGTTTGCATTTGTCTTTATTTTATTTAATTTTTTTTTTTTTTTTTAGATATGCTGATTTTAGTACCTGCAGCGGCGTTACGGTCAGTTTGCTGCAGATCGCTTCCTGCAGCCTAACTTGTACTGTACGACTGGGACAAATTCAGTGGAAGCATTACTGCAGTGCAATTCAAGTAGAGATACGCCTGGGGCATCTCGTAATCTCAGATGATTTAAAGGGCTGAGGAGTGGGTGACTTGTAGTGCGAATACTGTCTCACTTCAAGAGGGGAAAATGCTACGCAATAGTTGATTAAACGTGCATAGCTTTTCTGTTAGGTAATTCAGCACAAAACGTGTTTCATTATAATATATTATGCTATTTACTTTAAACCAAAACATTTGAATGTATTAAACAATTTTCTACATTGACTAAAACAATCAGTCTTTCACAAAAAAACATTAAGAATTTTCCTCTTGATTCTGTGCCCCTTCTACTGTAGAAACTTTTGGATTTCTTTCTTGGTGATTTCCTTTCAAAGACGTTTGAAACTTGAAAATTGTTTGTGCACATATGTGTGTGTTGGAGCTCTTTATTTCTAGAGCAAGCTTATTTGTGAAGACACAATTTGAAAATATCTCCTGAGAAATTTGGTGTGTACGTTGTGTTGTTTACAGAGCTGGACAAAATGAAAAGGCAAGTGTAGGAATAATGCTTCGCACTTCAGATATTCCAGATAGGGAGTATTTTTTCTGATAAAAATAGGAAAATAAATACAAGAAAAAGTATTTCTTATCCCATTTATCTGTGAAGGTTACTGCAGGCCTGGGAGGTCTTTATTTAACTAATTTAGAAAATTGTCACTGCTGAGATAAATTAGGTGAGTAAAGGGAAGTGGTTTTTTGCAGAACAACAACATTCAGATTTCAAATTAAACCTTTGTTTTACAGATCTGTTTCACATGCGCATAAACATTTTGTGGAAAAAATAATTGGTGTGATCAACACCTTTTTTTATGCAGTCAGCTGCAGTTTTATCCAGACTTTGTTTCACAGACTTAACAATGAAAGAGAAGTAAAAAGGAGTCAACATATTGTATATAATAGGAAAAAGCCTGAATACCAAATTTTTTTTTCCACTTCCTTGGACATAATGAAAAAACATTTTTTAATTGCCACATGCTTTTTGCTCCTCAATTTAAAATAAACAAACAGAAACTCTGTTCAGAAAGGATACAGATTTATGTTCTTGGCTGTCTCCATGGTTGTTTTATGCATAAACTATTTGGTGTCTTTTTGGTTTGGCTTTTTACTTCTTGGTTTGGTTGGAAGACTGCAAGTGGATTGACAGCACTGAGCACGTACATGACTTGATCTCACAAGTCTTAGTTTGGGAGAGCGCGCTTTTCTTTGATCTGAAATCGCTTGGGCAGTACTGTCCACTGCTCTCAAGAGGAACCATGCTCCAGGACGCAGCCTTTCCCCTCACAGTGTCGAAAAACAGAACATGAGTAAGAGAGATACCAGGCAATAGTTAATCTGTTGTTCCTCACAGAGTATCTGAATGACTGTGTGTAGTTTTGCAGTCATATTTCGTATCCAAATTTATAAAATTTCAAACAAGACAGGTGTGGGGGGAAAAAGAGTAGTTTTACTGTGATTTCTGGATAAATACCGAGCAACCTTTGCTGTTGAAATTGTTCTTCTCTAATCTGCGTTCCTCTTCCCTGCTACTCTCTATCACTGTTGCTTGCATTCAGAGAAAATCACCTGTGCTTACTACGCATTGCTCAGTGGAAACCTCTAATTACGTTGCTAGACTTTGGTAGTGACTTCAAGCATGAGATAAAGAGTGAGGTTATGCGTGAGGCAGCTAAACCATTAGGCATTGCTGCAGCCTGAGAGCGCTGGCTGCCTGCCACACATTTGTGTTAGCAGAGCGTTGACCCTTTCCTTTTGTATCCTACTAGGGGAGAGTGGTGTTTTTCTTCTGAGGAAAAAGCCTCTTATGCTTGTCAAGGTACAATATGCTTTGCTTTTAGTTCATTAGCAGTGTAAGGCATGAAGTGGTTTCTGTTTCAGGGTTATTTTTGGCATTCAGTGTGACAGAAAAGGGAGTGGATAGCACTGAGTGGACACATGTGCCAGTGTGTGATTGTAGGACACAGGGTGACAATGAGTTTGAGAACTGCAGGGTTCAAATAACGAAGCATGATACTCAGTCTCAAACAAATACAGGTAGGAGATGATACAACACTTTATTTACCAGCCGAAGCAGAGAAAGGGAAGTCTGCGCAGGACCGCAAGAAGGAAGGGTAATGGAGTCATGTGCTTGAGTTCCAGTTGAGAGACTCAACTTCACTGAAGGCACCTTGAGCTGTTACTCAGAATGTACCTCCACCAGATCAGGCTCCCAAGCCTGTCCAGCCTCAGCGTGCGGTTGATGGCCAAACTGGGGGTTATACTGGGAACTGGCATATTCTTTTTTAATTATGTGGCCACATGTAAACTTCAGCCTGTTGAGGCGTGTTGTGCTCTAGGAGCACGTGCTCGTGTCAGACCGCTTACCTTTCTTCTCTAAAGTCATGAAAGGACACAGTGAACAGAAAGGAGTTCCGTTCAGCTCTCCGTTTCTGTCCAAGGTGACCTGTGTGGATGTGTTACCAACAGGCTGGGCATTCAAAGAGGAGAAGCAGGACTCAATGAGTGCATGTTGATTTTTCTGGAACTCAGCACAGACCTGACATTTTCTACAAATTTATCTCCTGTGTAAAATATAAAGGTCGTGATGACATTTTATATGAACAGGCAAGGCTGAATAACATGTTTCTTCTTATGTAGAAAGGCTGCCAGTTACAAAATACACGTGCAGCACTAGGTGGATAACAGACATTTGTCTCTGTGGAGTCCAGTTCTATCAAAGAGCCACTCCAGGCAGATCCACCTCCCCAGTCTGCAAACGAGATCGAGGATTCTCTGCTGAGGAGTTTGTGTTACCCTGTAACTGTCTGAATATTGGTCATTATCTCTGTGAAAATAGATAAAGCAAANCCACTTTCTGGTAGTTTATTCTCCTTACATACAGTTCTCTATCTGGACAAAGCTTTCTTGGGAATTCCGCCCAAGTCTTGCAAAAGCTTTTGGAGGTGGCATTTAGTTGCACTAAATAACAAATAACTTCAACGAGTATACTTCTAAAGAGGGAGTTAATANATTGACCACAAATGACAGTTAAAAGGATAAAGGCTTTAACAGGTTAAAATGCACTNCCACTTAATTTGTCTCTGTGATTTATCACAGAGCAGGAAGAAGTAGCCTTCACTGCCACGGGCTGCCTTCTTTACAGCTGGAGAGCAGTGGCAAGATGTTGCTGTTCTACTAACTCCCCTTCTTCTGTAAGCTAGATTGTTTTCTGGGTTTAATGTCCACACTGATGCTGGATCTTGGTTTGGGGCGATTTAATCTTGACGGTCTGGCTGGAACAAGGAAACCACTGTTTGCCGATCGGTATCTTTCACATTTGTTTCCTTAAGTGCTCTTGGAATTTTTGGGATGTGCTTTTTTTTGTTTATGTTTTTATTTGTCCTTCCTCTTCCCTCCTACCACCTGTTTCCTTTTGATACAATTTTTTTGTGATCCAGCAGGAAAATAAGTCAAATAAACCGAGGTGCAGAAAGTAATACTCATAACTCATTTTATATGCTTCTCAACCTTTGTAAGTTAAACTGAATTTTATGCTGCTGTAAATAGAATTGAATTTTGTGTCCCCGTACTTAAGTATGTTGGAGACTAGGACAGACATGAATGGGTTGAGTGAGGTCCTGGTTCCACCTGTGTTGAGTGTAAAACATTCACTGATGCTAAGTTCTGCTGCATCTTCTCCGTTAAAAAAAGTCTGTCTCAAGATCCATGATCTGATTTTTTTTCAATTAGGAGGAACCATAGTCATCACAGTTTAATTAAAAACTACTGGAATGTGACCTGACTCTTCACCTTGTGTGCACTCTAGGTACGGAAACTGTAGACTTGGGTATGAACAAGTGTAGATAAAGATACTAAGGTGAATTAGACCTTGCAAAAGAAAATATCAGAACTTGTTCTCCTATCTAAAAGAAGGAAAAGGAAAGAAACTGTAAGACAAGGACAAATATTTTCTGTATCCTTACTTATAAATTAATCCTTCCTCTCACTTTTCAGGAAGGACAGTGGTGTCAGTTGATACGGAGCAAAATTCATATGCTGAAGTCAGAGGGATGTATATCTTCCACTATCACACCCTCCAAAAAATTAGATTCCCAGTTGTGTGTGCTGTGTTGTCTGTTTTCTTTAATCCTAACAAGTCAGAAATAGCACTGTAGGATTGCAGAATACAAAGTGTCTTACGCATATTTAATTGTGAGGATAATGTGATTCACATGGAAGATGTAAGAGGAAATCTTGGAAGGCAGAAATAATTAGACATGGAGGTAGATGTTAAATGGAGTAAGTGGGATTAGGTTTTAACAAAGGGAGATTGTGCCTTATGCTTTCTTCAGTAAACGAATTTTGTAGAAAAAGTGTAACAGATCCCATGTGTGGACTTCATTAGGGAAATAACTGGCTAGAAGGGAGAGAAAATGCAAATATCAGACTAGGATGTTTTAATAGTGATATTCATCATGGATTTTTATCTCAAGACCAGTCTTACTTGTTATTATTTATGGCAACATCATGAGTAAAAAGCAAATGTATGCTGGTTAAATTGGTTGATGACACAAGCTTAGGAGTCATTTTCCAGCCAGAATTATACAGTATGAAGTGCATATCATTGGTTAAATTTCATCACATTTCTGTTGTGCTGTCTTCAAATAGCTTTTAGTCATACCATCATGGGCTAGAAGAATTTTTGCTGTGTGCTGGGAACCCAGCAGTTGGCTGTGACTAAGGAGGAGGACAACCGGATGTATCAGATGATCACATAATAATTATGTGATTTGAGGGAAAGGAAATGCATCCTAAAACATGATGGGTGAAATAAGGAGTACTTTGTGCTGTTGCATAAGGTGAGACATCTTATAGGATATAGGGTAGAATTTGGGTTATCTGCTTAGGAGGGAAAAAACCCAAAAAGTGTAGTAGATGTAGAGTGAGGCTGCAGTGTTATCCAGGAGAAAGAAATTAAGTGTTGAGAAAGATTAAGGAGATTGGTGTTGTTATCCTACCAAATGAAGAGCTTACCTTTTTTTTTTATTATTATTATTTAATTGTATTTACAGTAAATAAATTTGCTCTTTTTTTTTCCTTATTAGGAAGATAAGCATTAAAGAGGGAAAAGAACTTTTCTTTATTTAACCTTGTGCGAGCATTGTACTTAGAGGTGAATCAGGTGTTGGTGCAGTTGGTCTGGGAATGGTTCTGTCAGCAGTCACATTCTGGACCATGGTCAAGGGAAAAGTCTCATCGTCTCAAGGCAGAGCTCGCATTTTAGGAAGGAATGAATGTATTAAAGTTTCTTGGAGTAGCAGCAGTCTGGACATGGTGACCTTGGAAGTCCCTTCCAATCCTATGCTCCTAAAATGTAAAAACTAAACTAAAAAAAAAAAAAAGAAGATAACAACTTAGTGAAGATTATTGTTAGATCTTCATCCATTAACTTATTTTAAGCCTATAGCTGCTTTGTACTAAGATTTTACTTTGTTAGTAGCGTGTTAGCTTTTATAAGGTAAGATTACATTGGATGGGGAACCCAGGATGGTTTTTAACTGGAACAATAGTACTATAATGCAAGCTGCTTCATTAATTTTTGATGTCAGTGAGACTTCCTGTTGGTTTTTCTTCAAAGCATATAAAAACCTAAACAAAAAACCACAAATACTTCCCAAAAATGGTGCCAGAGGACTGAAGACTTAGCTGAAGGGACTCAGAAACATAAATCTGTCACATTGCTGAGCTTCAAAGGGCTTTGACTGTTAAAATTTTCATTTCCTTGAAGGGTTAACTCCAAAAGTTTAGGAAATGTACTACTCTGATAAACCACTTCATGTGGTTGTTACAATTTAGGGTTGGTGGGCATTTTATGAAGTGGTACCATCTTAACATCTACTAAATTCCACGTCATCTGTGATCATCGTGGCCACTTTGAACAGACCATAGATGATATTAATTGGTATTGGCAGAATGAGTTCAGGTTTAGCCCACTAATTACAATGGCATGAAGAAACATATTTTCAGGCATTGTGGTCTGTCAAACATATTTATATAATGCTGTGTTAATTCAATTAGGAATCTTCTATGTTCAGGCTTTTCAATATACTGCATCAGTTCTTTAGGACATCTGTTACTTTTCCTACAATGGAGCAGTCGCTTTAAATCATAATTGAGATAGCTAGAAGGGGTGAAACCCTGGAAAGCTGAAAGTATATCAGTGTTCATGGGACTAGCATTCTTTTGGGTACCTTCAGAGAAGATATTTTAATAACCTAAAAACATTTGTGGTTTAGTTGGATGTGAAGTTCTCTGTCTGTGAGTCTCAAGAACAAGTAAGATTAACTGAATATCAAGAGCTGTCTTAGTGCTCTTTATTGAAGTAATTTGTTAAGAAGTTGTATTTTTTTTAATAATGCTTGCTATATTTTAAAGCACGTACCAACATTTTCCCCTGCATTTCTTTTCGTGTTGAACTGTGATCTCTGCAGTGCAGTTTTTGTTTCTGTAGCAAACACGTATTTCCTGATAGTCGTGGTTTCGCTGTTAAACGAACTCTGCGCTTGTTACAGTGTGAGATGGTACTTGTGTAAGGGTGGAAAAGAGTACACTTGTATTTTCTTAAGAGCTACAGGTTATATTTGCTGTGCAACAAATGTCAGTACTTTCCTAACACTGTATTTCACAAGAAATCTTCAAGCTTGGGGGAAGAAAAATGCAAGTGCAAGTTAATGTGTAAACTGTTGCTGATATAGATGATGTGGGTTGGAAGGCCAGCAGAATTACTCCTTTTATTTCTCATGTTCTTTGTATTCAGAATGGATTACGAAATACACGGACAGTGCTTTTTAACCTAACCTGAAAAAGGTAACATCTACTCAGCTCACCTTTCTGGAAATTATACACTCTGCTTCTGCCAGGATTTGTTACACTCGACGCTCTGGAAAAACCTAGAATTAGGCATGGAGTAAGGATACCTGTGAAAAAGATGGCCAAAGAGAGAACGTGGCTCTTGTGTTAAGGGAGAGTAAATGGATTAGTGCTGTCTAGTTTAGTTTTGAGAAGAGACAGCTGGTTGAGCTATGACAGAAATCTGTAAAGGCATAACGGTAGAGAAAAAGCTAACAAGGGAAAGAATATTTGCTGTTTTTTCATAACTGAAAAGGAAAGCAATAGCTAGTGAAATTATTGAGCTTAAGGCAAGCAAAAGAAAGTGGGTTTGTTGTTTGGTGATTTGTTTCACGTGATGAACAATGCGGTTCTGGGGCTCGCTGTCTCAGGATGCTTTGGAACAAAAAGTTCCGTGTACATGGAATCAAAACTTGGGCGAAAGATCTGTGCCATGGCTGTTAAATGCTCTTTTTTTTTAAATGCTCTTTTTTTTTTTTTTTTGGTGTCTTTTTGGCTCAAGAAGTCTGCCAAATCACTGATTTCTGACAGTTGAGAAGATGTAACATCTAGGGAAGAACGCTGTTCCTAATTCTATTCCCCAAGTGGCCCTGCGGAGGCAGGATTAGGGACTGTGGTATAATCCAATACCAAAAGTATTATGTTCATAAATTAGACAATTTTTGACTTACTATATTTCAAATCAAACTCCCTGGTGTGCTAGGAAAATAATATTGTGTATATACTGGATATAGTTAGCAGGTTCTGCTAATTAGTATTTTAACATTATAAGGAGTACTGTTTAAGCAAACCCTCTTATTCTTGCTTTTGTTACCTTTGTGTTTTCTTCCAGTTTTCCCTATGTTTTCTTTCTGTCAGGACTAGAAATTACAAAGAGGAGGGTAAAAAGAATGATCAAAGATACCGAGCAGCTTCTGTATGAGGGATGATTACTTTGACTAGGATCTTTCAGTTTGGAAAAGAAACAGTGGGGATGGTGGGTACAGTAGATGTCACCTTCTCAAGGTCATTCACCACTAGTCTCTGATAACACAAGAATTAACCAGTATCTAATGAAAATACCATTGACAGATATTAAACAAAGAGAGCGCTTTGCACAGTGTCAAGTAAACAGTGGAACCCGTAGGAAGCTGTGGATGCCAAAAGGTTGCCTGGATTCCTAAAGTGACTAGAGATAGGTGGATTCTCCTTCCATTAATGAGGTACCACCTCTGGTTCAGGAGCTACTCTGGGGGCTGAGCAGACATCCTGGGGAGGTACCACCACGAGCTTGCTTCAGCCTGTCACTCTGTGCCAAGAGCTCGGCTAGGTGACTGTTCGGTCTGAGCTGGCAGGGTCTTTACTGTGTTCTGTTTGATAAATTATCTCATAATTTAATTTTATTCCATGGATCATTCGGGAAATGCCTCTTCATTTTCCTTCTCTCCCACCCTTCCCACGTAATTTTTTTTAATTTGTCGTTTTAATTCGGTAATTCTCTTTTCCTCTTTCTTTTCAAGTCTGTATCCCAATTCTCTGTTGTAAATATAGCCCATCAGCCTCGGTCCCAGTCCCAGACTTCCTCCTCAAGTCTGAGAACCTAGAAATGTCATTTTTAGTCTAATGGCCAGATAATGATGAGAACTACAAAAATTAGTATAAAACATCTAATATTCCTTGAACAGAGTTCTGCTCTGATTTTATGTCAGTGTATGTTTTTGTAAGAGAATCATTTCCTTTACTCCACCTAATTTCAAGGTTAATTTTGCATCCTCTTGCTTCATGTTTTTCCTGCTTCGATTTCTTCTGATGGGGACAAATTCACTAGCTGCTGCAGATGGAAACTCACCTGAATCTTATTAGTGTTGCTGCATTCCACAGAGATTTGCTAGACAATAAATACACAAATTATCCTTTTGTAATGTTTTAATTAAGTTGTTGGGCTTTTTTTGTGAATGCTGGTGAGCAGCTTAAGTGTAAAAAAAATAATTTTCAGAATTAGAAAAGTTTAGTCTAAAATCTGATGGGCTCTTCCTCAAACATGGTGACTAAAAACTTTTATTTTACTTGTTGAAGACTTTGCTACACAGGTTGACAGAAGGTTACTCAAAAAAGCTGCTGACTGTCCTAAACCGAAGGGTAAGCATGTGTTCCTTCTTCTGTGTCATGCTGGGAAGGAAAGCTATGGAGTCCGTCAGCTGGAAGTATCCTTACCTTAACAACAAATGGAGGCAGGTCTTGCAGCTGGTAGGGGAGAATTTGACAAAGTGTGCCTGTTTTATGCCTTGATAATATTGCTTACCTGAAATTTTCGTGCCTTCCGTTGGAAAGATTCTTGTTGATGTGACTTTTTTCTTCTCTCTCTTTTCCGTCTCTAAAATACATCCAAAAGTATGAATTGCAGGACTAGGGCAGTGACCGTGCCCCTGTTACTCAGCATTGGTGAGGCTGCACCTCGAACACTGTGTTCAGTTTTGGGCCCCTCACTACAAGAAGGACATTGAGGTGCTGGAGCGTGTCCAGAGAAGGGCAACGAAGCTGGTGAAGGGTCTGGAGAACAAGTCTAATGAGGAGTAGCTGAGGGAACTGGGTTTGTTTAGTCTAGAGAAGAGGAGTCTGAGGGGAGATCTTCTCGCTCTCTACAACTACCTGAAAAGAGGTTGTAGTGAGGTGGGTGAGGGTCTCTTTTTTCCCAAGTAACAAGTGATGGGACAAGTGGAAATGGCCTCAAGTTGCAGCAGAGTAGTTTAGATTGGGTATTAGGAGAAATTTCTTCACTGAAAGGGTTGTCAAGCATTGGAACAGGCTGCCCAGGGAAGTGGTGGAGTCGCCATCCTTGGAGGTGTTTAAAAGACATTTACATGCAGCACTGAGGCATGGTTTCGTGGTGGACTTGGCAGTGTTCGGTTTACAGTTGGACTCCATGATCTTAAAGGTCTTTTCCAAGCGAAGTGATGCTATGATTCTGGGCAAAGACATGGCTGTGTCATTGGACAGAAGAATGGGCTTGTTTCATGTGCTGCATGTTAGTATCTCAACAGCAACAGGTGATTTCAATGGCATTGTTTTTCCAGAATTAGGCAGAAAATACTTTTATGTTTATTGCTAATGTTGAATCTAGATATGGAGAAAGCTTAGGTTAAGCCAAGTTTGTGTGCCAACTTTTTTCTGTAAGAAAAGTTAAATTAGCTTTCTAGAATAAAATACGAGTTTACCAATATTATAGGTTCCAGTAATTCCACTTTTTGACAAGAAGTAGAAATCTTGTTTTCTTAAAACTTCAGAAAATACTGTTGAATGAGTTGTCACAAATTCTGCAGAAAACTAGTGGTGGCATGCTAATGTGTGGTTGAGACTACTGTCATATTTATACATATTTCCTAATGTATTTTTTTATATTAGTGGAGCTCTAACAAAACTTCAAAAAAATTTTTTTTGTTTACACATCTTCAAGTAAAATTGCCGTAATTTGCTGTCTGTGTTGTGCTTTTTAATGTTTTGTTTGCTTGGTGTGTTCCTTATGTTTCAGTGGAGCTTGGCAATAATTTAATTTAATTAAAAAGAATCTTCTGAAATGATGAAACAATGAGCTACATAATTCTGTGATTTTTATAAAGTATGGAAATACTATCCTGTTATTATAAATTGATAGTTTAAGTGCTTTGGAATCATCAAGTTGCACTTTAAAATTCAGAAAACAAGTGTATCTTTACTGTTAGCATGGACTAGACTATTATGTATCTCTAAATTGTTTTAGGGATTAAACTTATTCTAAAAGCAAGGATTATGTTTCTGCGTTGAGATCATTGCATGGCACAGAAATTTTAATGTTCTTCCTTTACAGATAGATTTTGTGTATTGAAGGGGGGGGGATGCCAATAACTGTGTCATCAGATAAAATACTGCATCGTATGGATTTCTGCTCCTGTTTCATAGGGCACGTGGTTAGTTTAAACAAGCCCAGTATTGTATTTTAGTGAACTGCTGAACCTAAGGATTCCCAATACACCTAAATGTCTAGAAATCCTGTACCTAATGTAGAGAATGTGAGTTGTACCCTAAAATACAATGTGTCTGCTGTCGCTTTGTCCACATTTCTGTAAGCATGCTCTTCAATTAAGCAAGCATTTCTTGACCAAATCTGTGTAGCCCTGCACTTGCCTGATGCCATTTAAGAGCCTGTCTGGAGGTAACAGTTATTTTTAGATAGCACATCACAGACACTTGAAAATGTTTAAAAATTCTCACGGCTTCAGTGGGCACAATTCTTGTAATTTTAGTGAAAATACAAAATTGAAGGAGAAACATATTTCCCTCTGTTTAACGTGCTTTAGCTACAGGTGTTTCCTTTTAACTGTGTATACGTTAAAGAAGCTGCTGAAGTTGTTAAGCACAGACATATCCTTTTTCCTCTGGCAGTTGCCGCAGTGTTGCTTAATATGCTGAGAGCCTCCGTGAAGCATTTCTCGTAGACCAGGTGGTCGTGGGATTGTCTGCGTCGTGAAAGGAGGCTGCGTGTGGCTCCTGCCATGGCCCGAGAGCATGGGAGCTGCGAGTAGGAGATGCATTCCTCAAGGAAGAGCCGGTGGTGCTTTGGGGTGGACCCCAAGCCCCTGCAGTAGTAGTTCATAACACGTTTCTACACCTAAATAAGAAGTGCTCATTATCAGTCAGCATTTTCTCCTACGTTTGATATAAAGAATCAACAACAAAGAAGAGAAGCAAATATTGAAAATAGCAATAACACTGATAAGGAATCTGGAGATTCAAACTAATGGTATAATGTTCTGTATGTTTTCAGACTCCTGGAGCGTTTACTTGCCACTGAGGAAAAAGTAGAAGTGTGACTCAGCATCTCAGTTTAGGAGCATTAAATCCAATCTGTAATAAATAATTCTATGGTAAACTTATCTACAAACACAGAGAGAGAAAGACTGGAATTACTAGATTTATCCCAATGTGTCTTGCACCAGACAACTCTCCCAAGGCTCCTAATGAGAGACAGTAATGCGCTTGCTGGTTGCATTACGGAAAACCCCTTGTTGTGCAGCTTGAGGCACGCTGCTGCATGTCTGCGTTGAAATTTCCCTGTCTTTAAACATGGGGATAAGCATTTATTTGGCGTCATTATGAAGCTTAACGCTGGTTTTTTGGATGGTTAGAAAGGTGGTGGTATAATCACTCATCCTCGTGATGTATGTGTACAAGGAATGCTCTTTCAGTTTAGGTTTATTATCTCTGTGGAGTTAATTTTAACTTTGTAGGTTGTAGAAGCATAGTTTTTATTAGAGAAAAACAAGCAACGCCTATAGTACTGCTCTTGGCACAACTACCATTTGCTTGCAGGTGGTACTAACTGGTGGCAGAGGTCTTAGCATTTTGAAGTCTATTCACTTTTCTTCTAGGATTGCGCTTTCTCTTCTCCCCTCTTTTTCAACTGCAGCTTACCATTTTAAGGAAAGAACAGCGTTTCCGTTGCTGATGTTGGCAGCCCATCAGAGCAAGTCCTTTGTTTTCTTCAGAAGATAATATGTCTGATGCAAATGCTGTGATCCTGCCATAAAAGACCCTCCTGCTCTCTCATAGAAAGTTGTCTTTTATTTAAAATGAGCTTAAAGGAACAGAAAATGTTGTTTAATCCCCAGCATGGTCTCTTGTTTCCAACACTATAAAATTGTGAGTGCTACCACATTGAATTACATATTGGTACCTGTTACGTGAAGGTGAGGTTGATATGCATTTTGTTATCTTTAGTGAAGTCTTGAAGGTACGTTTAATTAATGATGTGTAGTACCGGGTTCTTTATGGGAGTCCGTGTTGTTCTGTGTGGAGTTTCTGCATGGGTAGAATCCATGTGCGACTTTGAACTCTTCNATGTGCCGTAGAGCTGTGGAGTGGGCAAGTATAGGAGCTTTCTCAGTGGCTTTCTCCCAAGCTTTCTGAGCTGGTACAAGGAATCAGCTGAGACAGTTCTAGACCTCGAGTCCAGGTTTTCCCTGTTGGATCTCGAGAACATTTGCCAGTCCTGACATTTATCCACAGTCTTCTCTGAAAGTACCAGCTTTCTCTGGAAAGAAAGATAGTTTTGACATCTGTCTTCCAAAAGTGTTACTAATATAGAAATGTGTTTTTTCATAAACAGAAGCAGCAAGTGAAGGCAATAGTTACTCTATACTAGGGAGAATCTTTGTGAGGAAAATCTCCAAGTTCACTATTTCTGGAGGTTTGATTCCTAAAGATTCAGCCTAGTCAAATATGGTGTTAGCTTCATCTAGGTGGGCCTTGCTTCATGTATAACGCTGTGGTGAGATTGCCAGGTAACCCCTTCTGAAGAACAACGATTTCATGAGATACTTTCTTGTCAGAGAGACTGTATTTTTTTCCACCTCCAGTATGATACAGACTATGGTTGGGGAAAAAACTATTTGTCTGATGAAAATTTCCAGGAAACTTAAGCTAAACCAGAAAAGTAGTAACATACTATTCATTGGCCGCTGCAAAGCCTGTCGTGAGAGCATGTAGTAGCAACTCACAACAATTTCCTCCATCCCATCAGTGGCAGGGAACACCATTGAAAGGGGCAGGAAAACTCACCTGGTTAACAGGTGGCTCAGGGACTGGTGCCATCGGTCAAATTTTGGCTTCTTTGACCATGGGGAGGTGTACACAGCACC
>Ga0065711_1007638_pt1 | contig 15493 bp, 10 predicted proteins | sample Hoacrofraction12_FD_59098 | JGI IMG/M metagenome (GOLD analysis project Ga0065711, IMG submission 59098) | Hoatzin crop microbial communities from Cojedes, Venezuela - Epithelial fraction 12 v2 (version 2) | ecosystem: Host-associated > Birds > Digestive system > Esophagus > Crop | place... | reverse complement strand
TAAAAAAAGATGAAAATAGTTATTTTAGATTCCTATACCGTCAATCCTGGTGATTTAAGTTGGGATGCTTTAAAGAAAATAGGTGATTTGACAATATATGAGCGCAGTGATAATCATAATCCTCAGGAGATAATTGAAAGAATTGGTGATGCTGAAATTGTATTGACCAATAAGACGAGCGTTAAAAGAGATATCATTGAAGCTACTGCTAATTTGAAGCTAATTTGTGTGATGGCCACTGGTTACAATGTGGTTGATTTAGAAGCCGCTAAAGAAAAAGGCATCATTGTCTGCAATGTACCGACTTATTCGACGCAGATGGTGGCCCAACATGCCCTCAGTCTCTTATTGGAACTAACAAGCCATGTCGGCAAGCACAGTGAAGGGGTGCATGCCGGTAAATGGAGTAAGGCCACTGACTTCTGTTATTGGGATTATCCGGTAATTGAACTGGCTGGTAAGACAGCCGGCATCATTGGCTTTGGCCGGATTGGCCAAAGGATGGCCGCTTTATTGCAGGCTTTAGGGATGAATATTCTAACTGTCAGCGGTCATTCCGGCAAGAGTTCTGATATTAAATATGAAGCTGTCAGCCTTGCGGAATTATATCGACGCAGTGATGTCATTTCCCTGCATTGTCCTTTAACAGAGGATAATAAGAAGATGATTAATGCAGAAAGCATTTCCTTAATGAAGGACGGCGCCTTCCTTATTAATACCGCAAGGGGTGCTTTAATTGATGAGGAGGCTTTAGCTGCAGCTTTAAAGAGCGGCAAACTAGCTGGTGCGGGACTCGATGTCTTAAGCAAGGAACAACCACCTTTCGATAATCCTTTATTTGGGCTTGATAATTGTTTAATTACGCCCCATATCGCCTGGTCGGCCCAGACTTGTCGGGCACGGATTATTGAAATTACTTTGGAAAATATTAAAGCTTATTTGCATAATGAACCTATCAATGTAGTTAGTAAGTGAAAAAAATTGTTAATATATGAACATATTTGTTAAGTGTTCAAAAAGCCCTTTGTTAAGCCTTCTGAGCGAATATTGGGCTTTTTTTGTGATAAGATTAAGAAGTATATCTTTCAACAGGGAAAGGGAGGAAATGAAATTAATGACAAAAAAATTACTTGTTGCTACCTTGTCTCTTTTAATGCTACTCACTAGTGTTATCGTGACGGGGTCCGTCAAGGCCGAAGAAGAAGTCAAGTTCAACAACACAACCTATGAAGAGCGTGTTGCGGAATTAGAAGAGCTTTCCGGTCAGTATTCTGAAGATGAAATTATCGTTGTTTATGAAGATACCTATGCCAACTTCAGAACAACCACAGCAGCAATTGAGGGAGCTGCTGAGGAAGCTGGTGGTGAAGTTGTTACCACCGAAAAATTAGCAACCAAGTCCGGTGAAGACGGCAATGAAACCATCGCTGTCGTCACTTTGAGTGAGGACGCTTCGGTTGCGGAAACAGTAGCGAAGTTAGAGCAGGATGCTAGCATCGCTCATGTTCAGCCAAACTATTTATATTGGCAATTAGATACTGTCAATGATCCTTATTTCTCAAAGCAAACTGACAGTTATTATAGCGTAAACCAATGGTATTTACGCGAGAAGGATATGGATGCTGCTAATGCCTGGAGCATGGCTAAGAGCAATAATAAGGTTACTGTTGCTGTTGTCGATAGCGGTATCACCTTCAACCATCCTGATTTAAAAGACAATATTATCGCTGAAGCAGCTTGGGATACGACAACTACCGGTCGTCAAAAATATATCACTTCCAGCACCGGCGGTAGGATTTATGGTTACAACTTTACTGATAACTGCACCGAAACCATGAACCATGGTCAGCACTGTGCTGGTATCATTGCTGCTACTGCTAATAATGGTATCGGTATTGCAGGTATTTCCTACAATGCAAATATTATTCCAATTCGTTGTATGGAAACCTATACTGAAAATGGCAAGATTAAGGTTGGCTGCGATGATCGTGCGGTTATCTTAGCTTATGAATATTTAATGAGCACACCTAAGGGCGAAACTCAAACAATTGCGCAAAAGTATAATGTTAAGGTTATCTCTTTATCATTAGGTGGCTATGGTAGCAGTGACTATGCTTATCAAACAACCATCAATAAGGCTCGTAACGCTGGTATCTTAACCGTTGCTGCTGCTGGTAATGATGATATTCCTAACTATAGCTATCCGGCTAGCTTTGACAATGTTATTTCTGTTGCTGCTACTGATAGCGATCAGATCCGTTGGAAATTATCCTACACCTACGGCGGTGTTACTTATACCAATGGTTCTAACTATAATGACCGAGTAGATATTACAGCTCCTGGTAGCAGCATCTGGTCAACAGGACATGCGACTTCAGGAAGCAATATGTATCTCAATAAGACCGGTACCTCCATGGCTACCCCACAGGTTGCCGGTGTAGCGGCTTTATTGTGGTCTTATAATCCTGATTTAACAGTTGCGCAGGTTGAAGAATGTTTATTGAATTCGGCAACTAAAATTGCGGAAATGGGTGGTGAGGCTTATACCATCTATCATGGCTGGGGCTTATTAGATGCTTATGCCGCATTGAAATATGCTGAAAAGAAATTTGGTAGTGGTAGTACTCCGACACCAACTGCTACACCTACACCAACTAAGACACCAACTCCAACTAAGACTCCAACCCCAACAAAAACTCCTACACCTACCAAGACACCAACCCCAACAAAAACACCAACCCCAACTTCGACTCCAACTCCAACTAAGACACCAACTCCAGATACGCAAAAGAATGGTTTATATTTAGATAGCGATGGCTATTATCGCTATTATAAGAATGGTAGTGTCGATACCAGCAAGACTGGTGTCTATAATATCTCCTACTATAAGGCAGTTTATCTATATAGAGGCGTTCAATATTGCACCAGCGGTATTGCTCGTGATAATTATGGACAATATCACTACCTCAATTGTGGCTTGACCGATACTTCCAAGAATGGTTGGTATCGTGATTATTATGGATATTATTACTACATGATCAGTGGTGTATCCAGTAGCCGTTACTATCGCGGTTCGAGTAGCAGATCTTATTATTACTACGGACGTTAAGTAAAACAAATTGTTGAAAGGTATGCTTTAAAGCTGTGAGATGTGCCTCACAGCTTTTTCTATATTTGCTTTACTTTTGTGATTTTCTTAGGAATTAGGCAATTTCCAGTAACAAATATAATATAGAAAGAAGATAAGTAGTAAAAGACAAAATATCTTGAACAATTTAGGGTCATGTTCACCAAAAAATGAACAAATTTTTTTTAAATTCATAACTTGCTGAACAAAAATTTTTAAATTTCATTTGTGAGCTAAAAATGATGTTTTTTTGTTTCAATTCGTTGAAAGATGTCTGGGCTTGTTTTATTCTTACCCTATCAAGAAAAACGAGTGCCCAAAACTTGGGCAAAACGCCAAAGCACACGGAGGTAGATAACATGGCTGGTACGGAGAAAAAGTATCCGACTGTAAATGCTATGGAATCGGAATTGAATAGAATCCGGTACAAAAAGCGTTATCGTGGAGTATTGCGATCGACCTTGGCTGTGCTGGTTGTTGTAGCGGCCTTGGCAGCCTTGATTGCTCTGTTATGGATTCCAGTCTTGCAGATATATGGAAATTCCATGACGCCGACAATCAGGGAGGGAGAGGTCGTTGTTGCTGTTAAGGGTTCTGAGTTTGAAGCCGGTGACATCATCGCCTTCTACTACGGCAACAAGATCCTCGTCAAGCGGTATATAGCTGGACCTGGTGATTGGGTAAATATCACCGAAGATGGAACTGTCTATGTCAACGAAGTGGAGCTCGATGAGCCTTACATCTCGGAAAAAGCTTATGGAGATGTCAACATCGAATTCCCTTACCAAGTACCAGATGATCGCATCTTTGTACTTGGTGATCATCGTGAAACATCGGTCGATTCGCGTAACACGGCGGTCGGAAATGTTAGTAAGGAACAGATAGTCGGGAAGGTTATCTTCCGCATCTGGCCCTTGAACAAACTGGGAATTATCGACTAACTGCAGAAAGGAGGAAAGGGTATGAAAACAAGTTTGTGGAAAAAAATTGAATCAAGAGTTGGTCTTCGAAAAAAGAAAGCAATTAGAAATTATCTTCTAGTTGCAGCAGCAGTTTTATTAGGTTTATCCATATCTCATATTCTTTCTAATCCTGCTCAGACTTTAGAAGCAAAATTAAACTACATCGATGCACAGGACAATGGGGTACAATTCGTTGTCGGTGCTCAAAAGGATGTCTTGCCTGAAGAGTCAAAATTAGTAGTTGAAGAGATTACCGGTGACCAATATGATGAATTGGTAGCTGAGGTTCTTAAGGATGAGAACTACAGTGATGAGTATGTCTATCATGTCTACGATGTCAGAGTCGAGCATGAGGGTCAAGAAATCGAGCCTAATGGTGAAGTTAGCGTTAAGCTCGAAATGGATGCTGAATTGGATGGTGCTAATTATGATGTCATCCACTTAGCAGAAAATGGTACAGGTTACGATATGGAGGTACTAGTCAACGGCGCTGAAACTGAGGAACAAGCAATCAACGCGGAATTCTCAGTTGAAGGTTTCTCGCCCTTCATCATCGTGGAATATATCAAGATTGTAATCCCGGGACCAATCACAACGGTCACTGACACAATGAAGGTAACTGTTGAACAAACAGAGCTTGGATATCCTGAATTACGTGGTATCCATCAATATTCTGCTTTTGGTTCCTACTATGGCGTTGACCCCTCGATTGCGAATATGGTTGCGATGAAGGTTCAATTTGAAGATGATAAGTTAAAGGATAGTACTTACCAAATTAGCGATTGTGTAATTACCTTCGATAATGGCGGTCTTGAACCTCGTAGTAGTGAAGGTAAGAATAAAGATAACTGGTATCTACTCTACATTGACTACAGCAAAGGCTTAGTAGACGACCATTATAGACAAAAAAAATACTATGTCTATGAACCGGATGAAGTAACAAGTAAGAAGGTTACGATGGAAAATGGCAAGGTTGTAAGCGTTAGCTTCAATCCTCGTGAGTTTGGTTCTGGTACCTATGTCTTAGTTGAAAAAGGTATCTTAGTCGCTAGTGGTACCGGTGGTGGTAATACTGGTACTGTTGAAAATTATATGATTAAGATTAATGGTGAAATTGGTTATTGTTTCAACATTGATCGTAATGGCCCTAACCGTAGCTTGAGTTATCGCAAGATTACTAATGCAACAGCTAAAGAATTCTTCGGTAGTGCTTATTCGCCTCGTAAAGATGGTGACACTCAAGAAGAATGGGAAGAGAACTTAAAGGCTAACCTGATGCGTGTCATCTACAATGGTTATCCGAACAATGCAGGCTATGGTAATAATCCAAATGCAGGTCTTTATGCCTTAATCGAGAAGGGTACTGTAAGTTACTATAATCCCAATAAGAAGTACAATTATAAATCAACTGCCGAGCAACGCTTCTATGGGGCGACGCAGATGGCGGTCTGGTATTACACTGATAACCTGGATTTAGCAACATTGACAATGTCATTCGAAATGCAAAATGTTATCTTCAGTCCTACTGCAAATAAGGATATGCTTGAAGTTTATCTTGCATTAACAGGGCGTAATCCCGATGGCACAAAGTGCGGCGGAACAACTGGTGTCGCTTGTAAATATGAATTACAGGAGCCACCTGGAGGAAGTAGCTTAGATATCTACATCTCACCGCGTCAATCTTACCAACATATCTTGAATGCAAGCTTCGGTAATAAGAAGATTACCGTCAGTAAAGTTGATTTAAGCACTAAGCAGGAAGTCGCCGGAGCAACACTATGGATTCAGGGTACAACTAAGAGTGGTGAAAGTGTAGATGTTCGTTGGGTATCTCAGGGAACAGCTCATGTTGTTAACTTAGATGAAGGTGAATATACCTTAACGGAAATCTTCCCACCAGCATATTACTTAAAGGCGGATCCAATCGACTTCCGCATCGTCAATGTCAATGGTGAGCTCGTCTTGCAGATTAAACAGAGCGATGGAACCTATGTCGATCAAAAGGATTCCAAAGTAACGATGTATGATGAACGCATTCCCGATGATACGGAAACAGTCAGAGTCGTTAAAAAATGGGGTAGTGGTACAACTAAGAAAGCAATTTATGTACAGCTCTTCCTCAATGGTCAACCCTATAAAGATGCTGATGGTAATTTATATATCCAGAAGTTAGATGAATCTAATAACTGGGGTGAATCCTGGGAAGGTTGGAAGGATTTACCAAAGGGTAAAGATTATGTCTATACTGTCAAGGAAGTTGTCTACGACAGTACGACTGGTGAATGGGTAGAAAGCGATGAATATAGGATCACTTATACCAAAAATAGTTCTTCGACAACAACAACTACTACCAACTGGATTAAGCAGACTGGTAGCAACAATAAGATAAATGGTGAAGGTCAATATGTCATCACTACTAGTAAGGACGAATACGTCTTAAAGGCAGGTGTTGGTAATACGGTTGAATTCGTAGATGCAAAGAATTACGACTTGAATAATCCAACTGATGACATCATCTGGATTGCCGTTCCGGGTAAGGATGGTAACCACCATGTACTCTTCTCGAAGGATACCGGTTATGCCTTGACCTTAAGCCGTAATATGGGTTCCAAGACCTATATCGAAGCTGGTTTCACTACTGGTAGCTTGGATACCTTATATGGTTCTTCGATGTTAGAGAAGACCGGTGCGGTTATCGGTATCAAGCAAGGTACTTATGGTGCAACTTATGCCGAAGGTGGTAATAATGGTGGTGTCTGGGGTATTGTCCGTGATAAGTATGGTTTAGATGATCCATCTATCACAACTCCCGACCTCTATGATCCTAACCATGTAATGGTCAGCTATGATCAAGCTAAAGAGAGTATGCAATATTGGCAGAATGCTTATGATGCATATACGAAGTATTATGCCGAAGGTGATGACCAAGTTCATATCACTTCAAGTGGTCAATTCTGGATTAATAACTACTACTTTGTAGGTCAGAATAAAGTTGGTACTAGTGGTTCTTGCTGGACATATAATGTTCGTAAGAAAGATACCAATGGTACCACTGATGATCAAACAGTCTGGACCGTCTTAAATGAAGCAACGAAATCCTTAAAGTATCCAATTAGCTTAAAGAAGAGCGTTGCGGAAACTGGTATTAGCAACTTAACTGTAGTTGCTGATATCTATAAGGCGACTGGTGTTGATACCGATGCTTATATCCCTGGTACCGATAATAAGGTACGAGGTGTGCTCGTAAAGGGTGATCTCACAATTGGTAGCGATTATGTGACCATCGATGACTTGGAACCTGCCGATTATTATGTCTATGAAAAATCAGTCAGTGATCCTCGTGTTACCCTTAATAGCAAGGCCTTCAAGATTACGATAAATGCGGATGGCACTTATAGTTATGATGGTCAGGGCAATATGTTGATTGCTAATGGTAATGGTTGCTTCAACTTAGTTAACCGTTATCAGAAGACAGAAATCAAATTGGCAAAGATTGCAACCGGTGGCACAACCCTCTTGAGTGGTGCGAAGTTCACCCTCTACAAGGTTGATGCTAATGGCACCTTGACAATCGACGGTAAGAAAGTTGTTATGGTTAGTGAAATCACGACCAGTGCAACTGCTAATACAGTTAAGAATTTAGAAATCGGTGAATATTATCTTGTTGAAGATAAGACACCAAATGATAACTATTATGTCAAGTTGAGTAAGCCAGTTCACTTCGAAATTACTGGTACAACAAATGGTAATAGTGCAACTGTTGACTTCAAGATTAAACTGCTTGAAGCCGATAGCAAGGTTACCTTAGATGAAGATAAATTTATCTTCGTAGTCGCTAATGACACTAAGGAACAAAATATTCGCTTCCAGGTTGAGAAATTCTCAACTAAGGATAAAGATAGTGCCATCGTCAACGGCAACATCGATGCCAGTAAGCGTCTGGTTGGAGCAAAGTTCAAGCTCTATGTCGGTGTTAATGGCGATACCACTGGTGGTTCAGGCAAATCGAAGATTGGTTATGATGCCTACCACTTAAAGGATGCTGATGGCAATTATCTATATGCATATGATACTGGTGTTGAAGTAACAAGTTCCACCGGAACCGTTCAAGTTCAATATCAGTACAACAAATATCCAGGTACCGATATCACCTTCGATAAGGATACAGTCTTCTACTTAGTAGAGACGGAAGCTCCAAATCAGTACTTGAATATCACTTATGTCTTCACCTTCAAAGCATTATATGATGCTGATGGTAATGTCGTCGTAGATGGTGACGGCTATGTGAAGATTGATGAATCTAGCGTTGAGGTGATGCTTCTAGGTTCAGCGGGCGTTGGCAGCGTTAACGGCCAATGGCTCAATGTAGATGGCAAGGATGTCTATGTGATTGCCTTCTACGACAGCCCAGTTGAATATCGTCTTCCAGAAACAGGCGGTATGGGCACATGGGGTTATACACTGTGGGGTGCAATGCTACTGTGCGGCAGCGCTCTCTACATGTATATAAGGCGAGAGGAATTTATTGAGGGATAAATACCGCTCGAAAACACTTTACGTAGAAAGAAAGAGAGGAAAACGAAAGTGAAAAAGTTTAACAAGTTTGTTGCGACACTTCTGACCTTGATTCTTGTATGCACCATGGGTGTTACAAGTATGGCTCAGACACTTGAGGCTCCTGCCGATGGTTCCGATTACACCATCTACCAAGTATTTACTGGTGATTATAGTGATGGTGTTCTAACCAATGTCAAATGGGGAACCAACGGTACTGGTACTGTAGGTACAACTGTTGATTATTCCATCCTTGAAGAATTGACAGCTTATGCTAGCAGTACTTCAGACTCTGCTAAATTAGCAGTTTTAGAGAAGTATGTTGATTATACTTCCGATGCATTTACGACTTTAAGCGCTGGTGAGAAAGTAACCCTTCCAGCTGGTTACTATGTCCTCGTTGATGCTAATGGACGCATTAAGGATACTGATGGTAATTTCAAGGTCGTTTATGGTACCAACATCGCTTATACATCTGATGGTAAGGAAACAACCGATACCACTAAGATTGAGGCGAAGAGAGATGTCCCAGTTTCGGATAAGGACATCGAGCAGTTAGCTGCTTATGAAAAAACCGAAGAAACAAATAACTTAGTCAATGTTGATTCATGGCAGAAGGTTGCTGACCATGAGATGAATAAGATCTTCCACTTCAGATTGACTGCTGACTTACCAAACAATTCAGCAATGGACGCTTATAGCGCTTACACTATGATCTTCCACGATGAATTCAGTGATGGTATTACCTTCGAAGGTAGCAATGTTGAACAAGTACGCATTACTTTCAATCAAGTTTATGCTGAAAAGAATGCGGCTGGTGAATATGAAGTTAAGACTCGTGCAGTTACCATTGATGTACCAGTTGAACAAGGTGAATTTAAATTAGCTACTGATGAGCAATCATTCACTTATGGTTTCAAGGATGTCTTCGCTATTAAGGGTAATCCTGTAACCACTACTGTAAATGCAGATGGTACGAAGACTGAGACAGTCGATAAGAATACTAAAGTAAGCTTACGTACTGTTGTCTTGAAGATTGAAGATTATAACAAATTAACTGATGCTGAAAAGGCATTATATGAAGGTTTCAACTTATTAACTCAAGATGAAATCGATAAGTTAACTCCTGCTTCTAAGGAAGAATATTATAAGGCTAATCACTATGTCTTAAAGCAAAGTGAATTACGTGACTTACATATGGAAGTCATCTATAAGGCTTTCTTAGATGCTGATGTAATCACTAAGCTCGGTACAAGAAAAGATGGTGAAGAGAATAAGTCTCGCTTAGAATATTCCAATAGACCTGACTTAGGTTCTAACGGAACTCCTTCAACTGGTTACACTCCATGGGTAAGCGTCTTCGCTTTCACTTATGAAGTACCAAGCATCAAGGTTGATGGTAGTACTTATGTCATCATTACAGCTGAAGAATATGCGAAGTTGAGTGATGATGCGAAGAAAGAATATGTTGTCTTCGAAAGAGATGTTAACGGAACTCCAACTAAGTATGTCAAGGGCTTCTTAGGCGGTGCGAAGTTTGAATTATACTATGCTGATAAAGATGGTAATAAGACCAACAATAAGGTTCAATTACATAAGGTTGAAGCTAATGGTGAAACCTATTGGAGACCTGCAGTTGATGGTGAATCTGTTGATGAATTAGTTTCCGTAGATGCTAGTGGTAGATTCGATATCCGTGGTTTGGATGCTGGTGTCTACTACTTAGTGGAAACTGAAGCTCCTAAGGGCTACAACAAGATCGACGACATCAAGATTGAAGTTGTCGCTGAACAATTGGGTGGTAGCAATGGTAAAACCAACTATGTAGTTGCTAGCTTAAAGATTACCTTCAAGGGTAGTACTACAACTGGTAACCAAAATGTTGTTGCTAACTATAAGGGCTTAGAATTACCTTCAACCGGTGGTATGGGTACAACTATTATCTATACACTCGGAACGATCTTAGTTATCGCTGCTGCTATCTTCTTCGTAGTTAAGAAGAGAATGGAAAACGAATAATTAAGAACTAGTATATCGCTGCTGTAAGCTTGTCTTACAGCAGTAAGGAGAACCTTTCAGGATGAAAAAGAAAATTACTAATCTTATCTGGGTATTGATCTTTCTTGGAGGGCTCCTCTTACTGCTGTATCCAACGGTCAGTGATTATTGGAACTCCTTCACCCAAAGCCGAGCCATCGCTGTATACGATGCACAGCTATCAGAGATGAGCACTCAGGATTTCGATTCGATGTGGGAAGCTGCTTATGCTTATCAAGCGAAGCTTTCCCAAGCTGAAAATTATCGAAGCTTTGTCGATGAGAATAAGGAGGAATATGAAGCAGTATTGAACACTGGTACTGGTGTCATGGGTTATATTGAGATACCAAAAATCAATGTTCGCTTACCGATTTATCACGGAACCGATGAAGCGGTATTACAGGTTGCCATCGGGCACCTGGATTGGACATCCCTTCCCCTTGGGGAAAAGGGCACGCATGCGGTCTTCTCCGGTCACAGGGGATTGCCTAGTGCTAAATTATTCTCGGAGCTTGATAAGCTCGTTGAAGGTGATGTCTTCGTAGTTTATGTCTTAGATCGTAGCTTCACTTATATGGTCGACCAAATCTTGATTGTTGAACCTGAAGATACGAATGCTTTGATGCCTGAAACGGGTAAGGATTATGTAACACTACTTACCTGCACACCTTATGGCATTAACTCGCACCGCTTATTGGTGCGTGGTATCAGAACAGATGATCTCAAGGTAGAGGAATTACCGAGCGTCTATGCTGATGCCTTGCAGATAGATGGCAGGATGGTTATGCCAATTGTGGCAATCATCATCCTCATCATCTACTATCTGCTCAAAAAATTGATTAAGTGGCTTAGAAAGGAGAAGCGAAATGAAAAAGTTTAAATGTCTATTAGTTATCCTCTGTGTTATGGCTTTGAGTCTTCCGCTTTCCTTACAAGCTGACGACTACATCGATATCACTAGGAAGGGTAGTATTACGTTCAGCTACTATGATAAGGATTTAGATGTCGCGATAGAAGGTGCTTCGTTCGATATCTATCGCGTCGCAGATGTTGATGTAGGATATAGGTTCGAGTTAACGGGGGTCCTCAGTAAATACGCTAATATGGTTGGCTTCGATGGCGAATTTCCTGAAGACCCTGACTCGATGGCTATCGCTTTATACGGTTATATCCTTACAGAGGGGGTACAACCAGATTATAGTGATACTACCGATAGTGAAGGAAAGGTAACCTTCTCTGACTTAAGCTGTGGTTTATATCTAGCTGTCAGTGCTCCGGTCAGAGTTGGTGATTATATCTATACCGCTAAATCAGTTCTGATTGCGGTACCTTCAGGAAATCCTGAGAAGGTAAATAGTCAAGGATATTCCTATGAAGCACTCTACGATATCACAAGCGAAGCAAAGTTCGAAAGAAGAGAAAGCAAGCGCATCGATATCGAGGTGCAAAAGATTTGGGATGATGATAATGATGCTTATAAGATGCGTCCCGTCTCAATTAAAGTTGCCTTATATAACCATCTTGGTGATAAGCTAGATGAGGTTGTATTAGATAGCAGCAACAATTGGCGCTATAAATGGGAGAAGTTAGATCCTGATTATAGTTACAGTGTTGTTGAGGTTGAAGTTACTAAGGGTTATGTTGTGACTTATGGTGGTAGTGGAAATATTCTCTATATCAACAACAGATATTTTCCCGAAACTCCACCAACAACCCCACCACCTTCTTCACCTCCAGATGTCCCTAACACCGGTATATTGTGGTGGCCTGTGCCTGTCATGGGAATCTGTGGTTTAGGATGTTGCTTCATTGGCTTCCTACATAAGAAGGAAGATGAAGAAGAACAAGCTTAAAAGAAGACTTTGGCTGACGCTGGGAATTGGTTTATTACTAGCAGCGTCCGCATTAGGGGTCTACAATATGTATCTGGAAAATCTCGCCGCCAAGGGTAGTCAGGATGCCTTAAATACGCTTATGCCAAGTATCACCTTGGCAAAAGAGGAAAAGGCAGCTGACAATTTGAGCGAAATAACTGTTCCTAGTTACAAACTATACCCTGAGATGGATATGCCAACAATTAGTGTTGGCGACTATAAATACATTGGAATTCTAACGATTCCCAGCATCAATTTAGAGTTGCCGATAATCGATGAATTCTCTTATCCGGCAATCAAGGTTGCACCCGCACGCTATCAAGGTTCTGCTTATTTGAACAATATGATTATCTGTGCTCACAACTACAACAATCATTTCCGTTATCTGATTGATTTGAAGCCGAATGATCGCATCTACTTCGAAGATGTAGATGGCAATGTATTTATCTACGAAGTTATCGATATGATTGAGATAACTGCCTATGACGGAGAAATATTAGTCTCTGGTGAAGACAGTTGGGATTTATCCCTCTTCACCTGTAATTATTACAATCTCGACATCAGGGTTGTTACCCGCTGTCGTCTGATTGGGGAGGATTGAGTATGTCTGAAAGTACAAAAGCACTTAAGAAACTAAGCCGGCAGGAATTAATTGAACTCTTGTTGGAAATTACCAAGGAAAATGAAGATTTGGAAGGTCGTCTTTTCAACATGGAAGAAGAGATGAAAAAGCTCGAAGTGATCTATGATGATGATGGCAACATCATGAATTCATCTGATCACATGCAGGAGATTTTTGCGAGAGCTCAAAGTGCTGCTAATCAGTATTTAGATAATTCACCTCAAAATAAAGAATTGGAAGCGAAGGCCCGCATGTTGTCAGAGATGGAAAAGACCTTAGAGATGAAGGCTCAGGAATTAAATAATTATGAGAAGAATGCTTCCCGTAAGGTAGCAACGCACCAGGAACATATGTTGCGTTTAGAAGCGGAAACCAAGAAGCGTTGCGAAGATATGCTTCGCAAGGCTAAGGAAGAAGCTGACAGTTATGTCGCTGAATTTGAGAAACACGTACGCTCGGTGTTGATGGCTAATCCCCAACTCGCTGATGCGCTGATTAATAACGCCAAAACCATTAAGTAGCAGATTATAGTCTTGTACTTGAATATAATCTGGTGATTTACCCCTCCCGCAAAATGGTGTGAATCAACTAAACAAAAGAGTCGTCGGACTCTTTTTGTTTATACTAAATTTGGTTGAACATTCAACAATGTGCTATCCTTTAAGTATGCAACAGCGTGAATTATTAGTTGATCTCAGCGTTTTGTATCGTTGTGCTCAAAATCATTTTGAACAAGTATTAAAAAGCTATGATTTTAACTTTACAAATTTTTTATTATTGACACAGATTTATGAGAATGAGGGAATGACGATGATTGAGTTAGCCCGTAAGGCTGCTTATGATAAGAGCACAGTTACTAAAAGTGTTGCCTGGCTAGAAGATAATGGTTATATTACTTTAGAAACTAATTTACAGGATCGCCGTTCTAAAAGCCTAAAGACGACAGAGAAATGCCGCAAGATTATCAGTGATTTATTTCATGACAAGCGCGATTGGATGGATTATATTATTCAGGATTTAGATGAATATGATAAGGAAGTTTTCTTTAGAATGATTGCGAAGATGGTCGAGCGCAGTCGCGAACTCGAGCAGCGAGATGTCAGTGAAGAGGTCCAACCCTTAAAATTTTATGATATCGAGAAATTTAATCTTTCACGTTATCCTGGTCATACCTGCTGCGTTCTATATTTGGGTGGCAACAATCTAAGACCAGTCTATGCCGATAAGAAATATTTATATATCAAAGAAGATGCATTAACGATTTCGGAAGCCGAAGTCTTAAATTATTTAAGTCAGCGTAAAGAGATGCTCGAGGCAATCTGTTTAACTGGCGGTGAACCATTAATTCAAGGGGCGGCCTTAAATAACTTTATGGAGAAGGTTAAGGAAATGGGTTATTTGATTAAGATTGATACCAACGGCTATGAGAATAATCATTTGAAGGCCTTATTAAAGGAAGGATTAGTTGATTATGTTTCAATGGCCTTGATGGCCAATGAAAAGGAATATGAGCATATTTCCGGTAGCAATAAGCTTAACTTTGGGGCTATTCGTAAAAGTATCAATTATCTTTTAGATTGCGACATCGAATATGATTTTAGTACCACATTAATTAAGGAATATCATGACGCTAGCAGCTTTAAGGAAATGGTGAAATTGATTAAGGGTGCCCATAGCTATCGTTTATATAATTATCATTCTGATGAGAAGATGTTAAATGAGAATCTGCATGGGTTCGAAAAGGAAGAATTAAAGCAATTTCTTGATTTAGCTAGAAATTATGTAAATGATGTAGAGCTTATTGAGGAGGTATAGATGGCCTATTTAGTATTAAAGCGTGATGGATCGCAGGTTGAATTTGAAATCAAGAAGATTGAAGAGGCAATTATTAAAGCTTTTGAAGCGAGCTCGAAACAATATAATGAAGACATCATCTCCCTTTTAGCACTTAGGGTCTGTGCTAATTTTGAAGCGAAGATTGAAAATGGCGTTATCAACGTTGAAGATATTCAGGATAGTGCCGAAAAGGTTTTGAGTGAGGCTGGATATAGCGATGTCGCCAAAGCCTATATTCTCTATCGCAAACAAAGAGAAAAGGCACGCAATTTAAGCAGCAGCGTTCAGAATTATAAGGAGATGATTTCTAATTATTTAAATGATGAAAGCCAAGGTCATTCGATTGCTTCACTCGCTTTAAATAATTCAGCTACGCTAACACGTGAATATTGGCTTGAAGAAATATATGATAAGGAGATTAGTGTCGCTCATAAAGAAGGCGAAATCTATTTACATGGATTGGCGACTTTAACACCACAGA
>Ga0065711_1042293_pt1 | contig 15494 bp, 7 predicted proteins | sample Hoacrofraction12_FD_59098 | JGI IMG/M metagenome (GOLD analysis project Ga0065711, IMG submission 59098) | Hoatzin crop microbial communities from Cojedes, Venezuela - Epithelial fraction 12 v2 (version 2) | ecosystem: Host-associated > Birds > Digestive system > Esophagus > Crop | place... | reverse complement strand
CCAAGCCCCTGCCAAAGCAGGGTCACCTACAGTAGGTTGTAGAGGACCTTGTCCAGGCAGGTCTTGAATATCTCCAGAGAAGGAGACTCCACAACCTCCCTGGGCAGCCTGTTCCAGTGCTCCGTCACCCTCAGAGGGAAGGTTGGTTGTCCCAACTGCAGTCCGAACATGCCAATGGAAATAAAAGATTTGATTGGAGTTTGGGGTGTTAACCTGATTATTTGCAATGTCTTATTCCCATTGCAAGCCAAGGAATCCTGTTTAAATGCAAGGAGTCAAGAACATAAAAGTTTTGCTTGCCTTTGTGACATTCGTTCAGAATTGGCTAAATTCTGCAGTATCTGTTGCAAAAACTTACCTCCTCAGGCTTTATGGCTGACCTAGGTTATAGGTCTGTTTGGAGTAAGAAATATTTTCACTGAGTTATGTTTATAAAGATTTAACTAAAGCGTGTTCTGGTTCACTGCCATAGTGTCATGGAATGGAAGCAGGTACATTTTAATTATTTGCAGTGATGTTACAGGCACAAAATAAAGCCAATCCCATTAACAACAAACTTGTTTGACTATTCACCTTTGGTCTTTAAGAATTCTAGAGCTTTTCAAGACATCCTGAAATTATTGCACCAAAGAGACATCACCAACTAAAGTTTCAGTTCAAACTCAAAGCTGACTAGTAAGCCAATTTGCTTTGTTTTCTGACACAATATAATTCTTGCTGCCCACACTGGGTTTGGGGGACAGGGGAACACACTGGCAACATGGTCATAATTACACTTCCTAACAGTTTTCTCAAACAGCTTTCTTGAAAAAAGCTGCTGCCTTCATAAAAAATTTTACACACTTGGCATGCTCTACTGAAGCAGATCAAACCCATCTTTCTCTTTTCCTCCTATGTAGTAACTAGTTCCCATCTCAAAGCTTTAAAGATTTCCAAATGTTCCCATTCTGAAGACATCAAATTCAATACACTTTTGCCTCATCACCACAACAGAGAGAAAGACACAGAACAGCTACTGGGAGGTGGGACAATGACAATACCACTACCCAAACAATTTAACACCAGTTAAGGTCAACTCTCCAGTTATTCTATTCTTGGTAGCTCTTTTCAGGCATACAACTACCTGACAATGTATAAAAAACAATTTACCTCTGACAGATTTCCCATGAGTGTGGTCACTACAGAACAGTTAAACTTCTAAAGCAAGTGGTAGTTTGCTTGTAATGTTACAGAAATAAGACAATCCCCTGACATCCAAATCTCTAGTCTGGAGCAAAGAGAGAGAAAAAACCCTATCTAAGCAGCAGTTTCTCAAAATCCAGAGAAGTGGTTAAACTACCAAACCCCTGGTTCCCTCCCACCTCCAACCAGAAATCGTACTCTGGAGTCAAGAATCAAGGAGAGGATTATCACTACTGGCATATTTATCAGAGTTCTATTTTTGCCTAATATTTTAATTCCTGAGGAATTTTTTTTTTTTTTTTTGAGAAAATACCAACCAGTTTTTCTGTATCTGACTTTGGCAATGTGTCTACACAGCACTTTGAAGCCAAATGAGAACTTTTTCTTACTGAACTTCAAGCTGGCCAAAGACTCGCTAATTCCAGTCCAAAGCCATGAGGACATGTAGTGCAAGCACCTTGTTCCATCTAGTAAACCAGCCAAATAACTTTTCTGAAAGTAGGTTACACAGCTTCCAGCTTCGGACTCAAAATAAGGGTTGAAAAAATCAGATGCCTGCCTGCCTGCCTGCCTGTAAAAAGATGCAGTCACTGAGATGGTCACCTCAGTAGAAAGCCAAATTCTCACCAGTATATGAAAAAACAGCTCCTATGATTTCAACACTAAGACTCTATTTTCTATAATAGTCTTAGTAATGCATTGTCTTAACTGACATACTTGGGCTTATACTATAGTATAAACCAAAAAAACCCCACAGTCCAGATGACAGTCTAAAAATGTTGACCAGAATCTGATTTTTTTTTTTTCTCAAGAAGAGTCGAAAAGACAATTTCTGTCTGATAAGACTACAGCTCATCTTACTTCTAGATAAAAGTCTGCCTTGTAAAGCAGCATTCAATTCACTGTGGAGCTGCAAATTCATAAAGCAAACAGGCTTACCCCATGTTCCAGTCCCCCAAAACAACAGCTTTAACGCTCACAAGTTTCTGGGGCAGTCCCATACAAAGCTTTAAGGAGTGTTTGGAGCCTAGTGATATAAGGCATATATTACTTGGATGAAGGAATCTCTCAGGTGATGGCTAGAAATTGGCATAAGCAGACAGCCTCCAAGTAGGAAAGAAAATGGTTTTGCTTTCCAAAACGTATTGCAGGGAATTCCCATGCTGAAGTAGGGAATAATATAAGCTTTAGAGAGCTGTTTTTAGTTACTAGCAGTAATTGGATTGGAAGACAAGGATAATACATGATGGTGAGGTGAACAGAATTATTCTTGTGGGGTTTTGGATAAGCGCATTGTATGAAAGCAAAACCCTTTGCTAGAGAACTAGAACAAGCCAAGGCAGCAACACAAGACCATACACTGCTCCCTGCACAAAGAAACACACCTCAGAAAGGTTCAACAAAAGTGGGTGAAGCGTGACCAAAACTGTCTTCATACCTCTCCCTTCTTTATGAAGCAGATTGCTGAGAACCTTGAGTCCATCTGCATAAATAATGGACAAAATAAAACCTACACTGCCAAAAAAAATTATATTCCACCAAATTCTAAAATACTTTTTATGACAGAGCTTCCAGACAGAAATATGTCACAGTATTAGAGTTCAATACAGGTTACAACGTACCGTCTGCTCCTCAAGAAAACTGGACGTACAAAGTGTTTTTTTCTAGACATCAAGTCTTACTGGTCTGTGCATCACAACCATCAAACATAGACTAATCTGTGCATTAGGTACTTTATTTCTGCTGCCCTTGCTAAGCAGCTGATGTGAAAGGACAAAAATCATGAAAAATAATGCTTAGTTTTAAACCTGAATCCTAGACTTTAAAGACCTCCTTAAATTAAGCACAAGCAGTTGCCACATTTGGGGCCTTTTTATTAGCTACAGCATTTTTCTGTTCTCTTGTTTAGTTTATTGAGATCACATAGATTTGCACTATTCATAGCAAAAAAAGAAGGATCTAAAATAAAGTCATACATTTAATATTTGCAGGTAAGCTCTGATGAAAGCTCAAGCAACTATGAGAAAGCAACTTGAAACAAACTGATTCAATGTTAAGGTAACCTGCTTTGACGAATTATTTTGTTTGTATGTTTCTTCCGCTTTTTTAATTTCAAATGAGGCTCAATTCATGCAAGATCTAAGAGTCAAACATGAAACGAACCAAAATAAAAAAAGGACCCTTTTTTATTTTAATTTATTCCTTTAAACACTCTTCAATGTCTTTTGTAATTAGAAGAAAACTCCTTAAAGGCAATGTAACAGCTGCAACAGAGGAAGAGGCAGAATTCAAACCCAGGTACATGATTGGTGTCTCATTCAAATAGTGACAGTAGAGTGAAAAATAAGAAAAAAGCCTGTACCAAGAGATTAAAATACTATAACAGAGCGATATATTCATAAATCAGTAAGTTACAGCAGCATATTCTAGTTCTGCTTTAGAATAGGCTGTTTGCATTAAAAAAGATGTAGATTTAAAATGCAATAAAAAAACCAACAAAAAATCAATAACGATACATTTTATTTCAAACAGTCATCACAGCAGTGCCACAGCAATCAGTCATATTTACCCAGGCCCTGTATATAATCATCCCCCTGATCCCTATATAATTGCCAGCTTCACCTTTTGAATTATCAACAGCTCTCATAGCTTATTGCTTCATACTTTCTTAATAAGCACCTGCAATCAATAATCTCGCCACTGAGTAAGCAGCAACCAGCCAGCCAAACACAGGGTGTAAATGCTTCAGAAGTGATCATTACAGGGATATGAATGACAAGCTGACTGTGCTAATGGAATAGGCATGTAGTAAAGACATAACTTGGAAAATTTGCTGACTGGAACATGCAGATGCTTTGCCATGGCAAAATGGTGTTTCTGCAGAGGAAAATTTACACTTCAAAATGAAACCTCAAATCCTCCTGAGGGTTGTGTTTTGTTTTCTTTGCGAGATGGCAATCACCATCAGCAGACTTTTATATCTCCCCATCAGCACAAAACATTCAGCATGTCTGAAGCCTGCTTATTTAATCTGGAGATGCAGCTGCTCACTGCTTCACAAAAAACTCTGTAATGATTGATAACATGGATTTACATGCAAATTTGAGAATCAGTGTCGCTTTACTGACAATGGTTTAAATACTAAGGTGTATAACAAGGCCCTCCAATCTTATTCTACTATTACTAACTCATTAAATATCAACACAGAAAATGTTCACCTATGTTTGATAATTATTTCTTTAAGTTAGACAAACAAAACAAAGAAAAATTAGTCCAATTTTCCACAAATTAAATAGAGCTTTAAACAGAGCCAAATTTTCCAAAGTGTTCAATACTTGCACTAGACACATCTCCAAAGGAGCTCAACTCTTACTTAGCCAACAAAATGAAACTGATTTGGAAAGTACTATTAAAACCGAGTTTTACCTTTGTTATGTTAACTATGAGTTCACATTTAACTTTGTTGACAGGTGTTTTATTTATACATTTTATATTGATCCATTTTTTTAGTGTTATCAGTTTTTCATCTTGGCTTCTGAGAGATTTGAAATAGAAGCACAAGGCATATTCACTCCACTAAACTGTATGCAAGAAAATGTAAGAAAATAAACATCCACAGTGGCCTGTTCTTCAATAAACAGGTCAATGTCAAGGCTCCAAATGATCACTTATTTTCTGTCAATCCTATCTGCAGATAAATGAGGGTTCAGTGCCTATTTACTTTATTTTGTGTTTTTCTTTTGTCTCTGATACTTCACTCCCCAAAGACCTTCTACTTTTTATCGAGTTTTCCTTTAAGCAGCGAATGACTATTGAGCTCTGCCTATGAAGGATGTGTTGAAACTGAACATCGAAAAGTGCTGCGAAGTACCCAGCCTTCTAAATTAGCTACAGAAATTTGTTGCCAGCATTTTGACACACACATCAACACAATATCCAATACAAAGAGCTTTCAGCAAGACTCCTGGTGAGCCATAAGATGAGATGATGATGATAGGAAGTTGATGATTAAACAGCATACTCCCAAGGGACTACTTCTGCCACTTTTAATTACCCTGTGTGTCTGCCTTAGAGCTTTTACTATTACCCATTGCAGCAGTAGCATCTAAGCACCCCCAGCCTGCTTATCGCTGGAGCGGAGCAGAAAAGGCCTTGACTCCATGTAAGCACTGCTCAGCAGTAGCTAAAACGTCCCTGTGTTATCAACACAGTTTTCGGCACAAATCCAAAACATAGCCCCATACTAGCTACTATGAAGAAAATTAACTCTATCCCAGCCAAAACCAGCACAATGCCTTTACGCGTGCTTCTGAATTAGGGGGCTGTGTGTTTGTAGCTAGCGCAGAAGTAGCCTTCAGGCCCACTGCTTTCCAGGCATACCGTTCATCTCCCCCTTCTGACATTAGCGTTGTTCACGGCCAACTGCACTAAAAATCTTTAAATTTTGAAAAACAATAGAATGATCAGTCACTATCTATTTTACTAAAGTACTATTGGCTTTCCAGTCCTTCTCCTTGCTTTTCACCATCCAAGCAACTATTGACAGAGAAACTACTAAAGTACTCTGGCCTTTTTATTCATTGGTCCTAAGTGATGTCAAAAAACCTTCCCATGTTCCTCATTCCCTCACTGATTTCCCTGCTTCAGAAAGCTGTGAGCATCCTGCAGTTTCACAGGACATCAAATCTGCCACTGTACTCCAGGCAGGGAATACCAAGAACCTTGTGAAGAAAGGTCAAAGACATGTCTCTGTTCTGGAGACTCTCAGGGCTTCATCCAAAGCTTACAAGTATTGCAGGGAGTCTTTTTACTTCCTTTGAGAGAATTTAGATATTTCTCCTACCACACATGAATTGGAAAGCTCCTGCTGATGACAACAGGCCACAACAGAATGAACAACCATGGCCTGGCTGAAAATTTATCTCAAAGCAGTTATAAACATAAGCTCTCCCTTACCATCCTTATAAGCACAGTCTTGGACATGGGGACTCAAAATTGGATCCTCTAAGACTTCTGCTACAAACTGTGTGAGCAATTCAGCCATATGATCCACTGAAAGTGTGACAAGTGCCTCAGGTTAGCAGCAATATCCAGTGTAACTGTATATACAACCTTTTCACTACTTGAGAATTTTCATACAACCAGGCAACAGTTGGCTTTTTTGAGGTAAGCATGCAAACAGATAGCACAGGTGCTCCACAGCTTGCAATAGGGAATTTAAATAAATTTGAAGAGAAAGATTGAAAATAAATAATAAAAATGCTATTCGGTTAGCAACCTATCCGTAGCCACCAATTCATCAATTAATAAGAAAGAGATTGATTGCTAACTTTGAAATGACCTCAGTTATTTTCCAAAGAAACTGACAGCTTCACAGTTGATGTATTAAAATAAGAGTGATTACTTCTTGTAAACAAATTTCAGTTTACCTACGCCCATAGCTCTTTAATTTCAAGAAGGATGGTACATCTTTTTGTGTGTCTGTTGGACAACCTTCAGCTCTGCATTAGCTAATTAATTCAAAGGAGGGACAATGTCTTTTTCACAGAATCATCAATATAATTAATATTATTTATATCTACCCATAAATAATACAAGGAAAAGATACTTGAGTTCCTGCTTTCACTTTAACCCTATATTAATCCTTAGAGAATGAAGAAAGCTATGATAATACGTGGCATCACCGGTAACAAGAGCACCTGAGTAGTGTAGGCATGCAGGTAACAGCACATGGTTTCAGAAACAGAAGCAGAGGAAGCACATGCATACAAGTTAGGGGAAAGAAAGACTGCAAATCCACGTAAGAAGGACATGGATTAGATAGCTTTAATTTAAAATAAGGGGCATGAGATGCTGTGTTTTCAAGGAATAGGAAAAGTACTGAAGATTTGAAAAAAGATGAAAAAGTGATATAGGTAAATAAAATGACTGGAAGGACAACACTTGTTGATTTGTGGAAGGACACATTTTCTTCAGTCTGTGGGGATCACTTTTCTTACTTTGGAAGAACTGTTCATAAACTTGAAAAGATTACTTCAACAGGTCTTTTCTGAAATGATGTGACAGGACCTTGCAAGAAAGCACGCAAAACCAGGACAGAAAGGTTGAACAGTAACAAGAAAACAAGGAGAGAGAGCAGCCTAGAGCTGAAAGCTACCCTCTGCTCGCACAGTGATGTTATGTCTCTGCATGGTTAGAATAGCCTGAATAGCAGAAAATGCGATTCCTGAGGAAGGCAGAATGGTGCAATGAAAAGCACAATGCAGTGATTTAGTGAAAAGCAGACTGATGCTGAAATGAAGTTAACATTTCAAACATTAAAAAGCTTTAAATACCTACCTTTAACCTTCCAAATGTGCATTTTCACAAGTTACTGAACTATGTCTAGAATACTGTCGTGTGAAGTGCATTATATCCCAACAAACGGGCATGACTGAGTCTTATAGAGATAAAACGTATACAGGAGGGCCTGCAAACGTTTTTCCTTTTCCGAAAGTTCTAGTTATGAGTGTGTGGGGTTTTTATTTATTTTGTTTAAGGTAGCCAAGAAGGGGCTTTTCAAATATAGCAACATTTTCACAATGAAAATGTGTATTAAATGCTCTTCATTTCTTTGTAAACTTCTGGTGCTTGTGGGCCACCTTGCTACACTGGGTATGAAAGAGGAAATAGATGGGGAAAAAAAGTTGCAGAAGTACAACAGAAGAACTGCTCCTCCAATGCATCAACTCACTATAAAGTTGCATTTTCCATTTTTACTCTATTTTATTAAGGAAAATATGAAATGAAAAATTTCCATTGAAATAAAAAAATTTCTGTCTTCATCCAGCTCCAATACTTCCAGAACAGAACATGATTTGGAGACTGCAAAAGAAAGAAATCCCATTTCCTGGCATCTTCCCACAAATACTTTCTACTCAACCAAGGTACAAAATGTTATTGTCCAGCACAAATGGACCAACCCGTCTAATTTGCATAAAGACTGAAGTTTCAAAGCTTGCTTACCAATATGGAAACCCAATTCCCATTCAATTAATAAGATTTAAGAATCCACTTCTCTTAAGCAGGTTTGAAAGCACAGCTGAAAATTCTGGATCATGTCTATTGTTTGTGCATTTCATTTTAAGCAAATAATTACATTTCACTTCCAGCATTCCAGGGAAACCTGTATATTTTTTTTCATATCTCAGAGAGCTAAATGTTTTGTGTGTATCTGATATCTGCTTAAAATATTTGAATACTTAAATGCATTATGAGTAAACTAGAATATGCCATGGTAAAATCTTAGTCTGTTGAGTCTTCATGTGTGGATTTCTACCATGCAGTAAGTAAAATGTTATTCATTATGAATATCATGCTTGAAAACAAACACATGCAAAAAGCAGCACTGTGAAAACAACCCAGAATATTCCTCCCAAGCCCATGGAATGATTATTGTGTATCAATTACAATCTTCACAGATGCATCTACAGCAATCTACCTGCAATAGGTTCTAAGAACATAAAAGATCAAAGCAGCTGTCACCAAGCTGCAGTACTGTTGGTAATTTCTCCTGTCTTTCAGCATGTGTTTTTAAATAACCTTTAAAAATGCTTTTGGTATTTTTTCAGTTGGAGACAATACACTTCATAAACTCCTCTCAGTTTCCACAGTACAGCTGTAAAGGAAACTCATTTACAAGATCAGCAGCATAGGATTCCAAACACACTCCAGTAAGGATTTCTTTCACCTTGGCGAAGCACTGCACTGCTCCCCTCAAAAGGACTCACCTGATTTCTGTTGGGATACTAATGAAGGGAGGTGCTGCTCATACTGAACACAGGCACTACAGGCTTTGTGATCTCAGCCTTCAAAGAACAAAGAGAACAAAAAACCCCCAACCAACGGAACAGAAACCTTCTAAATGTAAGCTGTTCCAGTCCTGAGTCAGCTCACATCTTCATGGACGGCTGAAGTGCAACATTTAAAGCAGCTGTTTAGCTTAGAATGTAATTTCTCTTTGCCACTTTCCTTTATTCATTCCATGCATTATTCCAAACTCACTCACCCCTGCTTATGCAACTGAAGTCAGCACAGACACACCAGGAAAGTGTCTCAGTCAGGGCACAGTTAGGTTCTTTATTCCCACTCTATTTTTTCCAGTCCTGCTGAAAAAGTGATATTGTGATCTACTCCATTCCACACTATTACAGTGCCAACTCTGATGTCTTATAGCATGACAACTGGTAGCAGTTTGGTCATTTCTGTTATTCTTTTTCAAATTTTCAGCTCCTGAAGTCCTGCAATGAACCCATAGCTGCACAGAAGTTAGAGGACTGACAAAATAATTACAACATCCTGTAAAAGCCAATCACATTGCCCAAAATCTAACAGTATTTACTGGGTTCATATGGCAAGATTTTGATAGTAGGAGGGGGCTGCACGGGCAGCTTCTGTGAGAAGACTCCAGAAGCTGCCCCCATATTAGACAGAGGAAATTCCAGCCGCCTCCAAGATGGACCCGCGGCTGGTCACGCTGGTAGCGCCTCTGTGATAACATATATAAGAAAGGGTAAAAATGCTGTGCAACAGCAGCTGGGAGGGAGGAGTGAGAAAATGTGAGAGAAAAAGCCCTGCAGGCAGCAAGGTCAATGAAGAAGGAGGGTGAGGAGGTGCTCCAGGTGCCAGAGGCATTCCCCTGCAGCTCATGGTAAAGACTATGGGTAAGCACGTTGTACCCCTGCAGCCCATGAAGGTCCACGGTAGAGCAGATATCCACATGCAGTCTATGGAGGACCCCACTCCAGAGCAGGTGGATGTGCCCTGGAGGAAGCTGCAGCCTGTGGATAGCTCACACTGGAGTAGGCTTCTTGCAGGAGCTGTGGCCCGGGGGGAAGAACCCATGCCAAGGCAAGTTTTCTGGCAGGACTTTTGGCCCATGAGTCACCTACACTGGAGCAGTCTGTTCCTGATGTACTGTGGCCCATGGAAAGGACCCACACTAGAGCAGTTCATGAAGAGAAGCAGCCTGTGGGAAGAACCCCCATCGGACCAGTTTGTGGAGGACTGTCTCCTGTGGGAGGGACACCACGCTGGAGCAGGGGAAGAGAGTGAGGAGGAAGAAGCAGCAGAGCGAACATGTGATGAACTGACCGTAACCCCCATTCCCCATCCCCCTGTGCCACTCGGGGGCAAAAGAGGTGGAAAAAATCTGGAGTAAAGTTAAGCCTGGGAAGAAGGGAGGGATGGGGGGAAAGTGTTTTTAAGCTTTGGTTTTATTTCTCATTATCCTACTCTGATGTGATTGGTGATAAACTACTTTTCCGAAGTTGAGTCTGTTTTTCCCATGATGGTAATTACTGAGTGATCTCTCCGTGTTCTTATCTCGACCCATGAGCCTTTTGTCGTACTTTTTCTCCCCTGTTCAGTTGAGAAGGGGGAGGGAGCAAGCAGCTTTTGTGGGTACCTGGCACCCAGACAGGCTAAACCACAACAGAAAGCTCATTAAATACTCAGATTCTGCCACAATAAAGATCATGTAAATAGATCTGCAGACATCATATTCTTTCTTCTGTTGTATTGGTTTTGGCTGGGATAGAGTTAATTTTGTTCATAGCAGCTTGTACAGTGCTATGTTTTGGCTTTGCGATGAAAACGTTGATAACATTGGGTTTTCTTCGTTATTACTGAGCAGTGCTTACACAGCATCAAGGCCTTTTCTGCTTCTCACACTACCCTGCTAGCGAGTAGGCTGGGGCTGCACAGCTGGGAGGAGACACAGCAGGGACAGCTGGCCCCAAACAACCAGAGGGGAAGCAGGAAGGGAGAAAGTTCTGAGTTACAGTGTCTGTCTTCCCAAACAACAATTACATGTGATGGAGCCCTGCTTTCCTGGAGATCGCTGAACAGCTGCCTGCCGCTGGGTAGTAGTGAATGAATTCCTTGTTTTGCTTTATTTGAGTATGCAGCTTTTGCTTTCCCTTTTCAACTGTCTTTTTCTCAACCCATGAGTTTTTGCACTTTTACCCTTCCAGTCCTCTCCCCTATCCCACTGAGGGGAGAGATGGGAGGGTGAGCAAGTGACTGTGTGGGGCTAATCTGCCTGCTGGGGTTAAAGCGCGACCAAAAGCAATTACATAATCTTTTTCAATTAGCTATTGATGCAATTCTAATAAATCAAAAACTGTTCTTGACCACGGACTGTAATTTTCCTGATTTCATGTGACTTGCTTAATTAAATTAGCAACATAATTCGCACTTGTTAGATACAGTGGGTTCCAAGCTCCTGCCAAAAAGAAAAACAGTAGCAAGCTGAACTTCTCACAGTAGGGACAGCAAAGATTTCTTCTCTTGATTTCACCTTGACCCAGTGTGAGAAGTATTCCCCAGCAAGCCTACAAATATAGCCAAGGTTTAGAGGCAAGAAAACACTAGCAGTTGCAAATTCTGTCAGAAAGGCACTTAGCACTTTCTGTGCAAAGTCGGCCACATTCTCCTTTCGCTTGCACCCTGCAATAACATTCCCTGAAATCAATGGAAAGGCTTCTTCCCGTGTCCTGACATCTATTCTTCCAGTCACCTGAAATCTATTAATAGAAGATATATTATCTTTTGTGACTTCTATCATTGCAATTGTGGAAGCCTCTTTGCCCTAGAACTTTTAAGACTGTCTGTTGCGTAACAACAAAACTGAAAGCACAAATGTTTCCATTATCATTACAGTATTTCAACACCTAGTCATCTTCTGACATTATCTCCTGGAAATAAAGACTTCAAGGAATCAATACCGTGTCCACCAGCTAGGCCAACACAGCCCAGGATCCACCCCAACCACACAAAGCATAAGATTAATTTGTGCTAAAGACCCACACTGCAGCTTAAGGGCACTAGCAGGAAACAGTTGTGTGTGTTTTAGCATAGTCCAGGGGAGTTTAGCTATGCAGAGCTTTTCTGCAACTGTGGAATTGTAATGGTTTTGATGGCAGGAAAGTGTCAGTATCATCTCTAGCAGCCAGTACAAAGACATTTCAAACCCAGTAAACCCTGATTTTGTGCTAAATTTATCTTAGTGTTAATTGTACACTCAGTCTGAGTGTAGGGTGAGAAGTGAATTTCAAAGCCTCTGACTACCACGCTCCTGTCTCTGCTTCAGACTTGCCTGTTTGCTGTGAAAATTATTCTCTTTCCCAGTATTTTTACAGCTCTCCTGGCCAATGCATCTGAACCCTCTGTAACCTGTAATGTATTTACCCTCACAGCACCCCTGAGGGCAGTAGAATGCAATTATCCCCATTTCATTGATGGGAAACTGCAGTATAAAACAGATTAAGCTGTCCACACAAGGATCAAGAGCTGTTTGTTCTACTCATTGCGAACAGCTCATCTTACTGCTAGTTTTCCATTTGGCTTGAATCCCAACTGGCATCTGATGACCACATCCAGCTGATAACTCTCTGCTCCAAGAAATCACCAAGAAATCTCCAAACTTAATAAAATTTTAGTCAACTAATCGTTTGGTTCTGCTTCGGTTTACACAGGTATGAGCACACTGTATCTCCGCGATACCCACTGCCACAGGTGAGATCAGCATACCTCCCCATCTTCAAGCCCATACAGCACTATTAGCAACTTGGCAGAATTTTACACCAGCTTTGATGCAATATTTGCAAGATTTGCCATGCATTTCATTGCTAGATCTCCCTCCACACGTTTCCAGAAGACCAAAGTATATAGACACTGTAACATGTAATGAGACTTTAGTTTAGAATACTTAAGGTTCTTTTCTCCAGAGTTTCTGTCGTGTTGTTACTGGGGATGGTAATTTCAAATGTTTCCTGGGGTGGTTTTGGACTTTCAAAGGATATGATTATCCCAAGATGTTGATTTAGCATTCACTGTGATGTCCACAGTTTTACCACACCACGAGAACAGTACTCGCTCTGACGAAGTAATAATTTTCTTTTATTTACCTCAATTAATTTTATTGATGGATGTAAAAAGGACACAGGAGGTAAACACTCAGGAAGCAGAGGGAGGGACAGGAAGGGAAGAGTGAGGAAAAGCAATAGACCGAAATCCAGTTTAGTTTAGCTTCACGGAATTTTCTAAGAGTATGAACCAAAATGAGGTTCAAACCACTGCTAGATGTTATATATGTTGAGAGACACACCATATTTTTTAATTTGAATGATCAATTCTTTTTATGGAAGAAGTTGCAGATAAGTCACTAATTCTCAGGTTCAGTTAAAAAGAAACAAACAATAAATCTTAACCTTTAATCTTACATTTCAAGATGTCACAGCCATAAAAATCCACTAATTCTCGAAACAAGCTAGTAAAAGAAATGGCTAGAGTAGACATACCACATACAAAAGGAAACTAGAACTCCATAGAAGGGTCTGAAGGCGTAAGAAAAAGGCTTCTCTTGGGAGCTCTTCCAGCCCATGAATACCACTGGTAATGGTTCAAATTGCAACCCAATCTCCCAACCACATTAATGACCATGTGGATTAACTATTCTAGGACACTAGGATGCTACCCTACCCTCCCATTCCCAGCTTTGCCTTTGATCTGTCAAGAGGCAGTGTTCCCTTTACTTTAAACATGAGGGAAGAGAGAGTAATGCATCTAATCTCCCTGATAAAGGCCTCCATGCTCCAATGGCAGAGATGTCACTCAGAAGCCAGGTATTGCTATTAGATAACAAGCAGGACACAACAGTATCAAAGACAACACACCTAACCTTCACTCCTCATTCTCAAAACAGTATCACCCCAACGCTTTTACGCAGCACTTGGAGTTCTATACATAAAAATGTTTAATAAACCCAAAAACTAGCACCAAATATCCAAAGTAATTCTAAACAACTAGGAAATTATATTACTTGGGTAGGAGGTCTCCTTGCTCACTTCTAAACCAAAGTTTTCTTTCCAGGACCGTATCTCATGTCTACCTCCTACTTTGAAGAAAAAGCATATTACTTTCCGTATTCATAGCATATTACTGTTCGTGTTTTTACATTACTTCCTAGATATTGAGATAACTTGGCCTTTATTGTCCTTTCCTTCACACTGTGTTAATAACTCAGTCTTCATTATTTTCAAAATCTTGATTGCAGAGCGCATCATACGAAATAGAACCTACTTCCTCCCTCCTGCTTTTGCAGAGCAGGGTCTAATAGGCCAAGATACAAGACAGGTGACCTCATTTCAACCCCCTCGACAACAACATTTTCTTGCTCTCTGAAGTCCTCCTTTCAGTCATTGTTTTCCTATTTAGACAGCCTGTTTTGAAACAGGGATCATCACTTCCTGGGTATGTTGACCTGGGGCTTCCATCTCAGTTTAGGCATACAGTCTCTATTTGAATTTAAGTAACAGTAGGACTGCATTCAGAGCAAAGGACAAGACCTACCACTAACATCTTAATAGTTATACAGTAGTATACAGGCCAGACAAACAGTAACTCACGTCTTAAAACTTCCCCACCAAAACTAAAAAAAAACAGCCTCACCAAATCAAAGGTTATGTAGATTTTTCTCTGACATGCCTGCCTTTCTCAAGAACATTCTTTTCACTTGATGATCGTAAAGTATTTCAGGCTGAACTGTTTAGATTTTTAGACATAGCATCTCCTTGAATTCCTTATAGCCCTGGGGGAGCATGGGAGAAGAAAAAATTTACTTTAAATGAATACAGATAAAAGAGCAGCCTTTGCATCGTATGTAAACATATGCCTTATGCCTGCAAACCAAATAGTCTGAGCAACATTATTTAAAGAAAGAAGCTGGTTTGAACTCATTTGAATTGTGTTAACACTTCCCTCTCTAAAACAGGAGATCCTTACACTTGAAAGCGTCTGTTGGCACACTGTCACCATTAGCCAGAACAGATGAAGGACGTGAGGGTAGAAGACAGACAGATTCCATGTGGTCTTTTCTTCTCCGTTTATCAGAAAGCTAAATATTCTCATCCAGTTTCTGTTTAGCTAGTTTCAGTAGAAGCAGCTTTCAACTAAGCAGCAAAACCTCTCAATAATTAAGGAATATTCCTGTCTTTGCTCTTCTCTTCAGATGGTGTGTTGAAAGCAGATAACTGAAATGAAGCTATTAAGATGGTGTTTAGAACATACAATGTAAAAGACACAAATAGAATCGTAGAGTCGTAGAAAGTTTTGGGTTGGAAGGGACCCCTAGAAGTCATCTAGTCCAACCCCCCCCGCAGTGAGCAGGGGCACCACTAACTAGATCAGGTTGCTCAGAGCCCTGTCCAACCTGGTCTTGAATGTTTCCAGGGATGGGGCCTCCACTACCTCTCTGGGCAACCCGTTCCAGT
>Ga0065711_1042292_pt1 | contig 15496 bp, 8 predicted proteins | sample Hoacrofraction12_FD_59098 | JGI IMG/M metagenome (GOLD analysis project Ga0065711, IMG submission 59098) | Hoatzin crop microbial communities from Cojedes, Venezuela - Epithelial fraction 12 v2 (version 2) | ecosystem: Host-associated > Birds > Digestive system > Esophagus > Crop | place... | reverse complement strand
GAGGCGGAGCCGGGGGCAGCGGGGAGGGGGGGCCCGGTGCCGGGCCGGGAGGGCTCCGTTTGCCGTGGATTGGGTTTTAATGGCCGCGGGCAGATCTGACGTCACGCTAGGGGAGTCTCCGCGATTAAAAAAGATTTCAGAGCGCCGTGGGATTTATTTTAGTTGTGGAGGCTTCGTCCTGCCGGTTTTGCCATACGATTACCCGAAAAAAATGTACACGTATTTAATACCAGTATAAGCATATTGGCATACTTTCACGCTAGTTAAAAAAGATACATTTTTTTCTAGAGCTAGTTTAATTATATTTTATTTGCGTAAAATCACACGTGACTGGCTTTCTATACGTATAAGTACGAAAGCAATGTAAAGATCAGCTAGAAGCGCGCAGTGGACGACACGTTACGTCCTTTGGCTGAAGTAAATTGTTACTCCAGGTTGGCACGCACAAGGTCTTCTAGAATTTCTGCCTCTTCTCCCATTTTCCTGCTATAAATCTAGCGTACCAGAATTAGCTCCCATAAATCTCTCTTCAGTTAGACATCGTGTTCTCTACTCAGTGCTGTAGGTTCTCCTGTATTTGGCATCACTGAAAAGTTCATTTGCTTTATCACTCGCGCATCGTTAGCCTTCAAAAGCAGTTAACTGTGCATCAAAGGCTGCTTGACCCTGAGACAAGGCTGTGGATCACTTTTGCGTCAGGGATATTTCTCGTTCCTTGTATCACCATGCCAATAAGCACCGGGGCACCAGTCCCTTTTCCACGCAACGTGATACGGATTGTTTCTGTGTAAACTTGAAGGGGAAGTGAGCACTCATCAGCAGTTTCTACAGGGCAAGGATTAGATTACAGAAGGAAAAAAATGTAACGTTATTACTGGCGCTTGCCTCGTACCTCTTTAATCATTGAAAGAAGGCAGTTTCGTGGTAGGCGTTGGCTTATCATTAAAGGAAAGGGAGCAGGTGCATTTCGCTTGACCCGGGGATGAAGCAGGCGCTTTCTGTGGTTGTAGTGATGGGTAGTGAATTGGTCTATGCACAGACGTCAGTTTATAGACAGCAGAAGGTCTTGTTTCTTTGCTTTCACAGTGACCTTGTGAACTTTACTTCCACTGTGTTTTTAATTAGAAATGTTTTCTTTAGTATGAAGGATTCTTGCGGATATATATAGTTTGATTCTTCTCTCGGGGAAAAAAAAATATAACCTGTGCAGTAGTGGCTGTGGTAGTGTTGCTTCTGAATACGAGTGCCTTCTGCCTGCCACTGAGCTCTCCAGGGAAGGGGGCTCTGCTCACGTGCAACCGGTACCAGTGCTGGCATCCTCTGCTCTCCCTTCATGCAGGACACAAACACCTGTAAGTTACCTGGCTGGCAGATTCAGTATTTATTGTCATGACAGAAGAGTACCGAAGAGGAGGAGAGAGAAAGAGCTCCGTCATGGCAGGGACTGGCACTGAACTGTCACCGAGGAACTGAAAATAGGATTTAATTATGGAAATGTGTCGGGCAAATATTTATTGCAGTAGCAAAGATACGTTTCAGATCCAGCAGGACTAAAGTGAAGTCATCAATGTCTAATGACACAGAGACAAGTTCTCCCTGTGTTTGTGTGAAGATTTAAGAAATGGCCGTTGCCTCGTGGAGCATCCAGCTGTTCTGCTCTTGGTCTCCGATGTGCGTTGCCAGCACAACCAGTCTCTGACTGGGGCACCGTAACCAAACCACGCTGTGTGTAGGGACCCTGCAGAGCACTCGCTGGGCGGCAAGTGAAGGTATCTCCTGAGTGTGTGTTTACGAATGTCATAAATATCTTGTCCGGTACCCTGCACAGCTGGAGTGCATCAGTTCTCTCGCTCGCTGAGGTCTTGCTTCTTAACAGCAAGCGCTGGCTTTGGCTCATTAAACGTAGTACACATCCAGCAATGCATGGTTCATTTATCTTCAGATGCCTAGAAGTCACTTTCTGGGACTGTAGGTGCTGATGAACTGAATGCGTCTGGTTTGTATCACTGCAAAATGCTAAGGGACATCCATCCGAACATGGAAATCTTTGTTGGAAGGCAGCAGAACAAAGTGTGTTACAGGATTGTAACACACTCATACAGAAAAAGCTACTTGGTTTCCCAGCTTTGCATACTCTAAGAGAGAGTTAACAGTCACAGGAGAGATGGAAGTTCGATCATAAACCACTAAAATGTAATGTGTCCAAGGTATTAAATATAGTCTTCTCTTACTGAGAGATTTATGGTTCTGTATTATTAAAGAGAAGAGAGAGGCTATGCAAAAAGGTCGGGGAAGGAGACCATTTAGTTATGCATTTTGTTATAGTGAAATATGCATTCATGGACAAAATTGTCCCTTAAGGAAGATGACTTTATCTGTACTGAAGCATTTCCGTGGATTACTACTTGTCCTAAAGTCAGCAGAACTCCCTCAAAATTCTGTTTCTCCGCCCTTCAGCTTTGGATCTGATGATGTCGGGTCCTCTCGGGTTATGTTTTTGAATCAGTCACTACTGGCACAAGTCCCTCCCCACTGCCTTCTCGATGTAGTACTGCAACCTCTCTCACTCCGTCCCTCCACATGAAGAGAACTAAGCTAAGATATGCTCATAAAATGTACGTGAGCTCATGTAGTCATTAATGGAAAGATCTTTCCAATTCAGTAGCAAATTAGATGATTAACATTTTGCAGGTAGATGTTGTGGATTCTCCCGAAGTAAGAGACAAAGGAGTCTGTGGCTGCTCTGAAATACATTTAAAATGGAAGGTTTAAAAATTAAATATAAAACTGAACAATGCAATCAGTACAGTAATTGCAGAGCACTTGAATTTTTGGTGTCTATAAAGTGTGAAGGTTGTGCGTTGTAGAAGCGGAGTGTAAAATGCCTACATCTGCTTGATGAGTCATAACAAAATGAAACTAAAACTCTTGGCAATTCACAAAGAAGAAATTGGGTCTGTCAGCACCTGGGAAAATACAGACAGCAGTCTGGGAGTATAGCATAAATGTGTTAGTAGATTGTTTCTGCAAAAACAATCAGCAGCGATGGTTTTAATGAAACTCTAACTTAAATAATCGTTGTCTTGATTTCAAAAGTAACATTTTACTGTGTTCATACCTCTTGTGAGTCCCGCTACTCCTGGTGGCTGTGCTCTGTAGAGCCTCAGCTGGAGCCAACAAAATTCCTCTTGGCAGTAGTAGCTTATCCGGTGGTTGTAGGAATTTAACCAGCAGAAAACTGTCTCAGAGCCCTTTAAGCAGCAGGTGGTGTATCTACCGTTGTAGAGACATGTTTCAAATGTACCTTGGGAGCAAGTGTCGCTGTATGCATTGGTGATGCCTCAATATCTGACAAATTTTGGCATAATTCAAGATAAAAATTAAATTGATGACTCAGAGAAATATGTGTCAAAACAGGTATAAGAGAGAAAGTGGGATTTTTTAGCAGTTTGTCACCACTGACTCTCTGTGACCTTGACAGAGTCGAGTGAAGTGTAATTACGAGGGTATTTACTTAGGGCAAACAGGTTTTTAGCCTGCCTGTTGATGTTCAAAGAGAATGAGATAAAACAGGACATTGATTTCTTTGGTATGTCTTCCAGGACATTTTGTTTCTCAGAATTCTCAGGCCCATGGTTCTCCATGCTCTCAGCTGCTTCAGAGCAGACTTCGTCAGTCAGCCCTGGGCATATGGGAAACCCACGTGCGTAGAAGGTGGTGCGTACTTTTGGTGGTGTCCTCTACCAGCTGGTTTTCTGATGAAGTCTGTTGCTAAGCTAAGACAGAAGTAGCTTTAAAAAGAAACCTCCAAGGAAAATGTCTTGACTGTGCTGAAGTACAGCTTTTTCTTTTATGGCTACCCTTACGGTTTTAGGTATGATGTGCAAGTCTGAATTTACAAGGGAGACACACTCTTGAGACTACACAGAGTTATAAAAAGTGCTTCAGCTTGCACTGCTAAGCTACAGCCTCCATAAACAGTTTATTATATTGCATGGATAAAAATACACAATATCTCTGCTTTTTTAAACAGCAAAAGAGTTTGTGGTTTGTGTTGTTTTTTTTTTGAAAGTCAATTTATTTGGAAAGGTGTTGTTTAATATTGCTTTGCTGAAAAGCTAAAAACTCACTGTGCTTTTTTTCTTTATCTGTAGCCCATGAAGGTACTGGGCAGGAGAGACAAGTTGCAGTTTTACTCCTTTGTATCCCTTTGATTACCCAGTTTCTCTTTCTCCATGTCATTCTTCTTTTATCACATCAGCTTTGGCAACTCTGCTATTTGAAGAAAAATAGAATAACAAAGGAACAGCTTCATCTTCTAACTCATTGTCTAATACAATGCTATCAGCTGCCTGTATCTTAGAATTACGGGGTTTATTCGATTCTACACGTGATTAGATTCCTTCCTAAAATGGAAAATATTCCAGAACTGAAGAAAGGGGTTTTTTTTTGAGGGTTTTATCAAAGGATAAACAATGTAATTTTTATAAATTTAAATAAAAATCAAAGCTGTGCAGGGGTAGCATGATATTCAGAAAGACTATAGGTGGCAGCATCATAATAAAATAGTTTACCTGATGTCTTTAGCCAAACAGAGATCAGTCCTTAGTTTCTTCAACAGCGTGTCATGAACAAATACACAAAAGAGTGTGAATCAAAAAGAGCAGATGCGAAACTTGTTGGGGCTGATCACTGGTTAAGCAAACCGTTAAATTAGGTCAATCAGTCTTTGGCATCTGTGTGTCCTCAGTTTTGTGAACATGAATGAGCTTGCAGACCTGCAGAGATCCTCCTTGGTGTCTTGCGGGGTCCATTCAGGCCAGCACTGGTAGCTGGATTTTGCTACACAGGCACATAATCCAAGCATGAAAAAGAAAACGCTATCCTCATCAGCAGTATTCTCCCAGGATTTTGAAAGGGAAATTTTAAAGCAAGACAAAGTAGCATGTTTGCGTGAAGTGTTGGAATTTTGCAAAGTGGCTAGTGTCTTTGGGACACTGAAGGTAGATGGACTCGAAAGACTGGGTTTTTTCAGAGAGGAGTGCTCAACGGTTTATGAAAATGGAGTGTATTTCAGGTATCTTAAATTTGACTTCCAAGCATGAATGCATCCAACTTATTTTTGATAAAGATGGCCCGTGTTACAGTAAGGAGGATAACATTTTTTATTTCTGTCTCTCCTACTTACCATTAAGGTTTATGGGAACAGTTAACGTGGTGTATTACCTTGTGTCAGTGTGTGCTATCATTTTCTTCTAGTGTGCTAATTGCTTTATAGAAGAAATGAGAAAATCTTTTTTCACAGCCCACGGAGAGCTGTCAGACCCATTTGGCAGGGCACAGATTCACTTTTTTTCTTGTCCAGATGTATCCCTCCAAAATCACTCAGCCCCAAATCATCGAAGTGATGCCATAGCCTGTATCTAGTCTATGGGTTTCTTGTTCCTCACCAACCAGCTTTATAAGAAGGTACTGTCGAGTTTACTGCTCTCAAATACCTGCTTCGAATATGTGCTTATCTCAAAGGTTATTTGATTCGAAATAATGGGCACTATGGTAGACAATATGTATGATTTTTTTTAATCTTATAGCCTTACTCTTTTTCACATCTTCCTGTGAGATGAAAGTAGGAAGAAAGTACGCTGCGGACTGTAAAGCCAGCTAATCTAATTGCTGCTGAACCGACTGATGAAGAGTGCTATGATTCTTTACTGGTTTAGTTTAAGTCAGTTGATAACTGTATATTGGTGTTTTAAATTGATGATGCAGATTGCAGAATTCTGGGTAACATGCATCAGTGAAAGGATGCTGGGGAAAAAAGTAAAACATCACTGTGAAAATTCTTTGTTCTCTCTAATGGCTTCAGGTTCCCTTTTTTAATTACTTCTGCAAAAACCCTTTGACAGAGTGCCAAACCAGTGTGAATTAAACTACTTGACTATTTCTACCTGTCTGGTGTCTCATGCTACCAGGCAATGTTTAAATTTACCTCAGCAGCCTTCATGGGACTTCCATTTATTTGCTCAGATACAGACTTGAAGCAAGATCTCAGAGCTAAAATATGCAGGTGATATTTTTTATTTACCCAGGAGGAGGAGGAAAACACTTGCTTGTAATATTACTTCCATCTTTCTTTCATAAGCCAGCAAAATGGATTAGAGACATTGTACTTGGGTGCCAAGGGACAACAGAGGCATCTCTCTTACATAGAGGCAATAGGATTGAAGCACCTAACCTGAAAATCCCACTGTGTACCTTGTCAGCTAATGATTCCTATTCATTGCAAGAGGTGATGGCTGCCATCTCTATTTTTAAGCATTTAATGGCTTTGAAAACTTGACTTTGTAGAACTATATGTCTAAACTGTGGACGCTTGGAGTGAGTACTTCTGAACTTCTGAGCATGGGGTGTATCTCTGTATCATAGCTCTGTCTGGGCAGTAGCTCTGTGTGTTTTATTTTCACCCTCTTTCCTTGTTCATATGCCTTGGTTTCAAGCAAAGGAGATTTTGTTCTGCGAGCCAAGAGGCAGCTGTCATGCACCTTGGACATGCCCCAGCTCTGAACAGTTTTGGGTAGCCGGACAGGGGAGATGCATCCGTAGTACTGAACAGCGCAGGGAACCTTCCTGAGTCAGGCTGTCACTGATCACCTGTCCTCCCAGGTTGTTAGAACAGCCCTGGACACAGCCCTGGTTAGATGTCTTTCAACAAGCAGTGTGGATGTAGTCGCCTTCTTTTGAGGACCATGAGAGTTCAGTGGTCTGGTTTCAAGCCGTTGGCTCCAGGGCCATGGAAAGGTCCTGAGAGCAACAGATGCGTCCTGAGGCATACTGCAGGGACACCAAGGCACGAGCTAGGCTGCATCCACCACACCAAGCAAAGTGATTTTGTCCTTACCTTGAGAGATGTCAGGAGGTGAGGGTTTAGTTATACTGGGGGGGAGGGGAAATTGCCTCTTCTGTCCGGATGATTTGTTTTTTAAAGCACTATTCTGTTTTCTGTGCCAGCCTGTGGTATATTTTTGTAGCACAGCATGAATGATTTGTGTTTGATCCCACAGTTAGAGAGAGCACTTCCAATCTGTAGGGCAGGAGAGGTCATTTATATGTGGTTGTGAAAGGCTGTGTGAGCAAATGCCGAGCTTCTCACAGTCACAGCCGACACTTCTCTTAACACTTCTGAGCTAGGGGTAAGGTTCAGCAGGCTGCAGAATGCTGGTAGGGGTAGGAGTTCCCTCGAGCAAATGAGTCTTCACCCAGTTAATGCTTATTACTGTTTTATTTTTCCCTGTAAGGTTATAGCCCCTAACCCAAAGATGATCGAGCACAATGCTACTCCAACAGCTGCTGTAAGCGGAAGACATTCTGGGTATAATCAGGCTCTGTACACTGATGGCTGATCACACGAATCTGATAAATTCTTATGACAGGATTTGTGGCTTTGAGGTTCATTGTAGAAGCCAGATTGTGCCTTATTTGCTGTCAAGGCTCAATAGAATTGCCCATTGATTTCTCTGCAGTCAGGTCTCCCAAGGGATTTATTCATTCAGGGATTAAAATTGTTCCACGGTTGTCTGATTTGTTTAAAGCTCATGCGTTACTCTTAATTGGAGACAGTGATCTCAAAAATAGCCAAAACTTTCCATTATCCTTATGTGGAAGAAAAAGGTGTTAAAAAAAATCATATTCTTGCTAATGAAGGTTTTTACCTTTACTTTTGTACCTCCCTACTTCTGCTTGCTTGAGTCAAAAATGAGTTGAAATATCTGCCCGATTAATTTGTTTGGAGTGGAAGGAAGCCAAGAATTATTTTAACGAATGTTTTAGCTTGACACTGAGTATGGAGGCTTAGTTTGCCAAGCTGGAAAAGTGAATAACTAGGCAGTTTTTTGTGAGGCTTATATAGGGTGTGGGTCATCTTAAATGTCAGTTCCAATTTGTGTTATGTATTTGTAGAGCAGGATATATTGTGAATGAATTGACACGTTCCCCTCATAAGTTTCATGTTTGTCAGAAACAACTGATTAGTTTTGAGAAACGTTGGCACGTACTGCAATCAGCTGAGAAGCCTAAGGAACTTGAGGAAATCTGCTCTTCTATCTGCTGGACAGAATTTCCCAGGTACCTGCTTCCCCGTACACGTGTCTGAAGGAGTGCCGTGACGGTGTGAAGGTAACGTGTCTGATAAGCTGGGCCGCAGAGCACAGTGAGGAGCGTTGCTGGCTCCTGTGAAAGACTGATGGAGTTCAGCGCAGGAGAGGGAGCCTTCTAGCACAGCTCCGGTGAATGTTGGGTCCCACTGGTCGGTGTGGTGCGTAGCTGTCCTCCTGTCTGTGGCCTCATGGCTGTAGAACAGGCTCACCAGCTTCTTTTGACAGGTTTGCTGTTACTAATCCTTGCGACAGCTGTGAAAGAAATCAACAAAACAGACCTGAAAGTGGATCTGCTGCTGCTTCTTCCACTGTTGCGCAGGCATTTGAGAACACAGAGAAACGTGTATGAATAAAACCATATTTGGGCAAGACAGAATGAGGAACTGCTGCAAGGTCAGAATTTGGATTGTGACCCTGGATTCATTGGAGTCCAGGCTGTCAAAACTTAGGTTGAAACCAGGCAATTTTTAATAGGTTTCAGCTAATGTTAATTTGGTGATAAAGCCAGATCCAATCCTGATAATAAAAGAAACAACCCAAACCTTGATTCCATGGATGAAGTAGAATTCAGCTAAGAGGAGGGGGGCTTCTCTGAGCATCACTCCCTACTTTCTTCCACCACCAGCAGGGTGGTGGTCTGCCATTAGGCCTTTTCAGGGAAGTTTTCCCAACAACTGTTCTCACTCTCTCTCAGACTTTCTGCTGCCTTTCCTGTATTGTTTTTCCTACAGAGTTTCTCCTTCCTTCCTTCCTGCCTGCCTGCCTGCTTGCCTGCCTGCCTTCCCCACAGAAGCATCTCTGCCATACAAATACCTGCATTTGTGATAGCAATCTTAAGGGATATCTCCTTTGGCTCACAACATCAGCTGTTTCTTTGGACTTGTCATACATCTATAGACAATAGTTCTGTTGCTTTCATTATCTTCTGGGCTAAAGAAGCTCTGTTGCTTTTTACACTTACTCTGAATTATAGCCATTGCTTCAGTAATGCTAATGACTTGGGTTATTAATTTTCCAGTTGGCTTTTAGCTTGAAATTTAACAGTGCAGGATGACAGGAGAAAAAGAGAGACATTTCTTTCCTAGAAACAAGTTGAAATCATGGGCGTGTAATAATTTAATACTGCATATCTAATATTCCAGGATCCCCAAGTGGGCTTCAACCCTTGAACAGGCAAAGTTCAAAGCTGTTATGGACTGAAGGTTGGTCCGCTTCAAAGATACCTGAACCAAGTAAACTGTCTGGCTCCTCTCTGACATTTGCAATGAGTCTGCAGTATACAGAAGGGTAATGCTAACTGACCTGCTGTTTTGACAAAATTATGCTCTTTCAGCTGGTTACCGTCTCTTGTGTAACTCAGCACTGTTAGCACAAGCATATGAGGGTTTATATTTGGACTCTGGTGGAGCGCTTTAAGGAAATGCTATGTGCTCTAGAGTAAAGAGGTTGTTTCCATAATGTTTCCCATGGTGAGAGGATTTTTTAGTAAAAGCTGGTCCTGTGAATCTGATGCCAAATGACTCCGTGAGCAGAGAGCACTGTAAATTGTCATGTGTACACAAAAGATTTTTGGTCAGATTTCTTGAAACTTTGCAGAAATTTTCTCTACAACTCTTGCAACGAGCCTGATGTAGCAAGTTTCTTAGTGAAAGCGAAATAAATAAATGGGTTTACTGGCAATTAGACTGAAACCTGTAAGTCTAATTCTGTAGGTTTTATTTGTGTTGCTTCAACTATCTGGTTTAATAACCAGCTTAGCTGCTTTGCAATCTTATTCTGAATGAAAGCCACAAGATTTAGTTCAATCACAACAATAATTGGGGTTATAATGGAGGACCATGTGTGCAAATAGGTACATCTCAGTATGAATCTTCCTGTTGGAGTCATGGAGACTCTGGATCTGTGGAGGGTGGTGGTGGGAGCCTTCAGCAGGGGCTGCCTGCTTCCATTGCCACAAAACAAACTTGCAATTTCTTTTTCCAATTGCACCTGCTCCTACAGCACTAAGTTTTGTCAGTGGGATCTCCACAGTGTAAAGCCTCATTTCCTATTAGCTTTTCTTATCTGACTATTTGTTATTTTAATAGCCTCTATTTCTGAAGGCACAAGGCAAAATAAAACTGACCAACATACGGTTTTTGTTGTAATATTTATAAATTATGACACCATTTTATTTTCTCCATCCACTCTTCAGGATGGAATTGGGCTGGAATTTACAATAGCACTCTGCATCACCCTAACTCTGTTTACTTTGCTATCAAATTTGGACTAAAGCTGAGAGCTCGTATTAACTCAGCCCACAAGTTTGCTGTGGTGTCATTGCAATGCTGTATTCCTCAACAGGTCTGTACAGTGTGTAGTGATCTGGAGATGATATCTGCTTTAACAGGTTAGGGTAAGGAAACGAAAGACATTTGCTAGCGTAGGTGAGAGAGCTGGTGCGAGCGTGGAAGTGGTCTACTTCCATGAGAAGATTCTTAGCAAAAATGAAGCTCAAATTTTAACTGGTCTTCCTGACATTTCGTATTAAACTCTGAGACACTTTGCTTAGTAACAGCAGATGGTCAAATGCCAGGGGAAACCACTTCAATTTTTAAATGTTTTTTTTTACTTGTATTGGATGTGTAATGTCTGATAACATACTAAGTGTTAAACCAGAGCACCCTGACAACTTTGTGCAGACTGCTTGAAAAAGACGTTGTTTACTTTGCTGAGTCAAAGCACTAACCTGAGTGTGTCAGAACCAAGGTTCACTGTGGAGCCGTAACTCGGCTCTTGCATGTGGGGTGGACTTCAGTCACAAGCTATTAATCCTTTTGCCCTCCCACTCAAAAGGCCTAAAAGTTATACCACCTGCCAAAGTTACAAGCAACTGAATGTAATGAAGGAAATTAATAGAAGTATCGCTGATATCGCTCTAATAAAATGTCACTGGCTTACAGTGAAAGCCTGAAGGGAAGTTAATCAAGAAATGAAGATATTGTGTGCTGCACAAATCAATACTGATTTCATGTAGCTGTAAAAGTGAAGGTTTAAATTGTTTACATACAACTGTAAATTCCAAGACTTTCAAACCCAACTAAAATGGAGAGAAAATTACTTTTTCCTGGGCTTATATATCACTGGAGAAATAAAAGGTACTTAAGCCCCATTTTCTTAAACACATTGTAGAATTTAAGAATTTATTCCAGATCAGGAAATTATTTTGCTCTGCTGCATGATTATCAAGTCGTACAATATTTAGTAACAAGAGAATGCCCAACTTATTTTAGAACAGACTATTAAAAAGAATACCCGGTAGATAGTACAGCATGGAAACAAGAGATATATTTAAAAAGATGAAAGAGCTTTTCTGCTCCTGTTTTGATGTTCAGATGGCTTTTTGAGTATGTTAAGGCTTTCTCGTCTGTTTTCTTTCTCTCCCCTTTCTTTTTGATGTCACTGTTTCTTGCCTCTAGTGAAGCCCAGGGAGAACCTGCACCAGGAATGAGCCAGAGAAACGGACCACGTGCAGAGGGCTGTCAGACTCACAAGTGGAATAAACAGATTTGTGGCAGGGGCAGGCAAATAAGAAAAGGAGATTATTAAAAGTAGCTCAGTAAGTGTATTTGTAATCATTTTTGATTCTGCTACTTCAGAGGTTACACACAGCAATGGGGCAGACGGTGCCTCTTTCTTTTGCTCCCCTTGGCTTCCTGCCTGGCAGCTCAGCACGCAGGTACCCAGCAGCCAGTCCGCGTGGGCTCAGCTCGGTGTCAGCTGCAGCGCGGATGGTAACTGGAAGGACATGGAGAGAGATGGTGCTTCTGCGAGGGTCGTTTGGGGTGCGCAGAGGAGCGGGAGCTCAAGGGGTTGCCCTTAGGATCACTGGAGTAACGCAGTAGGCACACGTGGGAGAAGGCTGGTATCACTGTGCGTTGTACGGAGATCCTGGTCATTTCTTTGCTTATGCAATAGCTCGTTCTGTCACTGGACATTGTCCTTTGACAGTAATAGAACTTTTATGAGTAGTTACAAGACACTAAATATTGTCAAACCTTGCCTAGAGCGGATGCAATTGCATCATCATAAATGTATACGGAACATACTCATGTACACAAAGAGACATGAGCTGTACTGGTACTTCATACCTAGGTGATGTATACTGGTAGCTGCACAGCAGGCCGTTGTTCCTTTCTATGACTTGCATGCCCCCGCCAACCAGTGCATGTCTTGGGTGCCGTACTGTATTGTATATGTTATAATGGGTTGTCTGTAACATGACTGGGTGTGTTTGCATCAGCTTCAGCCTAGGCAGAACAATAGCTGTGAACATGCAGAGACATGGGCCACAGTGCAAGCTAGGCAAGCCCTCTGAGGACTGAAGATGCTGATGAACCCGTATTGTTCTTTTTCCTCATCGCTGTTGTCATCTGGGGGTGAACACGACCCCAACCTAAATAATCTCACTGTATAATGTGAACGCTGTTTAGCCCTAATGCAAAGGGGAAAAGAATAAAGCTCCTTTTTTCCCCGTCTCATCACTCATTTCCCCAGGAGGTCCTCTCTTGGTTACCATGGATATGCAGACTGGTGGTACAGTCTTCCTGTCCTTTATTCAGTACACCTACTAACATCTGTACCAGTGCAGCTTTCAAATATAGACCTGGCTTGTTCTGGATCTGGTGCCTTTTTACACATTTCTGTGACGCATTGTTTTTGGCTGGCTGTTCTACCTTCTTGAGCAGATGTAACATTTCATAACTTGTCGCTGAATTTTTATCCTTCCATTCATGATGATGACAACCAGAAATCCAATTGTCGTTTCTTTATGAACCGCTAAGACGAAGTACATAAAGCAGCTTGGGAATTTCAAGAAATCTGTTTCTCAGCGCCACTCCCTTGGACGCTGGGTGGTGTATGAAGTCCCAGATTGCTTGAAGACCTGGAGCAGGCGGGTCAGTGCAGTACAGTTCAGTAGTGAAGGAATTTGCATTGCAAAAGAATTTATACATCTTGTTCTTCAGTTGCACTCGAGTCTAATTGCGCTTGATTTGATACTCACTGGGTAATTAGGGAATCTTTCTTTTGGCTTCAATGGGTGTTGGATCAGGGCTGCTGTGACCAAGGACACTGAACAGCTGGCGTAAGTTTATTAGCTTCATAGCTGAGGTGGGAAGCTCTGGAAAAGTAGGATCAGGTCTGTAGTGTCAGCATTTATCTAAACGTTAAGAGATCAGGGTGCTCCAGACCTCACACTGTTCCCGCTCATGTCACCATGTGATGCAAACCTGAGAGCAGGCAGGCTATTTGAATGTCAGCTGAGCCACCAAAAACACAAGAGAAACAGAAAAAGACCAATGTATGTGCAAATTTGGGTATTGAACTGGGAGTTTTCAAGCTTTTGTTTGCTATTTGGATAAATTCTTGGTCTTTTGTGGCATTCAGATATGAAAGGAGTATTTTTTCATTACAGGAAAATTTTTTTCTGTCTTTACCTTTAAGAGAGAGCAACAATAATAATGAGAGGATTAGCAGATTTGTTTGTTGAGAGTGTTGCTGCGGCTATGATTTGTCCAGAGCAGTGCAAGATCTTCTCAAATATGAATAGCACCAAGCCTTTTACTGCTCTTATTAGTTAATTGTATTCTCATAGCGTTCAAAGGCCTGAGCCAGCACAAGGAGCTATTGTGCATGGAACTGTGCAAACACTCAAGAGGCAGAATCGTCTCTTAAAAAATTCTAAGATTAAAGTAGCGCGATGGGTAAAACATGCACATTCGGGCAGCTCAATAGCACCTGGCGGTTAGACGTTGAGGTGGGGTCATAGCAAGACCTCCTGGCACCGCTCCCTTCCTCCTCGCTGTGCGCTGCCGCTGTCCTCTTCCTCACAGCCTCCCCAGCCAGCTGCTGCTGCGGTTTTGCAGAAGCCTGCCCCGGCCCTTCCCTCTCCCCTGGGGTGCTGCCCAGGCTGGGTACCCTGCAGGGCGTGAGCACGATACCCGTGTGCACGTCAGTTATTTCACAAGAGCTGCCGGACCTTGTCGCTGCAAAGAGCAGGGCAGTTGCCGAAGACTCTGGAAAACGCTTGGGAGGATCCGAGTCAAAGGTTTTTTCCGCACAGTATTTGTTTCTTTTGGAAGTGCACGTGCCGTTCTCTGCCATTAGCCGCCGTGCAGCACCATGTCTTCTCTTTGTACAAGGGGCTGCCAATTGCTTCCAGGCAATAGCCACGACACAGACCACTTTCCATCATCGAGACAACATGGTTCAGTTCCTCTCAGTACTTTTCTTTCACTGTGGCTTTGTGCTTCGTTCGCTCTAACAACTTTGCTCCTGCGGTAGTGGCTCTCAAAGGCACAAGAAGGAGAAATTTCCCATTGGTGGAGTGAGGCCTTACCCGGACCTGCCCGTCTGCCCGCGATACTATTTTGGATGCCAAGTAGACAGCAAGAATGAATCAATGGTGTGAGATTGAAAAGCAAGAGTATCATTTAGCTGTTTGGACCAGCAGATGGCAAGTGTAGAGGAAAAAACTCAATCTAAGAGCCAATCCAGGGAACAGACATTAAATAAAGCCATCTGGCAAACGTATGAGGAAAAGAAAAGGATGAAACCAAGTTCTGCTTTAAATATCTGCTCACAACTGAGAGGAAGTTGCTGGGAATCCATGCCATGGGAGAGCAGACTTTGACCCTGTAAGAAGTTCTGTGGAGTGTCAAAACCTTTGGCAGTGTCAAGGACTTAGGAGAAAGACCCTGAACTGCCACGCAGAGAGAGCCCAAGAAGCAGCAGTGTTTCTGTCAGTGTGAGATCCCAGTGATACTCCACATAGAGTAGTGAATATAGGACTGCTTGCTCTGCCACAATGGGATTGAGAAGACCACATCTAGGAACCTGGTTTGTAGAAAAGGACTAAAAAAGAAGAGCAGGGAGTATGCAAAGAGGGTGATCCAATAAAAAAGATGAGGAACTTTCAAGAAAGACAAGGAACTACTGGGGAGAGTCCAGCGGAGGGCTGAGAATATAATTTGGGGACTGGAGCATCTCTTCTATGAGGAAAGGCTGAGGGAGCTGGGCTTGTTTAGCCTGAAGAAGAGAAGGCTGAGAGGGGATCTTAGAAATGCTTATAAATATCTTAAGAGTGGGTGTCAGGAGGATGGGGCCAGACTCTTTTCAGTGGTGCCCAGCGACAGCACAAGGGGCAATGGGCACAAACTGAAACACAGGAAGTTCCGTCTGAACATGAGGAAGAATTTGTTTACTCTGAGGGTGATGGAGCCCTGGAACAGGCTGCCCAGGGAGGTTGTGGAGTCTCCTTCTCTGGAGATATTCAAGACCCACCTGGACGAGCTCCTGTGCAG
>Ga0065711_1042291_pt1 | contig 15496 bp, 8 predicted proteins | sample Hoacrofraction12_FD_59098 | JGI IMG/M metagenome (GOLD analysis project Ga0065711, IMG submission 59098) | Hoatzin crop microbial communities from Cojedes, Venezuela - Epithelial fraction 12 v2 (version 2) | ecosystem: Host-associated > Birds > Digestive system > Esophagus > Crop | place... | reverse complement strand
GGGGGGGGGGGGGGGAGGGGAAGCCTGAAAGCTAGGAGGATCACAGTGTGACCTGCAGTAATTGCTACTGAAAGCTACTGTTTCTGAAATGTCCTTTTCAATTTTTAGTTCTTCAAGCAGTAACAGTACAAAAGCCACGCTTACTTTGTAGCTTGTCACCTACGTTTTAAAGTTACATCAAAAAAAGCAAACCTACTCTATACCACCCCCCACTGTCCTTTCCTATATCCCAAGAAAGAAATCCCAGGTATTCTTTATTAATATTAACTGCTTAAAATGTTATTAAGGATGCATGATTAAAATTAATCTTGGTTTCCTAGTAGCTCCTTTCTGGTAGAGACAAAGACTGAATTGGGCAGACTATTAAAAATGTACATATTTGGGAGTTATTTATACGCTAGGAGACAGACATCTCATGACTACAGTCCAAGCTCAAATGATGACAAAGTTGATTTTATAGAAATTTCAGGCTCAATTTAACCCTTTGTACACTGAAACCAACATAGACAGTGAAAAGCTTATATTACATGTCTACAACAAAGCTAATTCTTTTATTAGATAATTTCAGGAGGAAAGATATTCCTGAAGGACAAACAATGCATTTAAGTAACGATCCTGTTAACAATTTTCCATTCTCCAAATTCAGCCACTGTCAGGTAACACCTCACCTGATAATTATATGAAGAACAAAACACTTAAAAATGCACTGTACTTTTTGCTGTTAGTCCTATTGCTCTGGATTTTCTTATTTATATTAGCATGTTTTTGGATACTTGCTTTGTCTGTTTAGGCTTGCTACCAGGGAGCTATGGGGGATGCCACTGGGAGTTTGTAATGCAGGTGGGAATGCTCCAGCAAGGAACCACCCGCAAGGAACCACAGATTGCACTCCTGGCTGTGGGTACCCACACCACTGCAACTGCCACCACCCTCCCAAGACGTCCACAAATTCTGCTTCCAGCTCCCACTGCCCGCTCTGCCACCTGGCACTGCAGGACAGCAGCCCCCCAGCACCGTACATTCAAAGCAACAGAAGAGGAAGATGCTTTAAGTGTGAGGATAAACAAAGGGGAAGGTACAGTACATATGTGAATACAGCATCCTAAACTGTCCAAAAGACTTTGATAAACATTTATAATTTTTTAAAATTATTTTTCCTCTTTCCTCCCTCCCTTCTCAGGAATGAATAATAATACACCTTGCTACTTGCAGTTTAAATACTCTGCATTTTCATGAGGCAACAAAGGACCTGCCTGCTGTGCTCAAGGGTAAGCACCCAGAAATCCTGTTTGCTGGCTCTACAGCATCAACGATCAATCCTCCAGTTGTGAGCATTACTTTCCAAAACCATGCACATGAACAACAGCACATCCAACAGCACTAGCAATGAAGAAGCCAATGAAGTGTCTGATTATTTTTAGAACATTCAATGGACTTGATAGCTTGTATCTGGTCATCTGTGCCCACTGCAAGTGCTGGGAAGACATAGAGATTAAAAAAAAACCAAGTTAAAAGATGGTGCAATTCTCTCTATATATTTTCACAATCCTGTAGAGTCAATAACTCTCAACCAACGAGACTGGAAAATGCTGTAAATCCCTACTTTGCAAATGGGGAACTGAACTGCAAGAAGTACCTCCACACACTCAAATGAGAGTGGAAAAGCAACATGTACAAGTATCCTCCCACCAGCTTTAATCCAATCAGCCCAAATAAACAGCAGCAATGAGAACAAGGAAGGAGACTAGTTTGACAAGGAGCCACTTATTATTTTCTGCGCAAAATTTAAACTGACAAACTTTGGAAACCCATAGCACAGTCTCGCCTTTCTTTGGCTCTGCAGGCATATGCACGGAAATTAAAGCGCAGATCCGCAAAAGGAAATAAAAAAGCCTAACTCCTCTGAGGATCCAGGTTTAAAGGGCGCTCTCAGCTCCTTCAGGAAATACGTAAAACAGCAATGAACTGCATTTAGGGAAACCAAGTCAAGGGCAGTATCCTGCACCCTAACTGAGGTCCCACAAGGCGAGCAATAGTGGCAGCAATCATACTGTGAAAAGCAAGCAGGGGAGGTGAGAGGCCCAAGCACAGCCATTCCACCATTAGGAAGATGGAGCAGAGTAAGGCAGAAGAGTCCCAGCAAGACAGCCAAGTGGACACGGTCACACCAAGGACGCGACAGAGAGACCCCGCTGTGCTGTGGGAGCAGGATGCTGCCCAGACACACCACGCAGCTTGCACCTGCTCTCTAGTGCTGCGTCCCACACAACATCAGTTTCTTTATTTTTGCTTCTCTATTTTACCTCTGCCCCTGAGACTACAGGCAAACACCGCACGCATCTGCTCATGCCACGGCACGCTTCCTTACCATCATCTGCTGCAATATAAACATTCAAACACCGCCACGGGTCATTTTTGGACAGGAAGCATTACTAACAACGCTGCTTAGATCTGCAACTCTGCAGCAGAGTGTCTTCTCACAACTAACAAGTCTTCTAGGTACATCTGCCAATTCTGACCCCTAGAAAAGGGCATCATGAGAGATGACAAGGTTACACAAAAAAGTCAGTATTAAGACCAACAAAAAAGATAGATAGGGATGTGGTACTTCAAGACCAGTATTAAACATGTCTATCAAGCTGGCAGAATAAGAAACTGTAGAAGAAATCACAGAGAGGGGAAGTATTTTCAGTGTACTAGTTCTGAAACTGAACCCTTGGGGTTGCTACCTGCGCCTCTGGCGAGCCCAAAGCAGTTTCCAGGGCACTGTGCAGATGCAAACAGATACAAACACACACCAACAAGGGTGTAGCACAGGGTCACACACAACACCTTCAAGCACAAGGCAACAGAAAGAGGTTAACATGGAAGAGAAGACGCACTATAATTTGCTACTGGGTCATTCAAATGGGTATAATTAAGCTTCACAAGCCAAAGCACTAGTATCAACTCTAGCATTCACTTCAACAGACTTCCCACTTTCAGAAACAGGAACATGAGAGCACACTGGCACCTCATGAGAAATGCTAAACTTTGCAGTATTTCATTAATGCCTCACTGACTGGACTAACCAGGTTGAGCTTTATTGCTTTCATATTCTGCTACTGTGTTTCACTCGGTGTAACAGTAAAGATAAAAGTTTCAGAAGAAACACTACAGCATCTCAAGACAAAAGGTAACAGAAATGCAGAGGCAGCAAAGAGAAGAATAAGCCACAACTTCCTTTATCTTTTCTTCAGGCAGAATGACCTAGCTAAAAGTGAGACTGGAAGCTTTCAGGAAAGCACCAGCATAAGCCAATAAAACACAGCACAGACTAATCATGTTAAGTGAGATTTAGTAGAATGGACAACAAATAGTTTATTCTAAAGCTATCTTAAGATAAATATGGAATTATTAATACAACTATATAGTTACATTATAATTACCACGTAAAGTGTAATGTTATTTCTAAAACATTAATAAGCTCTATAAAGAAGTTCCAGTCTATTATACACAACTGACGGGTGCTAACTAACCTAGGAGAGCTTCTCCACCTCACTGACGTTGAGGCTGACGACTCAACCCTTGCTTAGGTGAAGAACCCTTAGTTACGCACACAACTCTACTGACCTTTAAAGTATTATGCCTGTCATGTTTCTTGTAACACTCTTAAAATTCCCAGATTATTAAAATGCCAAAATTAAGAGACTGAAAATAAATTAGTGTGGAGAAGTGATTTCTGGACTTCTTGTTCAGATTAAACACAGAATAGTACCAAAAATTCTCTATCTTCAAATGGAGAGAGAGATTCCATATAGCTACTGCACCCTGTGGACCCTTTAAGGACAGTGAAGACAAGATCTGGAGATAAAACAGGCAAAGGAAACAAACACCCTTGCTCTTGAGGAACTGGCTGCAATGTGTAGGAGGTTATTATCCCCACTACAGAGGTTTAGTAAGCTAACAGTCCAAGCATTTTCATTCTCCACTAATGCAACAGGAACAGGCTAAGCCTAGATCACCTTCAACTCAACTGGATCTGCAGCAGCCTGTCCACACAAAGCAAGTTCAAATAAAATAAAAAATGTTACAGAAACATTTCTGATTCAGAAACAGAACAACAATAACAAAATTTGATTCAGCTCCAGTGGACTCCCGTGCCAAATTATTTCTTGCTTGGGAGGAGACTTTTACCCACTAACTTTGGCTGTCATGTTTCACACAGAGTAAGCAGAAGCAAGAGAGCTAACAGAAATTCCACATCACCAATGACGGTTGTCATGAGATAAAAAAATCCAGATTTAATCTTCCTTCACTGGCAGCCAAACATCACCAGATGCATTTTCCATACAGAACAATGTATTTTACTGTGTTTTACTCAGCTGCAGTTGCTAGACAGAAACCAGCTACAAAACACAGCATAAACTATTAACAGGTAGAGTGCGATGCCATACCAAATGTAGAAGTGTAGTGGTGTTTGAAATCGGGCCACTGGGGAGGATTTTCAAGCCGAGAACATTGCTGGAGAAGTTTTAAAAGGAGTAACACCTTAATTTTCTTGTAGTCCCTGTTTTAACTCACCATAGTACAAATAAGCATCAAGCCCAAGCCTCCTGAACCCTGCAGCCTTTCAAGCTCCCATTGTACAGGTATACGCAGTATGCAGAGTCTAAATGCCAAATCCGGCATCTTTATGGACTGTTGACAAAAACACTGGTCTCTTCCTACCAAATACTGTAACAAAAGATGCAAGGCAGCAGAAAAAATTAGTATTTGGATAAACAGAATGAATTCTGTAGCCACTGAAATAAAGAAAACCTCATCCATGTAAACAACAGAAACACCCAAGAATTTGCAGGGTGCTGGTTCCAGTTAATTGAGATTACAGTACATTTTAGCTACTTTTGCTTAACAAGCTAAGCTTTTCAAACATTCCTCGTCAACAGCATTGCTTTCATTCTATAGATGAGAGATTGAGACCCAGCAGGACCTTGTGGTCATTCTGTAAAGTTACTACAAAACCACAGATCTTGTAACTGCAAGGCAAACGGCTTACCCTTCATGCCTTTCTTTCCTGGGACACCTGCTGAACGAAGTCAAGTCTGTGCTTATGCCACATACTAAGGCATTTCTATCACCATTTATGTTGCATTTCTAGTCAGATCACAAACTGATGTACAGCATCGTAGTTCCACTCCCACCGAACAAGAGGCAGATGCACCTCACCGTATCCAGAGAGGACAAGACAGATGCCACTGTTCTCTTACCTCCTGGAGCACACAGGCACACGCACAAAGAGCTTTACATATGTGCTTAGCAGCATTGAACTAAAACGCCAAGTACTTGGCAGTTTTCTAAAAACTAAAAATTGATGAACATTAAACACATCAACTAGCATTTAGACAATCCCCTTTAGGACTACCTTGCTGATTTGGCAGTTGACATTTGCATGTTCCTTGGTCGCAACAACTGCTAGCTTCACGATCTGTTTAGAAACATTTCAAAGAAAGCCTCCGCATCTGTTTTGACAAAGTCAAAACATATGCATGCAGATAACCGCATCACTCCCAAAGCCAATCAGTTACAGGTTCTCTATCAGGTTTTTAAGGGGCATGACCAAGTCCTCCTCACATTCCCCTCTCTGAACCAAGCAAGGGGACAGAAGCAGAGAAGAGAAAGTCACTCCATCCTCACCACTCCTACACAGCAGTGTGTTACAAGAGCAAGTCACGGAGAGAACAGAATGGGCTGACTGCCTGGTGCCACCTCCATGCCAGGTGAGCAACTCAGAGAACCGTCCTATGTCCCACACATAGAGTGCTGTTAAGGGTCACTGGATCCACAGTGCCACATATCCCAGGCCTGGCCACCCATCAGAGCTGCTTCCATGAATCAGCTTACACAGGGCTCGAACGGGATGCGTGCTGGTGAAGAGCAGCACCACCGCAGACAGATGCACAGCAAACACCCTTGGGTGATCCAGGGCACCGTGGCCAGCCGAAGCACCAAGCCAGGGAAACCGGGCTTCCGCTTGCCTCCCTCGGGCTGTTAAAATACATCCCTGCAGCAAGCAGCTGCCAGTTTGAGATGTTACTGCCCTTCACCTTCCTCCCTTTCACCTACTTCAGCTGTTTGCCACCACTCCCCCACCCAAAATTACCACATGAGTTACCTGTGGCAGAGTCAGCAGACGCAGCTCCGTGCCTGTCGTTCAGCGTACGGCCCGCCACACCAGCTCACACCCACGGCCAGCAGCCCTCGCCGTACTGCAAGCAGACCCGCTCTTCTGCCACCCAGGGTGGACCAGCAGCAGAAAGCCTGCGCAGATAATCACTGACCCAGCTCCTCAAGCAGCCACATCATCTGGTGGGCCTCGGCAAGCCCACGCTTTGAGGGAGGAGTGCTGCCGAGACCCACAGCCGGCATGCACGAGACGTGAAACAGACTACGGAAGACAAATGCGTGTTCTCAGCTTCATGGCAAACTCGCTCTCTCGCTTCTCAGCTCTCTCCTCACCAAGCCGACAACGGCATTTGTACCAACGGCAAATAAAGCAGAGGTAGAGCAGAAAGAGACAGGTGTCTGAAGAATCACTTAAACCACAAAGATCCTGCTTGATGCTTGGCACAAATACCTGTACCGCAAATCACAGATATCATAAATCACCTTCTATTTACAATTAGTTCAGGTCCAAAAATACTTAAGCATAAAGGTGGCTTTATGTTTGTAAATATTCGCATTGTACTCAATAAGACTTGGTTAACACGTTCTTAATGCTTTACAGAGTAAGGCCAAGAAATGAGAAAGAGTTAAAATATGAATAATCCCATCAATCTAACAGGAAGTATCAGAATTGGTCACTTTTTTTTAGGTCCAGTGCACTTCCAACAACATTCACAATCATGCTGTGGAAATTGTTGGAAACTTTTCTTTACATGGCACCCATCATCTTCAAGTTTTTTGAAACAGACCCTCCAATTAACAGCCCACTGACACTACCCCATGAAAGATTAACATTTAAATACCTCCTCATTTCAAAAACTCAAGACATAAGAGCTACTTAAAGAGAAAATTTTAATTTTTAAATTCCAGCTCAACATCCCTCTTTTCAACTGACCCTGACCCACACAAATCCCAGGCCATGGCTTTTTCTCTGTCACCTACCTCCCAAATGAGAAGCAAAGGAGCTGAAGACTGGGGGGAGAAAGGAGTCTCGCAATAACGCAATGCAAATGTTTTCCTATCCGAAACACAGTTAACAGAAGCAAAATGCCAGGTCTCCATGGCAACCTTACCGTACAGCGTATGCAATATGACACAGTTAAGTAACACATTGAACAGTTTAATTGTAACAGAAAGTCCTGGGCACTTGTAATGTACAAAACTAACACTGGAATCCTTCACTGTTTATTTTTCAATTCCTTAGCTTGAAACATTTATTGCCTTACAGTCTGTTGAGTGAGACATTGTATTACACACACAGCACACACAGCTTCACAGGTGCTCAGATGTGGGCAGGGTTAGGTGCATTAAAATTGCAATGATCGATGGTAAATCCTATCCTCTATCCACTGCATATTCTGAAGCCCGTTTTAAAAGCAGCAATGTTTCTAATTATTTCCTTCCTCCTTGCAAAATTCCTTTAGGTATTGTGTAACTGAAAATGATTTAGTTCTCTTGCTCTTCGGAAACATCCTTAAAACCTTTATTCTCCTACGATTTTCCCTTCCTCTATCTCCGGATTCCTGTACAGCACCACACACAGTTTCTGGCCTTATACCGAGAGTCACCTTGCACTATTCACAAAGCAAAAACTCCCCTCTCGGACTGAATTCCCCTTGCTATCTAACACAACACAGTTACATTTACCTACCTAGACAGCCTCTCTGAATAGCTGCTTGCTTCTCTCCAGAAACAGAAAAGTAAGTTTTCTCTACTTATCTGTGTTCTAACCATTTGTACACAGCTAAGTGTCTGCTCAAAAATATTCAGGTAAATAAAGTTAGCAACCTACTTCTACGATTCCAGAAAAGACAGAACAACAGAATGGTTCATACAAAACAGCTATATGTTATCCTTTTTTCAGCATATCTAATTTGGACTTTATTTGCTTTACTCTGGATGTGTTCAGTCAGTGAGATGGTTCAGAGCTTAGTCAACCAAAAAGAACCCAACAAAAAGTTAAAAATACGCTTGAATTATGCTTGAGTACTGTTGCATAAAAACCAGAGGTGTAGAAATTTTCTGATAAAACAACAGCAGTCTATATTTACTTTCTGATTACTCAAGTGTTTAAACATTATTATTGAACCAAGATGCTCTTGTTGAACAACACAGGCCGATTTTGAAACTAAAATTCAAACATCTTACACTGAAAGTACCACAGTAACTCAGCATTTCTGAAGCTAGACATTTCTTTTTGCTGGGGGAAACAAACAAACAAACAAACTTCACAAAAATTGGCCTGATTTTACAAATAGCTTCAATTCCTCCAGCGCTGGATTTTCATGGAAGCCATCTCAGCCACATCACCAGGTACCGCCACGTCGCCAAGTTGTCTACTCACGTACCAAGTGCATTCTGAGGGACGACTCACTCACACAAGTTACGCTTGTGATACCTAAGCACACCTTGGCAGAACTGGGGCCCAAAGATGAAAGCTGCTAACGTGCCATTCACCACAAGTTATGCCTGACGCAGCCGGTAACGGTGAGTGCTTCAGATTGCCCAGCACGTTTCAAACACAACCTGGTCTTCACTTGTTACAGCTACAAAGTACTTGCTTGCCCTTGAAGCCAGCCAAAACAGTTAATGAGGGTTGGGCTGGTTGGGTTTTTTTTCGGTCCATGTTAAAGCCTCTTTTTTTGAGGGGCTGTAGTGCTTCCAGTTTTGGTGTTAAAACTTAAAATTCGCCAGAAAGCAATTCAGACCTTTTCACAGTTGCTCTGAAAATCTGTCCAAACTGGGTAAGACCTATACCTTTAAAAAAAATAGGAAAAGCAGCTGACACCTACCTCATCTGGGTGCATTAGTGATTTGTAGTTAAAAAGGAGTGACGCATTACATGCGGGAAGTGTATCACCCCAGAGCTAGATTCATGTTCTTATCAATAACTACTACAAGACCTAGGACTAAAATGCACACTTCCGATCTCGAACATACAGCTGGGCTAACCTAATGAATAGGAAATACCTGGCACCAGGTTCCACAGGTCAAAATTGCTTTTCTGAGCTATATGCTTGCTAGACTCGGTGAAGTAAAAAAACAAAACAAAACAAAACACAACAAACAACCCACAAAAGTGAAAAGAAGCAGGAAGAAAGATAATTTTTAAGGCCAGATAAAGTAAATTCCGATTTATAACACGGTATGCTGTCATCCTAGAGCCTTTCAGTGAGAAAATAATCATCCACAGCTCTTTCATCACAGAATTCACAACAAACAGTACGCGGGATGAAGAAGAAAACAAAACACAGTACCAAGGAAAACTTATATTTTAAATGCAACACAATCCTGACTACAAAGCAGTCAAGAGTTGAAAACTGTACTCAGTGCTGAAGGTGAAGTCCTGATTCCAGTGACATCCATGGAAGTTTGATTGTTTACAAAGTTTCTAGATATTAAAAAGAAAAAAGCAGAACACCCACAGCCAGAAGAGAGGCTTTTACAGGTCTGTTACCATCTGCTGGGGGATGACAATAGTTTTGCCCAAGAAATCAGTTTTCTAACTTCAAGCCCTTGCATCCCAAATCCTACACTGGTCCACGTGACAAAATGAACACACTACAGTTACCAAGTGCAAAGAAATACACGCTTCCTCAGAAACACCTTAAAATCAGGTTTGGTGCTACAGGTGGCTTCACCTTCAGCTCCACCAGCTCTCCGTCTGCAAACCTCCTCAGCATCCCACTGCCATTTGCACAGACTGCCCAGGCCTCTCTCCAAGTGCAGCTCACTCCCAGCGCAGCGGGGCCCCATTCTGCTCTGTCAGGTCTGGGTCTGCATTTCCTTCCCAGGAGAAGAACACAGAAGGGAACGCACCTTCCTTGCTCCTCTCACAAACTTGACCTGAAGAGCGCTGAGAGCTGAGCAGAAGGGCTAGGAACCACTCTGCTGGGTGCAGCGATTTTCCCGCAGCTCGCCATCCGTGAGGCCTAGGAGGACTCGCCAACACACGCCATTAAATAAGGTCTGGTTCTTTCCATGGGTTTGTCTCACTTGCCACTTCCCACCCTGCCTGCAGAAGGTTCCGGATTTCTTTACTTGCTTTACCATTTTGGCCTCAAGATCAGTCTCTAGTCCCCTTCCCGTAAAACCTGCCTGCTACCTGCCAGGCTCAGCCTGGGACAGCAAACTACCAGGGCAGGACACAATTAGTTGACAAAACACTGAAACTTAAGATCACACAATAGCATCAAATGCACAGTGTCAACAGAGCAGAAGAAAACTGATTTCCAGCTCCTTGATCTCTTTTCATGACAACCAATATTTTACTTGTACTAACAGAAATTCTGCATTACAAAGGGAAATCCAATTTTCAAAACAAATAACCCACTTAAAAATGTATCCACTGAGCGATCAGTTAGCAGCAGGGCTCAATTTTAAGGAATCCAGAATTCCTGTATATAAGGAAACCAATGTGCCCCAGTGAGCAACCACATCAACACTAGCCCAACACAGGAGATTTTACTTTTCATACTGTAAGCACGACCGTAGCAAGACACAAACGTACATGTCACTGCAAGCTCCTGCCTAGCCTCTCTACAGCGATGTGATGACGCCAGCCACATCCCACCATCTACTCACCCTCTAACCAACACAGCTCAGCATCATACACTAAAAAAAAAAAAACACACACAAAAAAAACCCAAACACCAAACAAACTCACAACCAAACCAAATAACGTGTAGATCAAACAAAATTTCTTCAGCTGATACCTAAACACAAGGGCTGGGGAACAACCTGCCACACTGGCAGAAAGCCACCCCTGTCATTCCTTTGGGGTTCTCAGTTCATCTCCTGACTACTGCGATGATTACTCAGATTGCTTCCTACTTGACCCAGCACATCTGGGTGGCAAGGAGGCTTTCACGTTCATCAACTGTTCCATAGCTGCCAATCATTTGGCCCATATCTGCGCAAGTGACTGGCGTGTAGCAGGCAAAGTCAATCTTTCACCACATTGCTGGACACGTTTCAGCACACCATTCTGTAACAAAGTACGAGTTGAAGTTTTATCCCCTTGGTTCTTCACCCGCTGTCACCAGGATGTCACCACTCGCACCACGTATCTACTGGACAACACCTGCAGTTCAGGAGCTTTTAGAGCTGCAGGAACAGCCTGGATTTTATGCCATAGGTTATCACAGCTGATACCTTTAGTCCTAAATCTCCAGCAGCTTCACTGCAAAAGACTTGATTAGCAAATAGGATGAAAAAAAAAGGGAGTATGAAAAGTCAAATGTTGCTTATATATCACAAGGAAATAATTTTTATATACATATATTCTAAATACCACGCAAATCATCTTAATGTCTAAAATTACTATACTCTTCAATGCTTATCTGAATTAGCTGAACCCTTGTAAGGAAGCATTAAGGAAAAACTGAAGCACCTCTCTGGCCTACAAACCTTTGCCAAGCTTTGTACAGCTACCAAAACCCGCACACCGTATTATACCCAGCTTTACCAGAAGGGCCCAGCTCTTTGGTATTAGTACAGCTACTTAAAAAGCATCACAGAAACGTCACTGCTTAAGCTGATGGTAAAATAAAGCCCTTGTCACCACACTGGGGCATTACCTGACCTCGAGACAGCTAACTGCAGCAAGTGCTACCTACTACGTTCTTTGTGCACAGTGACTACTGGCACACCGTGCAAGCACTGCCGAGCCACCGGCGATACCGAGTTACTCCTTGCAGCATCCCGTCCAAGTAACAATCTAGGCAGGTCCCAAATAGTTTCTGCAATCACAGCACCACCTGACCTGGCAGGCAGCCATCCACACCTCTTCCCTCAGAATGAAGGTGGCAGCAATGGTTCATAAATATTCATACTTCTTTTCTATCGGCTGCATTAGCTTAGAGTATTTAAAAAGAAAACAAAGCAGAAAATAAGACAGATGGCATGTGGGACAGAAAGCTGAAAAATCAGACAGGACTAGCAGCAGATACAAAGCGCACTGTCAGAAAAGCTTAAATTTTTTTGAAAAATGAGTCAGGAAACAAAATTACCTTTTCTTAAGATACGGTCGAGTTCAAGGAAGCAGGAGCTCTCACTGTGAACTTCCTCTAAATGGTGCACTGGGACAGCTCTTTGTCTGCCCGGGCAGTCTTAGATCCTGGGGAATTATCAGATATCTATGGAAACACCATGGGAAGGTCCCAAAATGAGTCACTAGTGGGCGAGACCACTGTAAGAAAAATTCTTTTCTAGAAATTGGTAGCTATTAATAAAAGGCTTTTAAATCCTGCTAAGTGGATAGAGAATGAAACATAAACAATCCTAATTTGACACTGTAACCAAAAGGTAAACGCAAATCTTGCCTGTATAAACAGCTATAACTTCCCTGCTCAGCTCGGATGTTTTCTGTTCCTGTAAACCAGGCTGATCTTACCATTACTTAAATATGACGTGTAGTCACAGAGTCTACATTTCAGAAAGGATGTTGAAAAAAAAACCTGTAAAACATAATTAGCCATAACAAAGGCAACAGAAGAAAAAAAAATGGCACCTCAGTGGGCTCTACATGTAGCTTATCAAACAGGAGGCCTGATGCTTAATTACAATGCATGAGTACTACAGGGGACAGAATAACTGAGAGCAGGGAACAGCTTCATCTGGCCATCAAGGCCGTAGGACCACACAGCACATGGAATTTGAGGCATGCAACTGAAAGCACAGCTCACATCTTAAAAACAAGATAAATAACAACCAGAAAGGTTTATTAAGATTATGATGAGTACTCTCTACACTGAGAGCTCTAAACCTAAGACAGAAGCGTTCCTAAAGGATAAGCTGCAGTTCCATGACAAGTTATTAAGTCTACAGATGCACAACCACAGCCTCCTGCCCCGCTGCACCACGCTGCCCACCCCAAAACTGAACAAACAGCTCGTAACAGACACTTTCCAGCAGCCGCTCACACAGTGTATGCGTTTGTATGTGTAGGTACTCCCGCGTAGGTGTTTAATTGTGTCAATCTGAAACAGTACGTTTGCAGAGGGTATATAATCCCTGTAGCTTGCAGTGAATTTTGTCACTGCTTCAGTTTCACGAATCAAGCTATGGACAAATGACATGGGAACACATAAACCAGACAGATTTTACAAATAAATAACTAAATAAAATCAGATAACTTCTTTTCAAGGTACTTGTTTGCGCCCTGCTTTTCTTCCCGGACAAAGGAAGGCCACCTAAGTGCGCACTCTTCATGCCGACTTTACTCCTCAACTGTAGCATTATGTTTCCTCTTTTTGGGAAAAAGATTTTAACCCTCATGACAAACCCACAGCAGCATGCATGTTCCTCCTCGAGGGCGCAGATCCTGGGAGCAGGGAGCAAGAAACTACCAACTCTGTGGCAGGTGGCCATCCCACCCATCAATAGCTACAGCAGCAAGTGGACACATCACTAAAACAAGAGCTGCGCCCATGAAAGCCTTAGACTTGCTTGGCTTATTGATCATGAGGGGGAAGAGATTTGTCAGTCTGCTGCTTCCTGGGTGATGACACTAGACGCACCCCGCCAGCAGCGCCGAGGACCACGACTGCCTGCTGCTGCATCGGGCACCTGCCGAGACACAGAAGGCACAAGCCAGGGGCCAGACAGGGAGTTCTAACATTTTTCTCGACATTGGGTATGATCCAGCTTTCCTTCAATGCCTACTGGAAAGCAAAGGCAAACCGAGTCCCTTCGTCCCTCATTTCCATCACAATGTTTGTGAACAATCTCCAGCTGCCTGAGGCAGCAATTTCTTGTGTCAGATCATGCTCCAGAGGCTCACACTAATTTCCCACCTTTGAAACACTCACCCAGATGGGTGACTGCAGGGAGCCACTCTGGCTGCAGTGCCCATCTATAGGATTCTCACAATTCTGTCACTAACTTATTTGAAGAAATGTTATTCTCCAAACAAAAATCACTCTCCAACGAATTCACCTCTATTTGAATAGGGGGACTTATTCCCTGACACTGTAAGGGATTTGCATGCTCTCCACTGAAGTCAGGACCATAAGCTAGCCAAACATTTACTAGAGCCAATCCCCAGCCAATATTACCCTTCTCTTTCAAAATCATGGATACATAAAGCAACGAAGCTCTATTCCTATGAAACAAATAAGGACTGTTCCAATCCAACCCTAAGTCACCTCAGCTCCAAAGGGAGTCACTAATCATTTTGGCAATAAATGTGATGAATTCAAACGCGAGTGTGGCTGCTGGTGCAGTGAGAACAGGACAACAGGACACTGGGCAAAGGTGAGGAGCGACTCAGAGACTGTGCCTCACAACTGACTTAGACAAATCAGGTTTTCTACAAGTGTTTCTCTTTCATAACGTGACACAAAACAAGAAAAAAAGGTAGTGAATTTAACTGGAGGACAGAATTTCCCTCCAAGCACAAGATTTTGATCCTTTGTTTAAAAAAAAAAGAAAAAAAAACAGAAGGGAAAGCCATCAGACAGCATTTTGTCTACAAGCAGTCCCACCAGCTTCACTACAATCTTCACAAGATCAGTACTACTTGCATGTTTAGATCCTTAATATATTTTGTGTATATTCACAGACATTTTCCAGGTAAAATGATGAAAGAGAATGCAGCCTAAAATGCACTAGGACTAAACGTGACTTCAAGACATATACTCCTGATAAAATAGTCTACATTCAGAAAGTATATACACACACATACTTTTCTTGTCATTTTCCATTAATTTTCTGAAGTCTGTGTGTGTATACATACACACCCAAAAGAACAACACCAGCAAAACGTGACATTCACACTACATAAACACTTGCTGATACAACACGCTGGGAGAGTTAATCAATACACATTTTAAGCGCTGTCCAAACACAGGCCCTTGGTCTGGGTCACAGGATTTGAGGCAAACCATAATCGATTACCGGGCACCCACCCACCTTAAAAGCCCATCGCTGTGCATTAATACAAGAAAGGTACTTCATGGCAGAACAACAACTGCGGCGTGCGAAGCCAAGGCACAGTAAGAGCCCGTTACTGCGCCTAAGCGTTCACCACCTGGCTCCGCACCGGCAAGCACACCACGCCGCACCACCCGCCACAGGCCAGCCCCGCAGCACCGGGTGACGAGGCGCAGCGAGGGCAGGCCGCTGCGCACACCGAGACGGACGCGAGTCAGCACCTCTCAACGGCGACAGCCCGAGGCCACACATTTACCCGGAGAGCGCGCCCGGAACATTCCAGCAAACCACCCGGGATCCGCGCAGGGAGGGAGGGAGGCAAGGAACAACCGAGGCTCGAAGCCGCGGCAGCCAGCAC
>Ga0065711_1042290_pt1 | contig 15496 bp, 7 predicted proteins | sample Hoacrofraction12_FD_59098 | JGI IMG/M metagenome (GOLD analysis project Ga0065711, IMG submission 59098) | Hoatzin crop microbial communities from Cojedes, Venezuela - Epithelial fraction 12 v2 (version 2) | ecosystem: Host-associated > Birds > Digestive system > Esophagus > Crop | place... | reverse complement strand
TTTTTTTTTTTTTTTTTTTTCTGGTTGGTCCCAAAGGCCTGCATGTATCAGTAAGGAGGAAGGAAGGGAATAGCCCATCAAGTTAATTATTTGTATCTGTATCACTTCTGGTAGGTTTTTAAGATGAGAAACTGTGACCAATCTTGAATGTAGATTTGCCAGCCTCCTAAAGTTAACTGTCTCCTTATAACAAGGGAGAAATTTGCTAATGAAAGTCCTCAAGGGAGTGAAATTAACAGAAGTGTAAGCTATTGTCAGTAGCACATAAGGAGGAATTCTCTAGGTACTACAATCTCTAACCATAACAACATTTGTTTTTAATTCCTTAAAGTTGTTCATACGACATGTTCTTTATTATCAGAGTCTGATTAGGCAAGTTTAGGTAAGTCAGAGCTGGGATTTTTAGAACAGTAACAATACAGGTTTCTCATGCGGTTTGAGTACTGCATGAAGAAACCTGTTTCCTAATAACTGGTTAGAATTTTGCTCACTTCAGCTTGTGCCTGTTGCCTTTTGTCCTTTCCAAAAAAAGCGTGCTGCCTCCCTCCCTGATGCAGGATTTTATCTGCTCCTGAAGGGTAGAATTGCCAGTGGTGAGTGCTTCTCAACTCCAGAACTGGGCCAGTAATGACAGCTTTAGATCATGCAACTTAATCCAGCTGAAATGGCCCATTTTAATGAGGGTTAAACTCCTTGAACTACCCATTTGATGAAAAATTACAACTTCAAGAGAATAATGGTTCTTCTCCCCAATTCAACAACACTGCTTTTTGCATACTTGCAAAATAGAAGGGAAGAGAAACCTCAGGTCACCTTTGGTCATCCTTTTTGTGGCACGTATTGTATTACATCTGTGATCTTCAGACCAGGGCAGTTGACTAGGTGGATGCTAGCTAGCTACTCTGGATGCTACAGGTACAAGGAGAAATGTATAATCCTTCTGTGATACCTGGAAAGGAACTTCCAAGTCTGTGGACAAGCTGCCTTTGAATCTTTTTCTTTCCACATCTTAATGAATGGATGCAACCCCTCGAATTTTCTGGATTAAAAATAAGAAGTTGCAGAAAAGGACAGGAACGCCCCCTCCCAACCTAACAACACATAAATGAAAAGAACCATACCCCGCAAGGCTGTTGTAACAAACCAGGGACTAATCTGTTTCTGTGTTCCTCCTTTCAAGAGGGCTGGGATAAGAAAGACAATTTGAGAAAAATATTAGGAAATATTTTAGAGGAAGGTGAGCAAGCTGAGGTGTTTACCTGAAGAGAACATCCATCCGAGAAAGTCTGTCGAGAATAGTGTAGACATGGCTGCTTTTGCCTTGTGGGAAGCGGAAATGAACAAGGTAGCATGCTGAGGTCCGCAGCACCTGTAACTAAACTCTAAAGGATGCTTTCTCCCTCTCTTCTTCCCTCTTGCTCTCTCTCTGCTCTTTGTTATTTTTTCCAATGGAGACACTGAACAAATGCAGCATTTGTCATAACTGGATGATTTCTTTAGACTTGACTAAAGAGTTGAAGCCACCTGTGATCCCATCAGGGGAGTAATGGGCAGAAGAGTACTATTTTATTGTGTATATTCAACTTAAAAAATTCAATGCAGAAGAGGAAGATGTATTGTCTTACAGTTCCTCCTTGGCAGAAATAGGCTATTATTTTTGCATGTTCTACAGGTGTTTTTTTGGTTGGTTTTTTTTTTAGAAGAATATAGCAAGGATAGAAGAACTCTTTTTTTAAATTGTTTGGCAGAAATCATTTTCATCTAAATGAGTAGCAATTGCTCGCAGTCCTGGGCACGCGGGATAATAAAATGATACAGCAAGGTCTGAAACAGGGATGGGAAGTTATGAAGACAGAGAGAACACCTCACATCTTAGGGACAATGCAGATCTACTGACAACTGAACAAAAAGTTTTGCAAAGAGTCGTGTAGCTGCTTCTCTGAGTCCTGTGTATATGGAGGGATCTGTTTGAGAAGACAGTGCTTCGTATTTTCTCTATCCTATGATCAGCTGAGTCATATCATTTAAACAAATGTTTGTGGTTGTGAGTGTCATGAGTAACAGTGGTTCCATATAAACAAATAACTTCTTTGTATTTATACAATGAAGAGCAAATCAACCTGGAAAAGGTAAATTTTGGCACACAGCAATCCAGATTATTCCTGTAGTAGGCATTAGAGGACTGATAAATTGCTGTGGCTTTCCATGCTCTGCCCATTTGTCTGAATGCGGAAGTCCAGAGACGGATGAGCTTGAAAGGACTTTTCTCATCAGCTTTCTTATAACACAACCCACAGAAACTTCCTGGGCTCCTTTATTTTGGAGATTGTTTTTGCATGTGACCGTGTAACACAGTAATTTTTCATATCTTCTTTAATGTAGCCACAAAGTCTGATTGGCAAGTGCCTGACTTCTCTGCAGGAGCCAAGGCTGTGGAAATAAGAATGAGTTCCCTGTAAGTTTCTAAAGTATGTCAGTGTTTTAGAGTTTTTTGTGTTTTTCTTGTACAGATATTTGTGACACTCCCAAAGGCATAGTGTGTAAGTTTTCTATATTTGTATGCCGCAACCAAGACTTGGAACCTTAAGATTTGGAACTTAGACTAACAAGTGGAGACTGAACAGCTGCTTCTTTTTATTTACTTTTCCTAAATAGGTCACATTGAGTTTGAGTGTCTGTTCTGAAATTTGTGCCTTTGTAATGTTTGTCTTCATTGAAATTTTACTAAATGGGATTTCACTGCAAGTATTGCCTGTGTGGCTCATGCTGTCAGAGCACCGAGCTGGGACCAAAAGCAGGTAGTGAAAAAACAAAATAAAATGATGGGGCACAGGAAGGAGCTTTGGACGGAGGCTCTTTCTTGGATGAAGAAATGTCTTGAAGTAAATGCAGTTTGTTGAAAGGTGAGGTTTGTAGAGAAAAAATAGGCTTAGTTTTGGACAATGTTATTCCTAACTTTCCTAGTATTTGCTAAGAAGCTGTGTATGCGAGCTGCTCTCAATTTTCCAGCTTGGAGTGGAGTAGCATTGTACTCCTCAGGGCTCAGCCCGTTGCCATGGATTCTAATCAAAGTTTTAATGGTGATTTTTTGAAGCTTGCATTTCAAGGAAGGATAAATGAGCCTAGTCTCTGTGAAAACATAATGACTTTTGTTTTTGTTGGGAGGATTTGCTCCAAAGAAAGTGAGATAAAGGCCTCTTGACTAGTTTTGCCTAAAAGAAATGTTCTCCCTTCTCTCCTTGTATCTAGTTTGGCTAAAAATTCAGAGTGCTAAAACCTTCCCTTGCTCAGGCATCTCTATTACTACTTTATATTTAATGACAGTACTATTTTTTATTTGTAACCTGACATTTTTTGCACTAACTTTTTTGTGCACAGCTGTCTTTTTTGAATTTTCTTTTTAGTTACATTGGATTGTACCAGTAATAACTTACCTGTCCCTGCTATGTGTGCCAAACCGCTTGGTGTACTTTGACTAGCTACTCCTAAGGAAGTTGTACTGATTCAGATTAGATATTAATTTAATATGATGGAGAAGGACTTAAATTTATACACAGTCCTATACTTGACCTTGGCAGAAATTGTCATTTGTTGCTGTTCCCTCTACCTGTACACACAACATTTCTTCACTGAATAGCTGAAATCTGGGCAATACAGTTTTGTTTCACGTTTTCCAGAATGACCTGCGTAAAACTGCAATTGCGGAAATGTGACTGTGAAAATCTGTCTCCTTTTTGCCCGTAACTACTGATTCAGTATTTGTAGATAATATCATATATCATTTTTTACTGCTTAAAGGGGTGAACATTATTACCTATATGCCACAGAAGACAGTGTGTTTATTTAAATGGGCATTTTAGATCGAAGGCTTCTCTTTAGGAGGATGTAGGTCCAGCTTCCCAGGTGAGTCAGTCTGTGGGAGAGAGAAGAGTTTGTTTTGGTCTTTCTGCATCTCTCATCTTACCTATTTTTAGACAGGTGGAGCTGCACGTTCTTGCTGCGACACACATTCTGTACTGACTCCTTGTTCCTGCAAAATGGCTAATTAAGTGAGAGACAACTCAGGCAGGAATGATTTATGCCACATGAACACAGCTCAGACTTCAGAAAATACTGGCAGATTCTGCCAAACTGTCAAGTTATCAACTTGTTCGCTTTTTGCCAGGCTTCATCAGTGATCAGTAGCTTCGTAGTCTGGCTGAAATTCTTTCATTTTGGCGGTGTATGACATCAGTCTCTTCTTTTCATTCCATCTCTGACTTCTGCCATTGGTGGTAGGCTGATGCAATATAGGCTGATGATTGATAGGAGCAGAGCGGCAGTGCTCAACAGCTGAATACACAGCCCTGTGCTGCAGAAGATACTATGTTCCATCATAAACATTTCCAGTCTCAAAATTTAGAAGGCACTGAGGTAACTGTGAAAGCTCTGCCTATATGCTTAGCCTCTAGGAGCATACTGCGGTTATGTCGCGTTGCATCTGTTGAGCTACTTTCCAAGTTAAGTGACTTTAGGAAAAACGGTCTGTCTTTACGAACTCTATCCTCCCTTAGTCAGGACAGTTTTACATTATGTTGTACCATGGGGAGAAGTAAGCTTGTGGGTTTACTTACACTTAAGAAAAGGTATTTGTAAAAATTCTCATGCTAAATATCTGAGCTTTCTCTATCTAATGCTTTCCTTGCTGTCTTCTTCTGCCTATTCTCCTTTTTGATAAAAGGCTTGTATCTTTGTGTCCTTTAACTGATACAACTTATCTCACTAAGGAGAAAAAGGCAGCAAGTTAAAAGGGCAAATGAAGACAAACGTGGAATGAGAAGTTATGTGACCAAACATGTGGTGTGCTGCTCCCTAAGAGGTATGCAAACGGAAGGGAAGGACAGGACCAGGATGTCATGCATATATCTAAAACACAACCAAATATAGCATTGTGTACATGCTAAAGCAAGGCTATGCAGTCCCGAAAATTATAAAATCTAATTAGGTAGGTCTTTTTTGTGAAATACTGGTAAGTTTGAGAGCATTTCTGATGGAGTAGAGTACAGAACACTTACAGTCCATCAAACAAAGGTCTACACAAGATGTCCACAGTATTCTACAAGAAGGAGGTACAGATGGGGAAATTTACCAAGGAAGTAATGTGAAGATCTTACATTGTACATCTAAGGATCTTGAATATATGCCTAGGGTATGGAAAAAGTGATTAACCAATTAAAAAATATTGATGGGAGATTTTTGGTAGAGACACCCTTCATTTTTCTACTGGTTATGGCATAAAATGAAGTGATTAAATGTCTATAAATGGGAATCCAGGGCTTGTTTTGGGCTATTGGAGCCAATGTGTGCTCTTTGAGCTTCTTTGTTATGGGTAGCCACCATCTCCACGTGCAACCTGTGACTTTAGTGGTGTTCACTGACTTAAATATTTTCACATGTGTAGTGATAGCTTTTTTTCAAGCAGCAGGCAGTGACTAGATGCAGGATAATGGATTGTATGCTCACTTAAGCCTTAAAGTGCTTTTTTTAGCTGCTTTTGGCCATGTGTGAGTTCCTGGCACGTGGTGTGTGTACTGCCAGCGATTGCTGGGACTTTGTGCAAACAGCTTCTGGGATGGGTGAGCGTGCAGTTCTTGCCGCGCTAAGCTACATGCATTCCTGAAGCTTTCCTAGAAATAATAAACAACGCAACCAGTATTATCTTGACTTATGGAGTAAGCTGGAAACCCTCATGTGAGTTACAGCCTTGATGGCACTAGAACACAATTATTACTCTATACATCAATATGCAATGCTGTCCCAATCAGTTATGCTACTTCTGAAGCCTTGGGAATAAAGAAGTATTTTGCTGCTGTATAACATACTTATGGAGCCTTGAATATCTGGCTGAAATGGTAAAAGAAATCTCATGCCAGTAGTCCCCAGAAATGAGCTAGATGGATTTCTGCTTTGAGTATTCTCCTGCATGCTCTCAAACAGAAAGCATATGGATAACGTGGTGGGTGAAAAGACAGCATTAAGCATCTATATTTTAAACAACAAGAGGTCTTTTTTTTTTTTTCCTTTACAGATAGATATTGTGTTCTTCTCATTTCATATTCCTATCAGCCTTCTTGAACAAGATATTTCTGTGCAAAGACTTTTTTCAAAGGTGTCATTATGAATTCCTTAAGAAAACTTTGGAAAAAATTTTTATAAAGGAAAGCCTTTACTAAATCGTAGGCTATACGCTAGAGCATGATACATGTTTATCGTCCCAGTGAATTTTAATTTCAAAGCCTCACATTTACTATAAAATCTTGAGAAATGCAAAGGGCTTTAATTATAATGAACTGCTACCCAATACACGAACTTGTTTAACGTCTGTAAGGTTTCTTACTTTTCTGTCTGCTGCTGCAGTAGTCTGACACTCCCAGGATGATTTAATCAGCTTTCAGGCAGTAACACTGCAAGTTGCCTTCCTGCTTTAAATCCATTTCATAAGCCTCCTTCAAATTTCTCTGGCATATCCTTAGAAATTTCTCTGGCATATCCTTAGCTTGAATGTGGGATCAGAGAGACATATGAGCCTTCGTCTGTCATTGTAGGCAGATGTCTTAATTGAATCACCTGGTGGTAGTATGAAAGATTTGGCATTTTTCTTTGCTGTTTGGGTGACTACTTTCATGCCCTTATTGTTTGTGATGGCTGAATCTCTTTCAAAGTTTCAGTATGAGTGAACTCTCCTCTGCTGCAGTGGGTTATCAAGGCTCAGAAGAAGGACTGTGATCTTGTTTTAGCCTGTGTAAACCAGCTGAATCATTTAAAACAAAACACAGAGGAACTACTAGAGGCTCCTCAGAGCCATAGGAGACAGGAAAGTCTGTCAGAGTGGGGAGCAACTCTGGCTCCTCACCCAAGTTTTACCTCTTATAACTTGGTTTAATGTCTAATGACATAGAAGATGTCTCTGAAACTTAGAGCCATATTTATCTCAGTAAATTTCATGCATGTAACTGAGCTGTCTAATCACTACGGTAGTTAAGGGAGGGCTATGTGTGCACACTTCTATGATCAATTTGACCAGTTCAGATCTGAAATTGTTCTGTCCCTCTAAAATGTCAGAGTGAATGCAAGATAGCTCTTCCGGTAGGTCTCTGAAGGCAGGAGCCAGGCATGATTCATCTAACTTGCCGAAACCTTTGTGATTGACTGAATGTCTTTTATTTTAACAGAAAATATGTCCACCCTTAATCTTATCCATAAGGCTAACCATAGATTTTCTTTGGATTGTTTGATGTTTAAGATATATCACCAAATACATCTGCTTCACAAACCTCTTGTAGCATCAGTTTTTGTGTGTGTCCTTCCCTCTTCCCTTTGTCCCCCTCAATAAGCAAGCTGTCTTATTGCTTCTTCTCGAAAGTGCTTTACCTCTGCTACTATTCTCTGCTGAGACTATCTCATCTTACCTTATCCATCTCCTATGGACACCAAACTCTCAGCTTCCCATGTTCAGTCACCCAACTTATTCATTCTCGTTATCTTGTTTGCTGCTTCATTCCTGTGTGGTGGTATGGGTTGCACAGCGATGCTTCTGCAATGCTTCCGCTCCCCTGTGCTCATCATCCACTGCAATATTCTGACCTATACTGTCTCTTCTCTTGTCCGGAGTCGTTATACAGCCTCTTGCTGTGTCTTTGATTATTCAGACACTGAATAAGGTCCTGATTCAAAGTCTCTAAACTGAGTGGCACTGCTCCTATTAAAGGCCAGTGATGCAGAATTACAGGCCAGCCATCAATAAATGCCACTATGGCCAAAATGTCATACTTTTTCCCTCCCTCCCAGCCTGTAAATGTGGTGATGTGTTTTAGACTATCAATCATCAGTAATCAAGAAAATGGAAGTAACTGAATCCCTAAATGCAGTGCTGGAAAAATATTCCTAGAGATCTGGGCCAAATGAGATATCCCTCAAAAGCTAATGAGTGACTTTAGCTTCTGCTGCCACAAGATGTACGAGAAGCACCTTTCTTCTTTTCAAGCATAAAAGGTGTTTGCTTTGTGGTAGCTGCATTGTGTGTGTACATGTTTTACGGCAATTTTCTCATAGGAGTAGCTAGGAAACAACATTTCACCAGCAAAAAAATGGATTTTGAATGTTGCGTTTAGCTGTGAGATCCTGACACGTAGTAGCTTCATGTTGTCTAGTCAGTCTGTAGAGTCACTTACATTTGTAGGAATAGTGTCTTTGTAGATAGGAATTACGTGGTCAGTAGTTTGGCTGCTAAATGGCCTACAGCAGGAATTTTATCTTCTGCACTCAGGAAAAAAAGAAAAAGTTTTGTATTAGCTTTCAAACTCCATCATCCTTCCCCCCTTGCCAACTCTGTTCTTCCCCAGTGGAAGTGGTGTGGCAGTAAAATTGTGGGGGAGCTTATTAAATCTGCATAGTTAATGCCTCAATTTAAACCTCAGATAATAAAGGACCATCTTTTAATTTAAGCTGTGGATTTACCATCTGCGCAAATTGAACTTTTTTTTCTTTCTGTATTACCTGAAAAACAGCATTACTGTGGACAATTTGTGAAGCGTTGGTTTCTACATGACCGCCTACATTCAAAGTTAGGTCAACGTGCACAGGTGTTCAGAAATAGAGGCAGACACCTGGACACTGCTCTTTCTGAAGCCATTAAGCCAGGTTAGGACTCCTTAAACTGTATTTTATTTTCTTCTGTCATTTTCTCCTGCTTAACCTTGCTCTAATATCTGAATCTTTCTTCCTTCCAGCATGAACAGCAGTAACACGGCATCTGAAGTTCTGTGCTAGGACAGTATTTGGATGCATCTTCTCTCTTTGAAAGCAGGTTATTGGCTGTAAGAGGGCAGGTGTGCCAAAGTCCAGCTTCCCACAGCACTGATTTGGTCCTTGTTGGCTTTCCTTCTCCTAATTCTAAGATACTTCGTGACCGTCTTCCAAAACTTTGTGCTATCTCATACTATGAAGTCCCATTAATGTAAAAGAAAATAAAAACTGATCAGTCTAGAGAGGGAATTCCCATTGCGAAGATTCAGGTTAGCCAGGATTATCTGTGCTGTGCCATTCATTTGGAGAACATTTTTAGGGATAGTCTTAAGTGGTATTAATTGCCTTGGAAGCATCAGGTAATTTTAATCAGGAAATAAAATAACATATTCTGTCTGGATAGTAAGATTAGAAGAGCTGCATATCCGATGTTAAAGAATTTTGGGAAAACCAGAACATGACCTCTTTACTCTGGAATAGTGAACTAATCTCAGATGACAATTCCTGAAGGAAAATTTCAAACGTAGGAGTAATCCTACATGCCAGTCACTGACTCCTACCTCTGCCTGAGCACCCTTTGCTCTTGGGTCAGGTTAGAGGTTGGGACTGGCTTGCGGCAGGGTGTGGGGACTCATTTTAGGGCTGGAGAGTAAGGGAAAACCACAAGACTGCAAGTTTAGCTGAGCAGCTCAGGCACATGCAGTGCACTTATGTAGATGATTGAAGTGTTTGTTTTTCATCTTCTTTCTCTACTATGTGCATGTGTAAATGCAATGCAAACCATTCCTTTCTGCCTGCCTTGCAGTAGCAATTTTCAGGTCAAAAGTAATTTTAATGTTTAACTTACCATTGAGAAAAATGGATAGGTTTAACATTGTGAATAAGAAAGCTAAACTGCCCAAGCTCATCCTGCTGTGCAGGCTAACATCATGAAGGAGGGAGACAAGTTCATCACTGTCCCTTTTTGCATGTTTTTTTACCTCTTGCACTCTCTTTTTCTTCCTTTCTTGAAGGAAATAGTTTTTTTTTACCCTAAGAAATTGTTCATGGAGGAAAAACCTTAAAATGAGATGGTCGCATGAGCTAGTCCCTCTTCCCAATAATCCTTAAAGCATTTGGGCAATTGAGGAGAGGTGCCGAAATCAGTGCAGCTGCCAAAGAAGTGGTTGAAGCATGTGTGGCTGGTAGCAAGCCAAATAAAATAACAGCTACTGGCTTGTATGTAATAGCAGAGCTGGGCAAGGTCCCCCTGGAGGGCAGTATACATGAGTCCACCCATTAGCCTTAGACCGGTGAGACCAGTGTTCTCGATTACTTTCATGATTTCCTCAAACTGGAAATTTTGTCCATAGGGCTGAGCTGAAAGAGGTGATCCTAGGAGATACTCCTGAGCTTAAATAACTTTTTATGTAAATTGTGTAGCCTCAAAGTTGGTCTAACATATGTTATTGAGAAGTCTTTAGGTCATAGGGGGTTCCCTGAGAAGCGCAAAGCTATAAATTTGGTCCCTGCACCAAGCAGAGCTGAAACTTTTCAAGCCCAGCTGAATCTAGGGGAAATGTAGGAGGATAATTTTCATTTCTGATTTGTCAGTTCTGACTGTAATTTTTGTAAATCTTAACTCTGTTGCCTGTCTATATGTTGTAAAAGCAATCGCACTTAATCATACCAATTGTATTCTAAAGATGAAGAATTGCAAGGAAGGACGTGTTTCACTCATGACATTTGCTTAAATTCTTAGAAAATTACATGGCATAGTGTCCAGCAAAGTTTGAAAGTCTCTGCGGATTAAAGCTAGTGAGGACTGATTTTAATCCTTAGCACGCCAGAGCATTGAGTTCATTAGTATATATTACTGTATCAATAGAGAGAACAAACTCCAAGCGTTACCAATTAACTTCACCAGTGAGCATATCTTCCTGAGAGAAATCAAGTGAACATGCATCTTTTATTAGGAGGCAGGAGACCACAGCCAGTGTTTTGGACATCTGATGACCTTTGTGTGTGTCTGCTATCTTGTTATCTTTGACAGGGACTAAATGCAATCTTCAGAGCTGATCTGTGCCTTCTGTCTCTCTGAGGAGACAATGTTTAATTTATTGTATTATATTATAGCATTTTTCTTTGAACTGGGGACATCTCAGTCTATTCTAATGATAGTTTTACTGTGTGTGCACATAAATACAGACACATACCTAGAGATATAGGTGGCTTTAGTCAGTATTTGGGAAGGTGTTAGAAAACACATCTGTAAACTTTTTAAATTATATCTAAAATTAAAATTCCTAATATCTAAATATGTAAAATAAAAAAATATGCCAGTCTTAAATGGGCACCATATGTTATTTTTACATGCATCTTCTGCTGTAATCAATCAAAAGGATGAGTTTGAAATAGGCTTCCTGTGAATTTTCTGTGAAATGAGTATTATTGTTGTGTAAGTTTGATCTTGTCTGCGTGCCAGCACAGGGCTGAAGACTCTTTCAGGAACCTCTTAATGGCTGAGCTTGGACATCTTGGGAGATCCCTGACACCAGCTGCGCCGGGAACAAGAGCTTGTCAGGCACTCGGATGGCAAAGATTGCAGCGCTCATGTCAAATACAGTGTGCCAGAGCCCCAAACAAAAGAAATGCCTGAATACCATGGCACAATTTTTTGCCTCTAATTGCCGCCTCAACTAACCCCGTGAAGAGTATGTAGATGCAGATTTAGGCCCCAGTGCCCATGAACAGAGCCTTCCAAGTGCTGGGGTGATTGCACTCACCTGGATACTTAGATGCTGGTTCCTACTTCGCCTCAAGTAAAGGAGTATTAATTTGTTACCAAAGTGTCGTGGCCTCTTGCAGCAGGAATTTATATATAAGACTGACACTATAGTTCAGGCCTGATGGGTAATTAAAGTAGCTGTCTGCACGTACAGAGGAACAGCTGGCCATGTGCAAGCTATCCAACCAAATTTCAGGGCAAGATACTAATTTCTCTTTTGAGGGAATAAGGAGGGATATGTGAAAGAGCTGGGCAAAACTCCCACAGACAGAGTATATGTTAGTGACTGAAATAGGTAGTTGTATAGTTGGAGGGGAATATAAAATTAAATATAATATAAATAGATATCAATATTGAATAGTTTTTGTGGCTATGGTGCTCTGATGTGAGGGGCTGAAGGTGACTGAAAAGTTACAGCTAAGTAAAAATTAACAATACCCCTTTCCCAACGTAGTTTGGATTTTTTATTTAGGCTTCCTACCCAGCTACTAGTAAGCCTGTTATGTGAGGTGTGACTAAGGCAAGCTGTTAGGGTGACAGGGTGGGAAGCAAATGCGACTCTTGTGTGATGAGATTTCTTCTTTGCAGCTTTTTTTTTTTCCCTAACATGGCTAGAAAGTTGTTCTGTCCAACTTCTCATTTTCCAACTTTGATTTTCCAGCTTTGAATGTTTCATGTTGAGGGTCCTATATTACATGATATTTTTAATCTTCCTTTCTAAGTGGTGAGATGTTGGAGGAAAGCAAAATTATGTTAGGAATACAGCAGAACAGGAATTTTTGCTTTTCTGTGCAGATGCTGACAAACAGAAGCACAGTTACAGTAGCTTTCTAGCAGTAGCATGTTACAAGTATATTTAATCCGTAGAAGGAAATCACAGTATGTCATGAAAGAAGTAGTAAATGCTTGGAAATTGTGTGTAAAGGAAATATTCTTCTCAATTTCGCGCATTATACTTCATTAAACAGGAAATGAATACCATCCCCTTCCACAAAGTTTGAGGAATGAAGGCGTTGCACGAAGGAAACTTGCCAAAATGCTTAATTTGAGTACTGTCTAAAGCGGTTGTCCATGCCTATGTCTAAGCGAATGTTTTGGCTCAGAGTGGTAGTGCGGTTTTAAGGTGATGCCGTGAAAAGCCAGAATTGAAGACTCAATAGTCAGAAGACTATTAAGCAGGTATTCTTTATTACGGCGCCGGGCACACGGGGGATCTCTCCTCCAAACGTGTGCACGGAAAGGACACACTTACTAGGTATTTATGCTATGTTAACATACACATTCATTACATTTGCAAGAAATGCTTGTCATAGTTTTACCGAGAACTCATTAGTATACGGTAATGTCCATCGCGCATGTCTGTTTGGCGTCTCTCCGTGATCGGCGGGGTCTTCAGATTATCCTGCAGCCTCCTTATCTCTGTAGTTTGCATACCCAGGTGCCTAATGGGATTATTCAGGAGTCCCTTATACTGCAACTGTCCCGTCCCAATTATTCACAAAGAAACAAGACTTGTTTTGGTTGTGCAACGATTCTGACCACCAGAAGTGATAACATCTCCTACATGTTACATTTGTTACATTTTTCAGTTATCAAAGGAAAATCCCCTTATTCATCCCCATGCACTGAGTGCTGGCTTGGTTCAGGGAGGGGTTTTGTTGGCATGGACTGAATTGCTTTTGGAGAAAACATGCACCAGTATGCTGCAACCCTGGCTGGACGTGGGGGTTTGAACCTGGGAGGTGGCCTGAGCAGATGTGAGGAGGGGACATTCAGTCCAGAGGATGAAATTAATCCAAGTCTGAAATAACAAGACTGAAGCAGATCCACAGAGCTTTGTGGATTCCCAGATCTCACGGCTTTTTGGGGTTGCTGCCGGTCAGGATACCTGCTGTCTCCAGTTTGAGTGTTATAATGTGGAGAGGGCAAGATGGCAGACTGAGATTATCATTAAGCACCTTGAGTGCCAATTGCCTTCCTACCTGGAAAGTGAATTAAATAACTCGCATCACTCTACTGTTCAGTAGAGTAAATTTGCTTAACAAGATTGGTTGTGGTAGGATATATAGTTTATCAGTAGCAAATGAATTGAGTAGCTGCCTTCTTGCAATTTGAGTAGCATCTTAAAACTACAAAGTTCAGTAGGAGGCAGTGGTTATTTTTAAGTGGTGAAGTATGGAATATTTAGCTCTCCAGAAATTTTTTGTACCCGAGCTGGATCAAAATTTTCTTTTGAGTTATAGGCCTCATGTAGGTGGACTACACCCAGTCAAAAGTGTATGGGAGTGATGGCTGTGATGTCCTGAAGCAATGAGAAGTTGTTAGGTGAGACAAGACTTGTGAGCAGAGGTCATGCAGTGTATCCAGCAAACTGGTATTGGCCTTGACGAAAAGACTGCCTGGGATGGATAGACAGCTTTTCATTCAGAAATAAAACCAGTGCCCTTCAAACCTAAATACCAAGAGTTCTTTGTATTTGCTTGTATGTTAAAATACCTCAGAGGCAAATTACTACTTAGAGTCTGGTTAGGAGGAAGAGAGCTACATATCACCTTTTCTTTCACTGCAGATTATCTGCTACCTGACCTAGTCCCTCAGAGTAACAGTACAGAGCTGTAAATGCATGCTGGGGTCAGAGGAGGTGGAGGGGTACAGTGCACTATGGCAATAGCTTCTGCCTCTGAGGGCACTTCAGGGATTGAAGGACTAAGTTTGATGGGGATCAAACCCTAAACTGACTCTGGTGCCCTTAGACTGACTTTTACAAATGTCCTTGACACAGTAGTGTTAAGGAGAAGAAATACTCACAGATGAGGACACGACAAATGGATGCTCATCTGCAATATTGTCCTGGCATAACTTGCCTGCTTTGACTGCTGAGCTCAGTGGCTCTGGGCCCTCTGATGTGTGGTAGCAATATGGCCTGCAAGTACCAGAGTCACTCTGGGAAAGGACATTTGCACCCGAGATGTACAGAGAGCACCGAATGCTCTCATGTGTCCACAGACATGCAATTCCTGTATTTTCATTGAATGCCAATAGCTTTCCAAGAAACTCTCTCTTTCTGCCTCCACTCAAATTGAAATCAGGGTGTGTATACATTACAAACAACAGGGGCTACATTCATTGTTTCTTTTAGCATCTTTCATTAGATAGCGTTTCCTGATGCCAAAATTTCCATGTACTGCAATATTTCTCTGTTTGCTCCATCCTTTGAAACCCAGTAGAGGCAGCAACATTACTTTGGGGTTTGTGTTCCTGTTAACTTAAAAAAAAAACCCCGCATTTGCACATTGGTACTTATTTTTCAGATGTGTGCACTCCCAGGGATAATCAGTCTGAAAATCAAAATCTGCTAAATTCACTGTTTCTGCATTTTCCTCTTCTTAAATGCTTTTCTCTGGAATTCTCTGCAATTCAAACAAAGAAATTTCTTTATGAAATCATAGTGCTCCTGTGTGGGAGCGTGTTTGTCTGGCACCTGCTGGAAAACAGGACAGATCTTGCCTGGATCTGGGAAACTTCAGTTCAAACAGCACTTGCCATCTTGTTGGAGCTCACATGTTTTGTTTTACTGCTGGTTAGGTTAAGGAGCGGCAGTCAGCTACAAAAAGCAAACTGCTGTTCGTGGCTTGATGGCTTGTAATGCGCAGCCAGCAGAGAAGAGCTAATCCTTCAGTATTTGAAGGAGAACCAAGGCAACAAGGCCTCTGGAAGACTAATTATCCTGTCTCTGTCACTAGAGAGCTCGAAAAGTCTTTTCTCCCTTCTTTTCCTAGTCTGCTATCTCCAGCAAGCACGTCTCAGCTCTCCACTTCAGGAAAGCGTGCCCTGGAAGTCCTCTGAACATTGCTCAGCAGTTCTCTGCTGCTTTGTAAGGATGGAGTGCTAACTTTCAATTTTCTTTTTAAGGAGAAGACAACGTCGTCTTCCCCCCCCCCCCCC
>Ga0065711_1042289_pt1 | contig 15497 bp, 7 predicted proteins | sample Hoacrofraction12_FD_59098 | JGI IMG/M metagenome (GOLD analysis project Ga0065711, IMG submission 59098) | Hoatzin crop microbial communities from Cojedes, Venezuela - Epithelial fraction 12 v2 (version 2) | ecosystem: Host-associated > Birds > Digestive system > Esophagus > Crop | place... | reverse complement strand
CCCCTCCACCCCTCCCCACCCCCTCGCCTCCCTGGCAAAATCATGGTCAGATTAGTCAAAAGGGATAAATAATTCCTTTATATTTGCATTCCTTTGTACCTACTCATACGGATTTTCATTTTCTTCACACTTACAAAGAAATAATGAACTCAGTGAGCATCTTTAACCATGAAAAGTACATTTCGAAACGAGACGTAGAAGTGGGTTCATGGAACAATCTGAATTTCCAATCAGAGGAACAGAATAGAGGTGTTCCAAATACACGTGGTTCCTTCTCAGTTCTGATGGCCTTGTAGGAGGCTTATGCTCTTTGATCCAACAGTGAACAGAACAGGACATTTCTTTTTGTCTTTAGATTATCAGTTTTTCCTGTGCATGTTTCTGGATGTAGGGGCCATTTTTATATCCAGGAGAAGGAAGTGAAAAGAAGTGTTTGCTTCTGCATGCACGCTCATTCCATGTTGCAGGGTGGGCGACATGGCAGTATCCCATGGCAAGAAAGGCGGGATACAGAACATAGTAATGTTTCTTATACATTCTAGAATGTGTTTGACCTGATACTAATTTTTTAATATACTAGAATTTTATGTCTGTAATCTTTGTATATTCCCTTTCTGAAGAGGGTTATGGAAGAAAGACTGGGAAGTGAAAAGGAAATTAAGTGCCCCCCACACACAGGCCCTTTCATAATCCCTACTTACATTTTTCTATTATTTATTGTTATTCTATATCGGCCAAGTATTTAAGCACATGTTCAGTCCAAGCCAATTCTTAGGTTGTTGATACAAGGCCACCCCTAAGGCAGTAACCTTTCATTTATGGTAAAGCCAGATTTAGACCAATGGTTTTGAATACAGTGAGGGTCTTGGTAGCAGGAGAAACAGCTGACTTGATGTTCAGCTTGAAAAGACTTGCTTGTGGCCTGAAGTAAGATCAAGAAGAAACAACAAATATTGGAGAGACTGTTACTATTATAATAGAGTCATTCAGGCAATCCTATTTAATCTGATCTTTTTTTTTTTTTTTCTATTGCACTTGAAGATACCTTGCAAACATACCATGCTTTTTGTTCAGAGTCTCTAATCCGTACTTCATTAAATCCGATCCACTTGTATTTTAATAATCCTGGATGATTCTTGCATTGATGTATGTCAGTGGAATGTAGGAAAAAGGACTGAAAAGAACTCTTTAGGCAATCAAGTACGGGTCTCTGCTATCACATTCATCCGTTTATCAGACTGTATTTTAAAAATAGGCTTATTTATTCTCCCGCGTCTATAGGATGACTGTTCTGGAATGCTGTTCAAAGTTTGAGTCTTCTGAAGGTCAGAGAGTATGAATTGGAGAATCTGTCCTTTTATCTGATGTGAAACTATTGCTGCACATAAAATCACTCTTAGAATATGTATGTTTCCACAGATACATAAGATTTGCTTAAGATTTGTTTTTAAATATTAATTTGGAAAATATGGTCTTTTTCTGAACTTTTGAGATTCTGTATCTCATACATTTTTGTAGCATGGAGCTAATAGTGGCTCTTTTTCCCCTCTGCTGACCTCTGATTCACTCATACACCTTTCCTGAAAGCAGTTTAAAGCACTGCCAACAAAACATGCTTTGCTATGTGTTGAATCTGTCAAGCTTTTAACTAGTTTCTCCTCAGGTGTCCATTGAAGATCAAGCAGGTTTTGAACAAATGTGTCTCGGGGACTGTTTGTTAACTAATTTTTCATCTGGGTTTCCTGCTGCACCAGCAACCTGAGTAAGGAAACAAGAAGGTAATTTTCAAGACAAATCCTCTCTGAAATGGCATAAGCAATGCAGTGTTTGCTGTTTGTCTTTTGAGATAAATTACTTTAACCAGTTACCTTCATCTGCTGCTTTGTTATGTCTGTGTTTGTTTAAGTCACTAGTACAAAGTTTGACTGGAAGTACAACCACAGATCTTTAAAGCACGTTTTTCTAGTACTTCCTAGAAATTTATGCCAAGACTGCTATTTCTGCCATAGGGAATTTCTAATTTTGAAGCAGTTGTGGGACAAAGGTCATTCATAAGCAGTTGGCAGTGTCTGACAAACTTATAGCTATGTTTTGTTATGAGATTATAAAGGTTATCAGATAATCTGAGATAAAATGAGTAAGGTCATATTCAGACTATATGTGCTAATACCTCCAGACGCTGTCCTTTCTCAGTATTATTAAATCAAGATTTTCTTACACTGCCCATTAGACTGGCTAAAGAATTCCTGCAGATCACTGACATAGGACTAAAGTCCAGGGAAGGCTTAACATGAGGAGTTGAAATAATAGGTGTTAAAAGATTTGCCATTCTTCTTGGCTGCAGGCACTGCTTGCAGTATCCTATCTATGGCTTTCCTTATGTGGGTACCGAGGCATATGTGTTTTCTGTTTCAGTCTGAAAGATGGAAGTCTTTAAAGAGAGGTTTCTTGTTTTGCTGTTTTATTTTAAGGTGATCATCTTTGAATAGTATGGTCACTTCATCTGGCCTTTTAGTTCTTTCATCACAGAATTCTGAGATGTCGAGTGGCTTTACCAAAAGTGAAGGTATTTCGGGTTTTTTCTTTTTCATTTAAATGTTTGGGTTGTATTACTTAACAGGTTGGGCCACACACACGTTTAATTTAAGCTGTCAGATAGCTAGTAAACAGCAACGCTGCTGATCAATAATCTAAGCTTTGATACGCTATCTTTTTGGGCTTTGTTTATTAAATTGTTGTTGTAGATTAGACTTGTAGATTGGTTCCTGTAGTTTCTTTAAATTTATGTGAATATTAGCAACGTATTGTTCAGTAACCATCCTGCATCTAAAAGTTCTGATCTGTATTCCATTATGTTATTTAACAAGTTCTTGTTTTCTTCATGTTGATACACTTTCATCAAATTCCTGAGTCTCAAAATAACAAGATCTTGCTCTGTCTAGAACAGGATTTGGACACAGGAAATTTTTCACGTCTGCTTCTCAGTCTGTACTTATTCTGTACAGTTTGTGTGGACGATTCATCTCCAGCCTTTCCTACAGCACATTTCACAGTGGGTAAAATTCAACTTTGAAAGCAAACACTTATTTGCTTACTTCTCAGATGTGCTAGCAGATAACTTCTAATGGTTGGGCTTCAATAAACTGGATGCTTCTTGTTCTCAGTTTTGCTTTCTTTTTCAGTCAAAATACAAGTGAGATTTCAGCATTCTGTTTCAGGTGTTCTTTTGTACATTTGAAAATAAGTTACAAAAGGAGAAACAAACCAGTTTCAGGGATGCTGTATCACAAAGCTGTTCAGAAATCTTTTCTCAACTGAAAACCTGCAATTGTGAACCAACAGTTTCTGTCTTGGAGGTCACGTAACTTCAAAGTAGAGTTTACATGAACCTTTTAGTGAGGTGGGAGACAGTATCAAATCGAATTAATATGTATGCAGATAATGTGGCACACTTCATTCTAGATAAATAATGAAAATTGGTGGAAGTAAGTATAAATTTGAGAAGTAATTTAGAAAAAAGTCATATATTTGAAACTAAATATGTACATGAGTTCTTCTGTTATACAGGGAAATATATTCTTTTACCAGTTGTCTAGCCAATGATCTTCTAATTCTTCATAGCCTTCTGAATGACTGAGTTTATGGTTCATAACATCCTAAATTAATAATCATAGCAAAAGATATGTTTTACAGGACTTTTGTCGAAAAGTAATGATTGCAGTGTGCTATTTCTAACTTTAAAATATTTAGAATGGTTAAAGTCCTGTATCATCTTGTAGAGTGATGTAAACTGTATAATCAATTCAGTAAGATAATGTTTGTCATAAATCTGTGTAACAAACTGAGCAAGAAATAGGGTGAATTCACCTATACGGTAAATTTGTACTTCAGTGTTTTCTTCAGATTAGCGGATATCAGGAGTAAAATTCATTTTTAAGTAGGTGGCAAGTTATGTATTCCTGTTATTGAGTTCACATTTGTATCATGCTTTATATGTCCTAATTTTTGCCTCATTAATGGCTTTGATAGAAACAGTGCTCTTTACTGCTCTTACTGTGTGTGAAAAACCTCCGGACAAATCATTGGGAAAAACTGGTGGTTTTACAATTCCAGTCCACTCCACTATTCATAAAGAGTTCAAGTTGAAATGAATACGCTTCTCAAGACTGTCACCTGGACACTAGGGAAAATGATACAGTAAGTGCTGTTAGATATTGTATGGGAAGTAGCTACCTTGTAGAACCACTTGTATGCAACAAGTGTTTCTTGAGCAGTAGTAGTATTCATTTCTGGATCTTCATGGATAAGACATATGGCTGATTGTAATTCTTTTTCTTCATGAATTTTAGCATCTGTCTTATCTGTCATGAGATGAGTTGGTGCTCATACTTTGTGGATTGCAAAGATGAAGTGGAAGATATGAAAGGACTAAAGCTAAAATGAATTAAATACCTGAAACAAAGCAAGCTGGGAAAAATGCAGAAAACATTCAAGGTTAAGCTAGGAGGTAGACCCAAAAGCTAAATAGGCTTAAAGTCCCTTTTTGTTTTGAATCCTTACTACATGTAAGAATATTGTACAGACAGGCTTTGGTTAAGTGTGCTTGTTGATGGAGGGGTTGTCAGAAAAAATTTGAATATTTGGTTGTTTCTTTCTGGGTTTTTTTTTGATATTTAGAGTGAGATCAGAGGAAATGCTGTTTTCTTAGTTTTTTCACTTCTGTATAGGATGTATGTGTGTAGGTTTCAATAGTGGCAGCATGTGGCTGCTGGGTGGCCACAGTGAGGAGAGGCCAGGACTGCCCGGTCTGGACACAGTTGGCTCCAACAGACACACTGCAGGGCACAGTTGAGCCCTGCAGCCAAGGCAGTGGCACCTCTGTGGAAACTTATTTTAAGAAAGGGTAAAAAATGCTGTGCAGCAGACTGTGAGAGAGAGGAGTGAGAAAAAATGTGAGAGTAACAGCCCTACAGACACCGAGGTAGGAGAAGGAGGAGGGGGAGGAGGTGCTCCATGCACTGGAGGAAGTGTTTTCCTGCAGCCCATGGAGGACAACGCTGCAGCAGATATCCATGCTGCTGAACTTGGAAGACCTCATGCTGGAGCAGGTGGAGATGTCCTGAAGGAAGCTGCAGCCCATGGAGAGCCCACACTGGAGCAGGTTCTCCTGAGAGGAACTGTGGCCTGTGGAGAGGATCCCATGCAGGAGCAGGTTTATTCTGAAGGACCCATGCTGGATGAGGGGAGAAATGTGAGGAGGAAGAACCATCAGAGAGGATCTGTTATAGGGTGACCACAACCCTCTTCTGTAGAGGAGTTAGGAATGAAGAAGTGAAGGAGTTTTTGTTTTAGCATGTTACTGACAGGACACAGGTAGAGTTCAAATAGTTTTGAAAACTTTTCGTATTTGCTATTCTTACTAGTGAAGTGTCACAACCGTAAGCCTGAGAAAAAAGGGATTGGGGAAAAGGTGTTTTAGCTTTCTGGTTTTGTCTCTTACAATCCAACCCTATTATAAATGGTAATAAAATATTTTTCTTGAAGCTGAGCCTTTTTTACCCATGGTGGTAATTGCTGAGTGATCTCCCTGTCTTTATCTTGACCCATGTGCTTTTTTGGTCTTATTTTCTCCCACCAATCTGTTGAGGAGGAGGACTGCAACAGCGTCTGGGTGGGTGTCTGGCTGCCAGCCAAGGTCAGCCCTGCATAACTTCCTTTATGGGCTTTTAAAATATTATCAGTTTTAAATGGGTGTCTGTACTTTATTGTCTTTCTGCATATAGGCAGATATCAGAATCTGTTATGAGGGGCTATATTTGTGGATTTCAGAGATTTTAATTAAGTATTTAAATATTGTTATGCTTTCTATGACAAGAGTTGTAATAAAAATGGAGTAAGAATGCTACCAGGCTGTGTGAAGTTTTCTAGGCCCCAAAAGACGGAAAACGATATCATGTTCCAAGTGCAGAAACGTGTTTATTCTCTTTATTCAATGTTACCATGCTTTCTGTGAACATTGTTTTTCATAATTCAGAAGATACTTACTCCATAATGTATATTTTTCAAGTACCTTCCTGAAATATTTGATTGTAGCTATATTATAAAAAAAACAGGGTAAATGTTTTCATATTGGCATGCGATTGATAGGTCGCAAATGGAGTTCAAACAGTTTTGAAAACTTTTCATATTTGCCATTATTTCTACTGAAGTGTTACAGGTGTAAAATTCTTGCTTATACATTTCATGCCATCTCAATGTGAATTTTAGATATTTAAAGATTACAAGATTAGGAGAAAAGAAATTAAAAATGTGCTGCGTATGTTTGTTAGGAGTTATGCATTCAGCTGGACCCTGACACAGCTGTAGAAGTATGTCTTCAGTGTCGTTACTCTATTTGTTTGATTAACCAAGGACACTAGTTACTGATTGACTTTGCTGTTGTACTTCAGAATAATTGATTACTAGATTTAGTATCTCCTCTTGCCCATGATGGCATCCAGAATTTTATCACACAGGTATTGGCAATAAATACCTGTTTAATACTTTCTACTTTGCTTTGAAACAAATGTACTTAAAATAATAATTTGTGATGCAGTGACACTGTTCACACAAAAATAACTTTAAGTGTGTTATTTTGCTGGCAAATACTTTATTTTCAAAGGTTTACAAGTTAGTCGTTAACACAATATCTAAAAAAATTGAGTAGTCATATCTTGAATGTGGGAATAGAATATTATTCCAAGAAAAGGGCAACACGTTCATTAAGATTTTTGAAACCTGTTGAATCATCATTAAAATTTTATATTTTAAGATGCAAAACTGTGCCATATTATGATGATAATCGAAACAAAAGGTTAGACGTGCTTAACTTGCATTTCAAGAAATAATGTAAACATGCACTTACATAATAAGCATCTGGGGATCCATCTTTTTTCCCCTGACTTGCACTATAGTTTGCTTACTGCACTAGGGACAAGTCCTCAGCATGTGGAAACTGTCATAGCTCTGACGTCAAGAGATCTATTGCAGCTTACAGTGATGAAGATATGCTGCTGGTCCGTTTCTACATATTTTCTGTGCTCTCCTTGATGTATTCCACAGTCTCACAGACATTGAACAGGAACTGCTTGGCCATCCAGCTCACTTCAAACTAGCACCCCTGACAGTATTCTTTTTTAGTAATGCTTTCTCATTAAACATCCTTTATGTATAACTTCTAGCACTTCAAACTTGTTTTTTACTGTCACTGTGAAATAATTTGAAAAACTTTATAATTCTCACATTGAGTAAACAGTACTGGTACACCAGTGACTTCTTGGGGTGGGTCAGTTGTGAGCACAAGCTGAAACTCTCCATGGGGATTTTGTATGCAGAAAGTAAAAATGTCATATAGCTGTAGGAAAAAATACTGCTTTTGTATGCCTTAATTCCAAACACCTGTCCTTTGGGGGCTGGGTATGGGTTTCTTTTTTTTCCTGTGTGTTTCTGAATAACCTTTGAAGTCAATTGTTTTAAATGTTTAAAAATGTCCAGATGCTAGAAAACAATTTCATATTTATTGACTCATGACAATGCCTATTAACCTTTGCATAATCTAGATCTGATCATAAAAGTGGCTTAACAAACAAGTGAAGATGACTTCTGGGATATCTATTTAGTCCTTAGTGGCTATCTGTCCAAATCACAGAGCCACGATACCAGGTAACTTCTGTCAGTCCCTGCACAGGAGAGGTCCGGATCAAGAATAGCAGGGATGTTATAGGTCAAGACTGAAATGCATTCACAGTGCTCTGCAGGGAAGCTTCTGTAGCATCTGCTAGTACTAGGTCTGGCATTTTTAACCACTGCTATCAAATACTTACTTGAACAAACACACTAGAAATTCACCTAAACCTCAGAAAACCTTCTCTACCAATCCATCAAAAAGAAGAGAACCTGAAGTCCAACAACGAAATTAAAGACCTGCTTTTCAGTTACAGAAACAGAGATGCTTATGGAGAGGAGGAAAAAAAAATATTCTGTCGATTGAACAGACTGCCTATAGCTGTTGCATTTGCAGCTTTTTCTCACTGTATAGAGTGTGGTTTAATTTAAAAAGTGAGATAGGAGTGTAGGTGTAAAAAATGCAGAGAAGTTTTGCATCGTCATTGGTATTTACAGGTATAACACTTGGAAATGGATTTTTAGATAGTTTGCCTAGTATGTGGTGTGTATCGTGGGCTCTTTTTTTCAAATGTAGTCCTTATTTTATAATTCATTGAAAGATGAAATATCTGAAAGGATGACACAGTACTATGTACAGGAGTGAGAAGTTTAGAAAAGAAATTGTTGTCATAGATGAGGAAAACCACAGTACTGTTGCAGCATAATATGCAGCTTAGTTACTAAAACCTATTCTGGAAATGAAAGAGATGAAGATACAATTGTCTCTCTTTCTTCCACCTCTCCTTGTAAACTGCACCAAGAACACTGTGAGCAGTATTCTGTTTTTTTGAACAGTGGTCAGTATCTAGAATATGAAAGGAACATTGAAGATTGCAACAGTGTAATAAGACAACTAATTTTTACATGATTTTCATGGTTTTATGCAATGTGTTTTTATATATTCATGCCAGTCAGTCATTGAAAACTGAAGTTCACTTCAGCTGTCTTCTTTATGGAGGGTTATGATTTCTCGCATTCATATGAATGGGGACGCACATTTGTCTTTCATCTTAGTTTAAGGCAGTGTTGCATCTTAGAAGCATTTTTTTTCTTTTAGACAAAGTGAAGAAAGAAGTAACAGACATGCTAGCAAGTGTAGGACTGAGAACTAGGAGCAGGACTTGTCTAGACAGAATTATTCTGAAAGAATCACTAGTAATATATATAACCTTCTGCATTCACACATGTAAACTAGTACAATAACTAACGAATTTTGAAATGCTGTTACCGTCTGATGCAAGAAAAGTAGAGCTGACTGAAATTTCTTGAGAAATGTTCCAAGCCTATGGAATTACAAAACCTGATGATTAAATAGAAGAGAATTCAGTTCTTGTTAACTTGCACTTTCCCGAGAGAGTTATGAGAGAAAATAATGGATACACTTGTACTAGTGTTTGTGTTCCTTATTTATGGATGTGTAGCTTTGTTTTAATTAGAATGATTAGTTATTTACTCTTGGAGGGGGGGAAGAGGTTTAATATTCATTCCAGACCTCTGAGACCATAAGTTCCACTTTCAGGTGCATCATCATAGCTATTCTGTGTGGTAGCATGTATGAAAGTAACAGTTATAAATGTAGGCCCTGTGACAGGCTTGTGTGTTCATGCAAACCATTTATGATGGTCCTTGTTAGCTTCCCAAATAACAAACCTGTTGCTCAGAAAGCAGACATTACGAATTATTGCAGCCTAAGCAAAATAAGGAGTGAAGACTGAGACTGTAGATGTACAGGCTATGGAAAGACTGATGTGGAAAGGAAGATTATTAAACGTGGGACTAAGAAAGCAGTCCAAGTAAACAGTAAGATATAGATGGTCTGCTGATTAACGTAGGATTCTTGTGTGGGAATACCTGTGGAGAGGGTGGGTCTACTTCAGTGTTCTTTTAAAGAAACTGGATTGGTGGCCCTGAAGACAGTGGACCAAAAGCTGTGAAAACATGCAGAGGCGTGAGATCAAGTGTGAAGTTGTCTGGATCTTGAGACTGCTTTGAACTGTTACCAGTAGTGCGTAAAATTTATGGACAGGACCATGTTGTAGATCGTTGTATGTTTTTGCAACTCCCTGGTTTTTTTATTATGTTATTGTGAATGACTCTGGGGCATTTCAGGTAGGTTTCTGTTAAAAAAGAAATAGCAAATGCTGTAGTGGAAAACAGCTGTTACTAAAAAAACATGAGTTAATACTTTTTTTGCCACACAGTTGCTGAGTATATTAGGAGAAAAATAACCAGTCTGGCTATCAAACTTAACTTGAAACTGGAAGCTTATTCTCTGGCGATATTTTTCCACTGATCATAATAGATGCTTTTAAATTTTTGCCTTTCTTCCTATACTGTTTGTGTCTGCAAACAAATAGCAGCAAAGCATGGTAGTAGATAATGCAAGCTACTTGCAATTACTCAGTATGGTCCAAGAAGGCACTAGAAGTCGCTATATTTATAAGTGTAGATAAGAAGCTTATGGAATTTAAAGGAAACAACAGTTAAAACTATGGGTAAGGACAAGGAAAAAGAGAAAACTTGGACTCCATGATTGTGGTGCAAAGGTTAAACAAGAGGAGGATCTGACAGTGACAGCAGAATTTCATCAAATGCCAGTAAAAAGCAAACAAAATTCTAGGCTGCTTAGATAGCATAACATGGGAACATTAGTCTCATGAAACTGCCTTTGGAGTTTGGTATGGTTTGTTGTGTACTTAAACAAATTAAGGCATTATGGAAATGTGGAAAAATAACAAAGGATAATCAAGTTAATACACGGACCTGAGGAACTCTGTGTATGTATATAAATACGTTTCAAACATAAACTTGGGATCATCTGAGAGATGATTACAAGGATATCTCAAGGAGGTACAAGTTACAATTTCAGAATTTGTAATAGGCTTTTTTTCCCAGAGCTTGGAACAAGGCCAAGCAAGCTTAAATTAAGGGTGACAGGTGATGAAAAGATTGAATTCCTTTGTTCTGCCTTGGTGTAACATAAAATAAACTACCAAGAGCAATATTACATACAGCTAGTACCAAGAAGCTACAGATATTGCATAGTTAGTTATTTAAGCAAAATAAACCAGCTTTCTTAAATTTGTCAGAAATCTGTAGTCCACTGATAATCTGCAGAATGATTAAATTTCTGGAAGCAGCTGATGCTGAAGACAAAGCTAAACTTCAACAAAAATGTTCATCTATGTTAATTTTATCCTATGGTTGTTATCTTTACATATGTTGTATGATAAAAGTATGAACTCGGTGAATTTCAGAGGTGTTTTATGTGTGTCACATGTAACATAATTTTTCATCCTTCAGCAAACTTGTGTACTTTTCTACAAAGACATTTAGAAAGCTCAATGTATTTAATCTGTTGAGTTTTCTGGAATAGGTTTTTAAACTAAATTTCTTATCAGAGTTTTCAGGACACATTCAAATATCGGAAGTAACTAAAGTAGATGTGAAAGACAGGGCAATCAATAGCTTTCAAAGAGCGTGTGTTTAGGTTTTGTAGAATATGAACTATAGCCCTGATTTTCTGTTGTTGAAAGGAACATATCAACCAGCAAGGGTAGCTTGTGTCATAGGTGTCAATATTAGTGTTGAAGAGCTGTTTGCAGGTATCTCTTTCCTTTTCCTCCTAGATTCTAGGATAGAATGTAGACAATGGAAGACCTGAACTGAATAGATGATATCTCTTTGCATCTGTTTCCACATAATACTTGCATAAACTGCAAATAGATCAAACTTTCTTCCAAGTATGGGGCTTATTTGGTGTTTAGCACAACATTTCTGCCTTTTTTCCCCCTCTCTTATAGAGTGATGAAGGTAATGTACAGGAACTTTTCTTGATCCTCTTTGCTGTTCCTTCCTCAACCCTTTGGGAAATCTTTACTGGATGGAAAATGAGTAGAAGGATTTCAGCACATAAGTCACAAAGTCATAGTAGAATTTAGTAGCTTTATGCAATCTGCTGCTGAAACCGTTGCTACATACCTCTGCTATCAATTTTGATCTGTCAGAGTAGAAGAAAAAAGCTTGTGTCTCCATTTGGATGCAGAATTCTCTGAAGTCTGGAAGGTTGTTCCCTGAAGCTTACAGACACCGTGATGTATGTGTGAGAAGGCTTTTACCTTCTGGAAACTGTATAGAAATGAATGTTTTGCCTTCTCTGCTGCACTTTCAATTATGTGACCCACAGTTCCCAGGGCCAAAGCTTAATGACTGGAGAACAGCTTATTATATTAATTCTGGTTTAGAATTTGGTATTTTTTCTGTTTATTAGTTATTTGTAGACCCAGAAAAGATAGCTGTTCCCTGCCTATTTAGTTGGATAGTTAAGAAGTGGACACAAAAAAAGTAGAGCTATTTTCTTATCTGAGAACAAGCTACATTTTTCAAGTCAGGAGACTTGTTGGACTATGGTTCCGATTTGTGCATTGCCAGCCTTGAGTTCTCATTTACTCTCTAGAAGTGTGAGAATGGCTGCTCTGAGTAGCTCTAAAGGCCTAAAGGAGGTATTCTTTTCCAGTTTTTTACTGCATAACAAATCTGTAGTTATTTTTGTTCCACATTTTGCGTATTTCTACTATTCTGAGTTGCACAGATCTAAGCCATGGTTTTCTGCATCTGCATTTCTGGTTGAAGAAAGACTTGTGTAACTCTGAATGTGCAGGAGTTCAAAAAAGTAAAAAGAGTAAACACTTGACATAGAAATGGCATTCTTACATTACACTTCAGCCTAACAGCTGAAAAAACAAAGCAAACCAAACCCTGTAGGTAACAGGCTGTTTTCTTTCTGCGTTGAATGCCGGTTTCTTGTTTCTGCATTTTCTTTCGTTTGCAAAGCATTGTATTAATGGTCAGCTTGAAAAAGCAGAGCAAAGCTTTTATGGGAATATGAACTGATATGACACTCATTTGTAGAATTTGTGGTCAACTGGGTAAGTAAGATTTAGGCCCTTTTTTGAAAATACATATTTACTCTATAGAATATAATGATTTGAGAAGAAAACTCATTATGGTCTGTCAGCTAGATATACATTTTACGCACTTTTAAAAGTGACTGAAATGGCTCTTTTTGAGTAATAAAAATGTCTGAAATCTAATGAGTGCTTACAAGAGGAAAGATTAGAATGCATTCAAGTGGCAGTAATATATTATGTTTTGCCACTTAGAATAAAGCCTTTAGTATTTTAATCTACCATTTATTTATTCACAGTCACTAATCTCAAAAGTCTAGCTGTTGTTTACAGTTATAGAGCTATGTCACTATTCACTTTGAGTTCTTTGGTAACCTCTGTGTTGCTGTATGAATCTATAATGTTAATTTACTTCAGCATAGAGGCACTAAGATTTTCAGTGTGTTCCGTTCAATAGTATCACTAAACCATGCTTTAATTAAATTAGTTGTAGATACTAAACAGAACTGGTCTGGATTCAGGTGCCATTCATGGGAATAGGGGTGAAATCCTTTCCTTGAAAAAAAAAATCTTTTGCAACGTTGTAGACCTGAGTGTTATATAAATCAGTGTACAAATGGATTGTACTAGTTGTTGTGGAGTTTTTCAGGAGGAAGAAACAAAAAGTTATTAAGAAGTACTGACTTTTTGTAATTTTAGACCTTGGAATTGCATCTCTAAGAATGCGAAGTATGAATTAGCCTTTAATTAACCTTAGACGACAGTTGCTAACGTTGGAGGTAGGACTGACAAGGCTTCTGATTCTGAGGAGTGTAGCAGAAGCAAGACTCTAGTGAGATTTCTGGTGAAACCTGTTCAGTTTATGAACTGGATATGCATTTTTATTCAATTACAAAGCACTGGTTTTGATGACTTAGGTTTTCTTCTACTTCTAAGCAAGCAATTTTGCATTACAGGGACAAATTGTAGGCCATTACTTTACTTTGTGAGGATAATCAATTACCTAGTCCTTCCATCTGCACCTTTGACTTGTCTTTCAAAAAATTTAACAGAAGGTTATATTTGCATCTTAAATTTTTAAAAATCCTTTCCTACGTTGGGAGGAAAAATATGTGTTATGTCCTAAATCAGAATGCGTCACTAGATCGGAATGAGACTTGCAAACTCAGAGCCTCTACCAGCAGAAATCAATGTACAAAAGCCATGAAAAAGAGAAGCACGAGGTAAGTAGTGTAATTAGATAAATGCTAACTGTAAAACCTCTGGAATCTTTGTGTGGAATACACCAAAGAAATATGAACCTGGAGAGGAACTGTGGAACATGAGATCTTTAAGATTATATGAGGACATGGGAGAAGATGCATGGGTGTAGGCCTAAGTTATGTGTGTGTCGTTGTTGTGTCTATGCAAGCAGCTCCGAGTGTGCCATTAGTTTTCTGTCACTGGCACATATTCGTCTGTGCTAATAAACAGAATGCTTCTTGGCATGAATTTGGCCTGTGTCAACCAAAGCCCTCCCCAGTGCACTCCCTGGGTATGACCTGGCAGTTAAAATGCTCTCAATTACTAGCACAGATAAAGCTTAAGGCTGTGCTGCTTTGGCATGCTCCTTCTGGCATGGCTCTTTAACACCATCCCACCGAGCTTCGTGCCATACCCCAGGCCATGCCACATGCACCTTTGGCATCATGCTATACAAACTCCATTCTTACAAGGTACTGTGAAGTAATCTGCTAATTTTTCACAGTTGCACAGCAAAAAACAGAGTCTTGGTATTGAAGAGCCCAGGAGATGACCACTGTCTTTATAATCTGCAAGAAACTGAGTGAGACACAGAGTTCAGGTCTGGCCAGACCACTCTTCTTCATCTGTCACTACCTATGCCGAGATTGGCTTGCTCCCTCTGCCAAGGCTGATGATCAGACACTTCCATGCACGAAGGAGAGGCAGGCTACAAACCAATGACATATTATTAAAAAAAATAAATAGGTCAGCTGCAGCTGTTATTTTTGTGCAGCTCAACACATGTGCCTGTACTATTCCGAGATGCTTGGGATCTTCAGGTGGGACACCTTCCCAGACCCCAACATGGGGCATGATTTTAAGATGTTCCCTTCTCCAAAGGACTGTATCAGCCCTGGATATAGGACCTGAGAGAGGATTTGTCCTTCATTCTGCATTTGTCATGCATGTCATGTAATCTATTGGCACAATCTGGCCTGGAAACCTCAACTGGAGTGAAAATTACGTTCTTTGCTCGTAATGTAAGGAGCTGTACTTTGGGATCTGACCAATGGAGACACTGTCTAAGGAATAGCCAACACCATGGACTGTGATTTATGGGAGGGAGAGGGTGTTAACAGGTCCTCAAATAAGTCTCCCTTGTCCACTTTTGCGTAGCTGATAGCATCAGCTAGGGAGCATTTCTGCTAGAAATCATCCGTGTGACACAGCAGGGCCTCATCTGACCAATCTGATAGCGTTCTACAATGGCATGATTGGCTGGGTAGATGAAGGGAGAGACGTGGATGTTGTCTACCTAGACTTAAGCAAGGCTTTTGACACAGTCTCCCATAACATACTCCTAGGGAAGCTCAGGAAGCGTGGGCTGGACGAGTGGTCAGTGAGGTGGATTGAGAACTGGCTGAATGGCAGAACTCAGAGGGTTTTCATCAGCGGTGCTGAGTCTAGTTGGAGGCCGGTACCTAGCAGTGTCCCCCAGGTGTCAGTACTGGGCCCAGTCTTGTTTAACTTCCTCATCAACAACCTGGATGAAGAGTTAGAATGTACCCTCAGCAAGTTTGCTGATGACACCAAACTGGGAGGTGTGGTAGATACACTAGAAGGCTGTGCTGCCATTCAGCGTGACCTGGATAGGCTGGAAAG
>Ga0065711_1042287_pt1 | contig 15499 bp, 9 predicted proteins | sample Hoacrofraction12_FD_59098 | JGI IMG/M metagenome (GOLD analysis project Ga0065711, IMG submission 59098) | Hoatzin crop microbial communities from Cojedes, Venezuela - Epithelial fraction 12 v2 (version 2) | ecosystem: Host-associated > Birds > Digestive system > Esophagus > Crop | place... | reverse complement strand
AAAAAAAAAAAAAAAAAAGAAACAAACAAACGAAAACACATAAAAGGAAGAATTTCTGATAACTTCTGCCTGGAAATGTGGCTGTAGTGGCTGCAGATAATTGATAACAATACAGACACAAAGCAGACGCACCATTCCAGTATTTGTTGGCAAGAATTGTCCAGCAACTCAATCCAAACTGCTGAAGGGAGGGTGAGATGGGAAGGGAGCCTGAACACGTTGCACGGAGGAATTTCTATCACATGCTACGCTTCACACGTGGTGGTTTTTTCCCCCCACCTACTCACACAGTAGGTCTGAGACTTAAATCTGTTTGTTTTTAGTGGGAACCATGAGTAGGTAAATATGTGCTCTGGGCTGATATTTTAGGCAGGGAGGTTTAATTATGTATGTGTGCTAATTGTTGTTATGTTTCTAGGTATTATTGATCTTGGCCTCGCTCCTGCACACCCCCACGCACCAGAAGAGGAGAATAAGTTGTTTGGCTGCTATCACAAACACTCGCTACTACTACTGTACAAACGGAGCAGGGTGAGGGTTTTCCCCCAGTTGTTTGCTGAAAAGGTTGGAGCTGTCAGAAGCTGCCAAATAGGTCTTGGAAAGAAGCCTCATTTGTCTGCAGGATGAATGGAGGAGAGACTATGGCCATGCACGTTGTCCCTGCTCTACACCAGCAAAATGCAGCCACCAAGATGTTCAAGTGAGACACGGACCGAGCCTCTGCTCTTGCTCTGCATTTGCTGGTTTTGCTGCAACAAGTGATGCGATCAGCTGTACCGGCACGGAAACTGGTTACGAGCTTTGCCCACCCTGCTAAACTCCTTGATGACTCGCACCTCGCTGCCTCCAACAAGTCCATGAAGCTGGTCAGGGCACTCAGGTCAGTAAAAAATGGAGTCTTTCTCCTTCTGCTCACGTGGTAAGTCTGCAATCCTTCAAGCAGTTGTGTAAGCACTTGGCCATGCTCCAGTCACCCCAAATCCCACAAGCAGCACGAGATTCCTCAGTCATGCACAGATATGTCCTAGGACATCGTTGCATGGGAACGTTTGCTGATGAAAACTTTATAATCTGATAAATTTGCGCTAAACTTGGGGTCTTTATGCAAATCTCTCCTGACTACCTATTTCATTCACACCTCTGAGGTTAAACACTGTTTTCTTGGAAACACTCAAGTTCTATTCCAAACTTGATCTACCTGGTTTGGGTAACATCATAAAAATAAATCACAGTATAAATAATGATGAAAACCTTAAAGCAGATAGGCAAAAATATTACAAGGTATGGCAAAATGACATGATTTTGATTAAAACCAAGAACAGAAAGGCAGACCAGAGTTTAGTCTTCAAATGACCCAGGCCAACTTGGACTAGCTGAAGACCTCTCTTAATATCAGCCAAAGCTTTATCCCGTTCCATTTATTTTCTTGATTGTAAATCAAACTCTAATTAATCACCGCCACCCCAAGCAAACAATCTCCTCTAATCACCTTGCCATGACAATACATCTTTGTAATATTGCAGATGCTCGGGGACATCTTATAAACAGGATGTAAGTGAATGTGTATTAAAAAATTAACTAGATTACTGCAGTTACTAAATATTATTGCAAGTTTCATAATACTGTGTGCTTTACGGCCAACACACAAAACAGCAGCTGCTGCTAGAGGAGTTTGTTTTTGCACTCATAATCAAATTTTGGCTTGTGGAACGGTGTGATTTTGCTACCCTCATGCTTTTTCTGGGAATTGTTGCACCAAACACAGACAGAAAAAAAGCTGTCTTCCTAACTTTTTTTCATGGGTTTCTTTATTTTTGTCTTTAATCCACCCACCTACTCCCCCGTCGATTGCTGATAGCTCTTCTCTGTTACTTTTGTGCTGCTGGAGACAGCTCATTGTGTCTGCATTTCTATTGCTAAACCGGGGGGTTCCGCAGATCCTGTGCCCAGGTAGGTGCCCCAAACCAACTCCTGAATCCATAGCGTGACGGTAATTTTTTCTCAGGTTCTTGCATAAATTACAGGGACGTGAATACGGAACATGTTTTTTGACATTCGTAAATGTACCCAAGGGAGAGAGCTCCACTAGTCCTGCCAGAAGAAGGGTGACAACCCATCCAGCATCAGCTATCAGGGATGAAAATTTTGACGAGGACACTGAAGGTGTCCTGAAGAGTCCACCTGACTCACAACCGAAGTATAAAGCAAGGGGCAGACAGATGAAAGCAGACAGGGGAGCACAAGGAAGCCCCGAGAGCAACCAGCAACAGTTATGCCCAGCAGAAGTCATCAAGGTTTCTGCATGCATTGACGATGTAGGTCTAGCTACAGGCATCTATAGGAGAATTTTCCCAAGGATAAGGGACAGAATGGAAAAGCACAGACTTGTGGTTTTGGAATTCTAATAGGTAAGCAATAATTGTCACATCCATGAAGAAGCAGTGGGTCTTTCCACGTTGGGTGTGAGAAGACAGAGGGAACAACGTCTGTGACAGAACAGAGATGGAGTAGGTATCCTTGAACATTTTCCTACAGGTGTTTCTGCAAGGGCCCCTCTATCTCTAGTCTTCTTCTCTGTATTCGTGTCAGACTGGGTCCTGATTTTGGTCCTCTCCATTTGCTTCTATCCACCCTCCCTCCTGATGTATTTTGTCTGTATTTCTCCTGCCATACAGCCGTGCTGCTGAACTGGGCTCCGACCTCTCTTTCCCCTCTGTCCTGACACTACCCATGGGGACCTCCTCCACCAGGACCTGCATTTCAAACTGATACTACCCATGGGACCTCCTCCACCGGGACCTGCGTTTCAAACACACTTTTTTCCAGAAATGAACTCTTTTTACCTCCAGATCCCAACTCTCTCCCTTTTCTTGACTCCCAAACCCTGACTCCCAGACCTTTGACCCTTTTTCATCCTTTTCTGTCTTCGCTGCAGCACATCACTTTTCTTTTGTTCCCAAGTCCGCACTTCTTTCTTGGAGACCAAGACCTCACACAGTATGCAATTGCACACTTGAAGTTATAAGCACAGCTGTCCTAAGACCTCTCCTTTTCTACCTGCACTGCCCCCCAACCTTCATAACTTGATTTTTTCCTGCCAGGGCCAAGATCTAGACCATTATTTCACAGTGCACTGCCTTATCTCTATCTTCTCATCTAATTTCTTTTTTTGTCTCTTCACATTCTTGGCCTTGTGCCTTTGCCCCTTCCCTATGCTCATCTGTCAAATGCCCTCTTTTCTTCAAAGCGTTGCTTAAAATTCATCTCTCCAAGCATCACTCCTTTTTTTCTAATCACTGGTAACCCCAGATAATCCTTATGATGAAATATTTTCCCATGTTCTGCCTCGTGTTGAACTTGACTACTTTAGATTTCAAAGTCTCCTAGACAGGCAGTATGTCTTATCTGTAATGAATAAAATACTGTTTGCATCTATGCTATTCTACAAATGTTATCTAATAAATCGAATTCACTGCAGCGCAGTGGATCAGCTACAAAAGGATGAGAAGGACCAGCTCAGTTGTGAAGTTAACCATGTAAAGCCTAAAATAAAGAACCCAGCGACATGAAGAGATTAATTATGAAGTGAGATTTTGCTTTGTACTATAAAGAAATTATTAACTGCAGCTATTTTTGAGCAAGCAGCTGGGTTTTGCTTCATTGCTTTCATCCAGGAGGAATTTACTCTGAAGCACGTGCTCAGATTCGTGAATAAGCATCTCACATTGCTTGGTGCTAACAGCAACTGCCGTGCTAACAGTTAAGGTCTTGACAACCACAGGACCATGCTCAGGACCACACTCTGACCCTGTTTGGTTTGTTGTAGCTATCGTGAGCCTGTCTACTGCCATGAGTCAGAACGGTAGGGAATGAGATAGAAAAGATAAAAGTGGCTTTTGAAGACTAAGAAGAATCCAATATGACCTTCGGTCACATTACAGTCACTGAAGTGGTGCCTCCTAACCTTCTACATGGTGGGAAGATCATTTGGGAACAGAGGGAAGGCAGCTTCTAATATTCGACCTCTGCTGAAGCATGCTCCAGCTCTAAAAACTACATCACTGCAAATATACCGAGCATTTGCCCAGCCACCCTCAGCAAATGGTTTAGCAAAATATATGGCAGCAGCTGCTGTTTCCTGCATACAAAGTCAACACCTAGATTGCTTTTCCCCTGTAAATTTAAGTTACAATATACATCTGTTCCTAACATCCCTATATTCCACCGAAGTGAGGAATGATTCTGGCTGACCCACGGCCTTCGCAAGCCTAGCCTTGATGCTGGGGCCAGGAGGAAGGAAATTAATGTCATCAGTAGCAAATAACACCCAACTGCTGCAAATGTTTCTCGGACCATCTCAGAATCTTTGGTTGCTGAGCCATGCAAACCACAGTGGTTCCAGTGGAGAGGCAAGGAGTTGCTGTCATGTGCTTTCAGAAATCAGTACATCTATCAACTATCTCTCTGTATATATATATGTATGTATTTATAATAGAATCACAGAATATCTTGAGATGGAAGGAACCCATAAGGATCATCGAAACCAACTCCCTGCTCCTTCCAGGACTGCCTAAAACTAAACCATGTGACTTAAGAGCAGCTTCCCAAGAGATTTATGTTGCTAGAAGTGCTGCAAACCTGGATTCTGGCTAATAGCATTAAAAAATCCACGTTATTCTACAGCAAATGCACATGCACAATAAAACTTCAGGTGAAACAAGTCATTTCTTTCTCATTCAAAAAATAAAACTCAGCATACAATTAATTGGAATTGAGGGTTTGAACTAGAATAGCTCTGTGGTGATCAGTGCAGGCTGGTCGATATACACCCACTTTCAACCCAGCCAAATGCTCTTAACCAAGCCCTGCAAAACACTTCATCTCATATCAGAATTACAAACACCTCGGACTTCACTGCATGGTAATATTTGTATAGTTGTAGCTATGACTTCTAAGGATTCTTCAGTCTAACTCATAAACTTAGCCTGGAATTAGGCAATAAAGATTATACACATATATACACATATATAAACTTTATATATATAAACAAAATGTAACTTAGTTGTAAAATAAGGCTAAACAAGAGCACTGCTCATTTTCATAGCATAGGTTTCCTCCAAGGAGCAGACGGTGCGGGGAAAGCCCTGGAAGAGGACGTCAGTTGTGTTTTCTTGCTCAGGTATCACCCAGGGACATTGCAGTGAAGGGAGGAATCGTGCTGGAAGAGAGCGATGATCTGCCAATTAAAAGCTGCCAATTAGGAAGAGAAGTTGCAGGGCCCTGTGGGGAGCTGCTGGGCGAGGACACCAGATGAGCAGCAGCTCGGGACGGCAAACTGGCCCGAGGAAAGGCACAGCAGTTGGTTAATTACACAAGGAGGGCTGGAGACCAGAGGGAAGACTCTAGAAGATGCATTTTTCTGTTTGTTTATTTTTTATTTAGCCCTAAGTCCACCCAGTAACCAAGCAACTCAGAATCACAAGTGGATTTTATCCTTATGCTACCCTGTGGAGTAGGGAGATGGCCAAATGCTCAGCGAGCAAAAGCGAAGAGCAAAGCAAGCGATTTCTTTTCCTGGGGTCACAGAGACCATCTAACCAGATGATGTGTTCAGTGTCTTCTCCACAAAGGCATGCTTTCCCCAAAGGAGCGAAGCTGGTCAGCAACCTGCCAGTGTTTATTTGAGAAGAGAGGCCCAAGGACAGGAAAAATAGAGGGGGGAGAGAAATTTCATACACACACACACACTCAAAAAACGAATCACCTTGTTTTTATAAAAGTTTTCCACAGGAAAAAAAACACATTATTCTATATGTCCACACGCTGGGGCAAAGCTCAATGCACAGCTCCACTGGGTCAGGTCACGGGAGAGGGTAGTAGGATGGGTCCTGACGAGAGGCGAGACCGTGGTCCACCAAGGCCGTCCGTGGGCTTTTGCCACAGGCTCAATGAAAAGGACTTCTGCATCCTTCCTGACCTGGAAACCACAGGTTTCCCAGCTGTGCTTCCCCTCATCTGAACAGCTTGGTGAGAGTAATGTGTTTTCACCAACACAGAAGCACTCCCTTGTGTTTTTAGACTGACTACTGATATAAAAATCAGCCATTGCTGGATAATCTCCTAGTCAATTAGATCCAGCAAGGTCTTCCTTGCTTCAGCGAAAGGCTTTCTTGCCCAGAGGCTCTATTATGAAAGTCCACCTGCAAAAGCAGAGTATGGGAGATGCGTCGTCTATGCAAGAGTCAGAATTCATCTTCCTCTGCTCCAGGTGCTCATCTCCACTTCTCCAGAAACAGCATCTTCTAACCTTCTTTTCCATGAGAGTTTTACGTTACACTCTGAAATGTAAGCTGGATCACAACCCTGTAAATTTAATAAACACACCAGGGCACTAACCCTGGCATCTCCATGACTCACAGCAAGTTTGCATTTGGGTCCTTACAGGACACCCATGGTTTTGCCTGGCCCAGGAGTCTTCATTAGGGTTTCCGTCACCATTAGTATATAACAGAAAGTGCACTGGATTAAATATCAGGAAATATTGTCTTTGCTCAGTTCCATTTCTCAAAAAAACCCTGTGACGTTCACCAGGAGAGCTGCTATCCTAAGCAAAGCTAACCTGCTGTATACAGGCAATTAATTAATTAATTAATTGTAATTTCCCTGCTCACATTCCCTCGAATCCTTATTTCTCTCATATGTGCTGCCTTCAATGGTTAACATCAGCACTTTATTCCACTACAGGAAGCTACCATCCTTCCTCCTTTTCACAAGGACAAATAACAGGATTTTCCACAAATAAAATATTTTAACCAGTGAACTTCATCCCATTGCAGTTTCTTCAACCATGGACTTTGGACAACAGCCTGCTTAAGATGCTTCTGAAAAGGATAATAACAGGTTTTCAATTCCTATGCCTATCACTTATAAAATGTCACCCTTTAAGAGCTGGAAAAAAAACATATAAAGAACTGAACTGGACTTTCACCAGAACCATTTTTTGTTCACTCTTGAACATCACTGCAAATGTCAAGGCAGGAATCGCAGAATAAGAAACTAAAAGCAGATTGGTAAAAAGCATCATTTCTCTCTTCCAGTTGAGCCTGGGAAAGATGCGAAGAATTCACATTTCTAATGCCATGGTACGCGGCGTGACCAGATTAAAGAATTTGGGTTTTTTTCTGGTAGTAATTTGATTTTTTTTTTGAGCTATTTCCTTTGTCAAAGGATCATGAAGGAGACCAGCCTGCCACCAAGCTCAAACTGCAACATAAAAACGTGATTAAGTGTTATTGTTCTTCACAGGAAAGCATGTTTACAGTGGGACGCAGTTTGTGCTGTTCCGGCTTGGGTTTGCTGTGAAACATCTGCGTAGGATTGTGTGTGCTCCTGCAAAATGAGAGTGAGCTTGCAGCAGGGCTGCAGCAGCCTGGCTTCATTCCTAGATGGCTTCACACAGGTGGCATCCGATAAGGACACTTGACCCTTTGATTTGTCTTTTATGTCAAATTTGTCTTTTACGTCAGTAAGTATGTTTTTTGGGGCAGTGAAATCATATGTTTACTACAAAACTCACGTACGTTTTCTGCCAGCTCAGTCCTTCAGCATTCATAAAAGAAAAAAAACATATAACATTCTGGGCTGATGTTTCAGAAATGAAGCATCCAATTAAACGAGTCAGTCTTTCCCAAACAGCAGTCTTTCTCCACTTCCATTATAATCAAGTTCTATTATTTTGACAAAACTTTTTTTTTTTTTTTGTCAATGAAACAATAAATTCTCACTAGCTGAACCTAAAAGAAAAGAGAAGTTGAAGCAGTGGCACAGAAACCCATGTACATTCAAATTAACGGTGGCCTTCAGTTTCTTGGTTTAACCCATTCACGCTACACGTGGCCCCGAGCTCCTCACTGTCCTTAGTGCATTAGAAATCTCAGGGACTCCTGGCTTTATCACCACAAAGTGTCACCTAAATAATAATGGAAAACTCAAATTGCGTGCTAATACAAGACCGCAAGGGAGAGGAAGCAGGAGCGAGTCCCAGAGCTTCTTTCAAATGCAGCCTCTGTGATGACTCCTCTCTGGTCAGCAGAAGATGGATCAGCGCAAGGCACTAGCATTTAGAGGAAAATTTAAAAAAAAAAAAAAGACAGTTTATGGAAGAAGAGGATGAATTCGAACACACCATGACAGCAAAGTGGGAACGTCACTGACACAAACTCGGAGGAAGAAGACCCAAGCCAAGCCACCATGCTCAGCATGGAGCATGTTGTATCAACACACAGCTAGGCTGGGTCCCTGCCAAGCCAGCCAGAAGGTATCTACACTAAGCTCTATTGGGTTGGATTATTTATGTTTTGGTATTAAAATCTGACAAATAAACCTAACAATATTTTTGGCCAGACTCCAACAGCAGCAATAGTGAGTGTTATGTTAACATAAGTTACTATTTACTAAACTGCAATACCCAACACGTCTGGCCAAGGGAAGCAGAAGACAAGTCTGCTGGACAAGTCACACCAGACAGCATGAATTGGACGAGCAAGACGGCCCTGTATCATGGGGCTTCTTGAAGCGGTTTGGTGGCAACAAGGGACGCACGCTCTATAACAAAGAGCACGATGGACAGGATGGGTGAAGTATAATAAATGAAGGACTCAAATCACAAGCATTTGAATTCTGATAAATTAACGAAATATTAGAAACGGAACAAAGGAACCTTAACTCTGTAGGAGAAACAATCACCATTTTCCACAGGAACAAACCCCAGGCTACCCAGGTGCATCCTGGCATTCCTACTGCCTGTTATCTACCAGAGCTCACGAGTGATCTCAAAAACCAATAAAGGAGCTGTCATTACTTTAAGGCACATTGCCACAGGACGTTGTAGCAAGTGGGGTGTCCGGGAAGGGTGAATGGTTTTGCAGTGCAGGCTCGCTTGTTTGCGGAGAACGGTGCATCAAAGAGCACACAGACAAAAAACAAGGCAAAGGAGGAAGGCACGTTAGACTTCTCGCAGGAGACTCCATAGGTCCTTGGCAGTTAGTATCATTTCTATCCTTGCTATTGTGCTGTAAAATTTCATCACATCCAGGACTCTTCGCACATCCCATGGGACAGTGGTAGTGACTGCATTGTTGAGAGAACCTGAAGTTTGCAAGCCTTTGTGACAATTCATCTGCTGAGCTTGCCAGTCCTAGGCTACAGAAGAGGTCCTCTCTCTTCCATCCTGCTTCTCAGTGGCCCCATGGGCTTCATCTTCCTGTCAGGTAGCTCATGCATCTCTCCAAAGACAACACACGTGTGCAACACAACATCAACACCTTGCTTTGTGCCATGCCACACACGCTCCTCACAAATATCCCATCCCAGAGCAGGCTTCTCTTCTATGCGGTGATCTCCAAGGCATGGGAATCCAGATCTTCTAGACCCATGGTGAGGAAGTGGCCTCATGCTTTTCCACAGCCTACCTAAATGAATAAGGAATTTCTGGGTGATTTCCAAAGGGAACGTCACTTAGATTTGACCTGAAAACCTCCATTCAATACGTTATAGCCATCCTGCTAATCTCTATGCTGTAGAGATCACTGTAGCATGACCACAAAGTCCAGGAAGAAAAGGACAGAGGAGGGAAGGGAAAACCATGAAGTCTTTTGGCAGCCACGCAAAGCATGTCCCTTCTGCCAGAACCAAGAACAAGAGTGTGATTTGTGATGAAAAGAAACCTCACTGTCATAAGGAAGGTGTCGGACAGGAAAAGGGATTTTCAGTAGCTTTAAGAATGAAGTTGGGGAATTTAAAATTTATTTTCTAGGGGTGGTAGGAGAGGAGAAATGAGGTAATGGGGTGCTTAGTGCACTTAGTCAGGAACTTGATAACTTTGTTTTACTTGGAGAGCCTTCGTAAGCTTTGCAAACAAGTGTGCCACCACCAAAATAACCATCTGGGTGCAAACCAGGGCTAACCGAGTCTCACCGTAACAGGAGTGGCAAATCTCAGTAGGGAATTTTGGTTGTTCCCCTCCATTTGTCCTGCCGGCACCTGCACGCCATTGTTTCCCATGTCCCACTCATCATCTATAGACACCACATACATCCAGGGCAAACTATTTTCCAGATCACTTCCCCTCAACTTTTGCAAGGAGACCAAAGCTCCAAGGCCAGAGTTGTCCTTGCGTCTTCCTGCACCTTGATTGAGAGAATTGAAATGATCCAGGTTACATTTACTCTCAACTTCAAACTCTGCAAACCCCATTCCCCAACCCCAGTTTATTTCAGCTTGAGGTTCCTATTTTATTTCAAAACATGGCCATGATAAACTTCCATAAAGCACCTGTGCCAACCTTAACCCAACGGTAACTCTGAGCCCCGTGGTGCATTCACTGTGGCTGATCAGACCAGGCAATTCCTCACTGAGTCCGTGCACTACTATCAGACTAACTTCATAACAATTAATTGTAATAAAGCCCTATCCTGTGCTCTCTGTACTTAACCATCTCTGGATTTTAGAATCATAGAATCATTAAGGTTGGAAAAGACCTCTAAGATCATCAAGTTCAACCGACAACCCAACCCCACCATGCCTACTGAACCATATCCCAAAGTGCCACATCTACACGTTTTTTGAACCCCTCCAAGGATGGGGACTCCACCACTTCCCTGGGCAGCCTGGTCCAATGCTGATCACTCTTTCAGTAAAGAGCTTCTTCCTAATATCCAATCTAAACCTCTCTTAACACAACTTGAGGCCCATCTCACCAAGTTCTTTGTCTTAAGATGCTTTGGCAGATCCTTATTGTTATTTTGGTCTCCTCAGTACCATCTATCGCAGGAGAACTCGTCCATCCCTCAGGACAAATTCAGAGGCACTGAAGCAGCAACAGCAACCAGATGAGTTTGCGTGTCCTCAAGGCAAAGTTAGCCAGGCTCTACCCAAACCAAAATCATTGCTTTGCATGGAAGGCAGCCCTTCAGTTCTCAAATCAGTCCTTCTGGGTTTGCGTGTTGCACATTTACCTAGTAGGTTTGAGCAAAAATCATAAATCAGAGCTAAACCATGCCGCGATCACCCATGGATCTATAGCACATATTTTCATCCAAAAAGAGGAAGCTGCACAGTGCTCACTAACAGCTACTGCATCCAGCTGTAGGTTGATGCAGTTGAAAAAACATTTCTGAGCATCCAAAGCCTTCTTTGGATTATCTGGAAAAAATGTCTTTTTCAATATTAAGAAACACTAGAAAGTGGGAGCTCACTACAGCGCTGTGTTGGTGCCTTGCGTCACCGCCGTCCAAATGTGGCTGCAGGGAGAATGTACGAGTAAAACTCCGGAGAGGAAAACAAATATCCTTATTTCTGGGAACACTGCAGCTACAAAACTTTGTTCTCACTAAACTTGTGCTACTTCCTACTTCTTGTGGTTTGTTCTCATGCTGTTTTTAACCTCTTCTCAAACCAATATAGTACTTCTATTTCACGTCCAAAACAAACCAAGGAAAAAACAGAAAACACAGCACATATGAAAAACAATTGAACAGAAACCTTTTCATTCCCAAAAGGATTTTAGCCACAATTTAGGTCAATTCTTTTTTTTTTTCCTAATGAGTTCACATGTTCCTATTTTAACTTATGACAAAAGCAGCACCATAGTGCCTCTAAATAAAGAGTACGCTCTGCTTCCCAATTAAATAACAAAATTCGGTTTTGGGAATAAAAAAATAATCAGATAAATTTCTAGCTAAACAGTCTCCTTTAAAGGTGATTTTCCTTATCTCCTTACTACACCCTCATATCAAGAAAAATGGCCAGATGGGATGAGAAAGGGATGTCCCCCACGTGCTTTGAGAAGACACAAAACCGATGCATGCAGAGAGCAAATATTTATTAGGAGCTATTGAAGAAGCACTTCTTTTTCTTCACCCTTTACAGGCTTTTCACTTCAACCCCATTGGGGTCCTGTACCACACACACTCCAAACACCTTTCGTGCTCAGTCCTCGCTAGGCTGGGCTGCTCCATGTGGATGCCCTTCAATTCCCGACTGCTTGCAGGAGACGGTGGCATTTGCTAAGCATCAGCAGAGCGATGGCAATGTAGGACAGCACTTCCTACCATCGCACACTATTGCAATAACCTCTTATTATTCAAATTCAAACCTTTTTAGCAAGGCCTGTTGTGACAGGACAAGGAGCAATGGCTTTGAACTAAGGGAGGGGAGATTTAGACTGGATTTAAGGAAGAAATTTTTCACAATGAGGATGGAGAAACCCTGCAACGGGTTGCCCAGAGAGGTGGTCGATGCCCCATCCCTGGGAACGTTCCAGACCAGGTTGGACGGGGCTCTGAGCAACCTGATCCAGTGCAAGATGTCCCTGCTTATGGTGGGGGGGTTGGACTATATGGCCTTTAGAAGTCCCTTCCAACCCAAACCATCTGATGACTCTATTCTATGAAATAAGCACTGAATAACTTCTACATTTTGATCTAAAAGCAACACGATCAACTGAACACGAACCAGTCACGTTCCCAGCTGCAGCAGAAAGACACGTTGGTTCTCCACTGAGATGACAGATGTAAAAAACTTGCATTTTGTCCTTCCTGTGACCATCCTTCTCAGCAGATGCTAATGGGAGAAGGGCTGAAAATTCATGAAAGGAGAGAAGGTCCCAAAGGTGTAACTACAGAAGGAACAGTGTCTTGTATAACCACCTATCAGGACAAGGCAATCACAACGCACACACAAAAAAGAAATCTCACTTTTGGCTCAGGATCAGTAATGCTTTACGCAGTCCCAATGTCCAAAAAGGCTCTCCCCTTCCTCACAGTACCCCAAAGTAGCTGTTTATACTACAGGCTCTGCCTTTACTGCTTATTTCAAAACAAACTTTTGCCATTTCCTGACCAGAAAAGTTGTGCTTTTCATTCTGTGCTGGAGACTTTGAAAGTCAACAGACTGCTGCTTTCCACTATAAATAGCCCAGGCTCACTATGACATCTCACTGTGACATTTAGTTCAAACAAAGACGGAAAAAAAATCTTGACAGGAAACAAACAAACAAAAAAAAGAAACAAAGAATAAAATAAATTGTAAAAAAATAAGATAATGACTTCTTGCATCTCTGGGAGAAACTAATTTCTGGATGAATTCATAACCTTGAACAAAGTCCCGTTTTCCAGACTTAGGGACATGTAGACATCTCATAGAAAGTGCCTGAGCCTGACTCTGGAGGTGGCTGATCTTCTCCGTGTGATACACAACAGGAAAATCTTATTCCAGCCTCTTTGGGTATAAATTCAAACTATTTCCTGGTATTATTTTCATGCTCCCAAAAGCCCATGGCTATCATCCCTCCAAGCTGCCTTGACAATGGTTATAACTCCACTTATTTCCCAGAGCCCTGAAAGCAGCAAATTTTGCATTGCTTGTAGTTGCAATCCTCCCGCCAGCGGGGACTCGAGTCAGAAGCCAAACATTCCAAGACGAGGGTCATGCTTTGGGCCAGGTTATTGAAGACTTAAAATAGAAGTGGTTTCTCAAAGTATTTTATACCACTGGTTTTGTAGCCGTTCAGGTTTCTGGGCATAAGGCTGAAAGGGGGATCTTCTCCACGTGTATGATTTACATCATACTTGATCTGGGTGTAAAGAAGATGGAGCCAGACTTTCCTCAGTGGTAACCAAGGAAAGGACAAGTGGTAATGGGCAAAAACTCAAAAACATGAAATTTCACTTAAATACTAGAGGAAAAAAAAAAAGAATGCATGGGGGGGTCAAACACTGGAACAGGTTGTTGAGTTTCCATTGTGGGATATTATCAAAACAAGGCAACGACATGGTCCTGAGCAGCCTCCAGTAGGGTTGGAGTAGATGATCTCTATAGGTTCCTGCCAACCTTATCAACCTTGTGAGTGCATGAAGAACCATTCCCAGCCCTTTGCTATCCAGGTCTCGGGCATCGAGAAGTTTTTCTCAAGGAAGGGATGTAGGCATTCCCATTCCCTCCATGGAAAGTATATATTACACATGGCTTTGATCTTCTTGCAGGAAGAATGGGAAATAGCAGAGCAGGTTACAGGTCTGAGCTAAACTCACGGGGAAAGCAGCTTCCTAGGAACAAAGAAAATTGGGAAAACAGAGACCTGAAACAAACACCAAGCAACAGATGCCCTGCACGTTGGCTTGCTTTGCTTTTAAAAACCACTATAATATCAAAGAGTAACTTCGCAGTTAAGGATTAACTAGTCTGCAGGGAAAGTCTGGCCTGACCAAACATCCAGCTCAAAGGGTTTATGCTGATGGAGACACTCACCAGCCATGGTGACAGCTACAGGGCAGCAGTGATGGACTCACTGCTTGTTAAGCACTCCATACATATATATACACACATATATAAAGCAGCATCCTTAACATCAGTAAAAGCCTGTGCAAAGAGACTTCGAGAGTGTTTAGTTGGCCTCTGGTAGAGACCAAGGTGAAAGAAGTCCCAAAGTACCGGAGTCCTCAGAGCCTCCGGGACAGTTCTGGCTGAGAACTGCGAAAAGCTGGACTTGTTACCATAAAAGACAGCAATTCCTGAACTATGTTTGCTGTAATGACTCAGTTAGACATAAGTTAGAACCTAAGTTTTCAAAGTTTTAGCAAAAGCTCTATCATAAAGGATTCATGCTAGGTAGTTTGGGCATTCAAACTGACATGACTGACATGATGAGATGATCTTTAAAGGTCCCTTCCAACCCAAACCATTCTATGATGTGTTCTCTTTGGGGTCTAAGTCCCTTACATCGTCCATGAAAGACTGGCTGACGTGCCTGCCACCCTCTGAAGGGTTCAGCAATAACCCAAGGAGCCCATGGTCCTAATTACGCACCCGTAGTGAGGCGATACGAATATCTTTATCACAAAATCCATTTATCTAGAAATGATGAACAAGCTCCCAGGTATTCATTATCCTATTTACTAAGCTTCAGCAACTTTTCAAGTACAACGAAAGGGAAAATCACCCACCACCGCCACAACCCAAGACCACCAATCACCTCCACTTGCCAGTCACATCTCTAGCTGCCTCAAAGTGCCACCAAGCACTGGTTTTTCATAGTTTAAAGCCTTAAGATCCCAGTCCAACTGTCTAGTTTCATTGCCACTAAACGATATGAGGCCACTGGATTTCAACCTGCAGCCCCTGTGCTTGCTGAGGAGAAAAGACTCCAAATGAGAGAAAACACAACACTCCCTCATAACGCTAATTAATTATCCTCAGTCTTGGTACCGATATTTTCAAGTTTCCATTTATATGCCTCTATGCAGACTAAAGAGCCACTAAGGACAATTTCTTCTTGCTTAGGAACCCCCAAATGCACCTTCAGGCACCTCTTTCATAACTTCCTCTTTCACAGATCACAGAATCACAGAATAGTAGGGGTTGGAAGGGACCTCTGTGGGTCATCTAGTCCAACCCTCCTGCCGAAGCAGGGTCACCTACAGCAGGCTGCACAGGACCTTGT
>Ga0065711_1042286_pt1 | contig 15499 bp, 8 predicted proteins | sample Hoacrofraction12_FD_59098 | JGI IMG/M metagenome (GOLD analysis project Ga0065711, IMG submission 59098) | Hoatzin crop microbial communities from Cojedes, Venezuela - Epithelial fraction 12 v2 (version 2) | ecosystem: Host-associated > Birds > Digestive system > Esophagus > Crop | place... | reverse complement strand
AAGTCTATGGCAACGGCTTTCCTTGGAATGATTCCTATTTTGGCTATTGCTCTGATAGGTATTGCGGCAGGCGTATTTCCAATATTTAGAGTTATATTCAAAAAGTATGATGCTATGAACAATTCTGTTCAGGAAAATATCTCAGGTATCAGAGTTGTAAAGGCATTCGTCAGGGAAAATTTTGAAATAAACAAATTTGAAAAATCTGCTGAAGAAGTAAGAAACGACTTTACAAATGCAGAAAAAATCCTTGCTTTTAACACACCTATCATGACATTTTGCATATATCTTGCAATTCTCATCGTATGCGGTAAGGGGTCAAAAATCATAATTGATAGCACGGGACTTGCTATGTCATCAGGTGATTTGTCATCACTTCTTACATATGGCGTTCAGTGTTTGTCAGCTCTTATGATGGTATCAATGATATTTGTTATGTGCATGATGGCTGCTGAGTCCGCAGAGCGTATCGCTGAAGTGCTCACATCAGACAGCACACTCACATCTCCTGAAAATGGCCTTACAACTGTTGCAAGCGGTGATATTGATTTTGATAATGTAAATTTCAAATATAAAGAGACTAGTTCAAAATATGCTCTTTCCGATATCAATTTGCATATCAAGGAAGGTCAGACAGTAGGTATTCTTGGTGGAACAGGTTCTTCCAAGACATCACTTATACAGCTGATTCCTCGTCTTTATGATGTTACAAACGGTAGCGTCAAAGTAGGCGGCAAGGATGTAAGAGAGTATGATCTTGTAACACTTCGTGATGCAGTATCAGTTGTACTTCAGAAAAACGTTCTTTTTTCCGGAACGATAAAAGAAAATCTTCGCTGGGGTAATAAAGAAGCTACAGACGAAGAGATGATAAGAGCTTGTAAGATTTCTCAGGCAGATGAATTCGTAAGTCAAATGCCTGATGGATATGATACATATATTGAAAGAGGCGGTACAAACGTATCGGGCGGTCAGAAGCAAAGACTTTGTATTGCAAGAGCTATACTTAAAAAACCAAAAGTTTTGATTTTTGATGATTCAACATCGGCTGTTGATACCAAGACAGATGCTCTGATAAGAAAGGGCCTTGCAAACGATCTTCCGAACACAACAAAGATAATTATTGCGCAGAGAGTTTCATCTGTTGAAGATGCTGATATTATTCTTGTTATGGATAATGGCAGAATTGCAGAAATGGGAAGCCATGCAGAGCTTATGGCAAAGAATGGTATCTATAAAGAAGTATATGATTCACAGACAAAGGGAAAGGAGGATTAATTATGGAAAAGAAGCAAGTTAAAAAAGGCACATTTTCAAGATTTTTGAAGTATTTATTCAGTAATTATACTCCTCACCTTATTGTTGTAATTGTTTGTATACTGATAAGTTCACTTGCATCGGTTATTGCAAATTTCTATATTCAAAGGATTGTAGATGAGGTTATAACTCCGGGTCTTGCAAATGGATTTGACTCTGTTGCATCGCAGTTTAGTAAGATTTTGATATCTATGGCTGTAATCTATGTATTCGGCGTAGTTGCTGCGTTTTTATACACAAGAATCATGGCAGTTGTAACGCAGGGGACACTCAAAAAGATGCGTACTGATATGTTCAATCAGATGCAGACTCTTCCAATCAAATACTTTGATACTCATGCACACGGCGATATCATGAGTACATATACAAATGATACGGATGCTATCAGACAGCTGATTGGACAAAGTCTTCCTCAGCTCGTGCAGGCTAGTGTATCGGTTATAGGTATTGCCTTTACAATGCTTTATTACAGCATATGGCTTACTATCGTAGTAGCTCTTTTCCTGCTTCTTATGTACAAGACTGTAAAGGATATCGGTGGTAAGAGTTCAAAATATATGCTTGCTCAGCAGAAGTCTCTTGCAAAAGAAGAGGGCTTCATCGAGGAAATGATGGAAGGCACAAAGGTTATCAAAGTCTTCAATCACGAAAAAGAAAGCATTGATGAATTTAATATGATAAATGAGCAGCTAAGATTTGATGGTGAAAATGCAAGTAAATACGGTAACGTACTTGGACCTATAATGGGTAATATCGGAAATCTCATGTACGTTGTAGTTGCTATAATAGGCGGCGTGCTGGTTACACTTGGTGCCAGAAATTTTGGTATATCAAATCTTTTTACAACTGAGTTTGATACAGTAACTATCGGTATGATTGTATCCTACCTTGGAATGTGCAGACAGATGTCTCAGACAATCGGTCAGGTATCTATGCAGATGTCCATGATAACTCTTGGTATCGCAGGTGCAGACAGAGTATTCGAACTCATGGATCAAAGCAGTGAAGAAGATGAAGGATATGTTCAGCTTGTAAATGCAATTAAGGATGAGAATGGTGAGCTACATGAGACTGATAAGCATACAGGTATTTGGGCTTGGAAACATCCTCACAAGGCTGAAGGCACAGTTACATATCAGGAACTTAAAGGTGATATAGAGCTTGTAGATGTAGATTTTGGTTATAGCCCCGAAAAGATGGTACTTCATAATGTATCGGTATTTGCAAAACCGGGTCAAAAGATTGCTCTTGTTGGCGCTACAGGTGCGGGTAAAACAACTATCACAAATCTTATCAACCGTTTCTATGATATTGAAGATGGTAAGATTCGATATGACGGAATAAATATCAATAAGATAAACAAGAGAGATCTTAGAAAATCTCTTGGTATAGTTCTTCAGGATGTAAACCTCTTTACAGGTACTGTTATGGATAATATCAGATATGGTAAGCTTGATGCGACAGATGAAGAGTGTATTGCAGCTGCAAAACTTGCTAACGCACATAGCTTCATCGAAAGACTTCCTGATGGCTACAATACTATGCTCACAGGAAATGGCTCTCAGTTATCTCAAGGTCAAAGACAGCTCATTTCAATAGCAAGAGCAGCTGTTGCAGATCCGCCTGCCATGATTCTTGATGAGGCTACGTCAAGTATTGATACCAGAACAGAAGCTATTGTTCAAAAGGGTATGGATAACCTTATGAAGGGTAGAACCGTATTTGTAATTGCACATAGGCTTTCAACAGTTAGAAACTCTGACGCTATCATGGTTCTTGACCACGGAAGAATCATTGAAAGAGGAAGCCACGATGAACTGATAGCAAAGAAGGGTACATACTACCAGCTCTACACAGGTGCTTTCGAACTGGAATAAACTATATTTTATAATATCACGTGTAGCCGTTAGCATTATATATATGATTTATAAAAATATACGCTTGGTATTTGTTGGAGCTGATTTGGTGTTTTATAAAAAATTTCAAATTAAAAGTGCACTTTTTTAGTATAACAGCGCTTATAAGTATCATTACATTTGTGATTTTGCGTGCCTGCGAACATACCGGTCCTTATCGTGCGTATTTTGCGCGATTATGGACCGCTGCATGTGAGCCGGAGCGAAAGCGTCACAAAAAATCACAATGTAATGATATTTATAAGCGCGTAATATTATCACAAAGTGCACTTTTAATTTTGGGGAATTTTTGTTATGATATCCTAGCGCAGAAAAGTGCGAAAGGAGAATAAAGCTTGAGTATACTAAATGTTGAAAATTTGTCGCATGGATTTGGCGACAGAGCAATTTTTGAAGACGTATCGTTTAGACTTTTAAAAGGTGAACATATAGGACTTGTCGGAGCAAATGGCGAGGGCAAGTCCACTTTTATGAATATAGTAACAGGTAAGCTCATGCCTGACGAAGGCAAAATCGAATGGGCCAAGAATGTGAAAGTAGGATATCTTGATCAGCATGCTGTCCTTGAAAAGGGTATGACTATTAAGAGCGTACTTGAGAGCGCATTTGATGATTTGTACAAAACGGAAAGTTATATAAATGAGCTCTATGAGAAAATGGCTGATGCAACGGAAGATGAGATAAATGAGTATCTTGAAGAAACAGGCAACTTGCAAGAATATCTGACGAGTCATGATTTTTATATGATAGACTCAAAAGTTCAAGAAGTTGCAAGAGCGCTTGGACTTCTGGATATAGGTATAGACAGAGATGTTACAGAGCTTTCGGGTGGTCAGAGAACAAAGATATTACTTGGTAAACTTCTTTTACAAAAGCCTGATATCTTGCTGCTTGATGAGCCGACAAACTACCTGGATGCAGAGCATATAGCATGGCTAAAGAGATATCTGGAGGAATATGAAAATGCTTTTATACTTATATCTCATGACATACCATTTCTTAACAGCGTTATCAATATTATTTATCATATGAGTGAAAAGAAGCTGACAAGATATGTAGGTGATTACGATCATTTCATGGAAGTATATGAGATGCAAAAAGCGCAAAAGGAAGCGGCCTATAACAGACAGCAGCAAGAGATAGCGAAACTAAAAGATTTTGTAGCAAGAAATAAGGCAAGAGTATCTACGAGAAATATGGCTATGTCCAGGCAAAAGAAGCTTGATAACATGGAACTTATAGAAAAGACAAAGGAAAAGCCAAAGCCTGAATTTAATTTCCTTACGGCTAGGACACCGGGAAAATATATCTTTAAAACCAAAGACCTTGTTATAGGATATGATACGCCGCTTTCAAAGCCTTTAAATATCGAGGTTGAAAGAGGAGAAAAAATAGTTTTGACCGGTGCAAACGGTATCGGAAAATCTACTCTTTTGAAGAGCCTTCTTGGTATCATAAAACCTTTGAGCGGCGAAGTAAATCTAGGAGAATATCTTGAAATAGGATATTTCGAGCAGGAGATGAGCGGTGATGTAAATACTACTTGCATGGAAGAGATTTGGAACGAGTTTCCGGGATTTTCTCAGTATGAAGTAAGATCTGCGCTTGCCAAATGTGGTCTTACAACGGACCATATCGAGAGTAAAGTAAAAGTTTTATCAGGTGGTGAGCAGGCCAAGGTCAGACTTTGCAAAATCATAAACAAGCAGACAAATGTTCTTGTTTTGGACGAGCCGACAAACCATTTGGATGTTGATGCAAAAGATGAGCTTTTTAGAGCCTTGAAAGAGTATCCCGGTACTATCATAATGGTATGCCATGAAGTTGAATTTTATGAGAAACTAAATGCAAGAGTTGTTGACTGCTCTAAGTGGACAACCGTTGTAGTATAAGATAAAAAGAAGGATATATGCATTATATACATATATCCTTCTTTTTTTATATTAAATACCTTCTCAAGACATTTAATTATTAGTTTTTCTTATTGAATACTGCTACAACAGCGCCGATTACAAGAGCTGCTACAACTACGATGCCGATGATAAGGCCTGTGCTTGTAGACTTAGCCTCTGTTGCTGTGCTTTCAGCTTCTTCAACTGTAGCTTCTGTAACGGAAGAATCGGATGTTGTCTCTTCTGTCGTGCTTTCAGTGTCAGAAGAATCAGATGTAGTATCTGTTGATACATCAAGAGCACTTGGAGCTTCAACTTCGTAGTCTTCCCATGAAGGAGCTGTAAGAACACCTGAAAGGTCAACTTCTTCGCTGTATTCTTCAACAGTGATTGTATATTCACTTGTACCTTCTACATAGATTGTTCCATCGCTATCTTCGATAGTTACAGTGTTGCCTTCTTCATCAGTGATTGTGCCTTCTGAGTAGAGGTTAGTAACTGTAGAATCACCTGTAACAATCCATGTTGATGTAGAATCGATATAAACTGAGCAATATCCATCGCCGCCATCTCCTGCATTTGTTTCATCATCAATGATGGCACCTGTAAGAGAAGAACCTTCTGTGATATAGAAATCAAGATTACTTACGCTATCCCAAATTACATCACCACTCATAACCTGGTTAACAGCTGTAAAGTCTGTATCTGCACCGTTTTCTCCGACAGTTCCCCAGCCTCTTTCGTTCTGGTTACCTGTAACTTTGAGGAAAAATTCGCAGTCATCTGATGCTGTTATAGTTACATTTTCAAGATAGAAATCACTTTCTGTATTTGTTGAATAGAATAGACCACCGTTTGTGCTTGTGATACTACCGTCAACCATATAGAATGATGAATTACCTACTTCTGAGTCACCTGACATACTCTGGTATAGGATAACAGACCATGTGCAGTCGTTCTGATCGTTATCAGGCATTGATGATGTGAGGTCACAGTTAAAGAGTCTTAGAGTATTTAGACCTTCAATACAAATGCCTTCAGATCCGTTTGCTGTAAGTGTTGCATCTTTTATGGAAATATCAGCAGTTACATATACGGCAGGAGATCCTGTTCCGTTTGATGTATATGTACCACCGTCAACTACCATTGTACCGCCGCCTCTGTCTGAACGGATAGCAGCTGATGATTCGCCGTTTGTAGTAGCTGTTACGTTCCAAGCATAGAGAGTACCGCCGCCTGCAACATGGAGACCACCTGATGTATCCTGAGTTGTATTGATAGTTGTGTTTGCAATGTATGTAACACCGCTGTCATATGAGAATACGCCTGCACCGCCTGCAGAATCAGTTGTGATTTCACCACCATTTATGATTGTTGTACCGTCTGTTGTAAGTACAGCTGCACCAACACCGTAGAAACTTGAATTGTCACCGCCTGTAGAGTCATCGCTTGTTTTTGTGATTGTCGGATTGTTAAGTGTTACTGTAGCACCGTCTGATACAAGGATTGCATTTTCATCTGTTCCTGTTGATTCATATGTTCCATCATCTTCTGTAGTATCAGATGTGAAATTGTAAACTGAGCTCCATTCTGTAACAGCTGATGATGATCCTCCGCCCGGAGCACCGCCTGAAGGAGCTTCTCCGTCCGGAGCATCGCCTGAAGGAGCTTCTCCCGAAGGAGCATCACCTGATGGAGCATCACCTGATGGAGCATCGCCAGATGGAGCATCACCTGATGGCATATCTCCTGAAGCATCGGATGTTGATGCATCTGTGCTTGAAGCATCAGTTGTCTCTGTTGCAAATACTGTAAGAGAGGAAGCAAGAGTTGCTCCTACTGTGCTTGCCGCAGCACCTGCTGCAAGGATAGCATTTTTTGAATCTTTAAGTTTCATAGTATTGACCCCTTTCAAAGCTTATAGCTTTTTGGTTTTTTGTTATTTTTATCAAGGCAAAAATAATTTTGCGCTTGCTTTCGATGTTGCTAATATAAAATTCGAAACTAAAAGTAACTTAAAAGATATTTTGAAAAATAAATTATATGTTTTTTGCAAAAAAAGATGATATATATAGGAAACTTTTTGAATTTCATATTTGAATGTATTTTGAATTTATAGTTATTTTATTTTTTTTTTGAATACTGAAAATATATCGGATATTGGATTATTTTTATTTATATTTTTACTTCTTGAATATTTACTCGCAAATGCTTTTTGCATATGATAAAATTTTAGTGTATGACTGTAGTTTTTAATTTGATATTGGAGGCAAAAAAGCATGAGAAAACACGTAAAAAATAACGTAAGTTGGGTTGGTTATATTGACTGGGAACTTGAAACTTTTCATGGTGATGATTACTCCATTATGAACGGTTCAAGTCAAAATGCATACCTTATAGAAGAGGGTAAGACAGTTCTCATTGATACGGTATGGACACCTCATAGATTTGATTTTGTTGAGAATTTGGAAAAAGAAATTGATTTAAACAAGATAGACTATGTCATAGCAAATCATGGTGAGTGCGATCATTCAGGTGCGCTCACGGCTCTTATGGAAAAAATTCCAAATGTTCCTATATATTGCACGGCTGCCGCAGTAAAGAGTATAGAAGGTCAGTATGGAAAGAAAAATTGGAACTTTAATATAGTAAAAACAGGTGATAGTCTTGATATCGGTAACGGAAAAAAGCTTATCTTTATTGAGATGAAGATGCTTCACTGGCCTGATTCCATGGCAACATATATGACTAAAGACAATATTCTTTTCTCAAATGATGCATTTGGGCAACATTTTGCTGTAGAAGAACTCTTCAATGACAAGGCCAATCAGTGCCTTCTTATGAAAGAAGCACTCAAATATTATGTAAATATTTTGAATCCTTTCTCACCGCTTATTACAAAGAAAGTAGAGGAAATAAAGGGACTGAATCTTCCTATTGATATGATTGCACCAAGCCACGGTGCAATATGGAGAGATAACCCGATGCAGATAGTTGAACAGTATGATGTATGGTCAAGAGCTTATAAAGAAAATCAGGTCACTGTCGTATATGATACGATGTGGGAAGGAACTGCCAAGATTGCACATGCAATAACTGCTGAGATTGCAAAGCAGAGCCCTGAAACTGTTGTCAAACTTTTCAATATTTCAAAGTCTGACAAAAACGAAGTTATGACAGAGATTTTCAAGTCAAAAGCAATTGCACTCGGATCTCCTACAGTAAGCAATGATATCCTTGCAAGCGTCACAGGATGGATGGCATTTTTGAAGCAGCTAAAGTTCAAAGGCAAAAAAGCAGCTGCATTCGGTACATACGGATGGAGCGGTGAGAGTGTCAAAATTTTGAAAGAAAAATTAGCAGATGCAGGATTTGACGTAATTGATGAAGAAATCAAATGTTTGTGGAATCCTGAAAAAGAAGATTTTGATAAGGTAGAGGGACTTGTAACGTCGCTCCTTAAATAAATAAAGACAGAAGGCAAAAGGTAATATGAACGGCATATCTGATGAAAAAGTAACAAACAAAGAGATGATAGTAAGTCAACTTGAAAGTGTATTAGACGATCTCTTTGAAGCAGCAAATTGCAAGAAAGGAGATGTACTTGTTGTAGGGTGCTCCAGCAGTGAAGTCGCAGGCAAAAACCTCGGTACATTTTCAAGTAAAGAAATTGGCGAAATAATAGCAGATACATTGCTAAAAAAATGCGAAAATAAAGGTATATATTTGGCAGCGCAGTGTTGTGAACATCTAAATAGAGCACTTGTAATTGAAAAGCAACTTGCCGAAAAGAAAAATTTGGAAATAGTAAGCGTTGTTCCAAAGCTTAAGGCAGGAGGCTCTTTTGGTACAGCTACATATCTAAAGATGAAAGATGCTGTAATGGTTGAGCATATAAAAGCTGATATGGGTATAGATATCGGAGATACACTTATTGGTATGCATCTAAAAGACGTAGCAGTTCCTGTAAGATGTAAACTAAACTCTATCGGAATGGCACATGTAGTTTGTGCACGTACACGTCCTAAGTATATAGGCGGCGAACGCGCAGAATATACACTCTAAAAATATAACGGTGGCAGAGAGCATCTATATATGTTCTTTGCCACCGTTATATTATTAAGCTGTTTGCTTTTTGTTTACTATGATTATTCCAAGGCTAACTAGGATAAGAGATATTATTGTATAAATATTAAGGATTTGACTTTGCTCTCCAAGGAATATAGCTGATAGTATGACTCCCATAAGAGGATTTATAAAGCCAAGAACGGTTACAGTGCTGACTTCGTTATATTTTAGAAGTATACCCCAAAGCGTATATGCACCTGCTGATATGAAAGCCATATAAATTAAAAGAGGAATACTAAAAATAGACTGCACTGTTAATTTTCCGCCCATAATATAACCTATAATCATCATGACTATACCGCCGATAAAGAATTGGTATCCGCTTAAAGTTACAGGATTTTCGTGTTTGGAAAAAAGCTTTATAAAACATCCGGCGATTGCACTTGAAAGAGCGGCTATAATCATTGCACCTTCTCTGTTTAAACTAATAGCTCCACTTGCAAAAGAGATGTTTCCACTGCACAAAACTATTACAACGCCCAGAAATCCAACAAGCATACCAATGAGTTTTGAGAATTTTAATTTTTCAAATTTAAAAATAAAAACTGCAAGTATTATACTAAAAAAACTACCTGCCGCATTTATGATAGAGCCTCTAACACCGCTTGTGTAGGCAAGTGCCATATAAAAGAATATATATTGAATTATTGTTTGAAACATTGATAAAGTCAGAACATACTTGATCGATGATTTGGCAGGAACAAGAACTTTTTTAGCTATGATGCTTCCAAATATTATTACCATAATACCTGCTATAAAAAATCTGCTTCCTGCAAAAAGAATTCTTGAAGCAGTATCTCCTGCAGCTATTCCAAAAAGCTCATATCCGATTTTTATCGCGGGAGATGCACTTCCCCAAAGCGTGCAGCAAAAAAATGCGGTAATAAACACAATAATGGGATTTTTCCAAATAATTTTCTTTTCCATAATACCACCCTTTTAAAATTACATTTATAAGTTGTACTTACATTTATAAAAAACATGTACAAGCACAAAAGCGCATAGAGCACATTATAACAAAGCTTTTGGCATCGTGCAAACAAACAGCGCCGTTACTTGACTTTACAATTATGATTTTGCAAGCCGAAATAAAAGCTTTATAAAAAATGCAAAAATATTATAGTCACATTTTGTTTGCGTCTAAAAGAAACTTGTAAAAATGACACATGTGTTATATAATCTTATCTTGTGTCTAAATAGGTTAAAGAAGGGAAATTTTTATGAGTAACGAAAAGAAACTAAAAGGCTCGACGCTGGCATTCATGGCGTTCTCAACAGTGTGGGGATTTGGTAATATCCTCAATGGATTCGTATATTTTAATGGTATTCAAGTTATTTTTAGCTGGATTCTTATGTTCGCACTATACTTTGTGCCATATGCACTTATGGTTGGTGAACTTGGATCTGCTTTCAAAAATTCAAACGGTGGTGTCAGTTCATGGGTAGATGCTACCATGAACAAGAAACTTGCTTATTATGCAGGTTGGACTTACTGGGCAGTTCACGTAACATATATTGCAAGTAAGTCAAGCGGCGGACTTAAGGCTCTTAGCTGGGCTATATTCCAGAATGCAGAAACATATGATAGTTTTCCTACATATCTTGTTCAGATTGTAACATTCATCATCCTTATTTTGTTCTGCTATATTGCAAGCAAAGGTCTTAATCCTTTGAAGAAGCTTACAACAATCGCAGGAACAAGTATGTTTGTTATGTCGCTTCTATACATCCTTATGATGTTTGCGGCACCTGCTATAAATCCTAGTGCAGACTACGTATCAATGGATTTTAGTTTGAAAAATCTCATACCAAACTTTAACGTAGGTTATTTTACATCACTTTCAATTCTTGTATTTGCGGTTGGCGGATGTGAGAAGATATCTCCATATGTAAACAAAATGGAAAAACCAAGTAAGGATTTCCCAAAGGGAATGATTTTCCTTGCAATCATGGTTGTTGTATGTGCTATTCTTGGTACAATCTCAATGGGTATGATGTTTGATCCTGCCGAAATAAATGCAAGTGATGAGTCACTTAGCTCATATGTATCCAACGGTTCTTACTGGGCATTCCAAAAGCTTGGTCAGTACTACCATATCGGCAATAGCCTTATGATTATCTATGCTATTTGCAACTGCGTAGGTCAGCTTTCAACACTTGTACTTAGTATTGATGCTCCTCTTCGTATGCTTCTTGGCAATGAAGATAGCAAAGAGTTTGTTCCATCAGCTCTTTTGAAGCAGAACAAGAACGGCGCATATGTAAACGGTATCAAGATGGTAGCAGTGCTTTCAGGTGCGATTATTCTTGTACAGTCATTTGTTCCCGGTGCTGCAGCAGTTCTTTCACAGCTTACAAAGCTCAACTCTGTATGTATGCCTATGAGATATTTGTGGGTATTTGCAGCATATATTGCACTAAGAGTTCACAATGACAAGTTCAGTCCTGAGTATAGATTTGTAAAGAACAAGACTGTTGGTATTATTTTTGGCGGATGGTGCTTCTTTGTAACAGCTGCTTGTTGCATCATGGGTGTATATTCAACAGACCCTATGACATTTGCACTTAATATCATCACACCGATAGTTCTTATTGCACTTGGAATTATCTTACCTGTTCTTGCTAAAAGAGAACGTGCAAAAAATTAAATATAAAATCATAATTTTATATTGACTTAAAACGAAATATCGATTAAAATATGTTTGCTTTAAAGAAAAAGGGGATGTGGATACATCCTCTTTTTTGGTGTTTAATAAAATATAAATTTTTTAAATATATTTTTTGGCGTTAGTAACATTTGATGTGATTTAGTATAAATTATGATGAGGAATTTTTGATGATTATAAATATGATTAACAGTCTTAATTACGATATTTCGATAGAATTGTCTTTTTTTGTGGTTGATTTGATTCTTGTTTTTTTTATGCTTATTACAAAACCAAGAAAGACATATGATTATATATATGATTTTGTGGGCGCTATAGCATCGCTTTTTGCAGCTGCTCTTATGATGATAATCGGATATATGGCATCAAAAGCAAATGAATTTGAAATCGGTGTAATAAAGATGCAGATGGTAGAATTTATCTGCTTTTATAGTGTTATTCTTGGCACGATTTTTTTGTATATATGTTTTTTGTCGATCAAAATGCGCAAATACAGCGAAAAGATTTTGATTTTGACAATATCTTTTTTGTTTGTTGTTGATATTTTTTGCAGTTATAAAATTATCACGCATACTATGCTAATTGGGCTAGACAAAACTGTTGATACGACATTCTTTTTGCATATGGTATGCAGTCTCGGTCTTATGTGCGGATTTGTTTGTATAGCTATGGGAGTGATTCTTAGAAACAATTTGTCCAGAGTTGTTAAGGCCGGGGTGTACTTTTTTGTCCCTATAGATATAGCTCTTCTTATGTGGCAATATAATGTAAACGATACATATTTTGTATCGTCTACGTTTGTACTTCCCATATTTATATTTTATCTTCTTTTTCACTCGGCACCATTTGACGAAATAACAGGTTGTCAGAGTGCATATTCTTTTGAGAATAAATTTAATAATGAAGCTATGCTTGGCAGAAAATTTTATGTGGCATATCTTGTAATTCCTATTCTAAATAAAATTAATGACAAAGAGTACGAAGATTTAATCACAAATGTAATCTCAAAGATGTATAGAAAAATAGAAAAAGTCGATAGTCATATTTATATTTACAATCAAGCAAGAGGGTCGTTCAGTTTTATTTTTGATTGCAAAAATGTCAAAGTGGGTCAAAAACGTATGCTTGAGTGCTTTGATATAATAAAGCAGTCGATTGAAACATCAGAGTATGAAATTAAGTACAAGATGATAGCTTTTGCGTGCGATGATAACATCAAAACGATTTATAAAATGAGGGCTTATATGAGCTTTCTTATGGACAAAAGAACAAATGACAATGAGAGCATAAATTATCTTGCCGGTGAAAAAGACTACAATGAATTTGAAAAAAATTACAACATAAAGAATGAGCTTTTGAACATCAAAGAAGAGAAAAACTATGATGATGCGAGAGTTATATGCATGGCTCAGCCGATTTATAATGTAAAGACCGGGACATTTAGGACGGCTGAGGCACTTATGCGACTAAAAATAAATGATGAAATGATAAGTCCCATGATTTTTATCCCGATAGCTCAAAGAATAGATGTGATACATACGCTGACTATGATTATGCTTAACAAAGTTTGTAACAAAATTAAAAATATGGAAGAGAAATTTGATTTTGATGCAATAAGCATAAACGTATCCGCATCCGAGATGTGTGATATGAGATTTTCGGATGAAGTTATAAGTGTAATAAAAAAATATGATATTGTGCCATCGAAAATTTGTCTTGAAGTTACAGAAAGTGTGACAGAGCTAAATGAAAGCGTATTTACGGAAAATATGAATAAATTGCAAGATTATGGAATAAGATTTTATTTGGATGATTTTGGCTGTGGTTATTCTTCTCTCGAAAGGCTTCTAAAGTATAAATTTGACGTAATTAAGTTTGACAAAATGCTTCTAAACAAGGCAATGCAGGATAAAGACGCAAGAGACGTTGTTGTTACCATTCATAATTTTTTGAAGAGTAAAAATTGTATAACTCTTATTGAGGGCGTAGAGTCAGGGGAAGAGGAAATGCTTTGCATCGAACAAAAGTTTGACTATATACAAGGCTTTAGATATGCAAGAGCGCAGAATGTTTCTAATCTTGATATGTATTTTAGTAAAACTGATACATTGAAAAAAGAGGGGATGTGATTTATAATCACATAAGTGCGCTCTTTTATGTAATATAAATTTACATAAATTTGTGTTTTTGGCAATGTATGAGAATAGAGGTTAATATGAGTACAAAAAGCTTTACATTTGGTATTGACGTTGGTTCGACTACTGTAAAGGTAGCACTTCTTGATAGTGATAACGAACTTATTTTTTCTAATTATAAAAGGCATTATGCAAATATAAGGGAGACGCTCCTTGAACTTGTAACAGAAGCTAAGGACAAGGCCGGTAATGTCATGATTCATCCTGTTATAACAGGTTCCGGAGGACTTAATCTTGCAAAACATCTTGGAGTTCCTTTTGTTCAGGAAGTTGTTGCTGTGTCTACAGCGCTCAAAGAGATAGCACCCAAAACCGACGTTGCGATTGAACTTGGCGGTGAAGATGCCAAGATTATATATTTTGAAAATGGTAATGTTGAGCAGAGAATGAATGGTATCTGCGCAGGTGGTACGGGTTCATTTATAGATCAGATGGCATCTCTTCTTCAGACAGATGCAGCAGGACTTAACGAATATGCAAAGAATTACAAGTCGCTTTATACTATAGCGGCTCGTTGCGGCGTGTTCGCAAAATCTGATATTCAGCCACTTATAAACGATGGAGCAACCAAGGAAGACCTTGCTGCATCTATTTATCAGGCTGTTGTAAATCAGACTATATCGGGGCTTGCATGCGGTAAGCCTATAAGAGGTCATGTGGCATTTCTTGGCGGTCCTCTTCATTTCCAGTCTGAACTTAAGAAAGCTTTTATCAGAACGCTTAGTCTTGATGATGAGCATACTATAGATGTCGATAATTCTCACCTTTTTGCGGCTATGGGTTCAGCAATGAACGCAGATGAGAATATAATTTTTTCTCTTGACGAAATGGAAAAGAAATTAAGTACTAAGATTCATATGGAATTTGAAGTAGAACGTATGGATCCTCTTTTCCCGACAAAAGAAGATTACGATGAGTTCATAGCTCGTCAGGGTAAATATAAAGTAAAGACTGCTCTTCTTGATAACTACAAAGGAGAGGCATTTCTTGGTATTGATGCGGGTTCCACAACAACTAAGTGTGCACTTGTATCTAAGGATGGTGATTTATTATATTCTTTTTATTCAAGTAATAATGGTTCACCGCTTCAGACTGCAATCAAATCACTTCAGGAGATTTATCAGCTCATGCCTGAGGGTGTTCATATAGCTAGAGCTTGTTCTACAGGATATGGCGAATCGCTTATGAAGTCGGCTTTTATGCTTGATGACGGCGAGGTTGAGACAATTGCTCACTATAACGCTGCTGCATTTTTTGACAAAGATGTTGACTGCATCGTAGATATTGGCGGTCAGGATATGAAATGCATCAGAATAAAGAATCAGGCAGTTGATTCGGTTCAGCTAAACGAAGCATGTTCATCGGGATGTGGTTCTTTCATTGAG
>Ga0065711_1042285_pt1 | contig 15499 bp, 12 predicted proteins | sample Hoacrofraction12_FD_59098 | JGI IMG/M metagenome (GOLD analysis project Ga0065711, IMG submission 59098) | Hoatzin crop microbial communities from Cojedes, Venezuela - Epithelial fraction 12 v2 (version 2) | ecosystem: Host-associated > Birds > Digestive system > Esophagus > Crop | place... | reverse complement strand
TGAAGCAGAGGAAGTTCTGTCTGAACATGAGGAAGAACTTCTTCCCTCTGAGGGTGATGGAGCCCTGGAACAGGCTGCCCAGGGAGGCTGTGGAGTCTCCTTCTCTGGAGATATTCAAGACCCACCTGGACAAGGTCCTGTGCAGCCTGCTTGGCGTTGGACTAGATGACCCACAGATGTCCCTTTCAAACCCTAACATTCTGTGATTCTGTGATTAAATCATCTCAGATAGAAACACTCCAGATATGCAGGGCTTTGCTGTCTGTTCTAGAAGGATGCTTCACTACAGAATCCTTTTCTGCACGTCTCATCAAGGATCAGTCTCTGGCAGGCCCCACACTCTGCCTTGCTCTTCCAAACTCATTCACAACATGGACACACATACCGGGTCCATCTCAAAGTAAACCAGTTCTCCTCCAGTCAGTGCTATCACTACTTGTCTCTGGTTCACAGCACATTTTACAATGGTTTTCTTCCCTGGTGTCTTCCACTCATTTACTCTCTTATCTGCTCGGATGTGACGGATCCCATCTGGATAAACCTGAAGGAAAACAGGCCATGTTAATTCTGCATTTACCATCCCTTCACAGTTCCCATCCCACTGGTGATTCTGACAAGGAAAAAGCCAGAGGCAAGCACTGCTTCTGGCACTGCATCTTTGAGCTACAGCAAGGAACTATTGAGCATGCACTGAAGGACATTAGGACCATCTTCAGGCTGGTCCAGTTTCACTTAGCAGGATATAAAAAGGGAAAGGCTGAATACACATCGTTCTCTGCCAGTCCACACCTTCAGATATGACACATGTTGCACTACTGTAGAAACCAAGGCCACGCAGCAAGCAGAGAGCAGCAGACATGTCAGAAGCAACTCTCCATTACCTGTACCAAAGCATCATCACCAAGAAGAGAGCAGGACAAGGTGGGTGTAGTACCCAGGAATCCAGAGTCAGTCACTTCTTCTACAGTCTCTCCAATAGACAGCACCAGTGTGGCATTTACGAAGGACACAATGATGTAGGCATCAAATTCATCTGGTCAAAGGAGACAGGGAAAATAAGGGTGCTCATTAAATAAACACAAGGCTTCCCAACAAAATTAGCACTCTGACAGATGTCTAGCAGTTACTCTTCAGTAGAATTCCTCTGATAATTACGTCTGCTGGCAATATTGTGCAAGTTCGTTCTAGGACACACACTGTCCAAAAGCCAGCCACTGCTAGCCTCCAAACAATGCAAGACGGAGCCAGGGATCAAACGATGATCCAGATACAGAGTCAATTCATGACACACTGCACTCTGGCAAGCAAGAGTCCTGCCTACTCTTTTCAAAGACAGCACAAGGTGTAGCAGCCTTTAAGACACTTGCCCCACCTCACACAAGAGGAGCTGAATCCAGATTTAACATCCAATGAAGTCAAATGAAATGCTCTACTCTGATAATCTGCACGCACGGAACCCATCTGCAGAAACTGCACCACAGATGCTGCAAACAGGAGGTTGCAGGACCAGGTCTCTACCTAGTATCCACATAATAAAAGGCTGCAGAGAATGATTAGGGTGCACTGTAGCAGAGGAGCTCAGGGTTAGCCTGCTCTACCCTCAGCCAGAAGCTCAACCAGCTTACATCCACACAGCCACCTGTACAGTCTCCCAGGATGAGGAACAATTATGTTTTTAAGACAGAGCAAACACTGACCTTTATTTCTACTGGAACAAGTGACAGTATTGCAACTATCGTCTCCATACCAGCTTCTCCCAAAGGGGACAGCTTGGGAGAGTCCAGTAGCCTGGACATGAGAGCTACACTGATCAAAATAGTCTCAAGAGCTCATATGGAAACAGGTAAGTCAGGGTAGTAGGACTGGGTAAAGGGAATGCCCTGGTTTACTGCTGTCCATTTTTATTCTGCAGAAAGTCATAGGTATTAAAGAGAGGGAGAGAGGAGTCTCATTAAAACAAGAGTAACAAAAGCAACAGAAACAATGAAGTCTGTTGGGAAACAGAGCCAGGAGCCTCAGTGGAGAAATAAGATTGCCTCAGAGAAGCAACTCCACTTCTGCTGCTGTTGTCACGCAAGTGCTATATATTAAAAACGAAGAATTTCTCATTTTAACCCAGCTCAACCCGAAGCTCAGACTCTGCACCACAGCATAAGGCAGTTGCAGAGGTCAGGGTGTAGAAGAGCTGTCACAGTTTTTGCCCCTGAGCAGGGTTTCTCCAGAATTTGCAAATGTGGGAGACATGGACAAGTGGCTAATGACTCTCTAATCAGAGACAGAAAATAAAGAACTCTCACTGGGACAAATACAGGATGCCAGCAAATACCACACAGCAGCTTTAAACTGGGTTAACTGAAACAAATGCTTCAAGAACTGATCCTTTTCTTACCCACCCTGTTTAGAGGGAGGCGTTGCCAAACCTGCTGTGTCACGTTTATAACAGAAAGTTCTTACATACAGCTGAAAATATGCAAGTGAAAAAAAAAAAACAACCCCACAACATCATTCTTCTCCATTCTTCTCTCCAACATCTGGTATACAGACCACAGCTCTGATCGAACTGAAGAGCTTTGTATAATTAAAGCAATTCCAGCAGTGGTCTGTGGCATAAACTCCATTACTACTCTACTAAGCGGTCACAGCCTATAACCTCCAACATGCTCCCAAGTCCCACAAACAGAAGCAGGTCTGCTTGGGGAAATGAGAAAACAAGAACTGAACCTGCACACAGAAACGGCTTAGTAATGCCAACTATCTAAACATTTGGCTTAACAGGAGAATTTCTCTAATGTTAACAGCAGATGGTAAGAGTTCAGTATGATGTACACTGTTGCACATCAGTATTTTCTACACTAAATAGCAGCTTCTCCTACAAATTTGCACAAACTTTTCAACATCAGAAGCCTACAAGAATTCCTCGATCGCTTTAAACGGAGATTCTAGCAGTTCCCAGACTAAGCATTTAATTCATAAATATCCTGTAGACAGGAGGTTCTAAAAATTCCATTTCAAAGACCGTCGCTGCTTTCCAAACTTCTTGAGAGCTGCTGCTTTCCTCCCTGGGGGCTGTCATTCTCATGATAAACCACCATGTCCCAGCTGGAGGCTTAGCCATGTGATTTGGAGCAGGACAAAGAACTCCCATTTGAAAGCGAAACAGATTCCCTTCGTTCTACTCTAAATGAAAACTCATTCCTACCTCTTAATACTTTTTTAGCTCTTTCTTTTCCACTGGCTTACAGTTATTTTAGAGCATGCCTTTAAGTCTGCGTCAACAATAGTGACAAGTGCATTTTTGCTTGAAGTCCAGTAGTGTTGCTTAATGCCTCTCTGCTGGAGCTTTTGAAATAAAGGGTTTGGTTTACCAGAATGAAGTCAGTGAATAACACACATTCATCTAGATTCAAACAACACAATTTTGATTTAGAAAATATAGTGGCCTAGTTGAAATTAAGAGGACTAAATCCCTGAAGCACAGGGAGATGTATTCTCAGTTAGAAAAAGAAGAGGTCTATAGATTTTAATATGAAAAGATATCTACTTCGCTCTGCACAATCCCAAGCATAATATCAGGCTGCCCAGAGTTTTGAACAGATAGACGTTATTTCGTATGCAGACACAAGACTTCAGAGATGCTTATTACCGTTCTAATTGCTCCAGTTAGCTCCTTTCAGTGAGTAATAAGAGACATTTTAATGACTCTGAAGAACCACAGCTGGACTCATTCTCCTGTGCCTTCATTACAAGTTATCTGCAGCTTCATGCACACGTCACGACCAGTTATGAAAACATCGCACTTCCATGAACTCTACACTACTGTCCTTTTTGTTTGTCATGGATTCGTTTTTAGTCCATGAGAACTCCATTCCTATATGCCAGTCCACACTTGATACAGCTTTTTCATGCCCCACAGCATCTGAATTTGCACCGATACAAATGCAGTCACCACTAGCTCAAAGGAGTTCAGTGAACAAGCAGATGAGCAGTGACAAAATTCAGAATTATTCTCACTTAAACGACACTGATGGGACGACAGCACATTTTCCTGGGCTTCTCTTGACTACTGCATGGAGGCTCCGCAGCTGTGACTCACTGCACATTGCTCTTCACCCAAGACTGCCGGGTAGGGAACGCAGACTGTTAGGTCTCAGCTCATGTCTATCTCCACAGCAAAGCACACAGCCATCTAGCTCCCCAGACCTCGATATTTAATTCCAAGACAGGGTTTTGCTCCAAATCCCATCCAATTCTTTCTGATGGGCAGACACGTCCCATAACCACAGGGCATTCCCATGCCAGCAATACCTGCAAGTGCTTCAAGCACACTCAGTCATCCTGTCGGAGATCTACACAAAGTAGCTGGGAGCCAATCCTCAGTCTAGAGGAGAGCTGAAAACACCCCTGAAATGCACACCTCTCTGGTTTTAGCAAGAACTGACCGTTCTGCAGAGACATAGCCTCATATTTCATTCCCCGAAGACTGTAAGATAGAATGGAATTGCTTTCTACTCCTCAGCTACCGAGGCAACCATTTCCAACTACGCCACAGCTTCTAGAATTCATTTACTGAAAAGCTTCGCACAAAAGTAGCCCCGTGATTTTGGGATTCTCTGTGGTTAACCTGTGGCACAGTACAGTAGCCCCTAGCAGTAGGTACACACCTGTGGTGATCAGCACCTCCACCACCAGCCACCTGTGGAAGAAAAAAAGAGGCTTGGTATTGGTAGTGTGTATCACCACGTACCAGCCAAGGTTAGTATTTGCTCTGAAGGCTGCAAACCTGTACGTGTCTTACAGAGGCCTTGCAGCATGCGTACGCTGTGGCATCGCCAGGCAGCCCGACACTGCAAACTGAACACTCAAAAACAGCGCCCGGGCACTTTCAAGATTAGATGTGTGTTTGAAAAGGTTCTGCAGTCTTTCTGCTTAAAACCCATTCAGAGTTGTAACTTCACATAACTTTTAACCGTATTCAGAAAGTAGCATGGTTCATAACAGCTACAAATTCCAGCCTTTCTGCAACCATGGAGAACTTTCAGCTGGAACCTGGAGAATTTGGAAGGAGGAGAAAAGAGGCGGCAAGACTGGTCTGTTTCGTGTCAGTTAGCAACGGTCCTCCATCCCCTGAAAAGTTAAAAGTTATCCTCCGGAACCCCAAGAGAAAAGGTTTTAAAACTGTAAGGTGATGTCAGAAGCCTCCATCTTTCAGAGGGAGGAAGTGTTACCAACTCCTCTTCCAGAAGTCAGGAGCAAAGCTTTGTCTCTTAATAGACTGGAATGCCTCTTTTAAGAAAAATACGTATTTTTTTTATATGAACTGTGGAAATACTTCCCTTCTGGGGAACATGAAAGCACTTTGTGCTCAAAGCTCCTTCCACGCTGCTTAGGCAGTACATGAGTCTCAGAACATGAGCACAGGAATTGATGACAGGTCTCAGATGGCAAGGTAAACTGCATAGCAATGTTTGAAATTCCCACAGGGTTACTGGCTCCCTGGAAGACACACTACTCTTAAGGTTGCTTAAAAACAAGGTACCGTGTCACCACAGCAGGCCAAGGTCTCCACTGCAACAATCTGGCACTTCTATACCCAGTGCATAAACCTAAAGGAAGTCTTTGTGAGATTTATACAAAGCACTGCCTCGGAAATAATCACAGAGACTGTCAGTACCCCAAAAAGATTCATTTCAGGCTCTTCGGGTGTTTCTGAGGCCCTCTGTTCTCACCCCCAAGAGAAAGGCAGGACAAGGGATTACATTTCTCCTTGTACTTTAGTAAGGGAAACCCATTACTTCAAATCAGGAAAACCCAAGCCCACAATCCAGTACATTCTGCCAATTTCAAATTTTGACCTTCCTGGAACGAGCAGCATCCTATACACTGCTGGGATTCTGAACAGGAGTGTGTCCCAGCCTTAACAGTTTTCTTTGCAGATATGCATAGAGGGAAGTCATAAAATACAGACACTGTTGCTGATTTATCTGCTTTGTTCCGTAATTTGTATCCCACTCTCTCACTAAGAGCTGATTACTGTAGCTGTCAACACGCATATAAAGAATAGTGAGTATGCTCCAACAAAAAGCACAATGATTGTCTGCTGATGTCAGAGCAAGAACTTATGGGAAGTGGGAAAGAATGAGAAGTTCAGCAGCTTCAGGCCACCTGACACAGCATACTGGGTGACAGATGCAGCTGCAGGCAGGTGCTTCTTTGTCAAAGGAAAGCGTGACAATTCTAGGGGACCAGAGGGTGGCTTCCAGGTACAAGCAGGTGGTTGCTGATTCAAAACACAACTTTTGGGGATGGCACACAACCACCATGCAGCAGCTTTCCTATCTCCCTGGACATAAAACCAAAAACACCCAAACAAAATACACCAAAAATCATCACCTTCCCATGCTGCAGGAAAATACTGCATACCTTCAACATGTCTCCTCACGGTCCATACAGCATTGGGGTTACCAGGCAGCTCCGAGACGGCCATTTCAGATACCTACAGTAAACAGAAACACGGTTCTTTTCAAAACAGATGTTTGGACTTACTATGGTGAGTCACCAAACCACCAACAGTTTTTAAGCTTTCCCACAACTAGGCAGGAAAGCCAGTAATTCCAAATTTTGATGCTCTCCCTCCCTATGCCAGATGTGCTACAGGGTAGAACACATTCAGCAATGATACGGCAATGTTAGAGCTCTGGATCATCAGCTTTAAAACAAGGTCACTAGCCCCAAGCAAAGAGCTCAGCAGCAGCAGCTGGTGGAGACACCAGGAATGTTCCAGCTCAATACGCTCAAGTATCAGAAGAGACAAAACGCAGGTGGCTGGAGTCAACTGAACAAAAAGCCTTTGAGACTGTAAAAGTAAACACCAGAACCCTTCTATTTCCAAGGAGCAAGCCTGGAAAAAGTTGCTTTCTCTCCAGGCTACAGCAAAAGGAGAATCCCTTCATTTCAGCACCCTTATTTTAAAGATTTTCACCCACTGTCCTTGCCTCCCAAGATGTTCTTCTAAAGTGGTGGAAGTCTTACCTCAAGTCCATGTCTTAGAACCCTCAGAGACGACCGGGGCCCTCGACCACAAGCCACATACAACTGAGGTGTGTCTTCATTGGCCAAATCTGCTATCTGCATGGAGAAATAGTGTCAAACAATATCCACAGGAAAACAAAGTAAAACTAAGCTATATATTCCACACTACTGCTTTAAGAATATTTTTTCCAGGCACTGACAACAGTGAAGATGCCACAGGGTGCACCATCTGCTGTCCTGAAATAAAGTCAAGTTTTAACCGAACTCACTGTAGAGCAGAGAGCTGGTCTGATGGTCAGCAGAGGAGCAGCACAGAACTGCTGGTTGACACCCTGTCCAAATACGTATTTATCACCACGGGAGTCACAGGCTGCCAGGCTAGGTACCAGTCTTAGGCAGCAGCCTGAGAATTTAGCAAACTTGCTTATCTATTCACATGTAGTATAGAGCAGTATTTCTGGAAATGCACGATAATGTAGCTTTCGTGACTCTGCTTACACCCAAATACTCTGCATAAAAGCAGAGAAAAAAATCATCATCTATAATCAATTCCTCCGTAAATGAGAAAGACTTATGTGGTGAGTGGGAGCTTGCTGACAGCAACACACCTGACAACACAGAATAGGAGACAAACTGTCCAATTCATCCACCAGCACCAGGTTCTTGAGAGGCCGTGGCTGAAAAAAGAACGTATCTCCTTCCTCAAGAGGCATGGCAGAAGAGAACTCTGGCTCCTCATCATCATCACCCAGGTGAGCTATCTGGTACAGGTAACTTCAGACAGAAAGCAAGAGCAACAGCATGTTCAGTGCAAAGCTCATGTAGCCTTCTCTAAGAAAGGCTTAGCCAGATATTCAGGCAACAGGGAGGAGAGAAATCCTTCCCTACATTACGTAGCTATTGAAATTTAGCCTTACGAATCATCTTCTTGGTGACAAAATGTTTAAAGTGAATCGGAGGCCCGCAAAAAAACCCCTCACAAACACCCCTGCACACAAAAACTGAAAACGCCACAAAAAACCCACCACAACCTCTCCCCTCCAAACCTTCTCATCTGTAGCTGTACCTTGCCATTGGGCAAGGTATCCCAGAATTTCTGTGTTTTCTCTGTTTACCCTTGAGCCTTTCAGATCTCCTTCTGTTAAAGCCAACGCACCAACTGACAGCTGAGGCCAAGAGCAAGGCCAATGGCTAAGACTAGAACTCCACGGTTATTTATTTTACTGGAATACTCTCACCTCACTATTTTTAACCACACTCCCTATTCTATTTTATAAGCCTAAATATCACAACAATCAAGTCAAACTTCAGCAGAAAAAAAATAAACCCAGAAAGATAAGACTGATTTACTTCCTGGTTTTAATAAAGCCCAAATGAATACGGCCTCCTCAAGTGCTTGGTTTGTACAACCCAACCCAGACTCCTGGAGCTCCCCCGGGTGGCCGACTGCAGATGCAGTCAGAAAAGAGCATAAATCTCCATTCCTGTGAATGCCCTGTTGAGACACTCTTTGGCCATCTGCAAAGTCATCTGCAAAGTCTTCAGAATATTCTAGAACCCTAAACATGAATTGAGAAAGCCCTCAAGTGTACATCTATTAAGGAGAGGACCACAGTTACTGATAACAAATCCTACCTACTTCTGAGTGGGCCATAACACACAGAAGTTCAACGAAAACTGATCAAACTAATTAAAAGAGAATTCGTCCAGACGCATGATGGACCCTGTATGAACTGCAAGTGCTCAGTTCTTCCAATCCCTACTGCAACAGCATGTAACCTTTTGTTCTCTGCACTATAAAATCTAATCCGGGTTCAAACAACAAGAAAATTCCCCCATTCAGTCATAGTCCAAACCAATTGTTCTGCTTAAGCCACGTGAACAAAGCATTAATATATCCATTAAAACGGAGGTGTTGTCTTTATAAATTCAGGAAGTTCAAGGTCAGTTTGCAGTCCTGCACAGAAACCGTCTGTTTCAGGTGAAAAACACTGATGTAAAATTGTTTACTCACTGGTTTCCAAATTCAGATGCCACAAAGAGAAACCCCGTCTTCAGCACGCACATGGCAGCAGCAACTGGAACAGTGTCAAAGTACTTCAGTCGTATCTCTGTTACCTGAAAGCAGAGGAAGATGTGACTATGCAAGCAAAGTACTGGGGTTGTACACGTGCGATTTAATAAAAAACAAGCTGCCTAACTATGCTCTCCCCAAAGAAAGGCAGCAAGAGTGTGGGCCAGGCGTAACCACATCAGTAGTTTGGGGCAGCAGGTCATAAATCACAAAATCCAGCAGACTGTTCTGAACACGCAAGTCAGGCTGCCTGTTTTATTCTAAGACTTTCTGGCTTTGGTAATATTGAGTCAGTTTGGAAAGAAACAGCTGCAAAATAACAAGCTGTCTAAAAGAAAGCAGAAATATGATTCACTGAACACCAGCCATTCCCCAACACGTGAAAAATCATCTGTCCTGAGCAAATTTCTACATTTGATATAGTCACAACAGCTCTTGGTGAAACATCCAGGAACACTCTTAACCCACTTAAAGATGCTACACAATCACCCCTTGTACCAAATTTGACATGTTTATATGAAGGAGGAACTAGCATTCAACGTTTGCTCAAAAAGCCCAACTGATTCACTGCAGCAGACATCTTTTCACTGCAAAATACTAGGACAAGCAGCAGCAAGCCACTTCAAGCCTGTTCTTTCAGCTCTTGGAACAGATGTACCAAGCTAGCTACCTCAATTTGCAAAAAGATTGACTGGAGCACGTAAAGCTTCAACTAAGAGATGAAGTAGAGAGCACCTACTGTGATCAAGAGAAACTAAAGTTCCCCAGAATTAGTTCCTGGAATACCCTCTAGCAGGTTCATGGACCACACTTTACAACTCATCTTTTGAAGAAAGGACTGCCTGCAGAACATCTAAAATATGCCCAAGCGACTCTGCAGCCTAATCTCACAGGATTTCACAAACCTTGCACTGTGTCTCCATATGAGTAAATAGCAGTTGTAACTGCAGGTATAACTATATTACAAATCACATAAAGCATGTGCCATTATACAGCTAAAACCACAGTATTAAACATTTATCACTTCAGAGAATCTTAAGGACTCTTCCCAATGAATGCTTCTGCTCTTCACGGGATGCTTACCATGTCTTCATCAGTCTCCAGAGTAATTTTGAAGATGTCTCCCTGCTCTGTCTGGGCCAGGAAGAAGAACATGGACTTGGTCTTATGTGTAGCAGAGCAGACAAAAATCATACCTCTCTCTGGGTCATCCAAGTCATTCTGTAAGGTAAGAAAGCGGAGGTCATTGCTGAAAACATTACCCAGCAAGCGCACATGTGGTTTCACTGAGTGAAGTATTGCCATTTCACAGGCGCCTTAAGAGCTGACGGTATGTGAGGAGGCTTCTAACACAAAGCACCTCCCCTCCACGACACCTGTAGTTAACCCCTGGTACATCTCTGCCCCAGAAGGAACGACATTTCTAAGACACTGGGCTTCAGCATCCTCTCTCTCATCTTTTTCACCCTCCTCCCTGGAAAACTCTGTCCCATATCAAAGCCAAACATGGAGGCAAGAGCTGCAATCCACACACAGCTGGTTTTGAGCACTGAACCTTGGCAGGCGCTCAAAATACAGTCAAAGCACACAACAATTTGCAATGCCAAAGGCAGAGGAAACAGCCTCAGATGTAACAGACCAGCTCTCGAATTCACCTGCATACCCGACGGCAGCCATGACTCACCACCTCAAGTAATCCCATCTCACACTGACAGCGCTGCCACAGCGGTGCCTGATCAGTCTTTGGAGTATCTCCAGTGTAAATCTCAGCAGAGACAAGAACCAAGCTCATCACTTCAGGCTATGCCCACCACCATCTTCCCTCACAGGTAAGCACACAGCCAGGAAGGCAGAAGACAGGCCAACACACTTTTTAACTACTCCTTTTTCCTTACTTTAAAACCTCCCTGATACCTTTACCCTTAAAAGGCAAATGCCAAGCATGCATTTAGCACTGATAAAAATAATGATGAAAAAGGGGTAAGAATCCCAAGATTCTTACCCGTCTCCTGGGAATTGGGCATCTGATATCAGGCTGGTCACCGAAGTTTTTATAAGTAATGTAGTTTTCAGAACAGATCAGTACCCCGCTTGGTCCATCAGAACCACCAGGAACTGAAACACAAATAAGAAACGTAATTACGAGAAAAGCCCTTACCACAGATCTGACAGCAGAACATTTATTTCCGTTTTCTTTAAAGCAACACAGTTTCCATTGCTCTGTATCACCCTGCATATATAAACCTACTCTCACTGAAGCGAAAGGTGAAACACTGAGTACAGCTTCCTGGGTCGGTGTAAGAACAGAGCAGATGAAACTGGGAGACCAAGAAGGAGAAAAAGGAAGGATGCAACTTCAGACAAGTCGCTAATGTTTTATCCTTCACGGCTTATTCTCATCTAGAAAGCCATGACACACCCCCAAAAAACACATTAGCAACTTGTGGGTTAAACACAACCCTTGGGTTACTGGCATGCTGGCCTGCTGTCAAAAAACTCTGCCAGATGGTTTTCCGACATATCTTTCATTTTTAGAGCATGTTTTTTAAAATGCTTCTATTGAAATCCCAGCTTAACAAGATACAAGCAAAACAGTAGTACCGGTCAGATCCAGCCCAGTATTTGGTGTCTGTCAGCTGCCTACAGAAGATGCAACAACAGGGCAAGCATACAGTGATGCTCTCCTAGCTTAGCTTCTTTCATGCTTGGAATCTGCAGCGGTGCAGCAGTTTCCCAGGTCAAAGGTGTGAGGTTGGCTTTGCTTCCAGTCCCTGTAAGTGTGCTTCTAGTCCATGGATTCATCTGCCTCTTGAAAGCATGTTAGCTGCTGGAATCCCATGCAAGAGAGTACAACAGCACCTATGCACTACCTAAAAATATACGCCTTTGCATCTGCTACCAGCTAATTTCAGTTAATATCTCTTAGCTTCAGAATCCAGAATACATCTAAAAGAAGAAAGATGAGGATCACTTTCAAACCGCAGCTCTATCTATGAATTCTTGCATATTTCCATGTGTGAACCACCACTCATAATCTGACTCCAAAGTCAACTAATTTATACTAATGGCTCAGACTACCATCAAAACAACTCCCAAGGCGTAAAGCATATTGATTTTGTTTCCCTGGGGAACGGGAACCAAGCAGATCCACAGGGAAAATGACTCAGTGGCCAGGTGGGCAGTACCTGTTATAAGGAAGTTGCCGTGCTCTTCCAAGGGCTCGCTGTATTTCCTAACAACGTGGTTCAAACCCAAGTCCAGTTCATAAAATGTCAAGGTCTGTTGTGTGTTGGCTGCGGCTTCTCCTGTGGGATCATTGTCTGCTTCCTATAACAGAACACACTAAAGTGTCTTTCAAGAAAAGTATTAAAAGAGGAGAACAGATGACGCACAGGGAAACAGTTTTGAATAACATCAGAATTAGAATCCAAAAGAATTGCTGTAAGATGCACATAGCAAGGTTCAGAGGAAGAAAATACGCACTTTTGCAGCTGAACAGCAAGAATTTAAAACCATCAAGACAGAAGCAGCTAACGTTCCCTGCCTCCAAACACAGATTAAGAACGACAAAGCTCAAAAGACAGCAAAAGGAGATCAAGTGCTTCTCACCTCATAATCCATTTCCAGACAAGCAAACATCGGGTTTTCAAATCCCACATCGACTCCCACCACATGGTAGACCAAGGTATTGGCCTTGTGGGCCTCCAGTGGGGAGGAAATGGTGAGACGAGCGGCAGCGTCTCTGTTCAAGATATACACCAGCTTCTGCTTTTCAATCGCACCTGCAAGGAAAGGACAACAGCACCTGAGGCACATCCCCTGGTGATCAAACCTGCAAGTTGGTTTGATGGTTGGTCACACCTGCAGTCCAACACCAAAGTAAGACTTTGCAAGAGGATGCCAGTGTTAATTCTGCTGAAGTTCACCACTGGTATTCATCTCTGTGCCACAAATTAACTTCAAATGTCTCATTTTTAATCGTTTGGGCCGCAAGCACAAATGATAACCCCAGCTCTTCAAAGCCAAAGACTGAGCCTTCAGGCTATGTCCATCCAGCCCAATATGCCAGCTACAATAGCTACAGGCAGATCTACTCACTCATTTCACCACACAAGAGATGACAGACTGCAGGGAAGCAAAAATAAATTGAAAAAAAACCAGCCAGATGTTCCACCACTTCAAGCAATTTTGCAAAGAGACCCTTCCTCAAAAATATATTAACTAAAAAACGTATTCTTGCCTGACACGCAGCACCCACAACATTGTAACAAACACTTATCACCCTTAACTATCAACGTGAACGGCACAATTGTGACTGTGCCACCTTCTCACCCATCAAGACTTGTTAGAAAGGCAATGGTATTATTTATCATTATTCCCAATATAAAGGGGCACCATTAAACTATCGTTGCAAGTCCCTGCTCTCAGTGCGCAGGAATGCAGCATTACACAAACCTGGCTATGGCAAACTGAGCAAGTTTATGTACCAAGTAACTAAAGACACTTCATGGTAAATCTTATAGAAAAATCACCCAGGCGTCCTCCTGCCTGCGAAGCCTGATCAGAAATGCATCTAGGTGTCTCCACCATACATCTCAGAGAAGAGACATGAATTCATAACATCATTTCAGGCTGTGGGAGCTGACTGACTATGCTGCAGCACGGATGCCTGCAATCCCAACTTCTTTCCCAGACATCACACTTCAGGGCTCTGTCTGCGCACTCTGACTGCTGGCCGCTTTCCAGATCGTTCTGGCCCAGTGTTTGAATGAATTTGTGCAATTCCATCAGCATCGAGGAACAATTCTGAATGCGTGCATTATCCTTGACACACCTCATAGCCTAACAAACTGCCTGAGAGGAAGCACTTCCAATTATACCTGTCAGAAACTTGCTCCAAAATAAATATTCACAAGACAGGAGAGAAAAAAAATAAAAAAAAATAAAAAAAAAAAAAAAAGAAAAGAAGCCGACAGACTGACTTACTGATCATGACAGCGCGGCCCTTTGGATCTACAGCCAAATACTGGCCCGGAACAATTCTGCGACATCCACTCTTGCCAAAGGTTTCCTGATGAATCTTCTCAAACACGTTCTTCGAGGGCTGGTACTCCAGAATAACAATGCGGCCCGAATCGCTGCCCACCACGATATAGTCTTTGGTCCCGCCTGTGAGCCTAAAGGCCATGAGGGAGCGAATAACCCCGAACACTTCCACGGTCAGCAGGGTGTGAACCTTCCCTGTGTTGGGATCGGGACGGAGCAACTCCAGGATCTTGCCCCGGGAAACAACAATTTCTTGTTGCTTGGTTCCTAAAAAACCCAAAATACAAAGAAGAGTTAGCAACAACACAGCAGGACATGCCATTTCAAGAAGCACTATAAGAAAGGAGATATAACTCCACAACTACTAAATACCAGAGTTTCATGATTACTGTGGAAGAATTCAAAGCAACATATGCATCACAGTAGGTGTCACAGTTGTTTGAGCATCTTTTAACAGACCAAGAAAGTGGACAAATACTTAATTAAATCTATAGATAATCAACTCAAACATCTCTTTCTACAAGTTACAATAGCTCAACTAACACGCTCCAGAGCAAATGATAATACAGCAGTGAAAAAAATGCTATATTGAGGCAGACAAGCTTCAGCAACTAAATAAAAAACAAACACCTTTTTCTTCTACCACCCAAAAGAGCTCAGTCCAAGATGCGTGAAGGGAGGAGAAAGTTACCTGAGAAATTGCCATGGATAGCATAGCTGATGCCGGTGGCACGCTGCAACGTCAGGTTGTAGAGAAACATGTTGGCAACAGGTTCGCTTCACCTTATGGGAGCTCCACTGAGTCTGCAACAAGTAAAACAGGAACATATCCTTGGTAAAGGCAAAGCCTCCTGTGCAGCACAGAGGGAGAACCGCTGCCCTCTTACATCGCTTTATATTAGAAAACTAACTGCCACTCAGCTAAAGTTTTCCGGCATTTATTAGTGCTTCGAGGCAAAAGGCTCTCCTACAGATATCCAGCTGAGCGCCTTAATACCGCATGACTGATCAGGACTTGCAGCTAATTACTTCTTTTATGGCTCGAGTCCTTCAGAAACCAAACAGCGTCAGGGAACCCCACAGCAGGAAATCCCGCCAGAGGTGCCCGACGCCGTCACCCCTCACCGATCTCGCCGCTTCGCTGAACACGAGCCAAGCTCCCCACGGCTGCTCGGGGCCAGCGCCTGACTCGATTCCTTTCCCCGGGGCTAAGGCGGGGGAGAGGCCCAGCTGCACGCAGGGTGCTGCAGGCCGCAGGCTCCGAGAACTGGCCCCGGATCAACGCCGGGCCCGGCCCGGCCGCCCCTCACAGGCCCGGCCCCGAGGGGCCCGCGGCGCTCAGGCCTGCGG
>Ga0065711_1042284_pt1 | contig 15499 bp, 13 predicted proteins | sample Hoacrofraction12_FD_59098 | JGI IMG/M metagenome (GOLD analysis project Ga0065711, IMG submission 59098) | Hoatzin crop microbial communities from Cojedes, Venezuela - Epithelial fraction 12 v2 (version 2) | ecosystem: Host-associated > Birds > Digestive system > Esophagus > Crop | place... | reverse complement strand
TATTCAAGACCCGCCTGGACAAGGTCCTGTGCAGCCTGCTCTGGGTGACCCTGCTTCGGCAGGGGGGTTGGACTAGATGACCCACAGAGGTCCCTGCCAGCCCCTACCATTCTGTGATTCAGGAATGGGGCAGGAGGGAATTTTAGCAAACAGGCACACGCTCGCTCGATGTAACGCTTCTTTCCTTGTTGCTTGATAAGACGGGCGAGGGGTGAGCACATCCATGGTCAGGGGACGGTGACGCTGCTGGGAGCACGATGCTCTCGGGCAAGGGGCCTGCAGCACCCAGGGGAGCTGGTCTGCGCTTCTGTTGGGCTCCTGTTAAAAGAAGCAGCTCCTTTCTTCTGTTCCATCTCTCTAAGCGCTGCCACGGCACTCTAACAGCGAAACATCCATTGCTTTATATGCTTTTACATGACAAGGAATTTAAAATCTTGTAAGGTGAGATTGCTGTGTTTTTTTATCAGACCTCAACTCTTTCTTTTGCATCACTTAATGTAGTTTTTTCTTTTTTTGTTTCTCCTCTGATAGTGTTCTCTTATGCGGGATCCATCAGTTCCTGCTTTGCTGGTCTTTCTTATACGTCTTGAATGATTTAATAACGAATACACTTTCTTTTCAGTAATGTTGTGTTTACTTTATTGCGATGTATTTTACTTTAAAGGAGTTCTTGAGACATTGCACAATTTAAAGTTACAAATCTTCCTGTCTTTGACAGTCTGTCTCCAAGGGAATATGTCCCAACAGGGATAAACAGAACTGGAAGGAACTGTGTTTACTAATTACCACCACCATTTAGAAACAAGTATGAGTCACGGGGCACCTCAGCGAATCCAACCCAAAGAACAGGAAAAAATGAATCTATATATTTGCTAAGGAAATGAAGACTGAACAGAACTTAAAGGCAATTAAAGTATTTCCATTTTATTACTGAATAAATACTTCAGAATATTTTCATTTGCTTCCCTTTTTGTTTGCTCCTGGAGTCTGCTTGTTAACGTAACTGGGATGTACAAGAACTCCTTAATTAACCTGGTTTTGTGGGCGTCTCACAGTTTCTATGAAATATGTATGCTGACAGCTATGTAACAATAGTAAAAATAGAAATGACAGATTTGTAAGCACTGGTCAATTAAAAAATGTTCAACAAATGCAGTTTTTGAATTATTGGACCAGGCTTCTCTGCAAATTGGAATTCAGTTCAGTTAATTGAATTCACAGGATCTACGGCAATTTACATAAAGTTATAATAAAAGCACGGTTATCTTCTCAAAAGCTGCAGTTTCAGAATATTATATTAAAAATTGAATAATAAAATTTTTTCTAATAAGTGAATTCAGAAATATCTAATTGACACACAAACAAAATTGAAATATGTATTTGACTCTCAGTTACAAAGCATTTGGTGTGCAGTAATCCCAGGCAACGTATTGTGAGTACAGTATGGACTGTATGGAAGCCAGATGCTGGTCCATTTGTCTGTCGCTCTTGATGAGCTTAGGCCCAGTCCCTGCCTATATCTCAAGTGAATGGCTTTGATTTACTCCGGTAAATAATGCATAAAGTAAATATTGCTTTTGTTGAAGCCCTGAAAGCGGTTTCCTTAAAACACTGACAGTCCCCACGTCCACTGGCGTCCTGGCAGTGGTCGTGCTGAGTCTGGGCTCTGTGCCCTTGGGCATCCTTCGGACTGGGGGTGGGAGGACTGCAGGTGTCCTCCAGGTATTTCCTTCAGCAAATCCCCATCCTGGCTTTTCCTTAACTGTTCTTCCCCATCTGTTAGACGTACATGTTTATCTACATCCGCAGGCGTGTAAATTCAGTTATTGCAATCGCAATACAGCTTTTTGTTCCTGGGGCTGTGTTGGGAAGGTTTAAGCACGGTTTTTACTGATTGAAAAGGACTGTGGGGAAAGAATCTGTTTACTTAAAAATAAATGTGGCAATTAAATATGTTATGCTGACCTTATGAACCTAGTGGATTTGATGCTTAAATAAAACATGCAGAAAGCAATAAGCCTGTAGTATATGTAGGAGAAAGATACATCTACATAGCTGCCCTCACTACAATAAAAAAAAATATCCTGAAAAACTGTGATGATGTATGAATGCGTTTTCTGTGGGTCTCTTTAAAGGGGAGACTTCAGGAAGAGTCTGCTCCCCAAAGATTAAACCTACAAAGAACGCACATGTTCACGCAGGGACGATGCCTCGGCAGTTCCACGCGCAGGTAAGCGGGGCTGCGGCGGTGGCAGAGGCTTGTCACCCTGCACAGCACTGCGATTAATTGGAAGCATCCACTTTAATTACGGGGATTTCTATAATCATCTTTCGGTGGTGACAGCAGGATTATAGCCCGCACTGACACCCACGAGCAAGACTACGTTTCGTTTTTCTGCCGAACGTGGATAGGTTGCGGGCGGTGGGTGAGCGAGCAGGACGGCTCCGCTGGGCGAGGGGTGTCGGGAGGGCTGGGTGCTGCCGGGATGCGGCTGCTCATCACGGAGCTCCCCGGGGATGCAGAGCAGCCAGGCAGCCTCCCTGCCCGGCCCGGGCGAGAAGACAGCAGCGGGGACCCGCTCAGCAGCATGGTCGTGTGCCCGCGACGTGGGAAGCGAAGCTGGGCCGGGTCTTGGTGCAGCGGACGGGTCCCTGCCAGCTGCTTTTGGGTTTCTGTCCTGCTGCTCTTCGCTGAATCAAGCTGCTGAGACAGCATCGTCCGCTCAGAGCTCGACGGTTCCTTTGGCTTTTCTTTTACAGGCAGGTAATTGATTTGTTTAAACAAATTAGCTGTCCTTTAGACCAAATGCTTTCTGCAGAAGTTAAAGATCTTGTCGTGTAGGATAGCACTTGGGTGGTCTCAGAGCCAAGCATCAATAGAACTCTTGAAGAGCAAGCACAAACAGATCAGCCAGGTATGTCAGGGACAAAAGTAGGACAAATTATTTAGCATAAGTAGAATTTTTCTGGCTGTTGCATTCTCTGCTAGAATGTGGAAATTCCTTGTTGACAGAGCAGCTGTTCCCCGGAGCTGTCGGGGTGGCGAGGTGGGAAGGTGCAGTGGCTGATGCCTTTTGCTAGGCTTTAAAACTTTTGGGGTGGTTTGTGGCTTTGTTGCTAGAATGTCAACAATATTGATTCATTTCGTTGAAATGCTGAGGAGTGAGTTAAGAGAAGCAGATGCCTTATCTAGGAAGACTTTTCACTGTGGTTTCTTGGAGTATTATGACAGCAGAAATTGGAGTCGCATGATAAATGGCTGAAACTTTTTGCTTTTGTTCTTACAAATGCTTCCCGGTGCCTAGACAGCCCTATGGTTGTAAACTGTGAGCAACGTGAATTACTCAGAGATGCATTAAGCTAATGCTGCGCTTACGGAAAGAGTTGTCCTTGCACTTTTGCGGTACCCATCGATGGCCAAGAGCTGGACCATTCTCCTCCGCGTGCTTGGTACGTGCGCTGTGCTTACTTCAGCCTCTCGAACCCTGCCTGGCCAAGCGCAGGAGTCAATACCTCTAATACTAACCCAACATTTGGGCACTGCTGGCGGTTTTTGCAAGGCCCTGCAATTTCCAAGCGGTGGTAGTGACATTTCAGATTGATAACAGCGTGTATCCAGGTGTATGGATTTTTTGGGGCATCGCGTGACGTTAGTAAATGTCACTCTGCAGTTTCATTTGCTTTTGCAGCACGCTGGTTTAAATGCTCTGTCTTTGGACTTTGTTTTTCTCAGGCTAGAGCTCAAAGCCCAGGGGTGCTGTGAAGCCCCGCTGAACTGGTCTTATTTGCGTGGCGGAGTAGTTGAAGGAGTTGCCTGAAATTCTGCGGTGCAGAAGGTCCATAAAAAAGAGCAGGTCATTTTTCTCCTGAATAGGCAGAAAGTCTCAAAGTGGAGAAGACCACAGGCTGCGAAGTATGGAAGCGTCTCGCGACTAAGGACAGGGTATGTTCTCATTGGATTTGGCTGAGGAGAACAGCCCAAGAAGAAAAGAGCAGCAGTATCTGGTTACTGATGTGCTGCAGATATTCCTGGAGCCGAGGAGTAGAACAAGGAAAGGGTAACACACCGCAAGCAGAGCTGGTGAAATCTCAGTGCAGTATTAGGTATGTACCTGAGGGAACTGCCATCCTACCCTGCAAAGGTGCTCTGGGGTTTTATGATGAAGCTTTCTGCTTTCATGGAAAACAGTAAGTCTGAATTCGGCATGTGCAAGCAGCATGGTTCAGGTTTGTTGTTTTCAGCGGTTTTTTCCTAACTGAAAGAAGAACTTGCCCTCATTTCAGAACAAAAGGCATCCCCAATGTGTGCCAGTTGTGAAAGGGCTGATGTGAATATTATGATAATTTATTTTCTTAGGAATGTTGTAATTTCAGCATTTCTGTAATGATTATAAGCAGATGCAGGAAAGAATGAGGTGGTGCTCCAGCATGCATCGCATTAGCAACAACCAGTGCACTTAGTAATGTGTCAGGCTTTGGCAAATATCTACGTTTTCCTTTAAAAGCATAAATAAATAAACCAACCCACACTTAGGTCTTGCTTTTATAAGACTGAAGCTTCTATATTACTAGTTTTTTATCTTGTTGCTGAAACTTGACCCCCTTACCAAACTTTCACAGAATGGTAGGGGTTGGCAGGGACCTCTGTGGGTCACCCAGTCCAACCCTCCTGCTGAAGCAGGGTCACCTACAGTAGGCTGTAGAGGACCTTGTCCAGGTGGGTCTTGAATATCTCCAGAGAAGGAGATATTTCATAGCACAATGAAGCAGAACTTTACCACGCTACAGCGTGAATTCTCTCAATGATATTTTGATGCCAGTCACTTACTTCGCTTTTATTTTAAACAGAGAAACCAAGTTGATTTTGTTGCTAGAATGAGCTATGGGGTAGTCGCCTCCATTTCTGGTTTGCATTAAAGAACAAAAATACTGAGTACTCGTGGCCTCGTGCTGTTTATTTATGGAGGAAAACTTTGAAACCTGTTTGAAAACCTCGATAAATAAAGCAATGGCAATCCCCTTGCAAAACAGTCTAGCCTTATTGAAAGCCAAAGTTGAACGATTAGGAAATGTTCCTCCTCCTGCGCACGCAGTAGCCAACACCACGGCTCCCAGCACAGCCACCACGTACCAGCGCGTCTGAAAGCGAAGGCTTTGCGCTGGATCCGCAGCCGCTGAGAAGCGTGCGAGAGGGAAAACGGGGAACTGGGAGGGAAAAATCGGTGAGAGCCGTAGTGCCGAGCAACAGCAGCGCATCCGCTGTCGGCACGGCGCGATCGAGCGAAGGAGTGGCTTGACTGGTCTTGAAAAGGGCACTGCACCAAGTGAGGAGGAGTAGGGCAACGCACGGGTGTCCTGTCAGCCCGTGGCTCCCGCCCAGCGCGCTGCCAGGCCTGCGGAGCATCGAATGGCTCCAGCGCTTGCCGCGTGGAGCTCTCGGGTGGTCCTCGGGCGGGCGATCCCGCGCCTCGCAGGGCACCCGCTGCGCCCTTCCCTGTGCTCCTCTTTCACAGGAGTGGCAATGGAAAAGGAGAGAGATTTGGATGGGAGCACCCAGCAGGTGGAATAAAATGTAAAATTGTCTGCTTTACACTCAGAAGTATGCTGTAAAAATTATTTAATGAAAGGTTTCTTTAAAGATTGCGTAAAGTAATCCCTGGTATTCTTAAGCTACTGAGGAACATAACAGAAAACAGTATTTTCTGTATCCTTTAAATGCTTTATTGCACATCATTTGAATCGCTTTATTGCTGAGAGCGATAGATAACCATTTCAGATTTTTTCTGCTTTAGTTTTGGTAATGTCATTTCTGATTAAACTTATATGGTGTAGTATATTGAACCATGAAATAGTTAAATTTTTTATGAGCTCAGTGAAAATCCTATTGCTTTTGGGCTTTAAAGTATCAATAGCCTAGCTGAAGAAGTCAGACCTAATTAAAAGAAAGCACTGATGCAAGATCTGCCCTCTTTTACTGCATTCTTCCCGTCTTAGAAACGTACATCCATTTTAAAGCAAAGTATACTTCCAGCTGCCCAGGCTCTGTTATGCAGAATATAGCAATGACAGGGATCTTTGATTTCTTTAAGCTGTTAATTCCTTAGCTGCAATTTTATGTATGGGCTTCAGCAACATCATACATTTGGCTTTGAACCGATGAATCAGAAGATTTTTTGAATGTTCAGCTCGGTACTGCTTAGTTAATAGTTCCAATGGTGCACCAGACAGTTTTATTTTATGGTAGGAGGCGAGCGATAAATCACAGGTAAGACCTGCCTGTATTTACTGCACAGAGAGCCTTCGTTAGAGATCTGTTTTACTACAATTAAAAGGTACATATTCTCAAGGAAGCTATAAAGCAGTTTTGCATATGAAGCAAAGGGCTGCACCAGTATCAGCCTGGTTTTGAGCAAGGCAAACCAGTGATTTATTGTTAGGGGAAAGCATCAGAGGGATACCAAAGAAATAAAGTATATCTTATGGCAAGATATAAAATGCAGTAGCGTAGATTTTAAAGGAGATGGCAGAATTTACAGAAACTGACTATCCCAGACAGTTGGCAAATGGACTAAAGAAGACAAATTTAAGACTTGCCAGAAGGAAGCCCTATATCAGGGGGTAGAAATTCAAGTGCTTTGCAAAGAAAATGTAAATAAGGCAATAGATGTCTAAGAGGACAGTGGTGAAATGAAATGCAGAGAAACAGCTTCGTGCTGAGGAGAGAGGATGTGTTGTGTGGGGGAAAATACCAAGGATAAGACCCCTGGGAGGGAGTTGGGAACAGCTGCCATGCACGCTGGCAAGTTACTGTATAAACGATTATGAAACTTGAATGGTTTATAGCGAGATGTTTAAGAGGTGGTTGCCTTTAGCTACTTTTTGATGCCTAAACATGTTAGAAAAAATCTGCATAAGCTAAAAAATATAATGAAAAGCAGGCTCCGTAGTTTTGTAGTATGTGGTTAACACTTGCTCTAAGAGGTCTACTAGGATTTGGCTGTCCAAACGCAGATTCTTTGCTATCTTCTGTGAATGCGTTTGCTTGGTAGGTGCCAGCAAGCGAGAAGAAACGACACACACAAAGCACACAATCAAAGCATGGCACCTCATCCTGGCGAGTATGAGGGAAGCCCAGAGTCCTTCTAGTAGACAAGGACATTTCTGTGCATGGGTGGTGACTGCACCAATACAGGTCAGTGCATTTGGCGAAGAGACCTGGTGCGTGAGTCTCCTAGCTGAAGAATCGGAGCCCAGGTAACGTCTCTACGAGTTGCAGGCAGTTACTACACCCTGTTTGGCTGCTGAATGCAGGATCTGTACTAAGCAAGGTTACCAATAAGCCATGGCACGCTTTCAGCTCTTCTGGACGTTCAGATGTGTTGAAGTGTTTAGTTGTTTGTCTTAGCTCTGGATGTGTTTATTGAAAAAGGGAGCTGCAGCGCCCAAGAAATGCTGGACAGGCACCTTCTTTGCCCTATTCCCTGTAGGGAAACCTACTCTGTTGTTGTTTTAAGCTTTTCAAAAGGAAACACCTGGTCTGCTAGGCTTGTAGAGTACCAAAAAACTCAAAACACCATATATTATAGCTAAAATCATAGTAGCAAGTGGAAAAGCAAATTGATAGTAAAAGTAACAAAGCTATGTGAGATGCAAGTCAACAAGTACATTTGAGTGGATGTGTCATGTTGCATTTGTGATAACAGATGTTATAAAATTACTTTGGGTTTCTGCAGTTTTCATCTTTATGGATTATTGTGTGAAATGTGTCATGAAACTAAAGTACCAACCTAGACCTTCATCAGGAGCGTAGACTTGAGACTATCCAATATTGCTGTCTTTTCAGTTGTCCACGGGATAGAAATGGCGTCCCAATAGAACAAAAATATACAGCGTTTCCTGGATTCTTTGCCCAAAGTAAAACCAAGCAGCTGCAGTTAATAAAAAAACGCTATTGGTTGTCCCACAACTGTCTGGGAGCATTCGATCACCAGCAGAGAGAAATGACGTTGGAGGGGAGACGACGGAATAGTAGCTGAGTTGTGCAAAGTCAGCAGTGCTGCCCTGCACTGACGCTGGAAATACTGCAGGGCCTTCCCGTTGGTGCAAGGGGTTGTCTTTTGGAAGAGTAAGATGAAAAATAACAGCCAAGCCATCAAGCATTCTATATTAGCCTACAGTATGTTTTGATATGCTAAAAAATATTTAATTTAAATTGCTGCGAACTGTGGAATTTAGGCAGCGTTTGTTTCAAAACCATATTGGAAGTGTAGTGTGTATATTTAAACGTGCAGTTTCATTTATCTTCTTAACTTGACAGGTGCACTGATTTATGCACAAAGCTTCTATTCTTGGCTAAAAAGGCAGGGGACATGGCTTAATGAATTGTCATGATACTTTCATGATGCTGAGCTTATTTGTTCTAGCCTTTAAAATCTGAAGTTCAGCATTTGGTTCAGTCTTCCTCAAAATGAAGGATTGGTTTCTAAAAAAATTAATTGTTGTTTGTGTTTTAGAAGAAATCAGTAAATTTGTGTTAAAGAGCAAAAAGCTCCACACCGTGTTAGCTCTCCCACGGAAAGGCATTAGGCACAGCTCTGAGGTTTTATGCGACTGAAGGTTCAGTTAATGGGCACCGGTTTCAGATACAACTTCTTTTATAACTTATATGCCAGGTTCACCTCTCACTGATTTTATAAATAATTCTGGAAGTATCTCTGTAACTTTTGCAAGTGGGGCATGAGAACCTAATCAGGTTAGATGGCTGGTGAATTTCCCTGCATATAAATTATGGATTTGAGGAGATTTGATGAAGTTGTGTATCTTTAGCTGTCTCCGTGTGCATGTACTCACCATCTGCTCTCAGGAGAGGGACGATAGAGGGTCATTAAACCGTAATGGTATTTACTGGAGTGGAAGCATCGCAGACAGCCGGGTGACCACATCCCACAGTGAAGAAACAGGAAATAATATAAACTGTCTTCAGAGGCTGGAAAGGGTAAACACCCCGTGCAGCAGCAGATCATGTCAGGGGTGTGCTGCAGCTCTCAGACACAACCCGGGGAAGGCAAATAGCTAGGGGCCCACAGAAATAAGGAAAACTGGGGTCACACTGTAAAAGTAGTTTCTCCTGTGAGTCCTTCAGCTTATTCTGGATGAGCAAGAAACACAAGTAGGCTGCTGTTTCCCCCAGGGAGAAATCGATGGTTGGTTTATTAAAGCTGGGGTTGTAGCCTGTTCTATTTAAAATGAAAATACTGTATTTGGCTGTTTCTTAGTAGCCTAAAAACTCCTGATTATACTAAATATCTTTTTCCTAGTATCAAATAGAGGTAGCATTTAAAAGTTAAAGATCCTTACGTGAGGGTTAACAAGGTTTTTGCATTTTCCAGACACGCTAACAGTGATGCAGTCTTAAATGTCAATTGATTTAGAATCTCTTTTAACCTTACATCAATATTGGGGTTTAGTGTAATTCTCCCACAGGAAATCTCCAGAGTAATCTCTGTGCTTGATATCAGAGTACAGCTTACTTTCAGCCTATTACTCCCTTAAATGCCGTTTCTTGCCGCATATTGCCTAGGCATTGCATGTGCTAAGCTATGAGTAAGCATAACCACACAATTTGCTCGTTATAAAATGACACAGAATCACAGAATGGTCGGGGTTGGAAGGGACTTCTGTGGGTCATCTAGTCCAACCCCCCTGCCGAAGCCTGTAACATCTATCTGAGCAGCAGCTAGGACTTCAGAAAACATCTATGAAGGCTTCTCCCACTGCTTTTCCTCTGCCACTACCACCAAAACAAATGTCTTTCATACCCATGCATAGCAAATGACAATGGTCTGTCCCCAGGTTGGGATTAGTGATTACGGATGAGCATCGTGATAGACTTTCAGTGGGCTGCTGTTTGTCCACCGCCTGAAAATCAACCTCTTGAAATGTATATCAAGGAAAATTCTCCAAATGACTGTAGATTAAATTTGGCCTAGCTTAACTACTGGTGCTTATTAGCTATGACCAGTCTTGGAGACACATGAAAAATCCTTCCTGCCTAGGGATGGGTGAATGCATTAGGCTGAATTTCAAATCTGAATGGCTTGCAAGAGGGTCTCCTGCTGCAGGCACGCTTGGGTGAGCAAGAACTAAGAAAAGCCAGGAAAGAAAAAGTACTTTAAGGAGCTTTTTGTTTCTTAAGAGGTGATAGGCTGCAGTGAAACTTACTGAAGTAAATAGATTTGTGAGGGATGTGTCGCAGAGCTGTGGAAGTTCTCTGATAAATTGTCTTTAACACGTAAGTTTGGCCACTTCACCTGCACTCTGCTCCTTTAATCCATCACTTATACTGCTGCCTCCCATGTCCCAAGCTTGTGAACACCTAGAAACGTCTTCTTTTTTATTATACTAGAAACAAAAAAGCCCTTTCCTCCAAATACACCTGTCATATTTCTTGAAAATGAATCAACAGGATGAAAAGTAAATAAACCACCTGTCGTGACTGGAGACAGAGAAAAGATATTTGGTCTTAAAATCCTGTCTGGTTTGAGGTATAATTTCTTACATTCCATCATGGCTAAAGATATAAATTTAATGAATTAAGATTTTTTCATCAATTTGTTGAGTTATGCACACCTGAGTATAGGTTTTCAGTTTCCCAGGATGTCAAATTTAATGTGCTGTGTATATTACAGCAGTTCAATATCATGTAAACATTATATATTAGCTGTTTTCTTTCTCCAGAGTTTTGTACGGCTTGCTTTAGTAACTAAAATAGATGGAGGCTGAATTTGAGAGATGCAATAAGTAGATTTCCCGTTTGTATTTAATCTGTTCAGCTAAACATTTTGCAGGCGAGGCGCTGGTGTGGGGTTGCCCAGGAGCAGTCTGGCGTAGGGTGGAAGCTACCTTGCGGATTGCGTGGTTCTTCGCAGGGCGCAGCTCCGCACGCGGTGCCACCCTCACCCGACCCTCCGCCACGTCGCGGTGCCCTGGCGGGGTCCGCAGCAGTTCGTGCTACAGGAAGATTTCTTTCCAAACAGTGGAAAAGCATAAGAAGAAATCACAGAATGATAGGGGTTGGAAGGGACCTCTGTGGGTCATCTAGTCCAACCCTCCTGCCGAAGCAGGGTCACCTACAGTAGGCTGAGAGGACCTTGTCCAGGCGGGTCTTGAATATCTCCAGAGAAGGAGACTCCACAGCCTCCCTGGGCAACCTGGGCCAGGGCTCCGTCACCAAATGTGTCGGAAGAGCCCATAAAACCACCTTTTATGGCCTTTGCATTCCTAATTCTGGTATTTTAAAAAATCATCTAGTATTTTAGTGTCATTGCTCTGTCCTCAGACTTGCCGCAGTACACATCTAGACTTACTGGAGGGGTTAGGAGAAAAGCTTAAAAGTGGAAAGGCCACATCCCCATTTAAAGGTGGAAATGCAAATTTCTGGTTTTCGTTGCTGCCATACGCAGGCTTTCATTCTGGTACGGAAACTTCATTCTTCTCGGCACTGTGGGTTTTGTGCGAGCTGGCTGGGTGCTGCTGGGAGGACACACCTGATCGCCCCCAGTGAAAGGCTTGGGTTTCCTTTGCAGCTCTGCGTATTTCCTTGCTGCAAGGGACAGCTCTGGGAAAGACATTCGTTCTTCCCCAATATTGCAGTACGATGGCAGCGCCTACCGGAAAGGGAGAGGATTGAGTGGTTTCTCAGAGTTCTCCAAACGAAGGTATTTTCTGTGTTAGAATGTAAAGAAGGGCGATTCTCAAAAACGGATGATGGTGTACTTGGCTTGGCCATCCAAAACGCTTTGGTGTGGCATGGAGAACCTGGAGCTGAGTGATGGAGTGCCAGATGAGATGGCATCAGAGCTGGAGGCAGGAGAGCCTCAAGTTCATGCGGATAAAAGTCTCCTTATTTTGAGTTGTTTTGAATTATCCTTTGTTTCCAATTCATTTTGTATGTCAGCTGAGGCTTTGTGCTAATGTTTCCTGGTTTTCTGATGAAAGTATTGGCAGTACAACGTCTCAGAGATGAGTCCTTGACAGCAGGACCTGCTTCACTCTTTGGACTCAGTGCTCCAGGGACCTGCTTGTTCTGCAAGACTTTTCCAGCAGTACTTGGGAGGCTGATAGAACAGGGTTTGTGGAAAAGCTTGTGGAGCTCATGGAGATTGGGGAGGCTCTGCTGGTGGAGCTAAATGCTTTACAAACCGCTGCTCTAAATGACTGTGCATGGGTTGAGGGCTGGGTATAATTTCTGTGTGCAAAGAGCAACAAAACCTCACTGAGCTGTTTAGACTCCAGTTTTCAGTTGTGCTGTGCAAAGTATTTTGGGTTTTTTTTCTTTAAATCCAGAAAATAATTAGCCATTTTGAGTCATCCCTTCCTTTTCTGTGCCTGAGTGTACCTCCCGCTCCCCGGCTTGCCAGGAGATACCTTTCAAATCAAGTTTGTTACTAACAAATGCGCTTCTGTTTCATAAAATGAGATTGGCGGAATTGACTTTCTGTCTATGAGGGTTGAGGACACGTTTCAGCCAGGAAACGGGTCAATACTCAAGATATTACAGTGAAATAGTTTGAGGATGTGATTTTTTGGGGGGCTGGCGGTGGTGTATTGCTTGGTTCAGAAGAAAGTTGTTTCCCAGTTGATTAGCTCTACCCTGTGCTGCTATTCTACATGGACAAAGTGACAACTTTTATTCTTTAACGCCTGTCAATTTTGTGAATATTTTCTGCTTTGTATGTGGCAAAGCTAATCAATATGATAATTTGAATTCCCAGTCAAGGGTGAAATTCTTAGGATTTATCATATTTAAGTTCATTCCACAGGAAGCATAGGCCAAAGGAAAACACCAGAGAGAGGAGTTATGGAAATAGCCCGCACGGCTCGTACCTGCTTGTCCCGGCTAGAACATGATTTGCCCCTGCCGGGAAAATGTATTTTCTCAGGGAATTTAGCTTGCTAGCATTATTAATAAGCACAAGTTAGTGATGCTTAAGATGAGCTCAGGGGATGGATCTGGCTCTTTATTTTATAAGAGTGTAACAGCTACTGTTTTTGTTGTCATCCAGTAGATGTAAATACCCCTGCACTGACTGGAAGGTCTCTCACTCTGTGCAAGCATATGTAGATAATTGGTGCCAGCGTGAATTCAGTTCCTTTGTCTGTTTGATGGGTGCCTCCAGGCCTCGGTTCTGCAGCGGGCGTTGGAGGTGGCCATGCACCGATGGCTCCGGTCCATGCGTGGACGGCAGGGTGATGGCCACAAAGGACAGCCGCAGGTCTCACGAGCACCACGTTCCTGCTGGGGTGGCTTAGGGACCACTGATCATACTATGATCACCATCAGGAGACACTGGTTTTGAAGACCTGTCAAATACCCCCACGCTCTCGTTGCAAACCCAACTGATGGACAGTCCTGCAGGAACTCCGCGCGTGAAGAGTTGCTAACTGCGGTCCCGTGCAGCAGACGTCACGGCCAGCGTTGGAGACACCCATTCCCTTGGTCGGAGATGTGGCAGGTCAGCCAGCCCTGCCTCCTCGTGGAGCTGAAACCCCCAGCGCGGGAAGGTCAGCACACCGGTCCCCCGCGCTCCTAAGCCAAAGCACTGATTGTCACAGAGTGCGAAACCGGCTTCCAGGCAACAGAACATTTTCCTGCTGGTAGTTTTTGCAGTAAATTTAAAATCTAGGTCAGGATTCATGGAAGCTGCCTGAATTTTCAAATACCTTTAAATTATCCTCTGCGTGTTTTTTTTATTGTTTCTCTGAACTTCCTCGTTAGCTGAATGAACTTTTCTCTGAAGGAAAACGTGGAAACAGTCAATGGTCATATTTTCATCATTATAAAAAGCAATAGTTTCACATCTGAGTTTAAAAGCAGACAGAGATCTGTAGAATTAATTGATCTGTGTATAGAGGTTTAATACAAGAGTTCTTACAAACCTAAAAGTCTGCGGGCTGCTGGGCTTGAGAAACTCGACAGAAGTGAGCAGACAGAAGGAACAGACAGATAAACAAGGGACACTTCAAACTAGAAACTTTGTAGACTAAAATTAAATATTTTTGTATCTCCAAACTCAGAGCAATTCAGCATTGTGATTAGCACTCAATGGCGATGCCTGCTGTGCTTTTACTGTGATTTTCTGGCTCATGCCTAGTGATTTAAAAAAAAAAAAAAAGGGAAGAAATAGGATTTTTCCTGCTGTGTTTGTAACTATCAGCTTTGCTGCTTGGCCTTCTGTCTCGTGTTTTCAGAGAAGCCACAGCTTCCTTGCGCTCCTGCTCCCAGTCGGAGACTGAAATCCGCATTTGTGCCTTGCTTACAGCACCTCGCCCCGAGAAGAGCCCGAGCTGGGTCCGGGCTGATCCCCCGCTGCCCGGCGTCTGACCCGTGTAATGCTGCTGAGCGAGTTCTCTTACAGGCATCACTGATTGAAATAGAGATAAAACAGGAGAAAGGTAAATAACTGCTAGCTCACTTTGGGTATTTCGTGGAGTTGCCCTTGATAACGTGGTAGTCGTGAAATGCTGGGGAATGCAATGGTTGTGCCTTTAGCTGCTGCTTTAATTAAAATAAAATGAATAAGGGCTCCTTGTTAAACGTTGGCTAAGGTTTAGAACGTGTATAGTTCTTTTTCAGTGGGTATCCTATGTAGAACTGATTTAACTGATAAATTCTATGATGTAGGTATTTACCACACCACAGTATTCCTTCCATCCAGTGCCATTTCTGTTCTTTCCACTGTGGTCTCACCCAAAGCCCACTGGACCTAATAGGCTTCTACTGGCATCAATGATCTGTCAGTCAGGCCGTAAAATGGGCTATTTCTGCTCACTGGTTACAGCTACTAGTCCTTGTTTTAACTGTCTTAACAGGAGATAAATTAACATACGACTGTTGTAACTTAAATTGTAGAATTTAAGTTTTACTACATGCAGTAAATTCTTATCTCGCTATTTGAAAGATCACTTTAATTAAGTGGCAAGGGAGAACCCTAATAGAATCAGAGTCTGTCCTCCTTGTTCACAGCCGGAGTCTCAAACCACGCCTCAAGGCTGTCTCTGGTGCTTTTGAAGAGTCTCCTACCAGCCGTAGGGTGGCTTTGCCGTTCCATCAGTGCCTGCTTACGCTCCTCTTCCCTGCCCCAACTGTGTATTTTGATCTCTGCGCCGGGTTTCTTTTCTGCCCCTGAGTTTCTCGCCCACCTTCGCATCGGCCTCCTGTCCTTTTTTCTGCCTGCCCGCAGCATCGTCTTTGGGGGAGCTTCCTCCCCGAGGCCCTGCACACACAGACCCTGGGACACCCCACCACGGTGGGTGGCTTCTCGCCTCCCGGTCGCGGGGGGACTGCTCGCCCCGAGCCTCACGGGGGGCTGTGCAGCGCGGTCACAGAATCACAGAATGGTAGGGGCTGGAAGGGACCTCTGTGGGTCACCCAGTCCAACCCTCCTGCTGAAGTAGGGTCACCTACAGCAGGCTGCACAGGACCTTGTCCAGGCGGGTC
>Ga0065711_1008314_pt1 | contig 15499 bp, 6 predicted proteins | sample Hoacrofraction12_FD_59098 | JGI IMG/M metagenome (GOLD analysis project Ga0065711, IMG submission 59098) | Hoatzin crop microbial communities from Cojedes, Venezuela - Epithelial fraction 12 v2 (version 2) | ecosystem: Host-associated > Birds > Digestive system > Esophagus > Crop | place... | reverse complement strand
GGAGGCACGGGAAGGGACGGGGAGGGAAGGGGGGGGGTCCCTCGTCAGTGAAGGAATCCGCGCCCGTGCGAAGTTCTCGCCCGGAGACGGCGTGAGGCGCCGGGGCTGCCCAACCTGCTGCCGCTGCCGGTAAATGCTCCTCGCTCCCTGCTCGTCTGCGCGCTCGGGGTGCCGAGGGCTCTGCTCGCCGCTCCTCCGTGGGCAGCGGCGCCGGAGGCTGCGGCGTTTCTGTCTCGGTCGCTCCCTTCCCTTCTCCCCCCCCCGGAATTGCGTCCGCGGAGTTGCCAACTCGCGGTGCGTGTGCGTGCGGGGCCCGGGCGGTGCGGGCTGCGCGCCCTGGGGCGGGCGGCTGGAGGGGCAGCGGCTGCGGGGGGAGCGGGGCCGCGCTGCCGCCGGTGCTGCTGCTGCCCCTGCTCCTCAGCCCCGCTCCTTCTGTCGTGCTTACGGCGGTGCGGTGTCGCTTTTATTCTTTAACCTCTTATTTTTATTTTTTCATTTCTCCGTATCTTCTGGGATTTAAGTGCAATTTTTTATTTTTCATTTTTATTTTTTTCCCAGTTTTTTGCCAGTAGTGTGGAAAGGTATCGCTGATTCGGAAACACAGCGCGTCTTCATTAGGAACGGGCAGGAGTAAGAGCAGGCAGGCATTTGTATTCCGAAAGGGAATTAACAAAAAAAAAAAAACAAACATAAAAAATGCTGCTTTGCATCAGTGCTGCAGACTTGCGGGAAGCGGTGAGGGATGGTAACGTGCGTTGTTTGCGAAGCTAATAAACAGCGAAGCGCCTTGGTGCTTCGCGTACAGCCCTGCCATTGAGCTCTTTCGCAGTTGCAGTTCGTAACAGATCCCCAGCCGGGGAGGAGAGCTCGCTGCGTGCGCTGCGCGCACCGCTGAGACCGCGCACCGCTGAGACCGCGCATCGCCGAGCCCGCGCTCCGCCGGCTGCCAGCGCCAGACCGAGCCCCTGGCAGACCTGACGCGGAGTGGCAGCTCGGCAGGAGGCTGTGGGCTTCCCTGCCTGCACCCAGGTTTGAGTGAGGTGGCTTAATGGGTGCGAATCGAGCTCTGAACTCTTCGTCTCTGAGCCAGACTGCTTTCTGAACGCTCCTGGTTAGGATGCGTGTGAATGCTAGCGTAAACATTCAGCTGTAGCGGTTTGGGATGATTTAATATTGCTGATGTCTTAATACGTGCTTTTTATGCTTTTTTTGTTTGTTTTTTTTCTTTTTGTACTTCCGTGCTTAAGTGTTCTGTCCTTTTGAAAGGCTCAAAATGTAGTGGCGAGCGTTGTCTCTCTGTGTGTATATGTGTGTATGTAAATATTTATATATTTATATGTATAGTGTTTGGCTTGTACTTGTTTAAATTTACCAAACCTTGTATTATGTGGAGAAAACAGGTATTTTGACAGAATTGAAGTGCAGGAACACAGAATTAAAGGAGACTTTGTTTCTAACGTTTAGTTGTGTAGTTAAAAGATTACATAAAGTCAAAGAAATCCAAAATGCATGCGTTCTAAAGAAGTAAAGTCTAGAAGCAGTAGTGTTGTAACAGTTTAAGTAGAGAAAGCTTGTCTGAAACAACACGGAATGCAAGCTGTCAGTAAGTATGTGTAGTTTTCTAATGTCCTCATAGAGCACTTTATGGAGTGCTGTTTAAAATCTGATGCAGTTAAAAAACTAGTCTGTGTTTAGTGAAAAAGTAATATCACCTGTTAATGCAGACACTTTATGCAAGTTTAATAGTTAACCTTGGTTGTACAGTCGCAAAGTTTTTCTTCAAACTTCAGAAGAATTGAGAGAGAGGTGATTCTTTTTCGAGACATTTGTATTATTGTTCAGATTGTACTGATTTGAGAAACTGGTGACTCTCCACCATGTAGGACGGTGACAGGTACGTTTCTAAGGGACTTGTGTAGGTGCAATGTAAAGTGGATTTTTACAAGGGGCTGACAGCCTGAAGATAGGTGGCATTTCTTGCATTGTCAGGGTTTAAAATATATACAAACAATGTATTCGGGCATCAAATTGGTAACCAGGTTGATGATTAATTTAGCTTGGCCCATATGCCAGGGTTTCTAATTGCTGAGTAATAAATAAAAACTGTTCCTATGTTACACTGATATAGAATGTGTGGTATTCAAAAACCCAGCAGTGAGGTCTGAACTTTAATTTGTTTTGAGAGGAAAACTTTTTTAGCTGTGGTTTCCTAGTGTCCTGGCAACATCTGAGAACTCACAGAAGTATTTTTTTTCCAATTGTCAACACATGTTCAGCGTATTTAAAAACAAAGCAGTTTTGATCTAGATAATTTGTTTGAATTTTTATTCTGCTTATTTTTAAATGTAAGCTACTAATACAGTGCTTATGTGAAAACAATAATCTTTTAATACTGCATGTGCTTAGTTTGCATGTGGATAATGAAAACAAAATTATCGTGTTTCTGTGTCATTAAATTTCAACTGTTTATGTAGGCTGGGGAAAATTAACACATGAACATCACCACTGATGTTTTCCTCTAATGAAATTGAACTGTATTTTCATTTTTAATTTTTTGTTCTGAAAGTCAAAGAGCTGCATGAGAAAACAGAGGAGGCACTTTCTTTTTAGGTCACAGAGATTAACAGTGGTAGGAGCATTGATTTGAGGAGGCTAATAGTTAAATTTCTTTGCCTTTTTAAAGAACATTTTTGTTTCTGGAGAAAACAGCAATATATGTATATCAACTTGTGTTATGGTCATGGCTTTGGCATTTTCTAGTCAAAGACTGTCGGTTTTGTTTCTGCAGTCAAAGAAAATTTCTTGTGAACAGTGTTACTGTTAGAGTAAGTAGTGATGCAAGCTGTATCAGTGATCTTGTCCTCAAAAATATTTAGAGCAACATAGAAGAGGGATAATGTTTGTTTGGTTCACTCAAGGTCAGTGTCTAGACTTTCTCGTCTGAGAGGTCAAACTAAACTGAAGGTCAAATTAGATGGAGGCAAAGCTCAAGCCACTGTTAGACCACTCAAGTCAATATACCGATGTTTGAAAAGCCGGTTTGTGTGTGTTTGCAGTTGACTGTGAATTTAATCCTTCCATCCTTAATTGTTTTGGCAAAAGGCGCACGTAGGAGCAGCATCATGAAGTCCATGCTTAAAGATAAGACCAAAAAAATCGTTGAACTGCTCCTTTAAATAATAATAATAATAATATTCTTTTATGTAAAAGGATTGTTCTAAAAAGTCTGCCTTCCCCCACCCTGGATCTGTAACAGGAAATACAACCTTACAATGTAAATGAGATTCGTTTCCACTAAACTGATTGATAAGAGATGTTTTAGTGCTGGCTTACTTTTTCAGAAGGTTATTATTTAATGGAAATGTCACTTTTTTTCTAGGCTTTTTTTCTTGTTGAACTAATAATTTCACAAGATCTTTATCAGGAAGAATATTTTTATGTAATACTTGCTGTGCTACAGTAGAAAAGATAGTTTTGCAGATACTGAACGTCTGCAGAACTGGTCCGTACTTTCTGACCTGAGGTGTCACGTCCCAGAGCCGTCATACCAACTGATCGTGACTCATCTTTCTGATTTCTCACTGCACAGAGCAGCTCCTGCACAGTGTACTTTTTCTTCATGTAGGAAGTAGAGTATGAAGTGCCTCTGGCCTCATCCGACTGCTCCAGCTACAGACCGGACCAAATCTGTGTCCTGGTCGTCTCTGTAGCCTGGGAGAGCCTCTTGCTCTGATCCTCACCCAGAGCCGCGTAGCTGAGCAGCTGCAGCAACGTGCAGAATGTTTTCTGCAGTACAGTCTCACCTAATCCACATACGGATTTAAAAGATACTTTGGGGCATTCTCTGTTAGCTGAGTTTTGTCTCACAATTATTGGTCTGCGTTGGGATCTCCTAATGCGGTTGAAGTTCAAATACATTGTTTTAAATCCACCTTGCTGGCTAACTCAATGTTATCACATAGAGTTCTCAGATACGCAGGAAGCGCGCTAAGCTTAGGTATTATTCATTTTTTATTATTTTTTAAATAGATGCTTTTTGGTTGACTTGATTGACATTCAGTGCCAAATCGTAATAAATTGCCTACTTTCATGTTTATTGCTGAACATTAATAACCTAGTAGTCACCCAAATGGGGATGTAATTATAAGATTTTTTAGCAACAATCTGCACAACGTTGAATTATAAGCTTACGTTTAGCTGAGCAGGTTGTGAATGGATACGTGATGTGATATGTAGGAACAAAACTCTCTTCTCTTGTGTGTCCTTGTTCATGTAAGGCTTTTGTGGGCAAGGCGGTATCAACTAGTGTTGAATATTTTGACCATAGTCTGAGAGACCCAGAGAAGCTTTTAGCGTGGATGTGAGACCAGGTCTGCCAGATTTTAGCCTAGCACCTTAGTCATCTTTTTACATCAGTGTGTATGTGTCCAAGAGCAAACAGAGCCTGTCTCCGTCGGTCTACTTCTGTGGTTAGCTATCTAAGACTCCACATGCCTCCTGGGAAGTTTTCTGTGTGTTCCCTTAACTCTGACCATGAAAATCTATTTTTTGGAGTTAGTTTTTTTTAGGGGAGAAAAATGAGAATGTTTAGGATAACGTCACTTTTCCGGAACTAATGAAGTTAAGAGTGTTGGTTCTGTTGTGTTTTTGAATGGCTCTGTACAGTGCTACATGTAAATGATATTGTGGAAAATGGAAGTTTAAAGAGGTGTGGATGAATGTATGTAAGTGGCAACTACAGATTCTGTTCTGAAGCCGTTGTTACATAGTAATGCAGGGCTTATGTGTAAACACATAGAAAAGCGGTAAAATATAGAAGGGCCTATTAAATGTAAGCAACAGATTATTCTAAAGCTCTTTGCAAGTATAGCTTGCCTAGTGACTTTTCTAATCTCTCTCTAAAATACAGCTGTCTACAGTGAAAGAAGTTATAATAGTGTGCTCCAACATTGTACTACATACTAAAAAAATGGTAAGCACCTTTTTTCAACCAAAAAAACTCAGTTGAGTGTTTGGAAAGGCGGAATACTTGATGTACAAATAGAACAGTGACACTAAAGACAAGATTTTTGATCTTGAAAATAAGGTTCACTTTACATGCTACACTTATCATGCCAATGTTACGGGAAATACTGTGTTTGAATTGGATTCTGGGGGAAAAATGAGATGTTTGCTTTACAACAATTGAAAATAGCAAAGGTAAATATTAAATGCATCATAGTATATAAAAATACCTTCTCTAGGAAGGAATATTACTCACTCCATTCTTGCAACATTAAATGAGTTTTCTGAACCAAATTAAAACAAGTGATATGCAGCTTAATACTCTTAAAGAATATTTTTAAAAAGTCAAGTTTCATGAAAAACACCTTTCAGTGCGCGCTGTTTGCCCGTCTGTCTGTTCTGTTGTCACTGTGTGGATACCTACTTTCACCATTGCTGAAGAACTGGGCATTTAAAGAAAACAACTTTTCATCTTAGTTCATATTTGCATTGATTACAAGTTTGGATCTGCGTGGTTCTTGGTACATTTGGTTTTGGTTTTGTGCCTGGTGACATTCAGAAAGCCATGGCCCGTCAGGAGTTGGCAAGAGTATAGTCTGGAACATAGAACTTTCTCTTAAGGCATGTTTTCTTGTCTAGGCGTTTCTTCTAGATTTTCTCTAAGTAGTTTTGGCACAGAGAACATGTTTTTATCACTGTCTGTGATTTTTGAGAGAGCGAGCTATGGCTGGTGTACAACCATACATAGAACATGAGAAGATGCAAATGTGAACATCCACAAAAACATAACCCCATTAAAGGGTAGGGAAACAGTTTTCTCTTCCACTTCAACAAAGCTGACTGAGCACTAAAATCAAAAGGATTATTAGTGAATCTCATGGAAGAATAATTGTTCTGGCAGACCATTTCCAAGCATGGGGAAGTTTTAGACAAATCTTGGGTTATGGAAGAATATTTGAACGAATTGAAACTTTGCACTTGTAACTATAGCTGTAAGTAAACACAACAGTACCATGACAGTGGATCTGTAATTTTCATAATCTTGTAACGTTTTGATTTGCCTGAAAGTTTATTACATGTGTACAGTTACCTAAAACATGACAGAATTTATGTAAAAGTTCGTGTGACACATCAAGGTCTGCTAGCAATGAAGATACAGCAAATTCCCATGGCTTCGATCAGCTCCTTCTCTTTTGGGAACATGTGGCCTAAATATCAGCTAAAGAACACTGGCAAACGCTGTTGAGGGAAACTGTAAATGTGCAGATCGCTATTGGAAGTGAAGCCATAGAGAACAGATTTTTGAAGAAAGTTGCCTGTTTAGGGATGAGTGGGTGCCTGTAAGATGATCAAAACGTCCTATTAGCTTTACTGCCTTTAAGGTCAATTCTTAATGTCCCACTGGGCTTTATCCTGCGCCTGTAGCTGAGGAAAATCCTTGAGAAAAAAACCTGCATCTAGGTATTTCAGTTACAGCACATGAAATAAATGCAGATGTTTGGTGGTGAAGTCTTTGCAGGAAAGATTTATGAGAAGTAGACCACCAGGTAGATTATTAATAATCTGAAAGCCAAGTATGGTAACAGGGATTTGTATGTAGCCTCGGTCACACAAGGAGCTGAATCTTTTTCTTGCGGAGAAGTGAGCTGGCTTTGGTTGTCTCCCTGCACAGAGACTAGCCTAAATCTTCCTCTTTTCGCTTGCTCTGCAGCTGCTTCTTGTGGGCAGAGCAGTCTGAGAGAGGTCTCTTAGTGCAGTGCTAAATGTGAAGGTCACAGCTTTATTAACAGATACTGAAGTATCTGTTATTCCGGTGCAAATTTTATCTGACACCAATGACCCCAGCTACAGAATGAAGAATAAACTGTGCGGCTGCCTTTCAACTTCCCTGCCTGCTAAGGGATGCTGACTGAAATCCAGAACGTGGTCACCTTCTTTCTGCTGTGGAACCTACCTGAGGCTGAGAGATGACATGAGAGTGGAGCTGCACAGAACATATCTTTTCAGAAAATCATGCCAGTGGTCAGGACCGATGCCGAAGGGGCTCACTGTACGTACAGCAGAACTTGCTGCAGCGTTTTTCTGGGAAATCAAAGTCGCAGTTACTTCAGTAATCCTTCTAAAACAGGCCCTCTGGAAGGTCCAACTATCTGCATGGTACTTTGACTGCAGGGCAAAGGAGAGAAGTAGTCTCTTTCAGATTGTGACACTGATGACCAGTATGCCTTCCGTTGGTAACTGACCTTAGTCACAGAAGACAACCAGAATAGTGAGTTCTCAGTGGGTCACTGTCATTGCTCTCTTCCTCCTGCTCCTTTAGGATCATTCCCTAGCAATGTGCTACCTCCTGTTTCAGGAGCCTGGCTACTAACAGCAGTCTCTTTCTCTCTGGGGCATGAAGAGGGGGAATAATGCGGGGGAAAAAAAGTGCCCTGAATATTGCCTCACCTGCCCTGGGGTGCGTCTTTTCTCTTTCATAAGTGTATTCATGGCCTTTTGCTCTACCACTGTGTCACTGTTACTAGGGTGAGTGCCTACGAGACCTTGAGCCCTGCCTTCTGCCTCGGAGCAGTGAAGGGAAGGGCTGGCAGCTCCTCCTGGTATTGTGCTCCTTGTTGTATTACCAGTGAGGATTATTAACTAATGAGTTGAATGAGAGAGACCTTTCCCTTCATTTTCACAAGCAGCTGTCACTGCTGGAGAGAAGAAGTGGCGAGAGGTGAGAAGAACCTGTGGATTGCCTGTGGAGTATTTATTCTTCTATTGAAGCTCTAATTACCTAACTGACACTCTTCTTCCATCTCTCCAGCAATCCCAGGGGCCTCCATAGGTTCCTCCAGTTCAGCTGGCATTCTGTATCAGCTACCTCCAGACTGAAATTGCCTTTCTTTTTCCTGCATTGTTCTTTTAAAGGAGCAGTAATCACTTCCCCCTATGTTTCTCAAGCCGTCCAAAATAGAAGCCTGTAATAGATGCTGTTTTACAGAGCAGCTTCTGCATTTTCTCAACGCCTGTCACTCTTTGTCCATAACCTTCATTGACTGCAAGTGTTGGAGTTTATACGTTGTCAGTTCTGTAGATCTTGAACTTGGCAAATGTTACAAGATTAAGATCTGTAATGGTGCCCCAGTTAGTGTCAGGCCAGCTTCTGGGTATCCTTTCCCCTCTGCACAAGGGTACCAGGGTCGGGAGAGCTGTGTCATTCTGTTTGCATCAGCAGGCTTCTTGGGGAAAGTCAGAATTCGGGTTCTGTTAATACTCCCAACGTAGAGGGGCATTCCCTTCTTCCCTGGTGATGCCATGCGAAGGAGACAGCCACAATACTTTTTCATTCCCTTGCTCCTGTAGAAAAGAAGCAGTTTGAGATGTGGAGTTCAGATCTTTTGAAAAGCTCCTACGATTGCTGCTTTGTGCTGGCTCCGTTTGCCAGAGGTTTTCTGTCTAGCCCTGGATGCCAGAGAGTCCCTGATTATTGAAAATTTCCTGGCCCCTAGAATGGGAATGAGTGTTGGAAGTCCTGTGTATAGTCAGATTGGGCTAGTCCTAGCGAGTCTGAAACCTGGTGGATATTCCAGAAATCTTTGAGCAGATTCTGTGAAAACAAATAGTTTGTCCCTATGAATTACAGAGTAGGAGTGGCTTTAAATTAGCAGCATAACAATACTTAGATATAATGACACTCAAGCCTGAATTAGCTATGTCTGAACATTAGGGTCTGATCCTGTGAATTAATGTCGTCCTGCTGTTGTTCAGATGGCTTTGTGTGAGGCGGGATCACCTGCTTAAGGCAAGCTCTGCTAGAACGTGCTCTTCCCACTGTCATCCATTTATGTTTTAGTTTAATTGATGCGTTTGAAAGACGCACGCTTAGAAGATGGTTAAATGTCACTTTAATTTTACTAATGAAATGCTGTTTAGTACTTAGCAGGCCATAGTATTGGCACAGCAGAACCTATCATTTATAGCTAGCGAGTTTTATTTTCAAAATAAGCAGCAACAAAGGTATATGCGAGCTTGAATTTGTGGCAGTTGCAGTTAATGGATGCCTCGCAATGATTGTAGTGACTTTCAATCAATCCTTGCCTATACATGCTGCTTTCTGTGCTGGGTAGGGAGGCTAGCTTACTTTGTTTCTAAGTGTTTTCTTTAAAGAAAAAGAAAAGAAAGATGGGGCCTGGTGCCATACATTATACAAATAATTGCCAAGGTTAAAGAAAAAATACTGAATACTTGGATAAAGTTTGTTCTCCAGTCAGGCAGTGCAAATGGAAGTAAACCCAAGAACTCTCCTGGTAGTTCAAGAGCAGCTATGTGTTACTCCATCTGTGTCTTAACCTTGTCGGTAAAAAAGAATATTGGCAGACATGGCAGGCCGGAAGGACTATGGCCGGTGTGCTGGGTCCAGGTCGTGAGCTAGCAAAAATGTGGATTAAAATCTTTCTGGCTGTCTTCCAGCTCACTTCCCTCATCTGCTCTAAACTTAGCTCTGGTACAGCTGTATGTTAAGCTCCAAGACATTAGCTCCGTGTCCAAAGGTTATTTGACTTGGTTCAGTCAGTTCATGAATATTTTGGAGTATAATTCCCCAGATTTATTATGAAGAGGTCTGTCCATGTCGGAAGTCACGGTGTGCATGTCGCTATGTATTTTAAAATAATGCTTTCTATGTCAGGTGGGTGGGTGGTGAATTTATCCTATGTACGCCATGACCCTCAAAGGAATCTCTTGGGTTGGATGCCGGTACTTTTTTTCCCTTCCACCTTCCTTCCTCCTCCTTCCCTACCCTGCTCCCTTCAGCCGTGACATTGATGGGGGAAGTTTTACAGGTACAGTTCAATGTTTGTAGTTGGCTAATTATCTTATTGCCAGGAGTGGTATGAATACTTGGTGCCATTTCTCCTGTTGTGTATGAGATCTTAGTTGCGTCTATTACCAGTAGATTATAGCTAAATGCTGAATGCTGTAAATGAATGATTATTTCCACTTTGATTACTGTGGAAGTCCATAGAGCTATTATTCATCTTCTCTACTTAGCAGCTATTCAACATATCAGTTTGCTCACATAGTAAATCTGTAATAGCTTTTTGTATTATGGATAACAATCCTTCCTTTAGTAGGGAAGCAGCGGTGCAGGATAAGCTAATGCACTGAAAAATAGGTTTATTCTCCACTTAGCAAAAGGGCTGTTGCGGTCCCGCAGATAAGGGTCTGGGTCCGTTGCCTCTGAACAGCAGACAAAATTCTGCTGGTCGGTTCACCCACTCAGCTGACAGACTACGCTTTCCTTCCAGACCTGCCATAGTAGATTCATTTGGGAACTGGATTTACTGCCTGAAATGTGTCAGTTCTGTGGAAAGATGCATGTCTTTAGGTTAGCTTATTGCAATTGTACACCTTTTGTCATTGTGATTTTTTTTTTTTTAAATTGCAAATGTTTCAATTAGAAAGTATTTTGGAAGAAGATAGAAGTTGGATGAGGTTCTGGTAGTGTAGGAGGGAAAGAAAAATTAATCCAATTTTTAATTTCAGATAAACAGCTTTATTATAGAGGCTATCTTCTCACTTTGCGATTAGTCTGAACATGCACAAGGGTCTTTTGAAATGCCTAAAATGGCTATATTATATTTGAAATCTGTGGTAGCTAGGTGGCCTGTTCACTGATTACTTTTAGCACATTGTGGGACCATATTTTTTCAATTACCAAGGCTCAGGTTCAGTTACTGCCCAGTTTAGTCCTTCTCTTTAAACTTCTACATGGCTGAAATCCTTCAGTGAGGAGGGTGGATGACCCTCACTGGTGACCGTGACTGTGCCGCGCAGTGCAGAAGCACCGGTGCTTCTCCTGGATGGAAAACTGGGTGGCAGTGCTAGAATCCCGCTGTCACCTTGTTCCCCATTTCCTTGTTGTCTTTGAAGATCTATGTTGACTAAGAGCTGAAATCCTGGAATACAAGAGCTGAGCTCCTCTTACTGGGACACGCTTGCACGGACTATTTCAGTCTTCTCATACAACTTAATCCATTATCCCTGTGGGATACAGTGGGATACAGTGTCTCAATGGGAAGCCTGTTTTGGGGAAAACTAAGTTAGACCTTGGAGCTACCTGTTTTTCTGTAGTGGTTTATTTATAGATGTCTCCAAGTCTGTTGTATATGAGTTATTCAAGACTTTGCAAGGTGAATTTGCACAGTTTATTAGCAGAGAGTAGCTTCTTTCACTGTTCGATAGACTTCCCTCCCTGCCATCGTGTGCGTGTGTGTGACAGTTAAAGCTCGCTTCCAGGGTGCTGTTATCGTCCTTTTGAGTGCCATGACTCGCAACGGCAAAGACATCACACCTACATACAGAACGTAGCCACAGAGGAGCTCCTGATACGGCTTCCCGATTCTAGCTACCGCTCCAACAGCCCTGGAGTTCTGCTCATCTTAGTTTAGAGGTCCACAGGACTTCTCCTCAGACCTTCTTGTCTGTCTGTTTTCCTACCTCCTGGCAGGAATTCCAGCCTGGAAAGATTATTTGTTCTTTTGCACCGTCACCACGGCGCTTCACTTCGCATACCCTGTGCACAGCCCTGCTCTTGCTTGGGACTTCCTTAAAGCTTAAATCTTTTTCACCAAGAGACTGAGGTTAGAAATGAGAGAGAACAAAACCAAGACCCAAAATCCCCTTTCAATGATAACGACAGTGAAGCGTTGGAACAGTGAATTTGCGGAGGCTGTGAAATCCTCGCTGTTACGGATATTATAGCACAGACTAGACAAACACCATCTAGGATGACAGCGTTACCGTTGGTACTGGCTTGCGGTTAGGGACAGATTAGACCACTTTACAGTGGGCGTCTCTCCCAGCTGTGGTTTTCTGCAATCTACTGGACTAGCATTTTTTAATAGAAATAGATGAATCTGAACAGACGTCTACCAAAAAACCTCCAATTTTCTTTCAAGTATCTTTCTTAGAAATTTAATGTATTTTTCAAGTTACTGAACTGGAATTTTGAGTTAGGACAGGTGAAAACTTTGATATTCAGAATGGTAGAAAGAGATGATGGCAGTTAAAGTGGTATTTGAGATTGAATAGGTATGTACATATCTATCTGTGCATGCATGCGTGTGTACGGTTTAGTAACATGGGTACAAAAATCCTTGTGATTACAAAGTGGCGATATTTTGTAGTTGTTAAACTGTTCTTCCCTTTTTAGGCTTCCTGTCTAAGCAAGCCCTTAGTGTATGGAAAGAGATGAAGATTGTGAATAAGATAGCTATTTTGCTGAGCTGTTCTGCAAGTGCTGTAGCAACCTTCTAGCTCCGTAGTTGAAACTTTGCACTAAGAAGTTTTTGTATATTCCAGGCAATTCATTGGGCATCAAATAGTCTAAGAATAGCACGCAAATAGCGAAGGAGACCGCATCAAATACCATCTAAGGAAAATGGAAGTTGCCCTATTTGGTAAATGAACCTGACATGAGTGAAAGGAAAGCACAGAAAAGCAGATCATGCTTTGAATCGTACAGAAATACCGCGAGGAGAGGGTAATAGGAGCAAAGTCTTCATGGTAGTCCCCAGAACGCACGTGAAATGGAGTGAGATACAAGATTTCAGCTATAATAGCTTTGTGAGGGAATGCCCTGCCGTGCTCCTTGTTTCCCTGTATTGCGTGAGTACTGATCTTTTTAAATGTGGAAATAGGTGCCCTCTGCGACTGCCGCTGTATCAGTACTAGAGAGCAGCTCCTTGAACTCTGAACCACACTGAGGCATCCCCAGCTGCCCTGGGTGCTACTGGGGCTTTCCCTAGAAAACAAAACGGTTCAGAAAAAATGACCCGTCATCCAGGCTGGCATAACCTTCCTGCATGCTTTTGTAATATAAATGACAGTGGAATTAGTGAGTAAAATATTGTCTCTTTTAATGCTGTCCATTGAAATTAATGGTAATGATGGTTCCCCAGTTTGGGGAACATGGTAGTGGCTTTCTAGTGAGTAATAGCTTCAGTCAGTAATGTAATAGATTTTTGCAACATGATAATGAAAAAAATTCTAATGAAGGTCAGATAGCAAATGGCTACTGAACCGTTAGTTTTAAAAATCTGTCAGACTTTGCAATGATTTTTTTCAGGTTTTGTTAAGCGGGCTTTTTCACTCCTGATGGCAGAGCTGTGATCATTACAGATATTTCGGTGAATTTGTTGGAAGAGCAGACCTAATCTGCTCGGCTTTTGAAGAAGAGAATTGATGCAGCTTAGCTTGATGCATGATGTCAAAGCCCAGAGCGGTTTTCAGACTTCAGGTGAGATGTGATTGCTGAGCCTGACAGTTAAAACAAGGCCGTGTGAAGTCTCATTCTGCTGTTGTACTTAGGGGTTGATTAGCCGTCACAGATAACCCCGTGGCAGGATGCGAGGGAACGTATCGCTGTGGAGCAAGTAAATGGTTTCCACTGTACGCCCTACGTCAGTATGGCTACGTCGGTAACGCAGTGATGCAAGCAGATCTCACTTCTAGACAGCAGTTTGCGTTGTGAGTTTGTGGGGGTTTTTTTGCTTGTAGCGTCGTTACCTTTGCAGCACTGGCGTTCTGCGGGGTGAAGTGGTGGTTTTGTCGAGTTGGTTTGGCGGGGGCTTTTCGTCTTACATGGGTAGAGGACTTTTACAAGGGCACTGGAAGGAGTGCATCTTGTCTTAGGACATCTTGTAACCCTGTTTCTAAGGTGTGGCTGGAGTCAAATGTGTTTTCTTTTTGTAGAATATTTTTTTTCATTTGCGTTTGTGACTCATTCACCTGTTTGTTATCATCCAGTGATGTTTCTGTAGTAAGTGAATCCCAGTTAGCTGCCTACAAAGTAAATTTTGTTTGTACAGGGTAGTGATTCCTATTATGGCCTAGTTATGTTAGGTACAAAACATTAATCTATGAAGCGTTAGATAACTGTGATTATTTCTCTGAGTGACAGAAAGTAAACACAGAATAAAAGTGAAAAAAACCAAAGTCTCAAATCTTTGGAGTATTGAAAGAAAAATGCCTTTTCCTGTGAATCGGTAGCTTGAAGGGAGGGTAATGCTACAGAAGTGCAGTTCAAGTTAAGACTTGGCAGACAATCTCGCATAAAATCCTTGCTGCTCAGAATCTGTTTTGGAGAAAGCACAACACCATACAGGCTGTTACTTTGTTCCAGTGTTGAGATAAATTTGTTTAACTTGTATAAGTATACATATTATTTCCTTCAGAAATATTATTTCCTTCAGAAAAGTAAGTGCGAGAAGTTAAGTTTCGGATTACTAGTTCCATGAAGATGGAAGAGAAAGTCTGAAACAAATTCTTCTTAAGAGGAGGTGGTTAACTGTAGAATTATTATTGAATTAAATAATTCTTGGCATCTCTGTTGAGCTTTTACATACCAAAATATTGTTTCCCAGTTTAAGATCTGTATGTGAAAATTGTAAGGAATACAGATACTGACCTTTTTTTTTAAAAAAAACCAACCTAAATTATTATCAGATACTAAAAGGCTTCTAATGATGGATCTGAAAAAAATTCTGCTTCAATCAGTAAATTGGAGAAGGGGGTTATGTATTATTTAGAAGTGTAGGACCAAAACACAGTATAATACAAAGTACAATATAGTACTTGATTGTGCTACATGTGCATAATATTGTTTTAATATTAAATGTTTTTAAATTAAAAATAAAGCAGGTTAGAACTGCTGAGGAAAAAAATGCATCTGTGTGTACCTCATTAGGTTGCATTTAACTGCTGTAACAAAACGAGGCAAACACACACAGTCTGCAAGTCTTAAATAAATTTATTGTATCAGAGAATTAAAAAAAATACTCTTAAAGCTTTATTAATTTATTTTCTCATTTTCAAATGCATTTGTCTCTTTAATTTGCTTCTCTGCTACACTTTCACAACATGCATTTTTGGGGCAAAACCTATCCTGACAGGTTTCTCGTACGTCTTCAGCGTAGCGATTATTTTTGCGCAATGACTGTTAAATCCTTGGTTATGTCGTGGGAAAAAATGTAATGAAGTTATCCAGCACCTCATTTGGGAAGGAATAGCTGTCGCGTTGTTGCTGTCTTCAATGTGGTGCTTATGGAGCTTTCTGAGGTCAGATGCTAGGAAGGAAATTTGTACTTCGTTCAGCTGCGGCCCGGGAGGTTACAAGTCCATGGCTGATGGTAGGTGAGCTGGATTCTTGCGGCTGTGCAGAACGAGAGGGATACAGGTTAGAGGGCAGAGTTAATGGTCCTGCGGACTCTGCGTTGGCTGTGGTCCTGATCTCTGGGATTTTTCTCCTCTGTGATGCAGAAAGCTTGAGCAGTTCACACTGCTTCCTAATGACGAAGGCGCATCAAAACCAGTTGTGTAATGTGAGGTCATCGTCTCATATTTGCCTTTTGCTGGTGCGTCGTGAACCGAGCGTGGATGTTGGCAGAGCTGCTTGGGCCAGTGCTGTGCGGCAGCAGGGTCCACGTTATTTTGGGCTCTGCTGCCTTTC
>Ga0065711_1042283_pt1 | contig 15502 bp, 8 predicted proteins | sample Hoacrofraction12_FD_59098 | JGI IMG/M metagenome (GOLD analysis project Ga0065711, IMG submission 59098) | Hoatzin crop microbial communities from Cojedes, Venezuela - Epithelial fraction 12 v2 (version 2) | ecosystem: Host-associated > Birds > Digestive system > Esophagus > Crop | place... | reverse complement strand
CCCTTCGTCTACCCAGCCAGTCATGTCATCGTAGAAAGCTATCAGATTGGTCAGGCATGATTTCCCCTTGGTGAATCCATGCTGACTACTCCTGATAACCTTCTTTTCTTCCACTTGCTTCATGATGGCCACCAGGATAAGCTGCTCCATCACCTTACCCGGGATGGAGGTGAGGCTGACCGGCCTGTAGTTCCCTGGGTCCTCCTTCTTGCCCTTTTTGAAGATTGGAGTGACATTGGCCTTTCTCCAGTCAGAAGGAATAGTTGAGTCCAGCATAAACCATTCACGATGATCAGGACACTCTCCAAGAAGATGCATGATATGTCCTTACTCTGGCAGCAGGAGGAGGATGAGTACTTTAGGTGGCTTTCAGGGTAAAGGAGGCATTATTGCCATTTCGTATAGTATTTTATGTGGTAGGCATGGGCTGAAATAACAAAGAGACCAAGCCCTGTCACCAAGATAAATAGCAACAGAAATGTCTAGCTTATGAGTCTGCACAGCAACTGGACAGACAGGAATACTCTGCCAAAATGGCTCTTCACCTGTCCAGAACGAGACATTTAGGAAACTTACTTACAACAAAGGTAGACATTTAAGTATTATATGGAAACTGAGCAGGGTTTTAAGTGTCTAAATTTTAGATATAGGATAATATCAGGTAGTGGTATATCCAAGCTTGTATCTCCCATATTCAGCAGAGTTTCCTAAATGTTCAACTACATTATTCTGGATAGTTATTCTCCACTCCTCCTGAAAATGATCTACCTACAAAGAACTCAATGCGGAGAGACAGAGACAGCATGAGGGGCTGCCTGACCGTGGTCAGATCATAGGAACATGGCCTTGCAGGTCATGATTTCTGTTCTCATGCTCAGAACAGCTGCTATATTTTATGGGACAGCCCTTCAGCTCTGCTGAGCAGGTTAGATCTGAAGTCCTCAGAGCAAGACACTAGCACCTCAGGGCAGGGGATTTCAGTCATTCCTCACAGGGCTGGACCAAATGCTGCTGAAGATGAACATGCACACCTATTTCAGGTGGGTATTGGGATGTTATTGTTCTTAGATCATTTTGAGGGAGCATAGTATCATAAATACTTCTCTTTTTTTAAAGTAACAGGAATACTGGAATTTGGAAAGTTAGGAGGGGCCATTCATTCATTCATTCAATGGATACTATATACATATAATTCTCACACAATAGTGGTTTTGAAACACATATCCAAAATCAGCTATACTGGCAAATGCAAATTACAATAAAATACAGAGTTTTAAAAATTTAAGAACTGGCCACATTTTGGAGCAAAAGGCTATGACTAGTAAGAGATTTTGTATTTTAAAATAAATATCAGTATATAAATTTATATATCATTATAAATATCATATATGTTATATAAAGTAAATAGTAACTGAATTATATTACTGTAAAATAAAATTATGTTTTACTATATGGACTCGTGTAGTTACAATTATGTATATAATATATAGTATATTATATAGAATATAACATTACTATGATATGCTATACATTTGTCTTTTAAATTACTCTAAGTGCTTTTTGGGAAGGTGATAAATTATCTTGTGCATCCACCTTCCAAGAATTCAGGTCCTTTTTTGGGTGCCTCAGACAGATGTCTTCAAATCCTTGATACCTTCTAGAAAATAGGGCACGATAAACAAGTGGACTTGTTTAATAATTGCACCAGCACATTAAAGTAGGAGTTCTATTCAGCAAGACCCAAAGCTGAGAGCCTTTTAACAAAAAGTGTCCTGCTAATAGGCTTGAGAGACTGTCAGATTTAACAACCTGGCTTTCATCACTTGTCAAGTACTGTTGTAGAGAAGTCCATTTAGAAATGTCATGTGGTAGAGCAGCTGTGTGGGTGTACACTGTGTGTCAGAGCCTGTTTCATCTGCTGTCTTTCCTCAAAGTGCTCATTAAGTGACTATGGTCACAATCTTCTAATATTGTAATTCTGGGTATAAAGGCATTTATGCAGCCAAATTAAATATTTTTATGCTGTGTAATGCCTTGTGCATTTTACAAACTGCAATTTAAAATAGTGTTTGCTGCAACTTCATTACTGAATTCTAAGTAGAATTACTACAACTTGAAAAAAGCAGACAGAGAAAAAGTAGGATAAGCATATATATTTTTGTCAGACCTGGCAAGTCTGAATAATCATCGTGTAGTCAATGTGATTCCAATTACATTTCTTTTTTTTCCTTGAGATTTACAGAGAAAGTGTTCTCTGCAGTGTCAAAAGCTCAGTCTCACAACAGTGTGCACCTTTCTTGCCCTCATTGTTGCTGGTGTTTGCTCTGGGTGTTTCCAGTGCAGGGTTTGAATAACAGCCTGGCAACATGTGAACTGAACTGTTCTACTTCCTCCAGTGGTTTTAATTCAATTGGAGAGGCTGCTCAGCATACCATAGCAGGTTGTTAGTAACAGGATTTAAGGCAGCTGTCTCCATCTCACTTTCTCAGAAGGTCACAAATGCTCACGTGTTTGTCAGACAACCTTTTCGGGTACCATTTCTAAGAAGTAATACTGGATACTGCCAATTTGCTGAAGGTACTTATGTGGTTTTGAAGCTGATTTTCTTGTATTTCTGCATGTGCTAAGCTTAGCAAGCTGCGCTTGGGATCAGGAATAGCAGGAGTGCCTGATGAGTAGGAGTACCTCATTCTTTGGTGACCAAATTCTGTCACATTCTACTTCCTCTAAAAGAAAAATCAAGTGACAGATGTCTTTAGCTTTTCAAACACCAACAGTTTGAGAATCAGTAGTAAAATTGAGAAGCCAAAGATTTTTCTTGATCTGTTTCAAACCAGAGAGCCATGAGAGTTTTGGCAGAGTAACTTCTTCCTTCATTCCTTCCTTCGTATCCCAGTAATGTGGTGACATTCCCCAATATTAACACAAACACAGATAGTTGGTGCACTACCTTATCTTCATGGCTTGGGGGGGGGTGTAATTAGTTTATTACAGCTGTTCCAAATTAACCTCCTATCCTGATAAGGCCAGCTGTGATTTTACACTATGCTACTTCAGCATGGTAATATTTGCTTTATGAAACCCAGGATGTTTTCTAAAGTAAATCATCATCTTGATTGCATGATAGTGTACTGGGAAACCTTTCTGAGTGTTTATGAAAGGGCAGGAAATGAGAGGTAAAACTGAGTGTGTTTCAGAAAAATTTATGGTTTATTTAAGTTTCCTGGCCTTGAGGAGTTTAGCATCTCTAATTCAGCACTGCAATAAAGTTAATTGCCTTGGATATTCTTTATAAAGGGAATGTAATGCTCACACAAATATGGCTATTAAGGGACCTTGTATTACTCGGTTCATGTGTATAACCACAATGCCTGTGGCCAGGACTCCACTGGACCCACCACAGTTCACACAGGCTGTGTGTAAGCTGCCAGGTTCATGTTTCCCATCTCACGTTCAGTGCTCCTGGTTCTCTGCTTGTGCAGGTTGGGAACCCTCCCAATCCCTATGCTCAGGACACTTTTACCCTGTGGAGCTGTAGAGGAAAGGACAGGGAAGGAGGCAGTGTCTGGTGGTATATGATTTGTCCCATCTTGGAGGCACACCAGGATGCAGGCAGCGGCAGTGCGTTCCCTGCTCTACCATTACAACACAGCATGAAGAGCAAAACAGCTCTGTCCCTTTGCAAAGCTCACAAGCTGAGTATCTTGGGCACAGACTTTAATATTTACTTGCTATTACTCCATCCACAGAAGATTACTCTTCTCTGGAGAGCCATCAACAAGCCTTTAATGCAATATTCAAGCTCATTAACAGCCTGTGTAGACAGCCCAAAAGAAAGAGGTCAGCACCGAATATATGAATGTATGATGTCTCACCTGAGGAAAAATGCAATAACCAGAAAATATCTACTCTCAGAAACAGTCTGTTTGTTAACAGGAGCCACACTGATGGCACAAACAAAACATAAATGAATATATTCTGCATTTTAAAGGGCAAACCCCAAAGCAGAAATTTTTAGCCAGAAAGCGAAAGAAAGCCAAACACTTTATGAAGTCTGCTAGCAACTACTATTGCCATTGATTACATATAGCAAAAACTAAACTGGATTGGTAATGGACATGGACAGCACTATAACACTTCCAGACAGACAAACAGATAAAAGCTTACAGGTAAGAGACAAAAACATAATTTAAGGTAAGAAAGAAGAGGGAAAAGAAAATCTAAGAAATTATCACAAAATACTAAATAAGCAAATATATCAGTCAACTAAAGTCCCAGATCGTGGCTTTGCCCCCAGGGAAAAGTTACTTTATTTGATACCAATTAACTAATTCTTTCAACCTGACAAGATCACAGAATTGGAAGGGGTCTCAGCAGGCCCTCTCCTCTACCCCTACTCCGCAATACAATCACTTTTGACAGAAGGTTTCTGCAGTCTGCTTTTAAATACATCCTGTAATCAAAATTTCATAGCCTCCTCATGAAATCCTACAGCTTCACTAGCCTCACCACAAGATCAGCTAACGCGTATCTCCCTTCCTGCAACTTAAGCACATATTCCTCATCCTGTCCAACACCATCATGGAGAATAGACTGTCCTCATGTGCTGGGTTTACAAGGCAAGGTTTTGGCAGCAGGAGGGCTGGCCTCTTTGAGGATACACCAGGAGCTGCCCCGGTGTTGTATACAGCCAGTTCCAGCTGGCTCCAATGGACCTGCCACTGGCCAAAGCTGAGCCCATCAGCAATGCTGGTGGTGCCTCTGTGATAATATTTCAAAGGAAGGGTGAAAAATGCTGCACAGCAGCTGTGAGAGGGAGGAATAAGAAAATGTGAGAGAAACAGCCTTGCAAACACCAAGGTCAGTGAAGACGGCAGGGAGGAGCTGGTCCAGGCACCGAAGCAGAGATTCCTTTGTAGCCTGTGGAAAAGACCATGGTGAACCGGGTTGACTTCCTGCAGCCTGTGGAGGACCACGGTGGCACAGAAACCCACACTGCAGCCCACGGAGACCCCAGACAGGAGCAGGCTTCCAGCAGGAGCTGCAGCCCATGGTAAGGAACCAAAACAGGAGAGGTCTTTTGGTAGCACATGTGGCCCATGAGGGACTCACGCCCGAGCAGTCAGTGCCTGATGGACTGCATCCTGTGGGAAGGACCCATGCTGGGGCAGTTCTTGCAGGACTGTACCACTGGGAGGGACCCCACACTGGAGCAGGGGAACAATGTGCAGAGAAGGGAGCAGCAGAGATGAAAGGTTATGAACTGACCGCAATCCCAATTCCCCATCCCCCTGCATGGCTCAGGGCAGAGGTAGCAGAGCCAGGACTGAGGCTGAGCCTGGGAAGAACAAGTGGGAGGGAGCAGAGGAAGGTGGCTTTGGTTTTGCCTTTGCTTCTCTCTATCTTAATCTGTTTTTCATTGGCAATAAATTAAATGCATCCTCCTCAAGGCAAGACTGTTTTGCCCATAAAGGTAATTGCTAAGTCATCTCCCTGTCGTTGTATCAGCTCACAAGCTTTTTCATCTTATTTTCTTTTCTACCCCTTTGAGAAGAGAGTGAGGGAGTGGCTTGGTGGGCATCTGGCAGACACTTAAGGCCAACCCACCACACTTCCTTACAACTATCTTTAAAGTATGTAGTCAATATTGTCATGCCATTTTGTAGACCAGACTTAGAGTATCTATCCTCTTCAGTCTTAAGTTAATTTTAACAGAAGGTAGCTTTAGAAATATAGAAAACTATAAGCAGTAAGAGTTATAAATCACCTGAGCCTTTCCTTAGCATTATTTAGCATAAGTAAAGCTTATCAGAAAGAGAACAGGAAAAAACTCGTGAGAAACAAGAGATGAGCTGGAACTTTCCAGAAGCACAGTTTGTAAAATGAACTTAATTGCAAACAACAACATTATTATACTCACTTATCATGCATAAACTATAACAGTTTTATGTTAGTGGTATGGTAAGCAGGAAGAGCTTCCCTCTGAAACAGCGTTCCTTGGGAGCTGAGTTCATACTCATACACAGGCCTGCCACAGAAATTATTAGGTCTTCTCAGAAGCTTTAGTTTTTGAGTAACAGGGAAATTAGCAAAGTTTTCATCTCCAATACACTAGCCATCATTCAGTGATTTCTAAAATACAGATTAAAAGTTTCTAAAAACCTTACTTTTAATTCATTTCTATGATCATAATTTGTACACATTAGTTTATTAATTTGTGTCATATTTTTCTTCCCTTTTTCCCATTGGAGTTTCTGAGCAGCACTTTAAGAGCAGGTTTTTTTAGTCTTCACTGTCATAAAAGTCCAGTTTTGAGGGGCGGGTTCCTTGAACTCTCCTGCTTCCTACCTCATAGGAGGGAGTCAAAACTCTTTTTCATCCTTACTTCTTTAAACTAAGCAGATCCCACCAGTCTATTCCTTGCACAACAGCACTCAAAAGTGAATAATATATTTGAGCTAAATCTTTACCAGTGAAGGGTATACTGGAAGGAATTATTTCACATATCTTGCAAGTTTTGCTCTTGACTATACATCCTAGTATGACATTTTCTGTTTTTGTAATGATATGACATTGTTGACCAAAGCCCATTTTATGACCATACTAGGCTAGATTTTTTTCTTCAAAACAGTTGAAGAAAGTTACTCCCCATCCTGCATCAATGGGGATAATTAATCCCACTTCTATATCATGCCTTTTGCTAATTTTAATTTAATTCTGGATTCTTCTTAATTTCTTTTTTATTCAAGTCCATTTTCCAATTTGTCAGGGACATTTTGAACTCCATTCTTGTTGGCAAAACAATTTACTGACCTTTTTGGTTTAGTGACATCTGCATTTTTAATTTAGGAATTAATTGGTAGAAACTAGAAACCACTGTCATTAGTATATTGCAAGGTGAATCACAACTTGAAATCCCTGAAAGGACTCAAGGCTTGATTTCATGCCTGTTGTGGTTTTGCCTCAACTTGCAACAAAGAACCATGCAGTTACTCTCTCACTCCTTCCCCCTCCCTGGTGGGACGGGGAGGAGAACCAGAAGGAAAAAGGCAAAAATCTCATGGGTTGGGATGAGAACAGTTTAACAGAATGGCAAAGGGAGAAGAAAACAACAATCAATAATACTGATAAAAAGCATATACAACATGCAGCATTCTCACCACCTGATGCTCAGCTTGCTCCTGAGTAGCAAAAAGCCTCTACTTCATCCAGCTCTCCACTTAAATACCGAGCACGACATCACAGGGTATAGAATATCCCATTTGATTGGCTGTCTGGGTCAGCCCAACCATCTTCTTGTGAAAATTAACTCTATCCCAGCTGAACCCATGACAATGCCACCTCTAAATTGTGATGAAGGTCACACAGACTGGTGCAATAGGAGGCTGTTTACTTCTCTCAAAATTCTTTGGTGTCTCAGGCTACCCCAGGGTCTAGTGTATGAGGAGGTCGATCTCTTTACCCAAAGGCGATGGGCAAATGACACCAAACAAGAGGGTTTGATTCTTGAGTCTGTTCACCACTCATGCGATCGTCTGTGTTTCATTCATTTTTTACTATTGTATTATTATATTACTATTTATATTATTCCATTCCCTAGTAAATTGAGTTCCCTATTAATAAACGGATTTGATTCAGTAGGCAGGCATTACCTCAAGCAGGGGATTCAGCTAAGTTTTGTAGATTCTGTCTGTCCTTTTCATTAAGTGAATAAATGGAGCTGTTTCTAAAAATGGTCATTACAAATTTTGTCCGTAATACATATTTCAGTAGCTAAGTTATGCAGCAATATGGAAAAAATGAGTCATTGCTCAGAGCTCTAAATTAGAGGGTTGTTGTTTCATACAGATGTTCTGAATCAGTTTGGAATGGCTGTAACCAGTCCAACAGGGCTTGTGCTTGCCCGTGCTGGTTCCTCCATGCTGCTGGAAGCCATCAGCCAGCAGAGCAGGAGCTCAGGAGGCCGTGTCTACAAGGCGGTGGAGGGATGCTGTGTGCCCACCAGGTCCAGAGCTGTGGGCAAGAAGGAGCAGGCTCAGATCTGGATTTAAGCTTTAGAAAGAGACATCTGTATAATTTGATGCAAAGGGCCCAATCTCATGATGCTTCTTTGAAGTAATTTGAAAGAATTTTGGAGCTAATTTCCGTGCATTGAGATTTCCAGGACTTCCAGCTATACAAGGTCAGGTGTTACCTGTGCATGAAAAAGATTACACCGTAGGGCCATGATCCCAGAAAGCCTTATATCTTTTCTCTACTCTTATGGCCTCAGTGGAATTAGCAAGGATACTTACATAACTAAAGCTGAATGCTTGAAAACAACCTCTTGGTGTCAGAAGTAAAAGATGAACATACAAAGAGGAGCAAGGGGAGATAATAATGTTTTAAGCGTATTGCACCTGAAGAAGTTAATATATTTTCTGCATTTTCTCTTTTCCCCGATAACAGAACTTGTCTTGCAAATGGGTTCTAAGAGACCAGTGAAAGAACAGGTCAGGATGCTCCCTGGAGCCCCCTGTTCCCAAGCTTCGGCTCCCATGAAAGCTGATCTCTTCATCAGACTATAAACAAAAATCGTTTCAGACTTTTTTTTTTTCCCCCCAGAACTGAGCTAATAATACAGCTGGGCGTAACTGTATCAACCCGGGTGCTTACATTTTCCGTCAAAAACAGGTGGAAGCTGGCACCCGGGGCGGGCAAAGCGCCCTCTGCGCAGCAGAGCGAAGCTCGGGCTGCTTCTGCCCCCTTGCGCCGGCTGCCGCCTGTGCTCGGCAGCGCTCTGCGCAAACGGCGCGTTTCTTCTGCTTCGTATCCTCAGCCCTTCCCGAAACACGCTCCCGGTGTGCCGGGAGGTGTCTGTGGCTGCACAAGCCGGGACTCCCCGGGCCTGCGCGGAGGAAGGCAGAACGCCTTGGCCCGGGAGTTTTACCTGCAGAGGAAGAGTGGGGGGAAAGCTGGCCAAAACCCCCAAACCACAGCATAAAACAGGTTTCTGATTCAACTCGAAAATTTTGTTTTTCTCCAGCTGCAAAATGGAGTTTTTTTCAGTACACTATAATAATTAAAACAATAATGGATGGTTTGTAGTATAATATTACGTAGTATCACATAATATAATGCAATGCAATACAATACAATATAATAACTTTCTCCACAGACACCCTGGGAGCATGGTGCTGTGCAAAGTCTCCTTGCTAATGCTGCTTATGTTTCTAGCAACATTCAAACACAGTGAGATTTAAAACAGACATGCCCCTAAATACTGCTAAGCTCCCATGCAAGTGGAGCCCAGCTAACCCACTCTGTTGTGACTTGTTCCAGTGAGCTTTCATTACCTTTTTTGAACATGTGTCTGCCTAACAAACATCAGGGAGCTGCTGCTTGCACCATCTTTCTCCCCAGGACTCCTAGGCAAAGGCTGTTTTCCTCCTCAGGCTCTGGGCCAAAGCCCTCAGGCTCCCTATGGAGGTGCCGAAGGGAGCCAGTCTGCAGGGCTACACCAGAACAGCCGAAGAACATTACATATACTTTTTATATATATATATATATATATACACGCACCAGTTTTCCTCCCTTATACAGCTTCTTTCACATATTTAAATACAGACTATTTTAAAAATATCAATTCCCTCTACGGAAAAAGTGGACATTTTTTTCTCAGGTAGAATTTCATTATTTTTCTTGATTACTGCTGGAGATGACTATCATTGCTCTTGCCCTAATTTACGACAGCATAGATTTTTCAAAAGCAAGCCAGGCCTTTTAAATTGAAAGTGAGTAGTTTCAGGATCCTTAGGTAAGATCCTTCCCTCCCAGCTCCCCTCCAAATTTTAAATACTTGGTCCAAAAATCAATAATGACAATATTGCACAATAATTGTTTTATTATCATATAATCTTCTCCAGAGTCACCATAAACTAGGAACTAACTACTTATTGATATGCAAGCCATATTACTGAAATCCCTTCTGTGTGATAAAACCATGGAGAATGAGGATGGAGATAGGAAAGGGGAAAGATCAGCCACCCCAGCACCATAACCAGCCACGCTCAGCAACATGGAAACCATCCACAGAGACCATTAAAGAAGCTGTGTTTGGCAAGAACAGGTATTGTGATGTGCACTAGATATGCTCACCGCATGTGGCAAACAGCCATCCTTTTTGGGACTTCTGCAGATACCTGGACACAAACCTTGTTCCATTTTTCCTCCTGTGATAACTCTTTACAGAAATTAATACAAAGGGGTTTGCTTTGAGGATGAAATACCAGCATTATTATCCTGGCTGTCCATACCTGAATCGTGCACTGATCGTATTATTCGTATAGCATTATCCACTGCAGCTGGATAAGTGTATGATTTATATTTTGGTAGGGCCTTAAAACAAGTATGATTATCCATCTATAGTGAGTTTTCTTAATGGTTAAAATTTTAAATTCACCTTCATAACAAATTGTACTCCAAATTAGTATTATTATGCCACTTTGCAAACAAAGAGAGGGCAGCCGAGGGGCTGGAGGTCTGCTCCTGCCCTTCGGGCCCTTTCCCCCCACACTGTGCTGCGGGTCCCTCATCGCCCTCGGCTGCACCCCTGGGGTGACGCTGGGATAAGCTGGGTGCTCTGCAGGATTGCCTCAGCACCAGCAGATGTCCCTGCCATGTAAGAAATCACCATCCAGAACATCACCTTGGAGGAAAAAGAACACTTTTAAACATCAGCTTAAGCACTGTTTCCAGGTTAGGCACAAATACGAAGAGCATCTTTCCTCCCTCCCCAAGCGCAGTCTGTGACAGAATTGAGATGTTTTGTGTGCACGAGAGCACAGGCTGTACACAGCTTTCCAGAATTTATGTAATACGCCTTACTACCACTGGTTTTGTCACGTGTATTTGAACAGAAATACCTATGGGAAAATATTCTGATGGGATCTTAGAATCTGACGGTGACTGCGAGATGCTTTCCAAAGGGAAGTAATCAACCTGGCTCTCATCTGCCCGCCTTCAGCAGCCGCTCTGGGACCGTGTGTTGCTGATCCACTGGGAATTTCCATGCCAGCCTCTTGCACAGCGTCTTCCTTGGTCCTTGACCCTGGGAACAAGCCTTCAAGCCCAGACTCATGGGGTCAGAGCAGAGGTCCCTCCAGCCCTGTGGCTGGTCTCAGAGCCGCCAGTAGCAAATGTTTGAGGAAGGAATAAAACAGTAGAGAAATGCAAAGTAATCTTTTCTCCTTCCTGTCCTCCCGGCTTCCAGTTCTCAGGCATGTCTTTCCCATGCCTTCAGAGATGTCCTTTCTGTGCCCTTTTATGCTTTTCTATTACAAAAAAATAAAAATATTTGAAACTACTACCTTTAACTGGCCTGTACAGTGCCACAACATAGACAGCAATGGAATTTGTGAAATAAGATATATTCAGTAGAGGATGGTTTTATTAAGTTTCCTGGTTTCAGCTCTGCTTCAGTTTTTGATTCCCTATGACACCATGATTGTACAGAGAAGCACATCCAGCGCAACACAGTTCGGGTGAAAGCCCCCAGAAGAGGATGAAAAGGAAACAGTGGGAACAGCCAGGAGTCTTCTACCTGGATCAGCTGCTGCATCAAACGGTGACTCTCTGGCAGAGGCAGATTTTCCTTCACACGCACCCACCCATCTCCTCGCGTCCAGCCCAGACCCCACCTGCTCGTCCCCGCTCCCTGTGGGAGGTCTGTTAAAATGGCCACGCTACAAGAGATGGGGCAGAAACATCAGCCTTTTCTAGCGTAAAGAAAAGACTTTGGCAGACGGTTGAAGCATTAAGTCTGTTAAATACGAGTTCTTGCACAGGTTCCTTCAAAAGTTTATTTCGCTATTCCTGATTTCCTTATTCACTTATTTCTAGCTGCCTATCTATCTCAAAATCTTTCTTTCCAAACCATTAATAAAACTCATTGCTTACACATTCTACAAATGTACTAAGATCCATTTTAAAATTTGGACATAATTTAGCACACCATGTTGTGTATATAAATTTTACTATTATGAAATTGTTTATTATTTTATTATAAGAGATTTCTGCAGTGTATATAAGAAAATATTTATAGTTAGAAAAGCCTTGGTGTAGAGTTGCTATTAATAGCTGTTTTGGCATGTAGAGATGTGAAAGATGCATTAGATCACTGAATCTAGCAGCAACACGGTAGCTTTACCCATGCAAGCTTAAAAGGAAAGCAATTTTTTAACTTAACAGCACAGAAGTGGAGCAGAGATGTTTAGAATTAAATCATAATTAAAAGTTGTATTCACTGAAATTGTAATTTCAATTTCTGTGTAATTTTCTGCCTGAGGATATCATAGTGAAGGATATCTGTAGCTCTGTGGGAAACCTGACCAATGCCAACTGGAGGCATTACCTGGTGCTGCACACTCTGTTTCTTTTCTTTGACAAGCACTTTAATAGGCAACTAGGTGTGCACAGCCTGTGGATGCACGGACTCTAATGTGCCCATCTGAACGTCACCCAGCTGCCCCCCCTGCTTCGCAGGCAATAATTCCTTGAGAGAATTCGGTGCCTCATGGTAAGCACAGCGCTGCTTTCCTCAACCAACCCAGAGTCACCCTGAGAGATGAAACTGGGCCATGGACTCCTCCACGGCACCTCACTTCGTTTGCAGCCCTTTGCGCAGCTCCAAGAGTCTGTCAAGCAGGTTTAAAATTTCATTGGAACTCATGTCCCAGTGGTAAAGGTTTGAACAAATAGACAGAAAAGAAAGAGATAGTGTGGGATGCATTCATTAATTCCCACTTTTTCAAGATCTAACATATTTCTTCTATCATTAGGCTTTTAGAAGTGCTTCCAGACCATAGTATTCCTCTGAGTGCTGTAATGGCATTTACGGAGGCCAGAAGGGAGCTCCAATGTATAAAACTTTCAGCAGGGGTGTTTTAAAACACAGAGCAATTTTGTGGCGTTTGAAAAGAGTATCATAGGAAAGATCAAGACATTTTGCTAAAGAGAACTAAACTTGTAAATCAGAAAATGTCAGCTTTATTTCTTTACACCAATGCATTGCACAAACGTTGCCAGAACCAAAGTATCTGTAAATGGGCTTTTCCAATAATTCCAAGATACAGTTGCTATGTAGTATTAATTTTGACATGTAACAAATCCCCAGACAGAGAAAGGCTCAGCAATGAGACACGTTGGAAACGACATTCGCTTAAATGTTTTAAGCATGTCCTCAATACCGACTCCAGAAAGGAATCAGACAGGCAGGTTTGCGCTCCAATAATGCAGCTAAGATGCTATCCAGATTATTTTTTGTAGCTGATTTGATAGGGTGCTGTTTAGGCAGCAAAATTTAAAAGCAGTACAAGGAACAAATACAAAAATCAGGATTTTTTTAGCTAAAATCATTCAAGAGAAAATTTTCACTGTAGAATTGCCCTGGTAGATGTACAGATAGCAAAGTGCACACAGCAGCATTTTAATCACAGCAGCACCACGAAGGCAAGTCCTACAGCAGAAAAAGCCCTCCATTTGTGTCAAAGGGAATGGAGATGTTGCGAAGTCCTGCTGAGCAAGTAACAGCCATTTCTGGAGTCTTTCAATTTTAGTTAAATTTTGAGTCAGGGTGATTTGGTCATATACGATCAAAATTCGCTCTTAATCACAGGCAGGCATCTGTATGAAACTCCAAGATCCCTCAAACACAAATGTAAAAACATAAAAATCAGACATTTTTTTTACAGTAGATGTATATTATTGTATCATAAAGACAAGTTTTGCAAGGGCAGTCTGCCAAATGAAGGTTGTCACTGTAGTAAGAGCTCGGCCATGGTAGAAGTCAAGAGAATCCACATGAGAGAGGCATTATTAACGGCACAGCTGCAGGAAACATTTCTGTCAGAGCTGGAACTTTATTAGGTACTCCTAATCCCATCATGAAACAGGAAAGTCTAGTGTTCATGCAACTACTTGTTGCACGTTGCTGTGGCTAAGGGAAAAGAGAAAGCGTGGGTAGATTTTCTGGTGGATGCATAGAGCAAGTGAGATAAAAACTCCGATTAAATATTTAGACTTAGGGAAAGGGAAGGTGATTTGGGACATAAACCGAGCTGTGTTCATGATTAACAAGAAAGTGTTGATGCTTCCTTCAACGAGTAGATGGCAGCAGTACCTTTCTCTGCGTAAATACTCTCCTTGACTATGCTTTTGTAATAGGTGGACAAAGAAGAATGAAAGTCCTGTTCTGGAACAGGCAGCTGGAAGCAAAGGAATGAAGGAAAGAAAGTAAGTGTAGTTCCTCAAGCAATTTCAGCTCAAGTAACTCAGACTACTGCTATTCAGTGTGTAATCAAACATCTTATTTTTTTTCTTCCAGATAGGACTTCATTACTTTCTGGGCATGAAAAGAATGAATTTTGCCCCAGGTATGTCAAAAATATTCTGACCATTAAGAATCTATACAGAATCAAGAAGAACACATAAAGTATTTGCATATAATGTAGAGGCAATAATCAGGCTGCAGTGCATGTGCTCTTTCATTTCCATTGCTGTGCATAGCTTTGCCTAGACCAGGGGTAAGAACATGGCTGCAGTACAGGAACCTGTGCATAGCATAGCAACATTTCTGCAGGTTTCTGTGGCAGAATGATATTTATTTATTTGACATTCAACCAGATTTGAGAATTTGTCCTGCCATTCTGCCTCCAAATGTTTGCCCTGCTATCTATATGGGAATGCTTTTTCTGCTTTAACAGTCAGGAAATTAGTAGCCTTCAGGCACTGGAAGCCTGATTGCTGTCTCTCTCTGCATTTGGAGAACTGAAGCCATCACTCCTGCCCCCAGCTGTCAGCCCTGCTACACGGAGCAGAGAGTAACAGATGATGGCCAAGTACTCAGAATAGCCAAAGAACAACTGGAAGGATCTGTCTGTATTAATCTGGCACAAGGCAGCGAGGTTTTTGGTTTTTTAGCAAGTTTGGGTAGCATGGTTTATAACATGAGCATGGATGTAACAACACAATGGCTCAGTACTGGAGCTATCTTTACTACTGCCTACCAAGAGGCGAAGATTGGGAGCTGTATGCCAAAGAGGAGCTTCTCATTGAAAAACTACTTAGGTGAGTCACCAGCACCCAGCAGCTCAGTTTGCTTTCTCCCACTGTGTGTAACAGCACTGGTGTGCAGTCTTACGGAGATGTGACACAGCTTCCAAACCTCACATGGGAGGTTCCAGATCACGGACTCCAAAACTGTGGCTTAGATTTCTCTCGTCTCATATCTGCAGGGCCAAATACAGGAAATCATGTCCTTCCTTTAGTTTGTATCATGACAAAGTGCCTGGAACATAGACACAACAGCTTTTGGGAAAGCTGTTTGGGAGAGTCACAGAATCACAGAATGGTAGGGGTTGGAAGGGACCTCTGTGGGTCATCTAGTCCAACCCTCCTGCCAAAGCAGGGTTACCTACAGTAGGCTGTAGAGGACCTTGTCCAGGCGGGCCCTGAATATCTCCAG
>Ga0065711_1042282_pt1 | contig 15502 bp, 6 predicted proteins | sample Hoacrofraction12_FD_59098 | JGI IMG/M metagenome (GOLD analysis project Ga0065711, IMG submission 59098) | Hoatzin crop microbial communities from Cojedes, Venezuela - Epithelial fraction 12 v2 (version 2) | ecosystem: Host-associated > Birds > Digestive system > Esophagus > Crop | place... | reverse complement strand
GCCCAGAGAGTGGAGGCCCCATCCCTGGAAACATTCAAGACCAGGTTGGACAGGGCTCTGAGCAACCTGATCTAGTTAGTGGTGTCCCTGCTCGCTGCGGGGGGGTTGGACTAGATGACCTCTAGGGGTCCCTTCTGATCCAAAACTTTCTATGATTCTATGATTCCGTATATCCATTCCCCACGCAAGATGTTTGATGACTCCCTTTTATTGGCCCTTAGGCAAGCTAACGGCAGCAGAAAGGGTGGTATTCCAGACCCATCGCACCGTTAAAGTAGTTGTGTTGTGCTGGTCTACAGAATAATTACCTCTGATTTAAGATACTGTCAGCATCATGTCTATACTGATGCTCATAGAGATTTTAAACAGCATTTAGCAGTTTAGTTTAGTTTGGTAAACCGGGTAAGTTGAATCTCAATAATAAACTTGCCACTAGCACCCCTCCCCCACCCTGAAAACAATTTAAAATGCAGTTGTGTCAAAGCTCTGGGGTGTGTGTGTTTGTTTTGACTTTCTGTTATTTGATTTCTGGCAGAGTGTTGTAAAGTTTATGTAATTTTGGGCCTAGCAGTTAATGTGTCCCCTGCAGGCAGACTCCGTATGAATTAGAAAGAAATTCAATTACTGAACTACTGATAACTTATCTCAACAGAATGCAAATGGACTAAGATGGCTAAATGTTCACTCACTTATAAATGTGCCATTTAACTAGAAAACATGGTCTTTAAGAAAAACAACAACATAAAAACCTATTCTGATGTTTTATGCTTTTAGGGTTTTATGCATTTCATATTACAATATTTACAAAGCAAGCTATGGTGGTCTTTGTTAAAATGAATTAGAATGAAAACCACAAAAATGGTTTTAAAAACTGCAAAACTATTTATTATGTTTTCCAAACTGATACAATGGAAAAGTTTCCTATTTAAAAAATATGAATGACCCTTTTGATAGTTACACATTTTTGATACATAGATTTGTGACATTATTTACCATTATACTGAAATGAAGTTTTATGCAAAATATGGTCATCTCTATGTATGATCATTAGTTACTATACATAAAACAATGAGCTACTTTCATTTTCCTGTAAAAAAATCTTCTTTCATGCAGTTTTGAGCTGATCTTAATTTTATATATATACAAAAATTGGTCTGTGAATGGTGTGTGTTCCTCATCTTCACAGCCAGTGGAGACACTATGTTTATTAACTCACATGGTTAATGAATTAGCTCATGTTTCTCTGTGGGCTTAGAGAACATGGAAGTTATTTATTCACAGTGCATGTAGGCTCTTCACTGGTGGATTAAAAAGAATTATGTTATCTGTTTTACAGTTATCGTATAGCAAACTGGCTGTCATGTAGTTTTGGGATACCGGACAGACTGGAATTAAAACATAAAGACTAAGTTTACTGCTACTTTTGATCTCAGAACTTTGTGTGCGTTGGTCTGAAATGCTATCCATTTTAAACAAGAAAATTAAAAAAAAATTTTTAAATGCTTTGTTTGTGCCTTGAAGAATTGCACTATGAAGTCATCCTACCAGCACTGCCAATTAAATTAAATTAGTACTTTATTACAGTAATAAGTGCTAGATAAAGATGTAACTTTCATAGGCTGAAGTTAAGGAGCTACTCTATCTTTATACTGAGTAGTTGTAAATATACTCATTGAAATCATTGGCAAGAATGTGGGTACTTGATTCATTTCATTGGACCTTTAGAAGCAAATTTGTTAAGAAATATCCCGGTATAACTTTTATAAAACTAGTATTTCTTCAGATCATAAACCATTTTTGTTCTATTTCACAACAGTGAAGACATTAAATGTGACTTGTAGCTGTGGGATTAGAAGGATGAGTTTCATAAAAGTGTTTTTATGAAATAAGGTTGAAAGAGAAATAATGAATGATATATATCTGGTGTCACTAGCATAGCATATTATTATTGAATTCTTCAGGATGTGTAAAATGTGTTTGAAAACCAATATGCTGGGATTGGGGCTTAGTCCTGCAATGTATAGGGCTTTATAACCCTGTGAAAAAAGGCATTTATAGATATATTTAATCATGAGTATGGAAATATTTCAGTTAGATTTATAGTCAGGACCAATCTTGCAGTCTGCTGACATCTCATAAAAGCAGCAGCCCTCCGAAACACAACCAGGCAGCTTTCCAGAGGAGTGTCGGTGTGAATGAGAGGCTTGGCGATCAGCGCTCGGGGAGCTCTGCCAGGGAACCCAGCTGCGTAACCCCGCGCGCCACTAGCGCAGACTGCGTGCCCAGCACCTCGCGGCTGGCTCCCCGCAACCGCCTAGGCACAGCCGACGGCCTGGTTTCTTCCAGTTAGAGTCGTCAGTTCAGCAAAAGCTAGCTGCCTCATGCATTCAGGAAAGTCTGAATCAGGGGAGTCAGGAATGAGACTTTAAGCTGACGGTTTACATGGTCACGTCATCCTTATTCCTCCATCTTTTCTTCCTTAAACCAAAAGTCTCAAACTACTAAGGCTGTGTAACGAGCACGGTTCTGCACTTTAACAGAGGAGAAATGATGTTAAAAGCAGCTGGAGATTCTAGCACCAACCTATTGGTGGATTATGACGGCAGTATCATACGCATTTTAGGACCAAATTCTCAGAGCAGAAAATGTTTCTGTATGTGAAAAGATTCAGATATATGCTATGATATTGACAACACATTTATGATTCTTTTTTGTTCTTTCTTCAGAAGCACTTTATGAGCCATGTAATATGTTAGTTCATCTGGAATAATGGCTAACTTAGTATCCTCACATACTCCTCTGCCAGCTTGATGGGTCCATGAGAGGAGATACAGCTTAGTGCAGACAGCAAAGCTGCATAGTCAGTTTGAATACTGAGGTGTGCTGGGGTTCTGCTTGCTTGAGAAGTTCCAAAATAGTAGAGAGCTTTTTGTACAGAAACAAGTAGTAAAAAAAAAGATAACAGAGATAGATTTCTCAAATATTTATGGCTTTACCATATTAGTATATTTCTGCTCACTGCTTATTCTTTACTTTCTCCTTTCTTTGTAGACTAGCATGGTCTAGCTGGAGACGATTGATATACCTTCTGTTTTAGTTTTTCTGCTCAAGTGAGTGAAAGCTAAAAAGAGATCTGTCCTGAGGATTTTTTTGAAACCATCCCAAAGAGAAGTGTGCTTTCTGGGGCTGACTGTACTGTATTTTGCCACCTAAACAAAAAAAAACGATACCTGTAGGCTGCACACCGTCAAGACTTTGGAACTTTTCTTAAACTATGGTGGTGTGTTCGTGTCTTCAGCCATCTGTGTCTGTGCTGGAAGTAATACTGTCAAAGCTTACTTTAGATTTTCTCAATAGTATGATTAGTGAAGATGCCTACTAACACAACAATTATAGCACCTAAATTACCTACAAACTGTGATTATTTGATACTGAAGATGTTAACCAGAGTACAAGGTTTTGCCATAAAAAATACCGATACAGAAATATAGAATTTTTTTTCTAGGCAGTCCTAACCAGGTAACTACACTACTGTCTTCTCTGAAATTTTTATTGTTTCAGTAGTTCCAACAGAAGACATTCTGAAGTCTTAACAAAACAGTCTAAAGTCCTTTGCTCACCACAACTGTGGCTTAGTTTTATGTGACAACTAAGGAAAGAATGTTAAAAAGAAACAGTATTTATGCTGAAAAAAGTTCCATCTGTAGTTCCACTCAAAATCCAATCAGCACCAAATTACTTCTGTGTTCCTCAAAGCTACCTTCAGTAGCATTAATCAAGGCAATGCAACAACTTCCGCGGCCAAGGATGATAAAATTGTTCTGTAGCCAACGAAAGGCACTCATTGATGCTGTGCCAAAACAAGATGCGCTTCTAATTATCGAAGTTTTCAACTGCTACAATGCAGGAATTGTTCTAAGTAGATGTACCTGAAAGCATACAGTTCTTAAAAGATGTCTTTTATCATGTTAAGACTATCCCAGATACATTTATTGATCGTAAAGATATGTTTCTACTAAGGAACTTCACTTGATCCTATAACAGCAAACTTTTATTTAAAAAAATATCATCTACTAAAACTTGCCAGTAAACAAAACCCCCAAATCTGTAATGCCTGTTGAAGTTGTAGATTTCACCAAAACAAACCCACAAACACCAGAAAAAACAGTTCCAAGCTATTTCTTAGAGTAAAATGTAAGATTAAATTATTATTTTGTTAAAATTTACAGAGATTTCAGTAATAAAAAGCTTTGAGACAAGGAAGGGAAAAAATTCTTATGCAGACAAACCTCTTTAAAACCATGTGAGTTGCAACGCTCACCCATCCTGCAGCATAATATGAAACTATGGTGAAGGAGATTTTAGGTATTTATAATGTGGAAAGGAACCCAAAAGAAACACTTTAAACCAGACAATGTATATCAATGTAAATAAGAATGCAAACAGCACTTTACAATATGTAATTGCACAATTTCTTTAATGGAAATATTTAATTTTGTCTTTTTTATTGCATCCTAACGGGGTAATGGTCTTCACAGACAGTAATGGATAGATGGGTAAGACTGCCTGAAGGATCCTCTGTAATGGTGGAAAATTCCTTTTTGTTAGAAGTTGGTCTCCAACAGTTTGAAGGTATCGTTAGAATGCTTCTACTGCTACATCGGTCTCTACAACAAACATTTACTGCACTGCTGTGTTGTTTGTTTTTTTTCTCTAAACAGCTAATTGCTGTTTAGAGAAACACAGACACTGCAAAGTGTCTGAAGGATGCAATATTGTGCTTTAGAACTGGGTATCTGAGGTATAGGTATAAGCTGGGGTGAAAGTTTCTTAACGTTTTCTTTTTCCAAAACCACCTCTTAGAAACACCTCAGTCTTCACAAGGAAGGAAATAAGGAATAAGGACAATAGAATGTATGAATTATTTAAGGAATTGTTGTGCAGGATCTCTGGGGAGTAACTATTAATGGAGATCAGAAAGCAGCTCAGGAATGCTGAGTAATTATTAAAAAAATATTAAAAAAATTAATAATATCAAACAGTTTCCAAACATTAACTGTTTCAGTGTAGATAAAGAAGTGTTTACGTACTAATTCTCATCATGGGCCCTCTCCCTGGAGGGTATTAACACACAAGGATATGGGGTAGTAGTAGAAGCCAATGTGGTCTAAGGACAGATTTGAAAATTTTGCTCGTCTTCTTGAGGAATTAATCTTTCCATTAAGCTGAAAACAATATCTAAATATGTCCTATGATATCTTCAGCTGGATTAGTAATTTATATACAAACAATAAAACCATTAAATAAAAAATAATGTATAACTAAGGAGCGAATATAAAGGCATAGCCTGTGGAAGTAGGGAATGTATAGATTACAGCTATTAAGAAATGTGAAAGGCAAGAAAAGAATCTACACAACTATAGGGAGAATACCCTATTAGTTAAAGAGAATGAAAAGCAAAATGCAGAAGAAAGGCTGTAGTATTTAATGATTTTTTTTGCATCTGTTCGCATACATTAAAAAAGGCTAATTGTGACCTGTAGATTAGCATGATCATTTCAATAAGGAGGAAACCTAGGCTCCAACAGGGAGATAATTTGACTTCAAGTTAGCAAAGCCTAATGAAATTAGCTCTGGAGTACTTAAGGAACTTGCCAAAACTTCTAATAATTATTTTGGGGAGCTATTGGAGAATACGTGAGATCCTAGAAAACTAAAGCAGCTGTGATGTAAAACTTCTCTCTGATTTTGGGGGACAGATGGAGGGAATGTTAGAGGTCTCTGGAAATTATGAACCAATCTTCTTTGCCTTGTTAGTTTAAAAGACACTTGAACAAATTATTAAGCAACTTACAAATATCTGGAAAATCAATAAAAGCCAGCATTGATTTGTCTTTGAAAAATCTGTCTGATTTTCTTCTTTGACACAGTAATTGGTCTAGTAAAAGAGAGAAAAATAATAGATGTTATAGATCTTGACATCTTCATAAGCAAAGTAGATTAATACGGTCTACAGTAAAATTACCATTTCGTGGAGTGATGGGTCTATAATCCCCGTATAACAGGGAAGAAATTACTCCAGCAGCAATTAGGAATGTAAAGCTGTAAAGGGACCCATCTGCAGAATACAGTACTGGCAGAAGACTGGGAAGGGAAGAAAGCTGTCTCAAAAAATCCAGTCTGTGAGTAGATTGGGTTCCTAAGGAGGTCACATGCAGGGTCACTGAGGCAAAAAAAGACGATGTCTCCCAAAGCTGTTAATTGCAAAGAAGGCCTCATAAACTGAGAAATACCAGTATGTGTCAACAACAGCAAGCAATAGCAGTGCCTGTGGGCAAGTGTCTGGTCTGGGACAGGACGGCCCTGACTAGAAAAGGTTGTCTTTTTACATTGCTACATTAGCCCAAAGTGTGATAACGCATCGCTTCTGTGCTGAAAGTTATGGGAGGTCTGCTCAGCTTTCCCAAGCACAGCTGTGCCATTGTCTGAGAATTACAACAGGAATACTAACATATGACTATGGCCCAACAACAATGTCTTGGTGCTGGTCACCCAGCAGCAGTAAGTACTGTTGATACAGGCACTGACTGAGGGTGAGGATAGATAGAGAAAGGCCTGGGCTGGCTGAAATGGCGTTGAGTGGTGGCCCTGAAGTGTACGAGGACTTTGCCTTGTGTACGCTACTTAGCTACGTACTGGGCATTACATGGGACCACCTCTTTGGTGCTTTTCCCGAATGCCGATGGTCAGATCATCAAAAATTCTCAACTATTCAGTTTGGGAATGGATGGTAATAATGTCTCTGTCTTCGCTGCTAGTCTTGGTATTATACACCTTGCTTGGAAGAGGCTAAAACCAAGAGTTAAATCAGTCCTGAGATGACCAGTCTAGCTGTTCTAGAAGGGTTCCCCTGGAACGGTTGGCTGTGGGAAGGCAGCGGTTCCACTGATACCACTCAAAATCTGAGTGATGGAGTGTTGTCCTGCTGTGGGATTGCACTGTCACCACTTAAGAGCGAGGTGTGATAATGTGTCATCCTTCCAGCCTGAGGGTGCCATGGCATATAAGAAGAACCAGCTTGCAGTAGTCTCCTGGATGATTATGGAGTGAGCAGTAGTCTCCTGATCCTGATGTAATTCTTCTGTCAGTAAGTGGGAGGCAAAGGAATTTACAAATACAAGGAGGTAGATTGGGCTCTGATCAGAGATCCCATTTGGTCACCCATATCAAACAACACCTGGATTTAAGTCAAAGGTTAAAATACCAGGCATACAAGAACAAATACAGGGTATTTAGGAATAGATTCAAATTTTAAACATGGACATGAGTAAGAGGTCACATTTAACAAGCAAAATCTGTGAGACGTGGTAGACCCCAGGAGACATCGTGTCTCAACTATGAATTGTAACTTTTGTAACTGAATTGTAACTTTTCCTCTTAATCTTGTAATGTCCTTATATATGCCTCTGCACATTCTACCAGTAAGAATACCATGGTGGAACCTGTGCTCTGGCTCTTTCTCATCCTCTTGCTTATACCCACTAGCTGAGTGAGAATAGGTAGATACTTCTGTTTTGCCACATTGCCTACCAATATTCCTGTAAATGTCAGGAAGCTGAATTGTTCTTGTCTGACCTGTTCAGTCTGTACTGACAGATACTGCTGCACTAACATAAACCCAGGAACCAGCCTATATGAATTTGACAAATATTCCAAGCCAAATACTGCTCAAGACTTTTCTGCCAGCTGTGCCAGCCTTATACAGTGAGAAACACCAGAGGAAAGAGAAATAATACCTGAGAAATTGAATGAAATCTCTCCAGCAGAAGAAGCAAAAGGTATACAGATACGAGTATATTTCAGAAGAGAGAAAACAGATGCTTATACCTAAATTACCACATCCTGAGTCTGGAAAAAAAAAGGATGTTGGTCAACAGATAACGAGCCTTAGTAAAAAAAATTACTGTGAACATATTATGGACAGGAATGGGTTGTATTGTAAATTGTTGTGAGTCCAGCACTAGAGGATATCAGCACTCAGAGTCACTGCTGTTCACCTGCTGGGCTCTGTGCCATGTAACATCTATTAGACATCTGTTAATCCTTTACAGCTAAGTGCAAGTTTTACAGTAAAGTGCAACCCTGTGGCACATAAAATAGCACAGATAGTATGTTATCTATGAAACATAGCTTTTGGAAGACTGTATTTGCATCTAAGAAATAGCAGAGAGGTGGGGAGTCTGAAGATCAGCAAGACACGGATCCAGATCACTGAACCCCAGCTGTTAACACAATCATATTATAAATCTATGTTTCAGTCCCATCATTCAATGATACTTCACAAATTGTAATAGTTTTCTCTTATTCTCATCTTTGTAAAGAATCTTGGATTTATATTCTTCTCTGAACAAAGAACCAAAAGCCAATGACTGTTTTACTAACCCAAATAAAGTTTCATCTCTAACCTAGTTTCACTGCTCTGCAGTCATTCACGATGCAGTAGAAATATAATAAAATTATGTTCTGTAAATGAATGCAGATTTTGATCCTACATTTGAGCTCATCCGACGTCTTTCAAGATCATGCAAAGAATGAGACAACAGCACAAGAGGAACAAGAAAGCATGACAGACATTGTCAATGAGAAAATTTTTTGATTAATGCCCTGAAATGCCAGTAAGGTAGTAGAGTTGTGGGAAAAAATGTTAAGATGCAAGAAAATATGTGGTTATTAGAATTTGTTGGAACTTTTGAGCTGTTTAGAAATACCATACATCTTCAGCAAAAGTAATTATAAAATATGTTTTTTGTTAGACCTGAATAATTTTTTAAAACGATTTTAGATATTGTAGAACAAAATTAATAGATCTTTTTGTTCTTGCTGGTGCTGAGAAAATTTTTCTTTAGCTCAGACATTTGTGGGGGACACAAAAACCATTTTTTTTGCCTTGGTGTATTAATTAGCACAGTTGTGAGTGTAGGCTGGATAAACGAACTTACAAATGGATTAAATTAAACTTTCACCTTTAAAAATGGCATTCAGCATTCTAGACTAAGGCCTTTCAAACCTGATGAAACATGGTATGTAGCAGAATGCATTCGGGAGGTAATTAGCACTGAGGTTTCATTTAATCATTATATTGTCTTATAGACCTCTCAGAATGCAATGAATTCCGTTTAATTTTAGTAATCTTTTCAAGGAACACACTTCTAAATGTGATAGAAAAAGAAGAAAAACAAAGGCAGAAAAATGTACCTTCAGTTTAAAAAAAAATTGTATTTACTATACTTCATTATGCTACCAAATGACACTTTTCAAATATAGGCATATGTACGGTAGATTTTTGAGACTAAGGTTATGCTTTGTGTCACCTATGCAGTATTTTGCAGACAGCTGTGTTTTATCTGAATCAAAGGTGGCCATGTCTTAGCAGGTGTGTAGTGCTATGCGTCAGATGATATACCCCGTTCTTCATTAAAGTCTTTTGACTTCACAGAATCACAGAGTGGTTGAGGTGGAAAGGGACCTCTGGAGGTTATCTGGTCCACCCCCTCTGCTCAAGCAGGGCTATTGCTTGAGGATTTTATGGGACACACTGTCAAAAAAGCTTTACTGAAGTCTAGGAAGACAATATCCACTGCTCTCCCTTCATCTACCAAGCCATTCATTTCATCATAGAAGTTTATCAGGTTGATCAAGCATGACATCTCCTTGATGAATCCTTGCTGACTGCTCCTGACAACTTCCTCATCCTTCAAGTGACTAGAAATGCATTCCAGGATCAGTTGCTCCATGTCATTCCCAGGGATCAAGGTGAGGTTACCAGCCTGTAGTTCTCTGTGTCCTCCTTCTTGCCCTTTTGAAGACAGAAGTCCTCCAATCCTCAAGCATCTCTGCCAATTGCCTTGATCACTCAAAGATAATCAAGAGTGGCTTTGCAATGACATCAATGTCCTCAGCAGTCCTGGGAGCATCCTATCAGGGCCCATGGATTTCTACATCCAGTTCGCTGAAGTATTCTCTAGCTTGTGCCTCATTAATGACCAGCATGAATCATTCTTGTCTTCTTGAAAAATATGGCAGAGTTGTACCATAAGTTCTGTCCTCTCCAAGATATCCATAAAGTTTAAAGGCTCCTGGACCTAATCACTCATGGCTTTTCTTCAGTCTTGGCAAATGTGTTTTTGTTGCAGCAATATTCATGAATTCGGCAGGGGGGTTGGACTAGATGATCCACAGAGGTCCCTTCCAACCCCTACCAATCTGTGATTCTGTGATTCATGAAGAATTCTGCTATAGGCCTGGACTCAAACCTTCAACTAGGTTTTGTTTGCTCTCCTCCAAGCCTCTGACCTCTCTTCCAATGCCCTTTTCTGGTTCTTTGTTAACTCAAACAGAAGTTGATTACTTTAAATTCTGCAGCTCTTAGTGTCCTAGTTCTACTTGTTTTCTCTTGTTTTGTGTAGGACAAGTTCTCTTTACATCACTTGGCCATCATCCACTTGCCAAATTTTCAAACAAGCACTGTCATGGTTTTTCTGTACTGCTTTCCCACTTTGGAGGAGCTTTCTGAAGATTTCGCATAAGCATCTGCATGTCTCCCCACACCTTCCTCATTCTTTCCACTACGTGTTAGGCTGAGCCTAGTAGAAGCCTGTTTTTTCCAGTTCTGTCTTTCTCTACATACTGTCCTGTACACAGATTTCAAGTTTGTTCAATGCCCAATATGATCAGATTTTAGGATAAACAACATGACTGCAGAAATAGTACTAGTACGTGAAAGAGCACGGATTCATACCCATCAGCAGGTTACATATCACTTTAAATGCAAGCAACTCCAGGGAATTTGTAGTGCTGTGTCACAGGTGAAAGTGATTAAAGCACTGTGTCTTCACTGCCTCATGAGAAGTCCTAATTTTTTTATTGCTATTCATTAGTAGAAATCACTGTTCTGGGTAATATTTCTTCAGGGATTTACTCTGAAAGATTCCCAGGCCAATATTTATTGTTAGTTACTGGTGATTTATGCAGGAATATCAGTTGACTAAACATCAGTTCTTTTTATTTAATGCTTTGTTAATGGAATACTGTTATTTTAGATCAACAACAGTCTTCTAGCCTGAGACCACCCTTTGTGGCTGTTTATAAAACCAGGCCACAAACTGTTCTTCATTTTGCCAGCAAGTACTTCATTATACTAACCTTAATTGTGCTGTACAATAGTTAATAAAAAAAAAAAATCTCTACTCAAGACTCAGGATTGTCAGAGTTCAACGTAAAAACAGGAAAATCACCATGTGTTAAAGACAAGGCCAAGATGCAGGAAGCACTACCTGTATCTCTGAGTTCACTCTGAATTTTTATTGTATTCTTTGCCAAGTCAATGAGGACAAGAAAAAGTTAAATATTTAGGCAGCCAGACCTGAAAAGAAGAACTGAAAAGCCTTTAAGTAGGACTTCTTTAGACTTCAGATACCTGGATCCAAAACTGAATTCTAGGAACTCCCACACATTGGGCTGCCTAATCAGAAAATCTTACCAGAAAGAGCAAGCAAAAGTAAATGTACATCTATAGCCTGCCTGCCTAAAGAAGGAGCATTTGGATTCTGATTTGTGTTTGATATAAATAGATGAGCAATCCCAGGGCTCCCCTCTCCCTCCGCTTGTGTAACAGCTGGTTTGCAGAGTCATGTGCTGGTCGTAAAGCAGGGTCTCTTAGTCACCAGTGTGCTGCCTAGCAGACAGGCATCATCATGCTCTGGGTTAGGAAAAAAGCTTACTCTTACCTATTTGTACAGAAGAGTGAGCTGTAATCATAAGTGGATGTATGCCCTGACCTGCATACCGAAGTCAGGCATCTAAGACTTGAAGAGAAGCAACGTTTTAGAATAACTTACTGATTTTCTTAGTTTACTGAGAACCTATTCTGAGCACAGCTCAGATTATACCACATTTTGAAGTTCTCCATCTTAAACACAGAGGGCTTTTTTGCACCAGGTACAAAATAATTTATGGATTCCACTACATCCCTTATTGGTATTATTCCTAAAAGCATAAATGCATAGCAGCAATGCAAATCTGAAAGAGGCATCTATTTGCCTTATTGTGTTTCAGGTCGCACTTGAATGCTGCAGAGCAGCGTGAAGGTCCTGTGAGCAGAGATGCGTTCACCTTGTGTGATGCTTAGATACTGAAGTGATGAGGGTCTTAATACAACTGTGACCTTCTCACGTCCTCAGCAAATCCACCTGTGTTCATGTAAGTACATAACTAGAAAGAGTGTCAGAAGCTGTCTCTATGGCGGAAAAGAGTCTGTGGGGATCCTCGGAACGTAAACATGCACTTTGCTAAAATAAGATGCAGTTACACCAGCAACTGAGTCAATATAACTCTTACTACACACAAAATACACATAAAATAGTACTTACCAAGTGCTTTATTGGTACTAAACTAAGCTCTGTTGTAAATGTTGTCAGTACGCATTCGTATCTTTTCCTTTCCTTAGTGTCATTTTTTGCATGTAAGGCACTAAATCGTCACATTTATAAATAAAACACATTCAAGAGTGTATCATAACTATGAAAATATATAGAGACTTTATAATTATATAAAAACTTTGATAAGCCATTTGAGTTTGTTATGAACAGGAGTACGATAATGCACATGGTTTAATCAATGCACCTTTCAAAGGAGCCTCATCTGGGAAAATGCAAAAGCAATATCTTGCAGTTGGTAATAAATATTTCATTAAATTATCTCTAATTTAACTTTTTCTCCCATTGGCAAGCCTCTCGTGGTACATTTTTCCTCTTGATTTTATTGCTCTGCAACATGCAATCATCTCACAGCCCTTTGCTTTCTGATCTATGGTATATTGCCTCACCTTAGATTAATCTCATAGTCATTATCTCATTTAAGTAGGTAATATTTGACCATCTAATCATCTTAAAGAAACTTGAGTAGAATAATATGGGCTTACCTTTGGCTTTCAGAGACATTTCTGACACAACGAGAAAGTGATTTGACAAAAATATATGCTCTAAATTATTCTTTTTATACGTGAAACTGCACACTGCTTTAACTGACAGAATTAAATTGCCTATGTATCTGACTTTTAAGTAATGACAAAGCAAACCTTAGAGTGTTTATATGTTTTGCTATGTTTGTTTAAAGCAAGGGATTCAGCAGTATCTATTCAGGCATTTACTCTTCTTGTGGAATGTAGACAGAACAAAATCAGTGCCATTCCTTTTTAGGGTGGTAGATTTCATAGAGATTTGTTATTTTTCTGTTTTAAGTGCTCCTTTTCAGTGCTTGCGTTTGTATATATTAGTTACAGGGAAAAGTTCAGTTTATCTTGTCATCCAGCTATAAAAAGAAGTACATTCAGATTTCAAATTTGTCAAGTTGCAGTTTTTGATAGATAAACAACACATTTTTTCAAGGCTTTAATATATTTTCCAGGGAGACAATAAACGCTTATAGGCGCTCTTGGAAATCAAATTTAGACCTTGCAAATGAATAACTACTGATCCTGACACCAGGTTTTTGACTGGCAGGTAAGAGTTGCTGCTTTTTTGGTGGCTTTTACAGTATTTGCACCTTGGGACAAAGGGGATGCTACCCATCTAGTAGATAAAAGTCCTTCAGAAACCTGAATGGAAATGAAAGTAGAATTGTAAGGAAAATTGCTATAGTGTCAAATAGGATGTCACAAGGATGTCTACAAATGGGACATGGGACACAAACAATTTAAGTCCAAATTAATTTTTAAAGCAGATTAGCAGTATGAAAAGGATTCCCCAAGAGGACATTGCCTCTGCAAGCTGGTTTTCCTCTCTATGTGTCACAGTGAAGCAAAGCTATAGTTAGAGGTGTCGTCAGTGATCTAAATTGAATTGACACTGATGTTTACCTGTAATGGCTTAGCTACTTGCTTTGGTTTGTAAAAAGACCCTTGCCTTGCTTAAACTGAAGGTTAGATAACATGCATTTGTGAAGACATCTGCTCATTTCTTTATATGTAATCTGTTCTGTATGAAGTTTCATTTCTCATTCCCTGCACATTATCCAGCCTCAAACTTCTTTGGATGGTTGCCTCATTCACTAGATACTATCCTTCATCTCCAAAAATATGTCAGTACTTTCCACATTGCATCCTACTCCTTTCTCGCATTCTCAGTTTATTTTAAAATTAACAAAAATTCAGGAATTAAAAAAATTTCTATACTAGGTGTTTATTTTGACATAATCAAAGTTTTGAAAGCCATGCAAATTTGGTCCTATCTGCCTAAAACTTGGGTGGAAGAACTACTCCTACAAAAACAAAACTGTGCCCTTCTTCAGCTGCAATTTCCAGCACTTTCACAAGGTCCTCATCTAACTGTGCATAGTAGCAGTGGAGTGAACCATTACTCCCTCTCACAGTCCTCTGGCTGTCTAAGGAAAAGTGTGACTCATATTTACCTATTATTCAGTATTGTAATATGGCCAATTGTCAGGGTTTCTTTTGCTTTTAACAGTCTGGGTATTCTAGCACAGGGGATAGAAAGATCTATATTGCTTTTTGTGACAGAGTTTCAGATACCTGACATCGTGAAATAAGAGACCACAGTATGACAAGAACTATTCGTTGCAAAGTATGTACGATACCCAGCAGTCAAGACATGCTGGACTGAAGATACTCAAGAGTTTCCAAGTTACACCAACTTCACTTGCCATAAAGTCTTTTTTTTTTTTAGTTGTAGATATTTGGTGTTTTAAGCTTGCAACAGAAGCTTTCTGAATATGGAAATGCAGTGCAGTTCTCAACACTACCCCCTAAGAAACACTTCTGAGTTTAGCGAATTGGCGGTAAATCCTACACTGAGACTTACCTGCCACTTTGAGAGATAATTTGTGACTACCTTTACACAGTAATTTTAGCAGGACTTGCTCTGATACTGTTGTAACATCCATTTGTCATTTAGTTTGTTAGTTACATGTTCATCTTCTCAAGAGAAGAATACTCAATATTTTCCTTTGGAAAAGGAGCAACAAAAAATTCCATGCACTAAAACCCTAAAATGTCCCATAGGTTTAATTTAGATACTACAAATTCTAGGATGTTGCTTCAGGAGATACACTACTTATACATCTATTTATCTTTTACAGGATTTCAGAGCCTGGTAGTTGTTAGAAAGATATAATTACTGCTATAACTCAGTTACCCAAATTAGGCTGCATGTGCAATCCAAATATAAAAAAAAATGTCAGAGCATACCCTTCTCAGCTAAGGAAAATTTTAACCCTGTTGGAGAAATTTTTGATTATCTGGTTTTACGGCTGTTTGTGTCTGTGGTACAGGATATGTGCAAGTGGAAGAAAAGAAGATTATCAGGAGTAGTCAGCATGGATTCACCAAGGGGAAATCATGCCTGACCAATCTAATAGCTTTCTACGATGACATGACTGGCTGGGTAGATGAAGGGAGAGCCGTGGATGTTGTCTACCTGGACTTCAG